>Ga0265798_10011770_pt1 | contig 10629 bp, 6 predicted proteins | sample P3T30metagenome_FD_192430 | JGI IMG/M metagenome (GOLD analysis project Ga0265798, IMG submission 192430) | Plant litter microbial communities from East Loma Ridge, Irvine, California - P3 T30 | ecosystem: Environmental > Terrestrial > Plant litter > Unclassified | place: USA: California... | reverse complement strand
CCGAAGCGGCACTGCCCGAAGCCCGCTCCGACGATATTGCCTATCTGCAATATTCGAGCGGTTCGACCCGTTTCCCGCACGGCGTGGTCATCACGCACGAAGCGCTGTTGAACAACCTTGCTGCGCACAGCCACGGCATGGAGATCTGCGCGACCGATCGCTGCGTGTCGTGGCTGCCCTGGTATCACGACATGGGTCTGGTCGGCTGCTTCCTGTCGCCGATCGCCAACCAGGTTTCGACCGACTATCTGAAGACCGAGGATTTCGCGCGTCGTCCGCTCGCCTGGCTCGACCTCGTCAGCCGCAACACGGGCACCACGCTCAGCTATTCGCCGACGTTCGGCTACGACATCTGCGCACGCCGCATGTCGTCGCAGACCAAGGCGAGCGAGCGGTTCGACCTGTCGCGCTGGCGCGTCGCGGGTAACGGTGCCGACATGATCCGCCCCGACGTGATGCAGTCGTTCGTCGATGCCTTTGCCGATGCCGGTTTCAAGGCGTCGGCGTTCCTCCCGAGCTATGGTCTCGCCGAGGCGACGCTGGCCGTATCGCTGATGCCGCCAGGCGAAGGCATCCGCGTCGAACTGGTCGAGGAAACGCAGCTTTCGGGCGGCTCGCGCGGGGAAGACCGCCCGCAGCGTTACCGCGCGATCGTCAATTGCGGCAAACCCGTCCGCGACATGCGGATTGAGATCCGCGAAGAGGACGGCACGCCGCTGCCCGAGCGTGCGATCGGCAAGGTCTGGTGCAAGGGCAAGTCGGTCATGGTCGGCTATTTCCGCGACGACGCGGCGACCGACGCGTGCATGGCCGATGGCTGGCTCGACACCGGCGACATGGGCTACATGTCCGACGGCTATATCTACATCGTCGGCCGCGCCAAGGACATGATCATCGTCAACGGCAAGAACCACTGGCCGCAGGACATCGAATGGGCGGTGGAACAGCTGCCGGGCTTCAAGGCCGGCGACATCGCCGCGTTCGCGATCACCACGCCCGGCGGTGAGGAAACGCCCGCGGTCCTCGTGCAGTGCCGCAGCTCGGACGAGGGCGAGCGGCTGCGTCTTCGCGACGAGATCCGCGAGCGCGTCCGCTCGGTGACCGGGATGAACTGCGTGATCGAGCTGATACCGCCGCGCACGTTGCCGCGCACGTCGTCGGGCAAGCTGAGCCGCGCGAAGGCGCGCAACCTGTATCTGAGCGGTGACATCAAGCCTTACGATATTGCCGCTTGAGGGGCTCCTGACCGATAGCCCCAAAATGGACCAGTTATTTCTTACAAAATTGGCGTTCCTAGGGATGTGATAACTAACATTCGTTAAGTGCGGGGGGGTGAACAGATTGTCGCTTCTTCCAACCGAAACGTTAGCTTGCGTCCCGCAGGAGGGGGAACGCGTCACTTTGAAGGCGTTGCTGACGTTTTCGGCGACCGATTCTCACGAATGGGGCCTGATCCGTGCGCGCCAGTTGCTGGCGGGGCGACACCGTATCTGGCTGATGCTCGGCGCGGCGGTGCTCACCGTAACGCTCTGCGGCGCGCTGCTGTATCACAGCATGCCGTTGTGGGAGATCCTCCTCTGGATGGTCATGACCGTGGCGACCGCGGCAGCGGGCGCTGTGCGTATGGCATTGACCCCTGCCCGTGCGTTCAGTCACGCGAGCCGAACCGACATCCGTCAGACCGCATGGAACGGGCTTGCGCTCGGGCTGGTCCTGTCGGTTCTGCCGATACTCCTGTGTATGCAGGGAAAGCCGATCCGCGCCCTCGGGCCGGGCATCGCGCTCATGCTGTTCTCGACCGCCACCGCCTTTTTCATGGCACCGCTGGCGCTGGCGACCACCGCCTTCCTGCTTGCGTTCGGCATGGTCACGGCTTCGTGCCTCGTACTCACCGGCGCACCCGTGGCGGGCGTCGCCACGCTGATCTTCACGATCCTGCTGCTGACGATCTGCATGAGCCGCGCGAAGGCGCTCGCCATCATCGAGACCGCGGGACTGGCACTCGACGAACGCGACGAGACCGTCAGCCTCCTGCTGCGCGAGTTCGAGGCGACGGGCGCGCACTGGCTGTGGGAGATCGACGGCGGACGTCGTATCGTGCGTGCCAACAGGCAACTCGCGGTCGCATGCGAGCAGGACGCCGCGCATCTCGATGGCATGCCGTTTCTGCAGGTTCTTGCCGGCCCGACATGGGATACCGGTCACTTTGCCCCCGGACTGCGCACCCTCGCCAAGAAGTTGAAGGCGCGGGAAAGCTTCAGTGCCGTGCGCCTGCCCGTGTGGATCGCGGGCGAGGAACGCTGGTGGGAGGTCTCGGCATCGCCGCGCTTCGACAATCGGGGGACGTTCTGCGGTTTCCGGGGGGTCGGGTCGGACGTCACGGACCAGCGCGCCTCGGCCGACAAGATCAATCGCATGGCCCGGTACGATGCGCTGACGGGCCTGCCCAACCGGCTGATGATCAACGAGACGTTGTCGCTGGCGATCACCGAAACCGATCCGGCAATCGGCCGGTACGCGTTCATGATGCTCGATCTCGATCGCTTCAAGGCGGTCAACGACACGCTCGGCCACCCGATCGGCGACCGGTTGCTGTGCGGGGTTGCCGCGCGCCTCGACGCGCTGATGGGGGCAAGCGGGACGTGTGGCCGGCTGGGCGGCGATGAATTCGCGGTGATCATTCCGGATGCGACCGATGTCGCCGGCGTCGAGACGCTCGCGCAACGGATCATCGAAGCGTTGTCACGCCCTTACGAGATCGATCACCACACCTTGTATATCGGCGCGAGCGTCGGAATCGCGGTCGGCCCGCGTGACGGCCGTACCTCCGAGATGCTGGTCCGCTCCGCGGATCTGGCGCTCTACCGCGCCAAGGATGCCGGCCGCGGAGTCTACCGCACCTACGAACCCGAATTGCACGCACAGGCAGAGGAGCGTCGGATCCTCGAGATCGCGTTGCGGAGCGCGATCGAACGGGACGAGATGCATCTCGAATATCAGCCCATCGTCGATACCGACACGACGATGTTGCGGGGCTTCGAGGCGCTGCTGCGATGGCGGAGCGCCGATCTGGGCGACGTCTCCCCGGCCAAGTTCATTCCAATTGCGCAGGAAACGCGGCTGATCGCTCCGATCGGTGACTGGGTGCTGCGGACCGCGTGCCGCGAGGCGGCGCGCTGGCCGGCGAACGTGCGCGTTGCCGTCAACGTTTCGCCCGAACAGCTCTACAACCCGGGGTTCGTAGCGATGGTCACCGCCGCGCTCGCAAATGCGGACCTCGCGCCCGAAAGACTCGAGCTCGAGGTGACCGAGGGCCTGTTCCTGCACAAGGGACACGGCGTCGGCATCGTTCTCGATCGGATCCTCAAGCTCGGCGTACGGCTCAGTCTCGATGATTTCGGGACCGGACAATCATCGCTCGGCTATCTCAGCCGCACGCGCTTCTCGTCGATCAAGATCGACCGCAGCTTCGTCGAGGCGGCATCGCATGGCGGTCGCGAGGCGCTTGCGATCATCCGCGCGGTGGTCGCGCTCGCGCACAGCCTTGGCATCGCCACCACGGCCGAAGGCGTTGAAACCGAGGCCGAGCGCCGGATCGTCGAGGCACTCGGCTGCACGCGCGCGCAGGGCTATCTGTTTGGCCGCCCCCTGCCCGTCGAGGAAGCGCGAGCGCTCGCCAACGAACTGGTTACCACCATCATCGCGGCCTGAGGAGATCGCCCTCCCAGAGCAGGTGGGCGCGGTCGCTCCCGATCATTCCCAGAATCGCTTCCGATCGAGCAGCCTGCGGTGCGCTTTCCCCGCCCGGTGAACCAACTTGTCCACCCCGTGCCGATCGATCAGCGCCGCCGCGCCGTCTAGCTCGAGCAGGCCGTGGTCCCGCAGCAGCATCGGCGCTGTCGACCGATCGTTGAGTATCCCTAGCCGGTCCTGGAGTTTTTCCAGTGTGCGAACGAACCCCGCGCGCCGCCGCTTTTGCCCATCCTTCTCGAAGAGCCCGGCAAAGAATTCGGCGGCATAGCGCAAGGTCTTGGCCGATTTGCGAAGACGATGACGCGCGTTCGTGTCGAGATTCTCGAGCGACGCGTGACCGATCTTCAATTGCTTGCGTCGTTTGCGAAGGCTCATCGCGGCAAATTCCGATACCGGCATCGCCCTGGCCGTCGCCGTCGCTGTCGCATCGATCCAGGGACCGGTGGCCGACCATGCGACGAGATCGAGCATCAGCTGCATCGTCCGTGGCGATCCGAGTGCGGCGTCGACCGCCTCATACGCGGTATCGCGGAGATGCTCGATCTGCGTATGGACCGGCCCCCGACCGATTTTGCTCGTCACGGCGTCGGACAGCACGTCGAGATCGCGTGCCGTGCCGAGGATGCGCGCAAGTGGCCGCACCTCCGCCTGTAAGCGTGTCGCGTCTTCCTTTCCCACCACGGATTTGAAGATCTTGAGCGCAGAGCGGAGCCGTCTCAGTGCGACGCGTGCCTGATGCAGCGCCTCGGGCGCGCGCGTTTCGAGCAGGATCGTCTCGTTCAGGCGATAGTGGCGCAGGCACCCGCCGATGATCGCCTGCAGCGCCGCCGCAGGTGTCATGGCCACGTCGAGGTGCACCGGCTCTGCCTTGAAAGCGAGCGCGCGCGCGTCGGAGAGCGCATATCCCCTTTCCGACTTCGTCAGGACGCCGAGCCGGACGGGGATCAGTCCGCCGATCTGCCGCGCCAACGCAAACAACGCGGCGGGATCGCCCTGCTTGAGCTCGAGTTCTATCTCGCAGACGGGAGAGCTTCGATCCCCGGCGGTCACGCTACCCCGGTCGAGTACGATCTCGATATCCGCGACGTCATCCCGCATACGCCAAGTCGTCCGCTCGACGGCGACGGTGAACACGGGCCCGACGCCCTCCAGTGGCGGACCTGGCAAAAGCGCCAGCGGCGTCGTATCGTCAAGGATCGGAGTATCGTCGTCGACCGCGCGCTCCCATTCGGGACGACTGAACAGCCCCGCCCCCTTGGCCAAGTCGATCTTGATCGTCTGGATCCGCTCGTCCGCCTTGCGTCGAATGCGGAGCGAGGCGCCATGTTTGCGCAGCCGCTGATCAGGCGTATCAAAATAGGTCGCGTGCAACGTCGCGGTACTGCCGGTCACATCGGGGAACAGCGTGCCCGCAACGAGGTCACCGACCTTGTCGGCGGCGGCGTCCGTCACCACCAGCTTCATCTCGATTTCCTGCGCCATGACGTTTCCCGATCGCGATTGCCTCACGGGACAACGTACGAGCGCGGCCGACAGCCTCAAGTCATGACGGGCTTCAACCGGCCTGTTGAGGCGTGCCCCCGGTTACGCCCGCTCAGGCATAGCAGAGAGCGGGGGCCACCGCCCCGCGCTTGTTCAGCGTGGCGTGGTAGGACAACAGGTCGTTGCCGTATGTCTTGTTGGGACCGAACGAGATTTCGATCCTGTCACCGGCCGCGACATTGACGGGAAGCGCCGTGATCATGATCTTGTCGATCAGCACGCCGGTGGCCAGTGCGATGCCATTGCGTTCGATGCGGTAATCGACGCCATCGCCCGCGACCGCCTTCATGAAGCAGGCATTGAGATCGACCTGCATGGCCTTGGGCGCGGTATAGCGGATGACCGCGCGCATCGGCGCAGCACCATCGCCCGACGGCGCTGCCGACGTGGTGTTGATGCGAAGAGGCTGCGACCAGATGTCGCCGAAATAGCTCGTGAACTTGTTATCGAACAGGTCGAGCGCGGTGTTCTTGCCGGCGCCATTGCGCCGCAGATACGTCCAGGACGCGACGCCATATTGCAGCAGCGTGTCCGCGATCACGCTGTCCTCGCCGAGCGTATACCCCGTCGCACCACTGATGATGACCGGCTCGGGCCGGATCGTGATCGCCCCGCCGGCACCACCGGGAATGACCGCGCCGTACATGTCGCGGAGCGTCGTGGTCCCCGTAAAGGCAATCGTGCCGCCGCCGCCCCAGACGACGTAGCGATCGGCTCCGATCTTGTAGAGATAGATCGGGCGCGTGCCGAGATTGACACGTACCGGCGCACCGAATGGCAGGATATGATCGACCACGGCACGATAGGCCACGCCGACCGGCTTGATCGTGTTCGACGCGAACAACCCCATGTACGGAAAGCCGCTCTGCTCCACCAGCGCGTACCAGTTCGCATGCGTCACGCCCGAAGCGTATAGGAGCAGCACCGATTTGACGAGCGATGCAGACGCGAGCCGCGGATCGGGAACGCCGTAGCTATATTCCGTCGCCCAGACCGGCTTCGGCGTTCCGTACCGACGCATCACGTCGTTCAGATGCGTTATCTCGAGGTCGATCCCCTCCGCCTCGGGACGATAGGGATGCACCGCGACGCCGTCGACGACGCCGAGCATTCCGGCAGCGAACATCTTGTCAAGGAAGCCGGTGCCGATCGTATTGGTCGATCCGCCGAGGATCGAGACTTCGGGGTGTGCCGTCTTGAGCGGCTGATACATGGCGCGGAGCGTGGCGACATAGGTCTGCGACTGGTCATAGCCGGCCGGATAGTCGAGCGCGTTGTTGCCGTTGATCTCGTTGCCGATTTCGAGCGCGGTGACGCATCCGCCGAACCGGTCGAGCAACTTGCGAAGATAGGTCGCAAATGCCGCCTGTCCGGCAGTCGAATAGACCATCTTGCCATCGTCATACAGCGCGTTGCGCGGCACGATCGTCAGACTGAGCTTGCCGCCGGTCGCGCAGAAACCGGCAAGCGTGTCGATCGCGGTGCCGGTGAAGACATAGGTCCCGGGTGTCTTCTCGACGCTCGCCCAGTTCACCGTGTCGCGGATGACGCGCGTACCGATCTGCGACGTCAACGCCAGCCATGAAGGCTGCCAGCCCTGGCTGAAATGCGTCTGGACGCCGAATTGAAAGCCCGTCGCCGGGGCAGGAACGGTCGCCGCCTCTGCGGTCCGGCCGACCGATATCGCTGGTGCGCCGTTGATAGCACCTGCGCCATTTGACGGCGCACCGGCCGCGACGACCGTCACCGCCGCTGCGGATGCCCCGCTCCCGTTGGTCGTCGCGGCTGCCAATGCGGCCGCGACGATGATCGTCGCGACGCCGGCCAGTCTCATCGAGCGTTTTGCGGTCATGATCCACCCCCTCCGAGATCCAGCCCAATTCCTGCGAAGAATCTCTCCGGATGCGTATATTATAGAGAATGGGGGCATCGTTAGTTACGATTTGTGCTTATATCCGTCAAAATCAGAACGGATCCAATACGCGATCATTTCAAGCCGATTCAAAGCATAGCTATATTATAACCCTTAATCAGAGGCTTGTTCACACAGCACAGAATTAAGCGGCAATCAGTTTGATATAGACTGGATACTCAGAGCGTAACTAACTTTACAGTAGCCGGTACAGCGTCAAGGCGACACCCCAGGCCGCGACGGCCGAGCCAATCAGCGTCACAAGCCGCACCGGCGCTGGCCAGCGCTCCGGTGCCGGCTCCGCCATGGCCTCGCGACCAGCCGGTGGTGTCTGCAACGCGGTGACCGCTGGACGGGGATCGAACGATCTGGCGAAGTCGGCCTCGGACAGTTCGGGCGAGAAGGCACACTCATATCCCTCCTCTGCGGCGTGGACGACATGTCCTTGCGCGACGCCCCCCCCCGTCAGGCCAAGCCTGAAACTGGTGCCGACATCCATCGTGAGCCCCGTCAAACGGCATCCGGTCGTCGAGACGTCATGGACCATCACGTCGCAAACCAAGCCGTTCCCGACCCCGGCGGAACCGATCGCACGCGCGTCGTGTCGATTGCCATACCCGACCCGCACGGCCGCGGGCTGGCCGATGAGTTCGATGGTAGCCAATATTGACATCAATCCTCCTGCCAGGACACGGCTAATGATCGCCCGTTAACAAGTCCTGTCGATTGCCGACTTCTTTACATTTTTCTCCGAATATTGGCAAGGATTGTAAGTAGTGAATAGATCGAGCGGTTCTAGCCGGGATGTATTGCCGGCCATCCCTACCAAGACAAGCGGTCCGCTCGAGCGGCGGCACTTATCCCGACAAGGCCACGCTCGCAGCGGCGCCGGGTGGCGGAATGGGGCATATCACGCGCCTCGCGTCCGGATCGCACCCTTTGCGAGGCCACGACGGGAAAGACCGCGACGCCGCGCGCTCCGGTCGACGCGCCGGGCCTGCAGGGCTCAAGCGGCCGAGATCTCGGTGATCAATAAGAACCGCGCGCAAGCAGGACGCTGGGCACCGTCATTGCGATGATCCTGATGTCCAATATCATTGATCGCCGGCGCGAATACATGACATCGAACGCGACTCTCCGCCGATAGGAGACGTCGTTGCGCCCGCTGACCTGCCAAAGCCCGGTAATTCCCGGCCTGACGTGGCAATAATGGGCGAAGTATCGTCCGTACCGCGTAACTTCAGCATCGACGATCGGCCGCGGCCCGACGATGCTCATGTCGCCGCGCAGGACATTCAAGAGCTGGGGCAGCTCGTCGAGGCTGCTCTTGCGCAGCACGCTGCCGATCAACGTGATGCGCGGATCGTCGCGCAGCTTGTGGTCGCGATTCCACTCGGCTTGCGCAGCCGGATCGGACGCCAACAGCTCGGCAAGCCTCTCCTCTGCATCGACGACCATCGATCTGAATTTGAAGCATCCGAATTTGCGGCCACGATGGCCGATCCGGCGCTGTGCGAAGAGGATCGGGCCCGGATCGCGCACGTAGATCGTAATCGCGATCAATATCATCAATGGACTGAAAAACAGCAACGCTGTCAGCGCGACCGATATGTCAAAGAGGCGAGCGACACCATATCGCGATGTAACACCGAATATTTTCACCGGCGGCATTGCACTTGATGACTTCAACGCTGCCGGATGATACATCGCGCTCTTCCCCTGACAACAATGCTTGTGCGCCGCACAATAGTTCTGTCAGTATTTTATTACTACGTCATTCTACTATATCGAGTCATAATCTGCATCATCAATGCTGTATTCGCCAGTTCCTTTAATACAAATTCGCATTATGTATTTGAATTATCAAGACATCACTCAAGGATGGCATCGACCAGTTTTTGCACTTGGGTCCGCCATGAATAGAGCCGGCAGCGTTCGTACCCGGCCTCGACGAGTTGTCTGCAATAGGCGGGATTATTCATCACTCGTCGGACGGAAGCGACGATGTCGTTGATATCAAAGGGATCGCAATAATCGGCCGCATCCGCGCAGCGCTCCCGAATCGCGGGGATGCTGGACCCGATCACCGGGCAGCCAAAATGCATCGCTTCGAGTGGCGGCAGCGGAGACGCTTCGTAAAAGGACGGAAAGAGCAGGCAGGCTGCATTCGCATAGAGACGGCCAAGCTCTGCAAGATCCTCGACCTGCCCCCTGAGATGGACGAGCCCGGCTACGTCGCAGGGAATCTCGACGCCCCCCGGCGCAAGATACCCTCCACGCGAACCGACCAGGATTGTCGCGACATTGTCCTCGCGCGCCAAACGGATCGCGGCCCGCAACACGCCATCCCAATTCTTGCGCTGCGAAAACGACCCCACATAGAGGATATAGCCCGGCTGATCGCGCGAAACCTCGGGGCTGCCGATGGCGGCCACAGAGACGTCAAGCGTCGCACCGCGGGACCGCGCGCCGGCCACAACCAGGTCGCCATCGTCGCGCCAGCCGCCATTCTGGGCAACCTTGATATTCTTTGCCGAGCTCGGCGCGATCGTCGCGAGCATAGCCTTTTCGGTTTCCGAAACGGTCATGATCGGCGCCGCCCGACGAAGCAGGATTGGCAGCATCAGGCCATGAACCAGCCGGTACCGCCACGTATAAGCCTCCGGGTACAGGCGATACGACAGGTCGTGCAGCATCAACACGACCCGCCGCCGGGTAAACAGCGTTACGACCGGGGCCGTGTTGCCGAGGCACAGCAGCCGCGCACCCCGCAGGCTCAACGGCAACAGCACCTGCTCCCAGACATGGCCCGTCGCACCACCGACACGGTCCACCTGCGTCACACGCAAGTCCAGATCCGACACATCGGCGCGCGGCTCGCACACCAGCCGCAGCCTAAGTGCAACTTTACCTTCCGAAACAAGATGATCGAGCTCCCGCGTCACTTCGCGGGCAACGCGCTGTACTCCGGTTGTCGGCTGGATCAAAAACCTGCCATTAATTACAATTTGCGCGACTGAATTGTCCATGGGATTCAGCTATATTTCGAGATCGAACATGGTCTATACGTCATATTGTTCCAATATTTCTGTACTGCTCTGCAGCATAGCATTGCCATCTCTTGCATAGATACTCTAGATGATGATTGCCGATCTCGGGAGGTTTCATCGAATGCTCGCGATACATGTAGCGATCGCGACAGTCGGGCGACCGGCGCTCGTCGCATCGACGGCCGCGCGTCTCGCGCGTCAGACACGGCGGGCCGACGGCGTGCTCGTTGTGTCGGTGTCTCCGACCGACGTCGACGGGGTCGATGCGATTCCCACCCCCCCGCGGATCGCATTTGCCGAACGCGGGCTATGTCGACAACGCAACCGCGCGCTCGACCTGCTCCGGCACGACGCCGATATCATCGTCTTCTT
>Ga0265798_10011769_pt1 | contig 10630 bp, 12 predicted proteins | sample P3T30metagenome_FD_192430 | JGI IMG/M metagenome (GOLD analysis project Ga0265798, IMG submission 192430) | Plant litter microbial communities from East Loma Ridge, Irvine, California - P3 T30 | ecosystem: Environmental > Terrestrial > Plant litter > Unclassified | place: USA: California... | reverse complement strand
GATGACGCAAAAGCGCGGACTCGTTTCGTCCGGGGGGCTGGAATACGGCCGATACGATGGATGGATTGCGCAACACCAAAGGCGCGAGTGCGAGTGCGAGGCAACTACAGATGACACGGCACTGACCAGACAAATAACGCATGCGCCAAACGATGGCAGAACCTGACAAAACCAGAATCGATGGAAAGTCGATAGTCGTGCTTGCTTCTGTTTGTATGGAAAATTTCAAAGAGAGCGAGATGCAGAGGCCCCCATATAAGAGATGTTGCAAACATGTCTGCCTGAAGTTGATGACAGTCATCGTCGGATTTGGTGCATAACTTTCCACTCCGGTGTGCTGGATACGCACAATGCTGTACTCACCGATACGAGTAGCCCGCAAAAGGTTGGTGGAAGCGAGCGTCTCGGGTCCGGCTAAAGGCCGGTCGTCGGAATAGATGAGCCGCCGATGGCAGCGTCCTGGCTCCTGGGCTGCCTGTGCCCCCGCGCACTGTTGTAAAAGAGCGAGGTGCTCGGATTTCGTTCACGTCGGACAGAACAACCCCCGACAAAAGGCCTCTTTATCCAATCATAAATGCGCAATTACATATCGGATTCGGAATTACAACAACACCCTTGCCATGTTCACGTTATCAACAGCTTCTCTACTTCTCTACACTGTACCTAGGTAGTGCCAAGGCATATGCCATCGAAGACGCGTCAACGCTTATCGTCACTGTATGTCATGTGTGCGACAGACGCGGTGACAGAGCGAAGCGAGAATGGTGGGCTACTTGCCTACGTATACGGGATACGAGATCAAACCGCCCGAGGTATGCACTACGACTGGGTTCATACTGAATGGCATACGAAAAACGCGATACTCACACCTAGGTACCACCTCGCACAACAGAAAACTAAAGAGGCCTGCGGCCTACATCAAGATAAAAATATGCAAAGTAGGCAACCTAATGTTCAACGTAGGCTCCAGGGTGTTCAGTTTTTCATGAATGCTTCGATTGCTTCTCAAGTTATCCCACCATTTGCTCGTCTCACTGATCTTCAACTATGTCCATTCGTCTTCACGCCGTCCACCCCCCTCCACGACTGAGCATATCCCACCAAACTCTTCCTCACAAACACAACCTCCTTCTCTCTGACGTCACCACACGCCGCACATACTAGACGCGCAGCGCCGCAGTCGCCAAGGGCACCCCATGCAATATACACCTTGCAATAGAAACACACCCAACCATAATGCCTCGCATCTTCCCTCGTTGTAACCTCAACGTCGAAACAAGCGGTTGATGTATTGTCTGTACTGGAATTAGGTTTGACCATGTAGTGCCCATTGGAGAGGGAAGTAGTTACCCAGGCTCATTGAACCAAGCTGCAGATGAACTGAGACAGGCCGGCAGGCTACATGGTCGCATCGGCATGGAGAAGCTGAGACATGGCGAGACCCAGGCGTGTTGTAGTGGGAGCTGCGATGACAGATCCATCCGCGTTGTGCTGGGCTCTCTGCGCGAGCATCTCGGACCGCAAGTTGCACGAGCGCTAGGTGGGCGGCTTTAGTGAGATCGCAAGGGATGTTGAGGATTTCGCGCTCTGGGTAAGGGTCAGCGACTTCTGTGGTGTGGGCGAAGAGAAGGGGAAAGGGACTTACTAGTGGGTGTCGTCATATTGCTATTGCTCAATTAAGCGGGTGGTTAAGTTGTAGCGATGGACTGTTGGGAATATTGTTGGAAGTATACGTGCATCATGCAGCAGAAGCCGGGGACTGCGTCCAAAACAAGAGCAAACGCAGTTGCGACACCATCCTAGCGTGATCTGGACCTTTCCACGTGCTGGTAGCTACTTCGCAGCAGGAACAATCTCGTTGCACCTGACGTGTACAAACACATCGCCCTTTCGCTTCCGACATCTAATTGATATCGTACCTGCATGCACAAAGCGCTCACTCAACATCATGGACGTCGTCAGCAGTATGTATACCTCAACTGTACCAACTACTCTCGTGCTAACCCTACGCAAGAGAAAGATATACTAGAGCAGGAAAACTTCACAGCGCAAAGAATCATGCTATTCGCAGTCAGACAGTCTGCAGAAATGGCCCGAAACGTAAGAGCCTCTTCCTTCACACATTTCTTTACTCCTCTTACCAGGTCAAGACATTGACACTACGCAGTCCAACCCCCCTCTCCGCGGATGGGTCTGTCACGACTGCTCACACTTCAACGTACCGGGCACCATAGGTTCACCCGGCGGCCCATGTCAAACATGTGAATTGCCGGTCTGCGAGGCCGAGTGCGCCGATGCAACTGTTACAACGCGCGACGACCGTCGCTGTTCGGGATACGCTTGTTGGTACTGCAAGTACTTCTATCCGTGGCCCGAGGACAAAGATGGGAACCGTCTGCTAGGTAGCGCACTTGCTTGTGGTATCTGTGAGGATTTGGAAGAAGAGGAGGTGGTGTTTGTCAAGAGTTGGATTGAGGAATTTGATGCAATCGAGGAGAAGAGGACTGAGCAACAGGAGAAGGACAAGGATGAAAAGGATGAAAAGGAAGACAAAGACGCTAAGTTGGATGATTTCGATGATGGTCGAGGTGACTTCGTCGTAGTTAATAGGCGTAGGGCCAGATCATATAGGGGGACGGGAGGCGGAGGTACTGCGCAATAAATTGCCAACGCCAGGCAGTGCGATATCTGTAGTCAAGTTTGAAGTATCTAGGACTGTGGTATGGCTTAGTTGGACAGTCCTCACGTTGATGTTCAGGCGGCTTGTGACGTCAGTCCGCTGGCTCATGATCGACTCGTTACTGGACATTGCGGTACTCTCGACCATCGGTGCTATAACCTAACAAGAACCTGTTGCCATGAAGGCAGTGGGTATTACTTTGAGCAACACCATATTTGAAGTTTTGCATAGCTTTCAGGCGCTCACGAAATCGGGAGGCCCCGGCCCACTTCCCGAGGTCTGCACGTGCACTTGGACAATCACGTGCCGCTAACTCGATGTAGTTGGTCACGGGCTTGGCGGTGGGCAAACATTGAGTGCGCGGAAGTATCTTATTACTCGATCTACGCTTCAATGGCCATGTCAACCACCAGCTTTCCACCCCTACCCTTGTGGTATTCGTCTACAAGCTCGTTCAGCTTCGCCAGAGGAAACGAAGTCGACAAAGCGCGGATACCATGTTCGGCGGAGAATTCCAGCATCTCACGAAGTACTTTGTTGCTTCCTACCAGGCTGCCGATGATCCTGATATCCCGAAACACGACGTCGCGCGAGTTGATGTGAAAGCCCTTCTCCGGGAATGACACTACAACGCACGTGCCGTGCGACTTGAGCAGGGCCATGCCGTAGTCAAAAGCAGTCTGGCTTTCCGGCAGGACGATCACTGCATCCAGCCCCATCTCGCCAATGTCCTTCTTGCTGTCTTGTCTGCCGATCTCCTGAACGACATCCGCTGCCTTCTTGTTCCGAGCGTCTACGATATACGGCTGTGGATCCAATCTCGAGGCGACATCTTGCGAAAGCTTGAGAGGCTCATCTGCTGCCTCAATACCCAGGACTTTGTACCCCATCTTGACGCCGTATTGCAAGCCCAGATGGCCAAGACCACCGCCAGCTCCTAGTATTCCGACCCGATCGCCTTGCTTTAGTCTGCATCTTTTGAGAGCCCCGTATATGGTCACGCCGGCGCACATCAGAGGAGCAGTCTCTACTGCGGTCAGACCGTCTGGTATGGGTGATAGCTGTCTCGCATCCACAGCGGCATACTGCGCAAACCCTCCATCTTTGCTCAGCCCTTTGTTCTCAGCATTGATACAGTTCACCGAGTAGCCTCCTTCATCCATGGCGACCGGATCGTCCACGCGCTCGTTCTTGCACTCGAAACATGAGCCACAAGCATGGAAAGAACGCCCCGGTACACCGACCCTCACGCCAATCTCGAACGCGCTAGCTTCCTTGCTGGGCGTCTGGAAATGAGCGACCACCGTCCCTGCAAACTCGTGGCACCCGATGTGAGGGAAAGATTTCGGCAATCCTGGCATCTGTCCTTCCGCTAGGACATAGTCGGTATGGCAATACGAAGCAGCGTCTACCCTGATGAGGATGTCATGCGGCTCCTCAAGCTTCGGAATTGGGACTGATCGTAGCCTGTATGGTTCCTTGTAAGCCTCCAGGTACTGCGCTTGCATCGATTCCGGCACAGTAAACGACATGGTGTTTTTGGAAACTTCTCGATTTGATACGGAGCGGGGAGTTGTCATTCGACTACATCTCGGAAGAATCTCAATCTATATACCTTCTGCTGCCACTGATAAATCCAGTAGATCTCGATATCTCAAAGGAGCTGACCCCGCGTGCGGGGTAGTTGACAAGGTGGGGCTGCAGGACGGAATACATGCCAGCGATTTCCCCAACCACGCTTTCTCCAACAACGATGTCATATTTGGCCCCAAACATGGCTCCTTCGGAAACGCTTCAGCTACCAGCTCTTGCCTCCTGTCATTCGCCATGGCTTCAAGCAACGATACCGTTGTTCTTCCAGCACCGGCTCACGACCAAACCTACGTTACCATCTCAGCCCTCGAGGCCGGCCAGCTTACTCTTCCCGAGAGACTCTTCGTCACAGATGCCGACCCTGAACGACGTGCGACAGTCCCATCTCTCTCTTTCCTGATTCGACACGGTTCATCAAATCTCGTCTTCGATCTCGGTCTCAAGCGCGATTTTTCTGGCTACCGGGAAGCACAACAGCATCACATCGCGCAACGGCAGCCTACTAGTGTCAGTCCGGATGCAGCTGAGAGCCTGCGAAGGGGTGGACTTGACCCAAAAGATGTGGACGTGGTGATGCTGAGCCATGTTCACTGGGACCATGTGGGTACACCAAGCGATTTCACAAACGCGCGATTTGTAGTCGGAAGTGGGACTATGCATCTTCTTGCGAACGGTGGTGGGCCACTTTATCCATCCGAGATTTTCAACCCTGATGAGTTGCCTGCCGACCGAACAAGTGAGCTCCCACCTGTTCGCAAGGCAGAAGCTATACGCGCGTTCAAGAACCAGTTAAAAGAACTTGAGTGGAAGCCGCTGGCGGGGTTTCCCGCCTCTATAGACTTCTATGGAGATGGGTCGTTATTCATCATCGATGCGCCAGGGCACTTGTTCGGACATATCAACCTTCTCGCCCGAACAGGGCCAAAGAGATGGGTATACCTTGGTGGCGACTGTTGCCACGACCCACGCATCTTGAGCGGTGAGAAGGGTATCGCGCTCTACGACGATGGGAAAGGCGGTTTGAGAAGTGTGCATGCTGACACTGATGCTGCAGCGGCTACCGTGGAAACAATAGCAAGGCTGTTGAAGCAAGGGACTGTTCGTGAAGAAGGTGGAAGCCCTGTAGAAGTAGAGGTGATTGTAGCGCACGATGGAAATTGGGCGCGGGCGAATAGGGCGGCGTTTTTGCCCGGGCACGTGTGAGCAAACGACTATTAACCTGGATAACGCAGCCGACATTTGTCTGATCACGTATCGGTACTCGCAATACTCGCGCTCGGTATCGTTTGTTGTAATGATAATTTGCATTATCTGAGTTGTGAGTGGTCCCTTGGTATGCTGAACCTAGGTTCACGCTTTGATCAGGGAACCGCGCCGCGGCCCAGCTTATAAAAGGCTCATCTTCAGCGCTGTATCCTATTTTCATATTAACTTGATGTTTTCGCTAGGAAGTACCTACTTCTCACACCTACTCCATTGCGCCAGAAAGATTCGTAATCTCTTCCTAAACGTGGGCAAGAGATCTGCCAGCAAAATGCCCGTCAAGTCGCCCACTCCATCAGAAAATGGCGGCGGGACCGTAGATCTAGGTAAGACGTGCTCATCATAAAGAAAACTCATAAAGACTGGCACTAATACTCTGTGCAGGGGCAGGACTGGTGGTGCAACAGCAACATACTCAAACAATGGACGATGCGACAAGACACCTCAAAACCATGATCGACGCACGCATCGCCGAACTCAAAAGTGCTAAAGCCAACCTCGAGGGATTCCAGACTCAAGTGAATAAACTGGAAACTTACTGCGCCGCTCTGAAGCGGCAAAACTACGTACAGTATGATTACATCCTGGACAACGACAACATGGATACAGACGTGGATCGCGGTGGACCCTCGGAACTCCCGCCACCTCCTCCCAATTCGCTCTGCAACCCTCCCGATTACGAAAATATACTAGCAGCTAAAGACACCGGGTCCGACGAAGACACAGATCAGCTACGCCAGGGAGAGCGCGAGTATGACTGTGACTCCGATGTCAGCAGCGACAATTTCGAGTACGAAGAGCGGAGAAGAAAGCTTATCGCAGAAGTTGTCGCCCTATACAAGGAGGTTGGTATCTCGCAGAGGGAAATAGAGGCATGCGATGTAGAAGGACGGGAGCGCGAGAAGATAAACATTCTACTTCGAAGACACATGGGCCTCTTGGAGCGAACGATGAGAAGGCTCGTGCAGTTGGCGTTTGATGTTGAGGAAGATGATACTCTGGTTAACACGGCGCTAGAGGTAGCTATGGGGGGACATGTGTCTCTGACTGGATTATGATCATCGTGAGACGGGTGGAAGTGGCGAGGGTTGAGGATATTGCAAGGATGGAAAGGAAAAGAGCACAAAGAGTGAGACTGTGCTGTTGCTTAAAGACGGAAACGGCTTTCGGCCTATACGTACACGCTTCTGGACATCGATTGCTTCTCAGCTATATCACACTCTGGAGATGAGCGCCACACCCCTTTTCACGCCATCTGAAGACATGTTACAGTGTCTGTTGCTAGAGTTTGGTATAGCTAAGTACAGTCTATGGGCAACAAGCGTCTTTGTATCAACGCTTTAGTGGAGACCACAAAGGGACCGAAACAGCGTTCAACGCAAGAATTGGGAAGAGCAGGCCTCACTCACGAAGCAGAGGCCTGCATACGACCAGAGATATATGGTTGAGAAGAGATGGATTTGAGATCTGGGGATCATGATGATGCATAGGTTAGCATGGAAGCAGCGTTCTTTTCAGTCATTGAATTTATCCATCATTATCCATCTTCCGTTATTCAAATATCATAATAGTTCCGCCCGGCTGGTTCGGCGCACTGATCGACTTTATCAAAACGAAATGAGAAGTGAAAGAGAGAGGGTAAACATGACCCATTCGGAATAGTCTGTAAAACGGAGATTGCTAGCAAACGGACCACGTCTTTTGGGTGACACAGTGTGACCACCGACAATCGCGCGGTCACACTATATCCGTCTTCTCCTCCAATTTGGATACCGAGCTTGGCTCCATATCTCGACGACGATCGCATCCGTTTGTCTACTGTTTTCCCCTCGGGGCTGATCCTAACGCCTTCGTATATACTGCCTCAGTCTTTGATCTTGGCAATGCGCTTCTTCGCCTCGACCGCATATCAGCACCCCTCCAACTAACACCGCGCCTTCCCGAGGCCTCAGAAAGTTCGTTGAACTCGACATCGCGACAATCGCTCGTTTACAGCCCCTCCTCCACCACGATGCTAGGCCTCAGTTACTACCACGCTCAGATAGCGATCGCCCACTTCATCTGCTGCCTCATCGCCGGCCTCACAGTCTGCACACGCCTGTACGCCAAACTATCGACCAAACAAGGTCTTAGGAGAGACGACTATCTCATAGTATGGACCCTGATCGTCTACTGGGCCGCCATCATCGTCGCCCTACACGGTAGAACATGACCACTACAGTAGCTCTAACCATGCGCTGACTCTTTCACGACAGAGAGCTTCACGAACTTTGGACCCTATACCAAAACCGAAATTCTAAACATGCACTTGACCGCAGCCTCCCCGCGACTGATCCAATACCGTAAGGCCATGCTCACCGCCTTCCTCCTCGGAATATGGTCTCAATTCACCTGCAAACTCTCCATCCTCCTCTTCTACCGACGCATCTTCCGCACCTGCACCTTCCACCAGCGCGCCTCACTCTACCTAATAATCTTCACCTCGCTCTGGTGGGCCACCGCCGTCGCCGCCATGATATTTGTCTGCCGCTCCTTCGTCGTCAGCAGCCATACCCCGTCTGAGGCCGTCAAAGTGGCTGCTGAGCGCGGGAAATGGAGTGGAAAATGGCAGCAAGTATTCCAGGCTTTTCTCGCGCTCGACGCGGCGAATGATTTGGCTATCTTGCTCGTGCCGATTCGCACGGCGTTTACGCTGCAGATGGCGCGAAGAGCGAAGGTCGAGCTTGTGGGCGTTTTTGCGCTGGGCGGGTTTGTTGTTGTTACTAATGTGGTGCGGATTGTTGAGTTTTATACGAAACGGAAAGAGGATCCGAATGAGAGTAGGTCTTCCAAGGTTCTCTTGCTTCAATACCAATGGTCGTTTCCGCTGACGTTGACCAGTTTTCTATCATGCCACCGAACTTTGGACTAGCATCCATGTTTGTACTGCGGTCTTGTGTGCTTGTTTGCCAATCCTCAAACCGCTTTGGACGTCGGTCTCAACAAAGGTTAGGACGAAGGTTACGGGGATAAATAGGTCCAGTAAGCAGCAGGGTAGTACACAGGGGAGCGAGGCGGCTGTTTTGAATCAGGAGATACAGGATTGGAATGCTATCAAGAAGACAGTGACAGTCCACCAGACGTCTTCAGAAGCGTGAGGATCGAGAGGAGCGTCGCTGTTGGTAGCTAGACGAAAGAATAGAGTGCGAGTTTGACTCAGACTGCGGTGTGGTCTTGGGTGGTAGCTAGTCTTTTTTTGTTTTGCGAAAGACGTTGTTTACACCAAACCCATAACAACAATCAGATAAGATCTGGTACAGGTACCCGTACTCTACCATGGACCGGTCTGACAGAAATGAAGACGTGACGTCCGGGTCATCCACGTGGGAGTGGAGCTCCTCAACACGAGCCGCTTGAGGTTTAGCGTCCCGAAGAATTTCAAGCTTCGCGTAAACCTATCTTTCACATCACTTAGGCAACACACGCAGTAGCATCTAGTGGGGAGATTCTTGCACATAACTCGTTATCAAACCAAAGGTAATATGGTCATGCACCATGGCGTGACATGAGAGAAAAAACACACAACGCCAGTGGATCCCGAAGCACATACCACCCATAACCCAGGACCCGACTCTTCTGACGTCTCTCGAAACGCCGTTAGCACTGATTGCCGTTATCCGTAGATGCTCCCACCGATATCATGATCCCAGAATCGCCCCGCCATGTACACCTTGCCTTACCCTGAACTCCGGAAAAGAAGAACGATGGACTGTTGCCATCAGGTCCATCAGGTCCATCATGGCCTACACAAAGAAGGCATCCGGGAGGGTAGAAAGAAGAGCAAAGGAGACTACGGCACCGGTAGCACCGAGCAAGGGATAGGCAGCCTTGTTGAGAACCTTGCTGAGGACTGAGCGGGGAGTCTTCTTGGGACGCTGGGCAATAATGGCAGCCGTCTGGATTGCAGCAGCATCATCCACTGGAACAGCAGCTACCGAGTTTGAGGTTGCATGCTCATCGCCAACGGCGGCCTTGGATGCTTCGTCAAGAACGGCTTCTGGCTCGTCTGCCTCAAGCACATCTGCCTTGCGCTTCAAATCTTTCACAGATTCAGGTGTAGGCGGCTGCTCCTCAACGATCTCCTCGATAGAGACCTTGGTACGGCGACCTGGCTGCACCGGCGGGGAGGTCTCGAACTCGGGTACAAAATATGGTGGTGGTGTCTGCAGACGGCTCGCTTGCATGGGTTGGCTAGGATAGGGAGTGAATTGGGGCATGGGAGCACGAGCCTCATTCGCCTCTGCCATTGAGGCAAGAGGAGCCGGACTGAACAGGGACGGTCGGTCGCCAAAGTTGGTACCCAAGTAGTTTGGCTGCGGAATGCCCTCGGAGTACCATTCCTGAAGATCGTTCACTTCCCTGAAGGAGCGGTAGGTTGAATCGCACCATGGTGCTGCCCTAGACGCCGAGGGACGTGGCGGCAGAGGTGGAGGCGCGTTATCTCCATAAACGTTACTGTTCGACATGGAGTTGCTGTCAGAGCCCTGCATACCGAACATGTACAGGCGTGGTAGCGACGGCTGTGTGTTGGCTACGTCTTGTGGCATGTATACGTCCGAGAGCGAAAGCGTCGTTGTATCGCGCGGGAAGGAGTGAACAGTCTGGGGTACTTGGCTGTTGACGGACGCCTCGTTCTCTTTGTTGGATGAGGATGTGGTAGGTTTCTTATGCTCACTCTCTTTCATTTCCTCGTCTTCAGAATCCTGAATCTCTGGCTCGGAGTCAGACAGCATCTCGGAACTATCGATGCTGCCAGCCTCGCTGTCCGAATCAGAACCAAGGGCGGCCACGTCTTCTTCATCGCTAGAAGGGTTTGGACTTGCAGGCTCGAGGGAGTCGTCACGGCGAGACGCAAAGCTCTCTGGGTTGTAGTCCTCGTTGGGAAGAGTGGTGCGCATTGCGGACGTTGGGTAGTCGTCCTGACCAATACTGAGAGTGTGGCCATGCTCGTTTGGGTGCAGGACCTGATCCATGATCATGGTAACCTCTTCTTGGTCGTCGGCCTCCGAGTGGTCATCAGCTGCGTCGGAGTCGTCGTCGATGACGAAAGGATCG
>Ga0265798_10011767_pt1 | contig 10632 bp, 6 predicted proteins | sample P3T30metagenome_FD_192430 | JGI IMG/M metagenome (GOLD analysis project Ga0265798, IMG submission 192430) | Plant litter microbial communities from East Loma Ridge, Irvine, California - P3 T30 | ecosystem: Environmental > Terrestrial > Plant litter > Unclassified | place: USA: California... | reverse complement strand
TTGGGCGAATTGGTCGCCTCACCTTCAAGTCGCTGCTTGGGCGCGACAACGTGGAGATTGTGGCTATCAACGACCTGACTGACAACAAAACCCTGGCCCACCTGCTGAAGTACGACTCCGTACACGGCCGCTTCGATGGCACGGTTACCTACGACGATAACAGCCTGACCGTAAATGGCCAGCACATTGCCGCCCTCGCCGAGCGCGACCCCAAGCTGTTGCCTTGGAAAGACATGGGCGTGGACATCGTGCTTGAGAGCACGGGCCGCTTCGTGGATGAGGCCGGCGCTGGCCAGCACATCACGGCGGGTGCCAAAAAGGTAGTTATCTCGGCTCCGGCTACGGGTAACATACCTACGGTAGTACTCGGTGTGAACGAGGATACGCTGACCGGCGACGAGACTATCATCTCGAACGCTAGCTGCACCACCAACTGCCTGGCCCCCATGGCTAAGGTGCTGGATGACGTATTTGGCATCGAGAAAGGCTACATCACCACGGTGCACGCCTACACGTCGGACCAAAACCTGCAAGATGCGCCGCACAAGGACCTGCGCCGCGCCCGCGCTGCTGCCTACAGCATCATCCCGACTTCGACGGGTGCTGCCAAGGCCGTGGGCCTGGTGCTGCCCCAGTTGAAGGGCAAGCTCGACGGTATCGCTATGCGCGTGCCCGTGCCAGATGGCTCGCTGACCGACCTGACCGTGATTCTGAAGAAAGAAGCCACGAAGCAGGAAATCAACGATGCCCTCAAAGCAGCTTCGGAAGGTGCCATGAAAGGCATCCTGGAGTATACCACCGACCCGATTGTGAGCATCGACATCGTGGGCAACCCCCACTCGTGCATCTTTGACTCGGAGTTGACTTCTACCAACGGCACCCTGGCCAAGGTAGTAGGCTGGTACGACAACGAAACCGGCTACTCGACCCGCACCGCCGACCTCATCCAGCAGTTGGGTGCTAAGATGAACGGGTAATTCTTAATGAAAGTGGCTGCTGCTTAAGTAGCTGTAGCCACTTGTCATTGAAAAAAGGCCTGCCTGCTAGGCAGGCCTTTTTGTTTTTTGTGGAAAGCGCCGCCGCTGGGTGGCTCGTCAATTATGCCGCGTACTTCTTTTATTTTCAACCCAACAGCGGGTACCGGGCGGCGGGCCGATTTCCCGGCCCTGTTGCAGCGGCACTTTGGCGGCGTGGCGGGCACTGATTACCTGCTGCACCCCACCGAAGGGCCGGGCCACGCCACGGAGCTGGCCCGTGCGGCGGCGCAGGCGGGCTGCCGGGTAGTGGTGGCCGTGGGCGGCGATGGCACCGTAAACGAAGTAGGGCAGGGCTTGCTAGGCCAAGCCGGCGCCGCGCTCGGCATAGTGCCGCGCGGCTCGGGCAACGGGCTAGCCCGCCACCTGGGGGTGCCGCTGGGCCTGCCGGCCGCGCTGCGGCGGCTGCGCCAGCCCACATTTAGCCGCATGGATGTGGGCACTATTAATGGCCGGCCGTTTTTCTGCACGGCGGGGCTGGGGTTTGATGCGCACGTGAGCCAGCATTTTGCGCAGGCTGGCACGCGGGGGGTAAGCACCTACTTGCGGGTGACGCTGCGCGAATACGGGAATTTTCGGCCCGTAGCGGTGCAGGTTGCTACCAATGGCCAGGCGCTAGCCACCGACTGCTACGTGCTGGCTTTTGCCAATGCCTCGCAGTATGGCAACAATGCCTACATCGCGCCGCAGGCCAACTTGCAGGATGGCCTGCTCGATATGTGCCTGATTGATAGGCTACCCCCCTGGCGGGCAGTGCAGGTAGTGCTGGGCATGGCCCTGGGCACGCTGCCCCGCACGGGCGGCGCTACCTACCGCCACACCCAGCACGCTACGGTGCGCGCCGCTGCTCCGCTGGGCTACCACGCCGATGGCGACTACCTGGGCCACGCCACCGAGTTTGAAGTGGGGCTGCTGCCGCTGGCGCTGGAAGTAGCCGTGTAGCACAAGCCGGGGCTAGCTACACGGCCTAGCCCACCAGCGCGTGAAGTTTTTATACCTATTGCGGAGCTAAACTGCCGCTGGCTTGTTAAGGCAGCAAGCAGCTAGTCCTTTATTACTTACAGAGATGTCCCAGGATTTTGTTCAGGAATTGCAGACCCAGCTTCAGCCAGCCCGCCAGCGCATGGTCGACCACCCGGTGTACCGCCGCATTGAGACGCTGGCCGACTTGCGCGTGTTTATGGAGCACCACGTGTACGCCGTTTGGGATTTTATGTCCCTGCTCAAAGCCTTGCAGCGCGAGCTAACCTGCGTGGAGCTGCCGTGGGTACCGAAGGGCAACCCCGCCACCCGCCGCCTCATCAACGACATCGTGCTGGAAGAGGAAACCGACCTCGACCCCGAGGGCCGCCCCACCAGCCACTTCGAGCTGTACCTGCGGGCTATGCAGGAGGCCGGGGCCGATACCGCACCCGCCCACCGGCTGCTGGCCGCCCTGGCCGAAGGCGCCAGCGTGCCCGCCGCCCTGGCCGCTGCCCAGGCGCCGGCCAGCGTGCAGGAGTTTGTGAAGCACACCTTTAGCGTGGTCACGGCCGGGCCGCCGCACGCGATTGCCGCCGCCTTCACCTTTGGCCGCGAGGATGTGATTCCCGACATGTTTCGCAGCCTGATTGCCGACCTGGGCCAGCGCTTTCCGGGCCAGCTCGATACGTTTACGTATTACCTCAACCGCCACATTGAGCTGGATGAGGACCACCACGCCCCGCTAGCCCACCAGATGGTGCGCGACCTCTGCGGCGCCGATGCTACCCGCTGGCACGAGGCTACCGAGGTAGCGCAGCAGGGCATGGCCGCCCGCGTAGCGCTCTGGGACGGCATTGCCGCTGCTCTCGCGCAGGAAAAAAGGGGGGTATAGCCCCGCATTTTGCACCAACCCAACAGGGGACGGGACGCCGGCTAGCCGCTGGCGTCCCGTCCCCTGTTGGGTTGATGGTACCTAAGCGCCAGGCCGAGAAGAAAGCCGGGCGGCAGTTGAGCAGAGACTTTTGGGGCAAGTAGGCTGCAAAGGCTCGCTTGCCGACCTTTGCCGCTATGAAAAAAGACCAGTCGCGCCGCCAGGGAGTGGTGTATTCGACCAATCCCGAGTTCTCGTACCAGTCCGACGAGCCTAGCGAGGCCACTACGCTGCCGCCCCAGCAGCAGCAGCTACGTGTGCAACTCGACAAAAAGCAGCGCGGCGGTAAGCAAGTGACGCTCGTGACGGGCTTCGTGGGCCGCGACGAAGACTTGCAAACCTTGGGTAAGCTCCTCAAGGCGAAGTGCGGCGTGGGCGGCAGCGCCAAGGACGGCGAAATCGTGGTGCAGGGTGACTTGCGGGCCAAGGTGCTCGAAATCCTGCTTAAGGAAGGCTACAAGACCAAGCAGATTGGCGGCTAGGGCAGGAGACAGCCGGCTGGCTGGGGCCAGCCGCGCCAGCCAGCTACCCTGCAACAGGCCGGCCTGGGAGATATCCTCCCGGGCCGGCCTGTTGCAGGGTAGTGAGTAGGCGTTTTAGTCGTTGATTCTTTCCAGGGTGCTGCCGCTGCTGAGGTCTTTGTCCACCTTGCTGGGGCTGCCCGCGTAGCGGGCGAGGCTGCCGCTGCTGAGGTCGGCTTTCAAAAACTCCACGGCGTGCACCTTGGCTTGCGAGCCACTGCTGAGGTCGAGCGACACGCGGGTGGCGCGCAGGCCAGCGCCTTCAACCTGGCTGGCGCTGGAGCCATCAATGGTCAGCTCTTCGGCCGAGCCGCTGAGGATAACCTGGCTGGCGCTACTCAGGTCGAGGTCGAGGCGGGGCACGTTTGCATCGAGGCGCACAACGGAGGCGCTGGAGGCTTCGAGGCGTAGTTTATCGTCGCGAAAGCCCCGCACGTCGGCCTGGCAGGCGCCGCTTACTTGCAGGTTGCGCAGGTGGGGCAGCGTCACCTGCACCAGCACGGGCTTGTTTTTGAGGCGCAGCGCCGACAAGATGCCGTCGTTGTTGCGGTTGCGCACTACCAGGCGGTCGCCCTGCACGTCGAGGCGCACATCGGCTAGGTCGTCTGTGCGGCCGGCCGCCTCCACTTTATAGCTGTCGCCCTGGCGCACCAGCACCTGGAATGCGCCGTGTACCTCAATCTGGTTGAATTCTTCGGTGTCCGCCAAGGTCTTGCGGCCCGCGCCGTAGTGCGCCGGATTGGTGTTGAACTCTGCGGCCCGGGTGGTCATATTCCGCTTAATATCATTGCCGTCGATGTCTACGTTCACCTGCGCGTCGGAGCTCTCATCATCGCTTATTACCACTTCGTCGACATCGTCACTTGCCGAGTCGTCATCGCTGTCGGGGCAGTCGAGGCAGGCAAACTTGCCATCGCGGGTGAGGCGGGCGCGGTGAGTCTGGTCATCGCTGGGGCGGCGGCCGCTGGTAAAATCGTCACTGTTCAGGCGCTCGATAAAGAGCGGGGTCAGGCGGTAGGTCTTGTCCAAGGGCAAGTGCAGCGTCAGGCTCAATTTCTGGCCACGGTAGGGAGCGTTTTCGCGCAGCGTAAGGCCCTGGTCGAAGGTAATGGTTGAATCGCGCTGGGTGATGTTATAGAGAATCGACTGCTGCGCCGTGAGGCGGGCCGAGTTTTGGGTGCGGCCCCGGGCGAGGTACTCTTCCTCTATGTAGGGGGCCGCGCCGCTGTCGGCGGGGGTTAGGTGCAGGTCTACCACGCCACCCATAAAGTCATCCATGTTGTGCGAGTCCAGCACGATGCCGGGGCCGGGCACGGCGGCCAGCCGGCGGGTGGTGGTGTACGTAGCGCGGGTGCGGGTGTCGCGGAAAATCTGGCTACCCGCAGCTACTGCGCCCACGAGGCCCAGCAGCCACAGGGCTAGTAGCACCAGCCCGCCCGTGCGGCCCAGTACCGCACGGCGCAGCACCAGCCGCACGCCCAGTAACAGCAGCCGTAGCGCCGGGATGCCCAGCAGCAGGGTAGCGGCCACAATGCCCCAGGGCTGCACGTTGTGCATCAAAGAGTTAAAGCTTTCATCGCCAAAGCGGAAATCGTCGCTGTCATTGCTATTGATGACCGAATCGGAGGAAATGACGCCCAGCGCCGCACCCGCAAAGCCCAGCACCGTGAGCAGCCAGGTGCCGCCAAAAAAGATGAGCAGGGCGGCCGCCGCCCAGCGGATAAGCGTGCCAAGGAAGTCTACGGCCGGGCGGGCCTGGCGGGCAGCGCTTTCGAGGTAGGTGCCGAGGGGGCGGCTGGGCGTAGCCGCGGTATCCCCGTCGAAGGTGTTGCTGCGCAGGTTGTTGTCAATGCCGGAGAGCGTGACGGCGTCGCCGCGCATCTGCATTTTTTCCGACACCGTGCGGGCTTCGGGTACTACGGCCCACAGCACGAGGTAAACGATAAAGGTGAAGCCGAACGTGGCAAAGGCCCCGAGCAAAAACAGCACCCGCACCAGCACCACATCGGTTTGGAAATAAGCGGCCAGGCCACCGGCTACGCCACCCACTTTGCCGGTATCCGTGTCGCGAAACAGCTTGCGGCCGGTTAGCTTGCCGCCAAAGTCCAGAGTATCAATGGGGGCTGGGGCGTCGGTGCGCTTGGGCAGGGCTATCCACAGCACCACGTAGGTAAGGAGGGCCAGCGACCCAAAGTTGAAGTGATGCCGCCCGATGAGGTCGTCGGGAAAATTGTTAAAGCCCCCGAATACGTTGGGCAGCAGCAACAGCGCCAGGAAAATGAGGCGTACCACCAGCGGATTTACCCGGAAGTACTGGGCTAGCCCGGCGGCCACGCCCGCAATTTTGCGGTGGGCCAGGTCGCGGTAGAGGCGGCGGGGCTGGCCGTCGTCATCGCGGCCCGGGGCAAACGGGCCGTTGGGGCCAAACGAGCCCTCGGGGCCAAAGGCACCTTTGGGGCCGAAAGGGCCGTTGGGGCCAAACGTACCCCCGGCGGTGCCCGCAGCGGCGGCCGGCTCCTGGTCCTCTTCGTCGGGCTCGGTGGCAAAGTCGCTCACGCGGCCCATCTTGGCCGTCATCTCCTCCACGTCGATGAGGGTGATAACCTGCTTATTGACGGAGAGGCGGGCCGAAAACAGCTCGGCGATGCGGCCCTCAATGTCGGCCACTATCTCCTCGTGGCCCTGGTAGCTGGCAAAGTGTACCTTCACCTCGTGGAGATAGCGGCTAAGTACTTCGTAGCCATCATCTTCAAGATGAAAGATGATGCCCTGCAAGTTGATGCTGATGTTCTTTTTCATGGGAGGGGCCGCAGGCGCGAAGCGCGGCAGGTTGAAATCGGAGAAAGAAAGTTTAGCGGTAAAAGCAGGGCCCGGCTAGGGGCGGCGGGGCTGGCGAATGATGCCCACGGAGAGGGCCATTTCTTCCCAGGTCTGGCGCAGCTCTTCAAGGAATTGGCGGCCGGCCTCGGTGAGCGTGTAGTATTTGCGGGGTGGCCCGGAAGTCGATTCCTTCCAGACGTAGTCGAGCAGGGCGGCATTCTTAAGGCGCGTGAGCAGCGGGTAGAGCGTGCCCTCTACCACTATCATGCGCGCGGCGGTGAGCTCCTCCAGCATGTCGCTGGCGTAGGCCTCCCCGCGGCCGATTATCTCCAGGATGCAGAATTCGAGGATGCCTTTGCGCATCTGCACCTGGGTGTTCTCTAGTTTCATGGGCGGTATGGGCTAGTAGTAGGTGAGGAACGGTACAAATGTACAACGGGTACTTTGTAATGCATAATACTTGGTGTAAAATTTTTTGTTGCTGTTTGTAAAATAAAATCTGCTGAGTTGCGCGGCCTCGTACGTCGCTCACCTGGCTTTCATCCAGCATCATTCGCCAGCCGTCCAAAAAACGAGGTCTTAAGTAGGCGCTGGTCAAGATGCTGCGCCCCACGGCTGGCCCCAGGCGTAGGCACTCCGCACTATCCGGCAGTAACTTGCGTTGCTGCCCCAACTATTTTTCCGACTAGTATTATTCTATGCTACAACTCTCCGCCGCTTGCCGCCCCTGGGTGGCTTTTCTGGGAATTGCCGCGCTGGGGCTGGTGGCCGCACCAGCCGCTAGTGCCCAAACTAACGCGCCTAAGTACAGTAATGAGTTTTTAAACCTTGGCGCGGGCGCCCGCTCGCTGGGCATGGGCAAGACGCAGGTGAGCCTGGCCGACGATGCCACCGCCGGCTACTGGAACCCCGCCGCCCTCACCAACATCCGCACCAAGTACGACGGCGTGCTGATGCACTCCGAGCTGTTTTCGGGGGTGGTGAAAAACGACTATGCTGCCTTCGCCATGCCCCTCGACGAGAAGAGTGCCGTCGGCGTGACGCTGCTGCGCCTGGGCGTGGATAACATCGCCGATACCCGCGCCCTGGTCAACGAGTACGGCTACATTCAGTACGATAAGATTACGTACTTCTCGGTGGCCGACTACGCGCTGCTGCTGAGCTACGCCCGCAAGCTAGGTCCCGAGGGCCTGAGCGTGGGCGGCACCGGCAAGCTCATCTACCGCAACGTGGGCAGCTACGCCAACGCCTACGGCTTTGGGGTGGATGTGGGCTTGCAATACAACCACAAGGGCTGGCGCCTGGGCCTAATGGCCCGCGACATCACCACCACCTTCAACGCCTGGAGCATCGACGCCGACAAGTTTAAGGCGAGCACCATTCCTGGCGAGGCTATCCCGACCAGCACTACCGAGCTTACGCTGCCCCGCTTGGTGCTGGGCGCGGGCCGGCAGTTTAAGCTGCCCGCGCAGTTTACGGCCCTCGTCGCCGCCGACCTGGAGGCCACTACCGATGGCCAGCGCAACACCCTGCTCTCGGCCAAGCCCGTGAGCGTGGACCCGCGCCTGGGCATCGAAATCGGCTACCGCAACCTGGCGTTTTTGCGCGGTGGGGTGGGCAACTATCAGAAAATAACCGCTTTCGACCAGTCGCAGCAGTGGAAAGGCCAGTACAGCCTGGGCGCGGGCGTGGCCTTCAGCGGCCTGCGCGTAGACCTAGCCCTCTCGCGCCTAGCCGTAGAAAAGCTGGGCTCTACCTCACAAACCAACTCGCTCATCGTTAGCTTGGGCTACGGCCTGGGTAGCCGCCTGAGCGGGCTGCCCTCCATCAACTGATTTTTGCATAATTAGTACTGGCTAGCACATTGATTACTACTACTATGGATAACTATTACCCTGGCGCGTGGGCCTGCATTTGCCGCCTGCTGGCGGGCGGGCGGGCCGCTAGCCTGCTGCTGCTGGCCGTGCTGCTGGGCACGGCTACGGCCGCGCAAGCCCAATCAGGCCCCTACGGCAACGAATGGATAGTGCAGGGCCAGCCCTACTACAAGCTAAAAGTGTGGCGCGATGGCCTCTACCGCCTCGATTACGCCTACTTGAGCCAGCTCGGTGCGGGTGCGGTGGCCCCCACGCAGCTGCAAGTATGGCGGCGCGGCAAGGAAGTGGCCGTGTACCAGGGCGGTAACTCGGCGACCCTGGACAATAGCACGTTTCTGGAATTTTACGGCCAGCGCAACGATGCCGCGCTCGACAAAGAATTCTATAAGAATCCCCTCGACCAGGTCAACCCATTCTACAGCTTCTACACCGATACGGCAGCTTACTTCGTCACCTGGGGCGCCCGCGCTGGCAAGCGCATGGTGGAAGGCCGCACGGTCGATGGCAGCCCCCACGGCTGGCGCATGCAGTCTTCGCTGGTGCTTAAAACTGGTAACTATACCGAGGCACCCAGCGAAGGGGCCTTCACCTACCTACCCTGGATAGAGCCGGGCGAAGGCTTTTTCGAAGGCTTCTACTACGGCCCGACCCCGGTGCAGATAGACTCGCTACGCGCTGTTTCGACGGCGGCGGGCGCCCCCGCTCCCCGCCTGGAGGCGGCAGTACTGGGGGGCAGCCGCGTCGATAACCACGCTACTACCGTGAGCGTGGTAGCCCCGGGCAGCTCAGCGCCCCGGCTGCTGGGCACGCTCAGGTACAAGCTTTTTGACCATGCCCTGGGCCGCTACGACCTGCTGCCCAGCGATATCAGTAGCACGGGGAGCGTGGCGCTGAGCTTTAGCCTGGGGCCCGTGCCGCCGCAGCAGCTTGTTGATGTCTTCCGGCTATCGTGGCTGCGCGTGACGGCGCCGCAGCAAAACGTGTGGTTTAGCAACCGGCGGCACGTATTCTTCCAAAACGACTCGTTGCTGAGCGGGCCGGCCATCTACGAAATTGATAACATCCCGGCCACGGTAGCGGGCTTCGACGTGCAGGACCCCTGGAACGTGCAGCGCGTAGTCCCGGCCCCGGCGCTGGGCAGCACGGCCCGGCGCTACACCTTCGCCAACGCCACCGGCCAGCAAACGCGCCGCCTGCTGCTCGCCAATGAGGCCCAGCCGCTGGTGCCGCCGCCCGCCCGGCGGGTCAATTTCCGGGCCATCGACCCGGTAAAGCCCAACTTCGTCATCATCACGCACCCCAAGCTGATGCAGGCTGCCGGTACGGTGCCCAACGCGGCCCGCGCCTACGCCGACTACCGCGCCTCGGCCGCCGGGGGGCGCTACGATACGCTCATGGTGGTGGCCCCGCAGCTCTACGACCAGTTTCACTACGGCGAACGCTCCGTGATTGCGCTGCGGCACTTTGCCCTGTGGCTAGCCGCCCGCACGCCCGCTAACCAAACCAAATACCTGCTGCTGCTAGGCAAGGGTATCTCGCCCGGCACCTCGGTATACAACGCGGCCGACCCCAACTTCAGCACTGGCTTTGCGGGCTTCAACGCCGCGCTATCCGTCCGCAATTTTGGGGAGAATGGGCTGGACCTGGTGCCCATTTCTACCCGCTCTTCCTCGGATACGTTCTTATCGAGCGACTGGCCGCACGACAACAATGTGCCCGCCCTGCCCACTGGCCGGGTTGTGGCGATTACCCCAGCCGAGGTCATGGTTTACCTCAACAAGCTAAAGGAATACGAAGCCCAAATCGACCCCAACCAGCTCAACCCCGAGCCCTGGCACAAGGCCATGATACACCTGGCGGGCGGCCAGGCATCGGCGCTGGAGATAGCCACTTTTCGCGGGTACCTCGATAAGTACAAGCGCCGCGTAGAGCACCCCCTGCTGGGGGGGCAGGTAACTACCTTGCAGCGGGTTTACGACCCCAATAGCAAGCTGCCGGTGGAGGTGAACATTGCCAATGAGGTAAATGCCGGCCTGGCCTTGATTACCTACTTCGGCCACGGCTCTACCACGAGCTTCGACCTGACTCCCGGCGATATCACCGACGTCACGAAGGGCTACGCCAACGCCAAAAAATACCCGGTGATGATGTTCAACGGCTGCTCGGTGGGCGCCGCCTTCTTCAATGCCCGCACCTTTGCCACCGACTGGCTAATGGCGCCCAGCAAGGGCGCCATCGGCATTATGGCGGAAAGCGGCTTGTCTTATGCCGACCTGCTGGACCCCTCGCAAGACCTCACGCACCAGCTGCTCTTCAACGACCCCGCCTGGTTTGGGCGGCCGATAGCCGAAGTCCGGCGTGAGGTAGTGCGGCGGTTGCAGCCTACCCAGTTTTTTCAGCCGGTAGCCGGCAACCTGCGCGCCACCGAGCAGCTGCTGTGCACCATCTGGCAGGGCGACCCGGCCCTGCGCTTCTACGCCCCGGCC
>Ga0265798_10011765_pt1 | contig 10632 bp, 9 predicted proteins | sample P3T30metagenome_FD_192430 | JGI IMG/M metagenome (GOLD analysis project Ga0265798, IMG submission 192430) | Plant litter microbial communities from East Loma Ridge, Irvine, California - P3 T30 | ecosystem: Environmental > Terrestrial > Plant litter > Unclassified | place: USA: California... | reverse complement strand
CGAGGCGATGACCTCGCCCTTGACCGTGCGCTGCATGTCGGTGACCTCCTCGGGGCGCTCGTCCACGAGCACGACCATGAGGTGGGCCTCGGGGTTGTTCACCGCGATGGCGTTCGCGATGGCCTGGAGCACGAGCGTCTTGCCGGCCTTGGGGGGCGAGACGATGAGGCCGCGCTGGCCCTTGCCGATCGGCGAGACGAGGTCGATGATGCGCGTCGACAGCTTCTGGGGCTCGGTCTCGAGGCGAAGGCGCTCCTGCGGGTAGAGGGGCGTCAGCGCGCTGAACTCGACGCGCTTGGCGGCCTCCTCGACGGGCTGGCCGTTGACCGAGTCGATCTTGACGATCGCGTTGTACTTCTGACGGCCCTGGCCCTGGTCGCCGTCACGGGGCTGGCGGATGGCGCCGACGACCGCGTCGCCCTTGCGCAGGTGGTACTTCTTCACCTGGCCGAGCGAGACGTAGACGTCGCTCGCTCCGGGGAGGTACCCGGTGGTGCGGACGAAGGCGTAGTTCTCGAGCACGTCGAGGATGCCCGCGACGGGGATGAGGACGTCGTCGTCGGAGATCTAGGGCTCGAACTCGTCGTTCTGGACGCTGCGGCCGCGCTTGCGGTCGCGCTGACGGCCGCGGCCCTGACGGCCGGCCTCGTCGGACTGCTGGCCGGCCTGCGAGCCCGACTGCTGCTCGCCGCGCGCGGCGTCGTTCTTCTCGCCGGCGGCGCGCTGCTGCTCGGCCTCCTTCGCGGACTGCTCCTGCGCGGAGGCCTGGCCCTGCTGGCCGTTCTGGCCGTTCTGGCCGTTCTGGCCCTGCTGGCCGTTCTGCGGCTGCTGGCCGTTCTGGCCCTGCTGGCCGTTCTGGCCCTGCTGGCCCTGCTGACCGTTCTGGCCGTTCTTGCGGTTGCGGTTGCGGCTGCGACGACCGCCGCCCTGCTGGCCCTGGCCGTCCTGGTCGCCGGCGCCCTGGTCGTTCGAGCCCTGGTCGGCGGCGCCGGCCTCGGCGTCGCCCGCCTCGGGGGCCGACTGCGGCGCGACGGCCTCGGCCTGGGCGGACGGCACCTCCGCGGCCGGGGCCTCGGCGGCCGCGGCGGCGACCGTGGCGTCGGAGGCGCGGCGCGAGCCACGACGGCTGCGCGAGGGACGCTCGGCGGCGACGGGCGCCTCCTCGGCGGGGGCCTCGACGACAGACGACGGGGCGGCGGCCTCGGCGACGGGCGACGCGACCGGCGCGTCGACCTCAGCCACGGCGACGGGCGCCTCGTCCGAGACCGGCGCGACGCCGGTCTCGCCGGCGTTGACGTGCTCGACGGCGGTGCGCTGCTCGGGGGCGCCGGCGGCGGCGGTGACGCGGCGCGAGGGGCGACGCGTGCGGGGCGCCACGGCGGTCTCGGCGGCGGGGGCCTCGGCGACCTGGGCCTCGGCGGCGGGGGCCGACTCGGCGGAGGCGCCGTCGACGACGTCGAGGGTCGGCTGCACGGCGACGGGCGCCTCGACGACGACGACGTCGGCCGGGGCGACCACGGAGGCGTCGCCGGTCGCCTGGACGGCGGCGATCGCCGCGACCAGGTCGCCCTTGCGGAGCTTGGAGAGGCCGCTGATGCCGAGCGACGAGGCGAGGGCCTGCAGCTGCGGGAGGCGCATGGCGCTCAGTTCGGCGGTGGTCTGGGTGGTGGCGCTGTTGTCTGCGTCTGACACTGGTGGGTTCCTTCCGCTCCCCCGCGAGAGCCGCGAGGATGAGCTGGTCACACCTCGCAGCCTCTGGCCTGCCGTGCGGGCGGGCCCTGCGGCCGCACGCTCAGGGCGCGGCACGCACTGCGCGGGATGCGCAGGAAGCTCTCGGAGGTGCGGCACGCGATCGCCAGAGAGCGACCGAGCGCTGCTAGATGTGCACTACGGGATGTGCGACCGGGAATGCCGGGATGACGTGGGACCCCACACGTGTGCCGCCCGGTGACCGGGAGGACGATGCCAGATGCCCAGGAGATCTCAGTTTTCTACCGGGTGCGCGTTCACTGTAGCACCTCGGAGGTCGACGGCGAGCATCAGCGGGCGCCACGCCGACAGGGCGTTCTCGGCCACGAGCTGAGCCGCCAGGAGGCGCTGCGCCGGGTCGCTGCCGAGCACGAGCAACGAGGGCCCGGCCCCCGACACGACGGCCGCGAGCCCCGCCTGGCGCAGGACCCGGATGAGCATGTCGGTCTCGGGCATGGCGCTCGCCCGGTAGCTCTGGTGCAGGCGGTCCTCCGTCGCCGCGAGCAGCAGCTCGGGGCTCTGGATGAGCGCCGCCACGAGCAGGGCCGACCGCGACACGTTGAACGTGGCGTCCTCGTGGGGCACGGAGGCCGGCTGGAGGCTCCGCGCCAGCGAGGTCGACAGGGTCGTCTCGGGCACGAAGACGACCGGCGAGACGCCCCGGTGCACGAGGAGCCTCTTGTGCGAGGGCCCGGCCGAGGTGGTCCACGCGATCGTCAGGCCGCCGAACAGGGCCGGCGCGACGTTGTCGGGGTGCCCCTCGAGCTCCGTCGCGACCGCCAGCAGCTGGTCGGGCGTGAAGTCGACGCGCCCCTCGAGGAGGCCCTTGGCCGCCATGACGCCGGAGACGATGGCCGCGGCGGAGGAGCCGAGGCCCCGCCCGTGCGGGATCGCGTTGCGCGCCTCGAGCCGCAGGCCCGGCAGCGGCACGCCCGCAGCACGGTAGGTGGCCGCGATCGAGCGCACCACGAGGTTGCTCTCGTCGGTGGGCACCTCGCCGGCGCCGACCCCGTCGACGTGCACCGCGACTCCGGCGCCCCGGGTCTCGGAGACCACGAGCCTGTCGTAGTGCGACAGCGCGAGCCCCAGGGTGTCGAAGCCCGGGCCCAGGTTGGCCGAGGTGGCCGGCACCTTGACGACGACCGACCTCACGGCCGGGCCGGTGGTCATGCAGAGGCCGGGACGAGCCCGAGCACCTCGGCGACGCGCGCGGTGTCGCTCGCGACCACCGTCGGCTGCACGTCGGTGCCGTCGGCCTTGCGGAGGGCCCACTGTGGGTCTTTCAGGCCGTGTCCCGTCACCGTGAGCACGACCGTGGCGCCGGCGGGCACGACGCCCGCGTCGGCCCGCTCGAGCAGGCCGGCGACGCTGATCGCGGAGGCCGGCTCGACGAACACGCCCACCTCGGCCGACAGGATCTTCTGCGCGGCGAGGATGGCCTCGTCGGTGATGGCCCCGAACCAACCGTCGGTGAGGTCGCGGGCCTCGAGGGCCAGCTGCCACGACGCGGGGTTGCCGATGCGGATGGCGCTGGCGATCGTCTCGGGCTGGCGCACGACCTCGCCGGCGACGATGGGCGCGGAGCCCGCCGCCTGGAAGCCGAACATGCGGGGCAGGCGCGTGGCGCGGCCGGCCTCGAGGTCTTCGCGGTAGCCCCGGGTGTAGGCCGTGTAGTTGCCGGCGTTGCCGACCGGGATGAAGTGGAAGTCGGGGGCGTCGCCCAGCACGTCGACGACCTCGAAGGCCGCCGTCTTCTGGCCCTCGATGCGGTCGTTGTTGACCGAGTTGACGAGGTGCACCGGGTAGTTCGCGGCGAGGTCGCGCGCGATGTCGAGGCAGTCGTCGAAGTTGCCCTGGATCTGCAGCAGCTGGCCGTCGTGCGCGACGGCCTGGCTGAGCTTGCCCATCGCGATCTTGCCCTCGGGCACGAGCACGGCGGCGGTGATGCCGGCGTGCGCGGCGTAGGCGGCGGCCGAGGCCGAGGTGTTGCCGGTGGAGGCGCAGATCACGGCCTTCGCGCCGTGCTCGACGGCCTTCGAGATCGCCATCGTCATGCCGCGGTCCTTGAAGGAGCCCGTGGGGTTCATGCCCTCGTACTTGACGTAGACCTTCGCGCCGGTGCGGGCCGAGAGGGCCGGCGCCGGGATGAGGGGCGTGCCGCCCTCGCCGAGGGTGACGACGGGCGTCGCCTCGGTGACGTCGAGACGGTCGGCGTACTCGCGCAGGACACCCTGCCACTGGTGGGCCATCAGGCTCCTTCGACTCTCAGGACGCTCGTGACGGAGTTCACGACCGGGGTGGTGCGGAGGGCCTCGACCGTGGCGGCGAGGGCGGACTCGCGGGCACGGTGCGTGCCGATGATCAGGGTAGCGGTCGCCGGGGCCTCGACGTCGCCGTGTGACGCGAGGGGCGGGACGCCGCCCGTCTGCTCGACGCTGTGCACGCTGACGCCGTGGTCGCTGAGCACGCCGGCCACCTCGGCGAGCACGCCGGGCTGGTCGGCCACGTCGAGCGTCACCTGGTAGCGCGTGACCACGTCGCCGATGGGCAGCACGCGGAGGTCGGCGTGGGTGGACTCGGCGAGCCCGGGCCGCCGATCACGTGCCGTCGGGCGGCGGAGACGAGGTCGCCGAGCACGGCCGAGGCCGTCTCCACTCCCCCGGCGCCCGCGCCGTAGAACATGAGGTCGCCCGCGGCCTCGGCCTCGACGAACACGGCGTTCTTGGCGCCGTGCACCGTGGCGAGGGGGTGCTCGAGCGGCACCAGGGCCGGGTAGACGCGGGCGCTGACGCCCTCGACGCCGTCGGCGTCGAGCAGCCGCTCGCAGATCGCGAGGATCTTGACGACGTAGCCGGCCTTGCGGGCCGCGACCACCTGCTCGTGGGTCACCTCGGTGATGCCCTCGCGGTGCACCGCGACGAGGGGGACGGTCGTGTGGAACGCGAGGCTCGCGAGGATCGCGGCCTTCTGCGCGGCGTCGTAGCCGCCGATGTCGGCGGTGGGGTCGGCCTCGGCGTAGCCCAGCTCGGTCGCCGTCGCGAGGGCGGCCTCGAGGGTGTCGCCGTCGGTGTCCATCCGGTCGAGGATGAAGTTGGTCGTGCCGTTGACGATCCCCATGATGCGGACGATGCGGTCACCGGCGAGGCTGTCGCGGAGCGGACGGATGATCGGGATGGCGCCGGCCACCGCGGCCTCGTAGTAGAGCTGAGCGCCCACCTGCTCGGCCGCCTCGAACAGCTCGGGGCCGTGGCTGGCCAGCAGCGCCTTGTTGCCGGTGACCACGTCGGCGCCCGAGTTCAGCGCCGCGAGCACGTACTGACGGGCCGGCTCGAGCCCGCCCATGAGCTCGACGACGATGTCGGCCCCGAGGATGAGCGACTCGACGTCGGTCGTGAGGAGCTCGCGGGGCAGGTCGACGTCGCGGGGCGCGTCGACGTCACGGACTCCGATGCCCACGAGCTCGATGCCCGCGCCGGCGCGGCCGGCCAGCTCGTCGGCCTGCTCGAGCAGCAGCCGGGCCACCTGCGAGCCGACCGAGCCGGCGCCGATCAGGGCGACCCGCACGTTGCGGTATTCGATCATGGTGTTCCGTTCTGTGGGGGTGCTGCGGCGACCGGGGGCGGGCGGGGCCGACGAGGGAGGGTCGTTCGTCACGAGGAGTCGCGGGCCGGCTGGTCGAGGCCCGCGTCGCGCGAGAGCAGGTCGGCCTCCGACTCGCCGCGCACGATGACGCGCGAGGTGCCGTCGAGCACCGCCACCACGGCGGGCCGGCCGACGTGGTTGTAGTTGCTCGACAGGCTGTGGCAGTAGGCACCGGTGGCGGGCACGGCCAGCAGGTCTCCGCGCGCCACGTCGGAGGGCAGCCAGTCGGCCAGGACGACGACGTCGCCGCTCTCGCAGTGCTTGCCGGCGACGCGCACGAGCACGGGAGGAGCCGAGGAGGCGCGCCCCGCGAGGGCCACGGAGTAGTCGGCCGCGTAGAGGGCCGTCCGCGCGTTGTCGCTCATGCCGCCGTCGACGCTGACGTACCGACGGACCGCGCTGGCCGCGGGCCGACCGAGCGCCACGGCCTCGTCGGCGGCCGCCGCGAGGTCGGACTCGGTCGCCACGGCGTCGACGTCGACCTCGTCGACCGCGACGGTGACGTCCTTGATCGTGCCGGTCGTGTAGAGCGTGGTGCCGCCGGGGCCGACGATCGTCCGGCCCGGCTCCACGGCCACGACCGGGACGGGGATGCCCCGGTCGGTGCACTCGGCCCGGACGATGTCGGCGAGGGCCGCCGCGAGCTCGTCGATCGAGCGGGCGTCGTCGGCGCTCGTGTAGGCGATGCCGAAGCCGCCGCCGAGGTTGAGCTCGGGCACCTCGCCGTCGGCGAGGAGGCCCGCGTGGACGGCGAGCAGGCGCCGGGCGGCCTCGGCGAAGCCGTCGGAGCCGAAGATCTGCGAGCCGATGTGGGAGTGCAGCCCGAGGAAGCGCAGCGACGGCCGGGCACGCACCGCGGCCACGACGGCGGCGGTCTCGCTCAGCGGCACCCCGAACTTCTGGTCCTCCCGCGCCGTGGCGAGGTACTCGTGGGTGCTCGCGTGGACGCCGGAGTTGACCCGGAGGCGAACGGCCTGGACCACGCCGTGGCGCGCGGCGACGTCGGCCACCCGGTCGACCTCCTCCGCGCTGTCGATGACGACCGCGCCGATGCCCGCCGCGACCGTGCGGTCGAGCTCGGCGTCGGACTTGTTGTTGCCGTGGAAGCCCATCCGGGCGGGCTCCACGCCGGCGGCCCGGGCGACGGCGAACTCGCCGGCCGTGCAGATGTCGACGGCCATCCCGGCCTCGGAGACCCAGCGGGCCACCTCGGCGGAGAGGAAGGCCTTCGCGGCGTAGTAGACCTTGACGGTCGTCCCGACCCGGGCGAACTCGCGGCGGAAGGCCTCGACGGTCTGGGCGGCCCGGCTGCGGACGTCGGCCTCGTCGAGCACGTAGAGCGGAGTGCCGTAGGTCTGCGCGAGCTCGGTCACGCCCACGCCGCCCAGCACGATCTCGCCCTCGTCGGAGCGCCGGGCCGTGCGCGACCAGACGCTCGCGTCGAGCTCGGCGAGGTCGTGGGGCTCGCGGAGCCAGGCGGGGGCGAGGGGGTTCGACACGGGGCCTCTCCAGGGTCGGCGGGACGGGGGTCGCCGCGCGCGACGTGGTCGCGCGCGTGACGTCAGAGAGCCTACCGACAGGCGACGACGAGCCGGGCCACGTGACGTCGGCCGCGGTCGCCGGCTACGAGCAGCTGCCCTTCTCGGACAGCGCGGAGCTCGTCAGGGGCAGCCCGGGCGAGGCGAGGTCGACCGTGACCTCGCCGGAGCGCACGTCGAGGGCCGTGGCGGTGACCGACGCCGGCAGCTGCTCGGCGAGGCAGACCGAGGTGGCGAAGTCGCCGAGGAAGGGGGTCAGGTCGATCTGCAGCGACGTGTCGGGCAGGGAGGCGGTGGTCGGGGCGAACGAGACGGACCGGCCGTCGTCGCTCAGGCTGGGCACCGCGGTGACGGCCACGGGGACGTCGCCGACGATCGGCACCGAGAACGACCGCGAGTACGTGACCGCGTCGTCGCCCAGCGCCAGCGACGCGCCCTGCTGGCGGAGCGCCTCGAGGCCGTCGACCGTCGCCTGGTCGGCCGTGATCGTGCCCGTGACGGGCCCGGAGTCGCCCTCGAGCGAGGTCGGCACGTCGGCGACGTCGACGCGGACCACGACGGGGTCGCCCTCGACCCCGGAGGTCAGCGTGACGTCGTCGAGCGAGCCCTGCGCGATCTGCCAGAGCACCGAGGTGCCGTGCACCTCGACCTCGACGTCGTCGAGGCCCGTGGACGTCTGGACCTCCGCCGCGGCGCGGCTCTCGACGACCGAGCGCACGACGACGTCGGCGATGACGGCGAGCACGGCCAGGCCGACGAGGACGCCGACGAGGATGAACAGCCCGGCCCCCGCGCTGCGGAGCCGCCGACGCTCGACCGGACGGGCCTCGAAGAAGTCGCTGTCGCTCTCGTCGCTCATCCCGACATCTTCTCAGGACGGCCGGGCGGAGTCGCGCCCCGCGCCGGTCAGCTCACATGCGGTCGGGCGCGGAGACGCCCAGGAGGCCGAGACCGTTGCGGACGACCTGGCCCGCGGCGTCGTTCAGCCACAGCCGCGTGCGGTGCAGGTCGGTGACCTCCTCGTCGCCGAGGGGGGTGACCCGGCAGCTGTCGTACCAGCGGTGGTAGGTGCCGGCGAGCTCCTCGATGTAGCGCGCCACGCGGTGCGGCTCGCGCAGCTCGGCCGCCTGCGTGACGACGCGGGGCAGCTCGGCGAGGACGCCGAGGAGGGCGCTCTCGGTGGGGTGCGAGAGCAGCGACGCGTCGAAGGCGTCGCGGGTGACCCCCGCGGCCTCGGCGTTGCGTGCCACGGACCGGGTGCGGGCGTGGGCGTACTGCACGTAGAAGACGGGGTTGTCGTTCGTGCGGCGCGTCAGCAGGTCGAGGTCGATGTCGATCGAGCTGTTCACGGGGCTGCGGACGAGCGAGTAGCGCCCGGCGTCGACGCCGACGGCGTCGACGAGGTCCTCCATCGTGACGACGGTGCCGTTGCGCTTCGACATGCGGAAGGGCTCGCCGTCCTTCAGCAGGTTGACCATCTGGCCGATGAGGATCTCGAGGTTGACGCCCGGCTCGTCGCCGAAGGCCGCGCACATCGCCATCATGCGGCCGACGTAGCCGTGGTGGTCGGCGCCCAGCATGATCAGGTTGCGCTCGAAGCCCCGCTCGCGCTTGTCGAGGTAGTAGGCGAGGTCGCCGGCGATGTACGCCGCCTCGCCGTCGCTCTTGATGACGACGCGGTCGCGGTCGTCGCCGAACTCCGTCGTGCGCAGCCAGGTCGCGCCCTCGGCCTCGTAGATGTGCCCGAGCTCGGTGAGGCGCGCGACGGCGCGCTCGACGGCCTTCGACTCGTGCAGGGAGTTCTCGTGGAAGAAGACGTCGAAGTCGACGCCGAAGTCGTGGAGCGACGACTTGATGTCGCTGAACATGAAGTCGACGCCCGCGGCGCGGAACACCTCCTGCGCCTCGTCGCGCGGCAGGGCCCGGAGGTCGCCGTCGTGCGCCGCGACGACGCGGTCGGCGATGTCGGTGATGTACTCGCCGCCGTAGCCGTCCTCCGGGGTGGGCTCGCCGAACGAGCGGGCGACGAGGCTGCGGGCGAAGCGGTCGATCTGCCCGCCGTGGTCGTTGAAGTAGTACTCGCGGGTGACGAGGGCGCCCTGGGCCTGGAAGACGCGGGCGAGGCTGTCGCCCACGGCCGCCCAGCGGACGCCGCCCAGGTGGATGGGGCCGGTCGGGTTGGCCGACACGAACTCGAGGTCGATCGTCACGCCGGCGTAGTAGTCGCCGCGGCCGAAGGCCTCGCCCTGCTCGACGATCGTGCGGGCCAGCTGACCGGCCGCGGCCGCGTCGAGCCGCACGTTGATGAAGCCCGGGCCCGCGACGTCGACGTCGGCGACGCCGTCGACCTCGGCGAGCTCGCCCGCCAGCTCCGTGGCGAGCTCGCGGGGCGGGACGCCGACGCGCTTCGCGAACTTCATGGCGACGTTCGACGTCCAGTCGCCGTGGTCGCGGTTCTTGGGGCGCTCGAGGACGACGTCGGCGGGGGCCACGGTGACGTCGTCGCCGACCCCTCGGCGCTCGAGGACGCCCTGGACGACGGCGAGCAGGGAGGAGGAGAGTTCGGCGGGGGTCACGAGAGACGATCGTACCGGCTGCCGGGCGGCCGCCGGCCCGGGCGACGACCCGTCGCGGCGCCCCCTCCGAGCCGGCCACGGGCCGCGTCGGGGAGGATGGGGGCATGTCGTCCCGCCGCCCCCGACCCCCGGCCCGCGTCCCCTCCGTCGTCGTCGCCGCCTCCGCCCTGGCCCTCGGCGCCGCAGCCCTGACCGGCTGCACGACGTCGGCCCCGGGCGGCGGGCCCGCGTCGCCGTCCGCGTCGGCGGCCCCGTCGCCCTCGACGACCGGCGCCACGCCCACCGCCGCCGCCGGCTACACGCCGCCGCCGCTCGTGAGCACCCCGCTCGCCCTCGACTGCGCCGCCCTGCTCGACCCCGCCGCGGGCGTGCTGCCCTCGCTGTGGCCCGGCCTCGCCGCCGCCGACGCCCCCGACGCGGGCGCGCTCGACGACGCCCTCGCCCAGGTCACGGAGGCCGACGGGACGGTCTGCGACTGGGTCGACTCCGCCGGCGACCACGTGACGGTGGGCGTCGCCGCCTACGACGAGGCCAGCCTCACCGCGATCGCGAACGACCTCGTCGCGTCGAGCAACTCGGTGCCCAGCTACGGGGTCGAGGGCTACTTCAGCCTGCACGGCGGAACGGGCGTCGCCCGCGCCCTGCCGACCGGTCGCCTCGTCGTGGCCGAGTCGACGACCTTCGCGGAGCCCGGGTCGGCCGAGCCGGTGATGAGCCAGGTCCTCGCCGCCGTCGGCGAGGGCGGCGCGGGCTAGGCGGCGCGGCGCGCCGACGCCTCGCGGGCGGCGAGCTGCCCGAGCAGGAGCGGCAGCTGCCAGGCCTCGGCGCCGCGGTCCTCCGGGTGCCACTGCACCCCGGTGACCGGCGCGGTGACGTGCTCGATCGCCTCCACCTCGCCGTCGCGGGACCGTGCCGCGACGCGCAGGCCCTCGCCGAGGAGGCCGACGGCCTGGTGGTGGGCGCTCCGGACCAGGGCGCTCGACCGGACCAGTGCCTCCCGCAGGCGCGTGCCGGCGACGAGGTCGACCTCGTGGTCGGTCATGAGCTGCTCGACGGAGCCCGTGCCGCGGTGCAGGCCTGCCTCGTCGTCGAGGTGCTGCACGAGGGTGCCGCCGAGCGCGACGTTG
>Ga0265798_10011764_pt1 | contig 10632 bp, 9 predicted proteins | sample P3T30metagenome_FD_192430 | JGI IMG/M metagenome (GOLD analysis project Ga0265798, IMG submission 192430) | Plant litter microbial communities from East Loma Ridge, Irvine, California - P3 T30 | ecosystem: Environmental > Terrestrial > Plant litter > Unclassified | place: USA: California... | reverse complement strand
CGGCATGCCGTGGTGTGCGCCCGATGGCACCTGCCAGCGCGTCTCGATCCAGGCGATGCCCTCCAGCAGGGCGCGCGGCACGTCGAATGCGATGGCGGCAGCGTCGAAATCCTGCTGGTGCCGGCGGGCGGCGGTACTCAATGCGGGCATGGCGGTCTCCTCGGCTGTGCTCTCGCATGTTTTTCCAGTTGGCATTGGCGCACATTGATGTGCAGCAGAAACCTCGCGGCAGGCCAGGTGCGCTGGCGTTACAATAACGAATTCGACATCTTTCCAACGAGATCACCATGGCCGTCAATTCCCCTCTGCCCGTCGCCGCCGACCTGAAGCCCGTCAACGGCGTCGAGATCGGCTTTGCCGAAGCCGGCATCAAGAAGCCGAACCGCAAGGACATCCTGATCATGAAGCTGGCCGAAGGCGCGACTGTCTCCGGCGTGTTCACGCTGAACCGCTTCTGCGCCGCACCGGTGCAGGTCAGCAAGGCGAATCTGGCCGCCGTAAAGCAGGGCGGCGCGCCGATCCGCGCGCTGGTGGTCAATACCGGCAACGCCAACGCCGGCACCGGCGAGCAGGGCCTGGCCAACGCCAACGCCACCTGCGCCGAAGTGGCCAAGCTGCTGGACATCGAGCCGGGCCAGGTGCTGCCATTCTCGACCGGCGTGATCCTGGAACAGCTGCCAATGGCAAAGCTGCTGGCCGGCCTGCCGGCCGCCGCCACCAGCCTGAAGGCGGACAACTGGTTCAACGCCGCCGAGGCGATCATGACCACCGACACCCAGCCGAAGGCTGCCTCGCGCACCGTCACCATCGGCGGCCAGCAAGTGACGATGACCGGCATCAGCAAGGGCGCCGGCATGATCAAGCCGAATATGGCGACCATGCTCGGTTACCTGGCGATCGACGCCAAGGTCGCCCAGCCGGTGCTCGATGAACTGGTCAAGCACGCGGCCGACCATTCGTTCAACGCCATCACCATCGACGGCGACACCTCGACCAACGACTCCTTCATCGTGATTGCCACCGGCACCGGCGCCTTGACGGTCGATAGCACCGACGGTGAAGACTACGCGGCATTGAAGGAAGCGGTCACCGACATCTCGCGCAACCTGGCGCAGCAGATCATCCGCGACGGCGAAGGCGCGACCAAGTTCATGACCATCACCGTCGATGAAGGCAACGATGTGGCCGAGTGCCGCAAGATCGCGTATGCGATCGCCCACTCGCCGCTAGTCAAGACCGCCTTCTTCGCGTCGGACCCGAACCTGGGCCGCATCCTGGCGGCAGTCGGCTACGCCGGCGTCGACGACCTCGATGTGACCAAGCTCGATCTGTACCTGGACGACGTGCTGGTGGCAAAAAGCGGTGGGCGCAATCCGGACTACAAGGAAGAAGACGGCCAGCGCGTGATGAAGCAGTCCGAGATCACGGTGCGCGTCAAGCTGGGTCGCGGCGATGCCACCGCCACGGTCTGGACCTGCGACCTGTCGCACGACTACGTCTCGATCAACGCCGACTACCGTTCCTGATTCGATGACGCCGCTGGATCAGTTTCTGCGCCGGGCCGAAGGGCTGCTCGAGCGCCTGGAGGCGGTGCTGCCGCCGGCCACCGCGCGCGAGCCGGATTGGAAGCGCAGCTTCGCCTTCCGCTGGCGCCGTCGCGCAGTTGGCAATTCCTTTGGGGGCGGCAACTACCTGCAACCGGTGCTGCACGCCTCGAACATCACGCTCGAGGACTTGCACCACATCGAACCGCAGAAGCGCCAGATCGAGCAGAACACGCGCCAGTTCGTGGCGCGCCGCCCGGCCAATAACGTGCTGCTCACCGGCGCGCGCGGCACCGGAAAATCGTCCCTGATCAAGGCTTGCCTGAACGCCTTTGCCGACCAGGGCTTGCGCCTGATCGAGGTGGATAAAGCCGACCTGGCCGACCTGCCCGACATCGTCGACCTGGTGGCCGGTCGACCGGAACGATTCGTGGTCTTCTGCGACGACCTGTCGTTTGAAGAAGGCGAGGCCGGCTACAAGGCGCTGAAGGTGGCGCTCGACGGCAGCATCAGCGCGCAGTCGGACAATGTGCTGATCTATGCGACCTCGAACCGGCGCCACCTGATGCCCGAGAAAATGTCGGACAACGCCAGTTATCGCCATGGCGAGGATGGCGACCTGCATCCGGGCGAGACGGTCGAAGAGAAAATCTCGCTGTCTGAACGTTTTGGTTTGTGGCTGTCGTTCTACCCGTTCCGCCAAGATGATTACCTGACCATCGTCGGCCACTGGCTGGACAGCTTCGGCTGCACGCCAGCACAGATCGAGGCGGCGCGCGGCGAAGCCCTGCAATGGGCGCTGCAACGCGGTTCGCGTTCGGGCCGCGTAGCCTGGCAGTTCGCCAAAGATTATGCCGGCAAGCTGCCAGAAGATACGACGCATGACTGAAGCAATGAGTGAAGTAAGTAAGCACAAACCACCAATCGATGTCGCCGTCGGCGTCCTGATGCGCCCCAATGGCGACGTGCTGCTCGGCCAGCGCCCCGACGGCAAGCCCTACGCCGGCTACTGGGAATTTCCGGGCGGGAAAGTGGAAGCGGGCGAAGACATCTTCGCCGCCCTGCAGCGCGAGTTCATGGAAGAACTCGGGGTGCAGGTCGTCAGTGGCGACGCCTGGTGCTGCGTCGAGCATGTGTACGAGCATGCCCACGTGCGCCTGTATTTCTACCTCTGCCGCGAGTGGATCGGCGAGCCGCAAAGCCTGGAAGGGCAAGCCTTCGCCTGGCAGGGCAGCTATGGCGTCTCACCGCTGCTGCCGGCCACCATCCCGCTGCTCGAATGGCTCGACCGGGTGCGTTACCCGGATCGCTGAGCTGGACTAATCACCAAAGGATCGCGCGTGAACATCATCATTCTCGGCAGTGGCGTCATCGGAACCGCATCGGCGTATTTCCTGGCCCAGGCCGGGCATGATGTCACCGTGATCGACCGCCAGCCGGGCGCCGGCCTGGAGACCAGCTTCGGCAACGCCGGCGAGATCTCGCCCGGCTACGCGACGCCATGGGCCGGTCCCGGCGTGCCGGCCAAGGCCGTCAAATGGCTGACCATGCAGCACAGCCCCCTGGTGATCCGCCCGAAGCTCGATCCAGCCCAGTGGCGCTGGATCCTGCAGATGCTGGCCAACTGCAATACCAATAGCTACCAGCGCAACAAGGGCCGCATGCTGCGCCTGGCCGAATACAGCCGCGACGTGCTGGTGCAGCTGCGCCGCGACACCGGCATCGCCTACGATGAGCGTAGCCAGGGCACGCTGCAGCTGTTTCGCACCCAGAAGCAGCTCGATGGCGCACATACCGATACCGAGGTGCTGCAGCAATCCGGCGTGCCCTACAAACTGCTCGACCCGGTGGGCTGCACGCAGTACGAGCCGGCGCTGGCGCGCGTGCCCGGCAAATACGTCGGCGGCCTGCTGCTGCCAAACGACGAAACGGGCGACTGCTTCAAGTTCACCCAGGGCCTGGCCGAACTGGCCAAGGGACTCGGCGTCAAGTTCCGCCACGAGGTCACGATCGAGCGCCTGCACGTCGAGGGCGACCGCGTCATCGGCGTCGTGACCAACAAGGGTGAACTCAAGTCGGACGCCTTCGTACTGGCGCTGGGCAGCTATTCACCCCTGCTGCTCAAGCTGATCGGCATCCATATCCCGGTGTATCCGGTAAAGGGCTATTCGATCACGGTGCCGATCACGGACGCCTCGGGCGCGCCGGAATCGACCGTGATGGACGAGACCTATAAGGTCGCGATCACGCGCCTGGGCGACCGCATCCGGGTCGGCGGCACCGCCGAACTATCCGGCTATGACCTGCGTCTGCACCAGGCACGGCGCGACACGCTCGAACACTCGGTGACCAATCTGTTCCCGGACGGCGGCGATGTCAGCAAGGCGTCGTTCTGGTGCGGCCTGCGGCCGATGACGCCGGACGGTACGCCGGTGGTGGGGCCGACGCCGTACCGCAACCTGTTCCTCAATACGGGTCACGGCACGCTGGGCTGGACCATGGCGTGCGGCTCGGGCAGGGTGCTGGCGGATTTGCTGTCGGGACGCCAGAGCGAGATCGGGCTGGAAGGCTTGTTCATGGACCGCTATGGGCGGCGCAACAAGCCGGTGGTGGTGCCGGAGGGGATACGCGTCGGGGGATAAGCAGGGTCTGGCTGGACGCGTGGACGGCGAAGCCGTCCACCCCACGTATGCTGTCCAGGATAAATGCGTTACTGTAGGGTGGACGGCTTGCCGTCCACGCGTTCAACGAACGCGAACAGCATCAGCGTTCGTTCGCCGGATCGTCCAGCGGATCGGCCGGCGCGGCGCCGGGAATCACGAACTTCTCTTCGGCCCAGGCGCCCAGGTCGATCTTCTTGCAGCGCTCGGAGCAGAACGGGCGGAATGTGTTTGCTTCAGTCCATTCGACTTGTTTGCTGCAGGTGGGGCAGGCTACGACGGTCATCGTGTTTCTACGTCAGTCTTAAAAATTACACAGGGTCAGGTCGAACGGCACGTCCGCTTCCAGGGGCTTGGGCTTGCAATCGCCGTCCTGGGTAGTAAAGCGTACCCACAGCATATACTTGTTGGCCGAAATCTCGGGGATCGCACCGCTGGTTTCGTCCAGCGTCAGGCGCAGCATCTGGTAGATTTTACCTTGCAACATCTGCTGGTAGCTGCCGGCGGCGGCGAACATCTTGACCGGCACGCCCGAGTTGCGCAGCAGGCGCAGCACCAAGGCCAGCGCCTCGAGCAGGGGCGCGAGCGGCCCGAACCAGCCCATGATGTCGGCATGGCGCTTCTCGGCCGGGCGCTTTTGCCAGGCATAGTAGGAGGGCAGGTCGAATTCGCAGGCGCCGCCCGGAATGATGGTGCGCCCACGGATGCTCATCAGCCACTCGTTCTCACGCACGTTCTGGCCCGTCTTGCCCTGGCTGCCCGCCAGGGCGGTGCTGGCCACGTCCAGCTCGGACAGCACGGCGTCGAGCGTCTCGGCCTGCACTGCCGGATTGCTGCGGTAGGCCAGCAACGATTGCTTCTGGCGTTCGAGTTCCTGCAGCAGGTCGGACTTGAGGTCGGCGCGGCCGGCCACTTCCAGCATGTCGAAGATCGTCGCGAGCGCGACATGGTGCTGCATCGGATGGTCCTGATGCACAAAGAACTTGAATTTCTCGTACAGGTCCTCCAGCCGCAACAACGTGCGAATCCGCTCGTTGAAAGGATATTCGTAGACGATCAAAATGACATTCCTCTGAATGTAGGCTGGAAGGCAACTTCGTGATTCTGAACCATGCGGAGCAAAATTACAAACACTGCATCAATCTTGTTACACACTCAACGCAAGATACTGCGCGTGCAAGCGTTTTACCTGCGGTAAAAGGGCTTCCAGGCCATCGTCGTTGTCGATCACGTCGTCGGCTGCCGCCAGCCTCTGGTCACGGGTGACCTGGGTTGCCATGATCGCGCGCACCTGGTCCGCCGTCAGATTGCTGCGTTCCATGACACGCGCCACCTGGGTATCTTCACGGCAGTCCACGGCCAGCACCCGCGTGACGCGCTCGCGCCAGCTGCCCGATTCGATCAGCAGCGGCACCGCGTAGATGACATACGGCCCGCTGGCGACGGCTGCCGCGGCCGCGGTAGCGTCGCGGATGCGCGGATGCAGGATCGCTTCCAGCCGGCCGCGCGCGCCGGCGTCGGAAAACACCAGGGTGCGCATGCGGGTACGGTCCAGGGCGCCGTCAGCCGTGGCGAAATCGGGTCCGAATTCGGCCACGAGGGCCGGCATCGCCGCGCCGTGCGGCGCGGTCAGGGCGTGGGCGATGGCGTCGGTGTCGACGATCGAGGCGCCCAGGTCGGCGAACAGCTCGGCCACGGTGCTCTTGCCGCAGCCGATGCCGCCGGTCAGCCCGACCGAGAACCGCACGCCGTTCATCCCAGCAGGCCCAGGGTGATGCCGCCCAGCTGGGCGCCATATAGCATCGTGATCAGGCCGGCCGCTGCCAGGTAGGGGCCGAACGGGATCGGCTTGTCGCGGCCACGCTTGGCGAACACGATCAGGCTGATGCCGACCACGGCGCCGACGATCGACGACAGCAGGATGATGGTCGGCAGCGCGGTCCAGCCCAGCCAGGCGCCGAGCGCCGCCAGCAGCTTGAAGTCGCCGTAGCCCATGCCTTCCTTGCCGGTGGCCAGCTTGAACAGCCAATACACGGCCCACAGCACCAGGTAGCCGGCCGCAGCGCCGATCACGGCGTCCTGCAATGGCACGAAGGTGGCGTTGATGTTCATGATCAGACCGGCCCACAGCAGCGGGTAGGTGAGGTCGTCGGGCAGCAGCTGGGTGTCGAAGTCGATGAAAGTCATCGCGATCAGCAGCCAGCCGAACACCAGGCTGCTCATGCCCATCGCGCCGCTACCCAGGGTCCACACCAGCAAGCCCGAGACGATGGCGGTGAACAGTTCGATGGCCGGATAGCGGATCGGGATCGGGTTCTTGCACTTGCGGCATTTGCCGCGCAAGGCGAGCCAGCTGATGACCGGGATGTTCTCGATCGCCGTGATCTGGTGGCCGCAGCAGGGGCAGGCCGAGCGCGGCACCATCAAATTGAAGCGATCGGTGTGCGGCGGCTCCTTGCCGCTTTCCTGGGCCACGTAGTTGTCGGACTCGCGCTGCATCATTTTCGGGATGCGGTAGATGACCACGTTCAGGAAGCTGCCGACCAGCAGGCCAAGCAGGGCCGCCAGCAGCGTTGGCCCGAGTAGGGCAGGTGGCGCGAACAAAAGTGATTCCAGGGGCATGTCGATCCGGTCCAGTTCGGTCGTAGCGGGGCGCTACAGATGATTCTCTATATCAACCTAATTGTAGGGGGTTTCCCTCCGTTTGGCGAAGACGTTCTCCATGCTGCTGCCACGCAGCAAATAAAGATTGGTTTCGAACTAAATCGAAAGTTTTCGAAAGTTATTTGATATTTCGAATTTCTTCTATTACTATTTGATTACAACGAGACACCTGAAGGAGCATTGCCATGCGCAGTAGATTCGACAAGGGATTGAGCCGGACATTGATCGCCACTGCCGTGAACACCGCCCTGTGCGGCGTGGCATGGGCGCAGGTCGACGCCGGCGTGGCAGGAGACACCGCCAACACCACGACACAGACCGTGACCGCTGCCACCGCGACCGAGCCGCCGGTGGTGGTGGTCACCGGCGCGCGCGCCGCCCTGGCGCGGGCGCTGGACCTCAAACGCAACGCCGACGTGATCCAGGATTCGATCTCGGCCACCGAGCTGGGACGCTTCCCGGACGATAACGTGGCCGACTCGCTGACCCACATCGCCGGCATCTCGGTGTCGCGCACCCGCGGCGGCGAAGGCCAGTACATTAATGTGCGCGGCCTGGGCTCGGGCTATAACATCGTCACCCTGAATCGCCGCATCCTGGCCACCGACGGCGATGGCCGCGACTTCGCCTTCGACGTACTGCCATCCGAGATGATCGGCGGCGCCGACGTGATGAAATCGGCCAGCGCCGCGCAGATGGAAGGCAGCATCGGCGGCTCGGTCAACCTGCGCTCGGCGCGCCCGTTCGACAATCCCGGCTACCACGCCTCGGCGCGCATCGAGGGGGATCGCAACGACCTGTCGCGCAAGAACGGCGCCAAATTGTCCGGCGTGGTGAGCAACACCTTCAACAACAACACCATGGGCGTGATCCTGGGCGCGGTGCTGTCCGATCGCGAAGTGCGCACCGATTCGCTGGGCTACCAGACCTTCAATGCCGATTCGCCGGGCAGCTTCGACGTGAACGGCAACGGCGCGCTCGGCCCGGATGAACAGAACCTGCTCGGCTCCTGCTGCATCTCGTTCGGCTCGATTTTCGAGAAGAAAAAGCGCGCCGCGCTGACCGGCGCCTTCGAATGGAAGCTCACGCCCGACTTCAGGATGACGTTCGACGCGCTCGCCACGCGCCTGGATTCGCCGCAGGTCGGCTACCAGCAATCCTATTATGTGGAGCACGCCGCCGACCGCTGGTCCGACGTGGTTGCCAAGGATGGCCTGATCACCGGTATGACCATCAAGGACCTGGTGCCCGAGATGTCGAACGTGACCACCGACCGCAAGGTCGACACCACGCAGGTGGGCTGGAAGGGCGAATGGAAAGTCTCGCCCGACCTGCGCCTGGTGGGCGACGTCTACCGCTCGACCTCCAAGCGCGATTCGGGCGGCAAGGACACCTTCGTGGTGGCCGGCATCGGCGGCGCCAACACCGGCTACTACCGAGCGAACAATAATGCGCTCCCCGACATCCGCGTCACGCTCGAGGATGGACGCGACCTGGCCACCGAGCTGGCCGCCGGGCGCCTGGGCAACAACGACTACGGCATCCACTTTGCCGGCCTGACCGGCGTCGATATCAAGGACACGGTGGACGGCGGCTCGCTCGAAGGCCGCCTGAGCCTGGACGGCAAGTTCCATCTCGACGCGTTTGAATTCGGCGTGTCCGGCACCTCGCGCTCCAAAAAGCGCACCGCGATCGGCAATGAGAAGAATGGCGGCGCCTGCCAGTACTGCGATATGTACTCGACCACCTTCGCCAGCCTGGGCGCCAATGTCGTGCGGCCGATGAACCTGCCGAACTATATGCGCGGCGCCGGCGGCAACTTCCCGGGCAGCTTCGTGGGCTTCGACGTGCCGGCCTATTTCGAAGCATTGAAGGCGCTGGACGGCAAGCCGAAGTTCGATGCTGACGGCAATCCGGACGGGGTCTATGACGTGAGCCAGTCACAACCCGAATTCGTGCCGACCCAGTCCTACGACGTGCGCGAGAAGACCGCGACCCTGTTCGGCCAGTTCGAACTGTCGGGCGAGCGCTGGAACGGCAATGTCGGCGTGCGCGTAGTGCACACCAAGACCCGTTCGAGGAGCGCGATCGACGACATCGTCGCGATCGACGACCCCACCCCAGAGATCCCGACCAGCAGTCCGCACATCACCTACAGCGAGGCCACGCCCGTGTCGCAGGACGGCTCGTACACCAAGGTGCTGCCGTCGGCGAACTTCAGCTACTGGATGCAGACCGACCTGGTGCTGCGCGCGGCCGTGGCCAAGGTGATGGCGCGGCCATCGCTCGACCGCCTGGCGCCGACCCGCACCGACAACACGCTCGATCGCAGCTATATCCTGACGATCGACGGCGACCCGGACCTCAAGCCGACCGAAGCCACCCAGCAGGACCTGTCGCTGGAATGGTATTACCAGCCCAAGTCGGCGATCAATGTGGCGCTGTTCGCCAAGCAGATCAAGAACTTCGTCACCTTCCAGACCGACGAGAAGGTCGACATCGGCGTGCCGGGCTACCTGTACACCGTCACCCGGCCGGTCAACGGCGACAAGGCGCGCGTGCGCGGCATGGAGCTGGGCGTGCAGCACCTGTGGGACAGCGGCTTCGGCATCAGCGCCAAGTTCGCCAAGACCTGGACCCGCGCCTACTCCGGCGGCGAATACGTCGGCCAGCTCGAAGGCGTGGCGCCGACCGCCTCCTCGCTCGGCTTCCTGTACGAGAAAGGCAAGATCAATGCCGCGCTGACCTTCGACTACACCGGCAAGTACACGCAAAGCACCAATGTCATCGCGGGCTTCCCGAACAAGGTCGACGCCATCACCTGGGTCACCGCCTCGGCCTCGTATGACATGAACAAGAACGTGACGCTGTTCGTCGAAGGGAAGAACCTGGGCGACGAAGTCATGCGCTCGAACCTGGGCCGCAGCGACGCCATCTATGGCTTCGAAGCCTGGGGCCGCACCTACGCCGCCGGCATGAGCGTGAGGTTCTGATGCGGGCCGCGACGACGACGGCGGTCAAAGCCGCCAAACCGGCCTGGCTCGGCTACGCCCTGGTGACCACGCTGCTGTGGGGCGTGTGGGGCGCTTTTGCCGGCCGCCCGGTGCAGAACGGCTTTCCCGAGACGCTGGTGTATGTGGTGTGGGCGCTGACGATGATCCCGCCGGCGCTGTTCGCGCTGGCGCGCATCAGGTGGCGCGTGCGGCGCGACGCCAGCGCCATCGGGTATGGCCTGGCCATCGGCCTGCTGGGCGCGGGCGGGCAGATGATCCTGTTCCATGCAGTCAAGGAAGGCCCGACGTACCTGATCTTTCCGCTGATTTCACTCTCGCCGGTGATCACGATTGCGCTCTCGTACCTGTTCCTGCGCGAGCGCACCGGGATGATGGGCGTGACCGGCATCGTGCTGGCGCTGTGCGCATTGCCGCTGTTCGACTATGCCCCGGACCAGGGCGGCGTGGCCTACGGCTGGTGGTTCGTGCTGGCGATCGGCGTGCTGGTGGCCTGGGGCCTGCAAGCGTATTTCATCAAGCGCGCCAATACGCTGATGGATGCCGAGACCATCTTCTTCTACATGACGCTCAGCGCGCTGGCCTTCATTCCCGTGGCGCTGGCGATGACCGACTTCTCGCAGCCGATCAACTATGGGCTGGATGGCCCGTGGCTGGCGGCGGTGACACAGATTCTCAATGCGGTCGGTGCGTTGACGCTGGTGTACGCCTTCCGGCATGGCAAGGCGCTGGTGGTCTCGCAACTGGTGAACG
>Ga0265798_10011762_pt1 | contig 10633 bp, 8 predicted proteins | sample P3T30metagenome_FD_192430 | JGI IMG/M metagenome (GOLD analysis project Ga0265798, IMG submission 192430) | Plant litter microbial communities from East Loma Ridge, Irvine, California - P3 T30 | ecosystem: Environmental > Terrestrial > Plant litter > Unclassified | place: USA: California... | reverse complement strand
CCCCTGCCAAGCGCCAAATCGGCTTCAACTCCGTCGTCAACGGCTTCAACGGCAACGACGGCGCCTTCAACTTCATCGACGGCTTCAACAACTTCAACCAGCAACAACAAGTAATCCAGATCCAGCAAGAGAACCTCCAGATCATCGACAACGGGCGCCAACAAGCCGTCGTCCAGCAAGTGGAGCAAGTCCTCATCGTCGACCAGGTCAACAACGGTTTCAACAACGACCTGAACAACCTCTTCCGCAAGAGCAACTTCCAGAACCAGTTCCGCGATGTCGCCACTGTTACGCTTGTTGTGCAGGAGATCCAGATCGCCATCGACGACGGCCGCGGCAACCAAGTCCAGCAGAACATCTTCGCTCAGTCCGCCGTTGTCGCTAACCGCGGCGCCCGCGAGACACAGACTGTCATGGTCTTCGACAGCCGCACGCTGATCGCCCAAGACATTCTCGGCGGCGACGCCTTCGGTAAGCTCGGTGGCTTCGGCGGAATCGCAGGCGCGACTGGCGCGTTGGACAACGCAATGCCCACCAAGACAGCGGGCATCCAGCTCTTCGGTGCGAAGCCCACTTGGTCTGCTGTTGCCGAGGACCCAGCTGCGACTCTCGGTGCTATCTGGCAGGGTGCTCTCCAGGACCTCCAAGATGCGCAGAACGACGAGGCGGACAACAAGCTCAACGAGCAGATTGCTGCTGAGGAGTTGAAGGCGCTTCTTGAGGGTCAAGATGGCCAGAACGACAACAAAGATGGCGAGGACAACGCCGACGACAAGGCCGCTGAGGAGGAAGCCAAGAAGGCGGAAGAGGAGGCTAAGAAGCAAGAGGAAGAGCAGAAGAAGGCCGAGGAGGAAGCTGCCAAGGCCGACGCTGAGGAGGCTAAGAAGCAGGAAGAGGAGCAGAAGAAGGAAGACGAGGCTGCTAAGCAGGAGGCTGAGCAGGAGAAGAAGGCTGAGGAGGAGGCCGCGAAGAAGGAGGCGGAAGATGCGAAGAAGGCCGAGGAAGAGGCTGCTAAGAAGGATGCTGAGGAGCAGAAGAAGGCGGAAGAGGAGGCTAAGGCCCAGGATGAGGCGGATAAAAAGGCTGAGGAGGAGGCGAAGGCCGCTGAAGAGGCCAAGAAGGCTGAGGAAGAGAAGAAGGCAGAGTAAGATCTTCTAGAGTGATGGCTCGCGCTCTCTGCAGCAGAGCGACGATGCGCAGAATATGTATACCCTGAGAGGCTTTTGTTAGTTGCTCTCTTACCTACCTAGGTAGTTCAAGTGCTGAGTTTGCAGCATCGGTACCAGCGAGACTGGTCCGGAAAAATCGGTTACGAAATTGAATGAATAAATTCCCTTCTTTCACTTCACGGCTTACTAGTCTAAATGCATTTACGGTGACGAGATGAGCTTGTGTTGATTTACCCACCTTCACTGTCAGTGAAATGTCAATTTCTGCTGATTGTGACGACTTTTACCGAGTTATCTCCACACTATGGGCTTTGCGTTCTCTTCCGATGCCAAATTATTCAGCATCGAAGCTACAAACATGCCATCGCCTCCTCTATTACTGCGCCTCTACTGCAACAAGACTCGGCTATTAATCGGAACCACACTGCTTCTCGTCAGCTTACATGTGTTCTTCGGTTGCTCGATCTTCAACCTTATCTCATCAGATACATCTGCTACCCCATATCTCGCCAACGCTATACCCCAATCCATACCCTGGGCACCTACAAGATTGCAAGCAGACCTTCGGATCGCAAAAGCAACAGCACTATACGACTCCAAGAAACATGACACCCGCAATCTCGCCCTCGATGAACTCCACAACCAAAACTTCGGATACACAAGCCACATTCTTCAAACGCCGATTGTACGAGGTGCTCTGAACAAGATCCTCTACCTCCAATCACTCATCATTACCGAACTTCAAAAGCCAGTCGAAGACCAGAAAGAATGGATACTGTACCACGACCCTACCGCCATCCTCGCAAATCCACACATACCTCTCCACCACTTCCTCCCACCCATCACAGACGTCGAAACATTCAAGACCCTCTCGATCATTGCTACGAAATCCGAAAGCGAAGACCTAAACACAACGGTCTTCTTCATCCGGGTTAGCGGCGGTTCACTACGTATCTTGACAGAAGCCATGGAGATGATATACAACGCGCCAGACAACGGAGATGAAAACGAGGAATTCAGTGTGGCAGCGACAGCCCTCCAAACTACTCTATCCCGCCCCCACCACCTCGAACACGCCATCTACCAACCCCGCAAATGGTACAATAGTACCTCGTCTCTTTCCTACCAACCCCACTATCGCATGCTAGCGCATCGTATCCTCCCCGTCCACTACACCCAAACCATACCAGTTGACGAGGGAAGCAATCCGATGTTTCCTAATGTCGACACGGTACACAGGTTTTGGCACGTTGTGAGTGAAGCGCGGCGCGTGTTGAACGAAGCGAAAGAAAAGGGTCATACGAGTGAGCAGGGAGAGTGGTGGGAGATGGTAAGAGACGTGAAGGAATGGGTTGAGGGTAGGGCTTGGGATACGGAGGAATTGGAGAGGAGGGTAAGGGTTCTGAAGGAGGGGTTGGGTCTCGACTGATCTCTTACAATTCAGCACAAATTTGGTGACAGTAGATTCACGGTGCGGTGACCATGTCGTGAGTCATCCTGCGGGTCGTCTTGATCGGCCTGCTGTGTTGAGACGGTCGCGATGGCCGTGGGCAGTTGGAAGGAATCCGCGGCCGGGATGGATGCTTCTAATCTGGGCACATGGATTCTACCAGCTTGGGGAAATGTCGACGTAGGGCGCAGGCCAAGTCGGACGACTCTCCTCCGGACGATTCTCCTCTTCCAATCATGTATGATGGTTGAACTGCGCGTCTCGGGTAGCACGGCTCCATGTCGAGTAAGCGAGGCTTTATCCCCGGACTGCATGCTTTACATCTCTTCATATAGTAACATGTCGCGTGCCCACAGTTCGAGATGTAGAGGACTTCTCTATACTCACCGCGCACCATGCCGCCATCCCCAGAAATAACACCACTGCAAAACATCGCACCACCAAACAACCCCCCAAAAAGGACCACAGCATCCAAGTCCAACCAGCCAACTCCAAACAACGCAGCAGAGCCCTACTCCGCCTTCCCAAAATCAACCCGCACCTACCTAACCTACATCCTCGGCATAATCCAACTAATCTCCACCCTAACAACAACAATCTACTTCCCACTCATCCCCACCCTCAGTACCCACTTCTCCGTCTCCATCCAAGCCATCAACTTAACCGTTACCGTCTACGCAATCTGCCAGGCCATATCCCCGGGTATATTCGGTTCTCTGGCAGATTCCTATGGCCGCCGACCCGTTCTACTCGGTCTCGTTACCACGTACACGCTAGCGAGTCTAGGTCTCGCGTTGAACAAGAACAGTTATCCAATCTTGATTACGCTGCGGGCGTTTCAGAGTATAGGTGGTTCGGCGACGGTGCCGATTGCGTATGGTATTGTGGCTGATGTTGCTGTGGTGTCGGAAAGAGGGGGGATGTTGGGACCGATGTTGTCGACTTGCAATGGGATTTCGGCGTTTGGACCGGTTATTGGCGGGGCGTTGGCGATGAAGTCGACGGGGCATATGGGCGTCTTTATGGCGTTGTTGGGGATTGCGATTTTGTGTCTTCTTCTTGTGGGGGTTGTGCTGCCGGAGACGTCGAGGGGGATTGTGGGGAATGGAGGGAGGCCTGCGACGGGGGTTTGGCGGACTTGGATATCTTTTCTGAGACGGAAGGGTAGCGATCAGACAGTGTCCACTGTTACGGAGCGAACTGCGATGCCCAGGCCTTCCCAGACGTTCTCGAGGATCTTCAACTCTATAAGAATGATCCGTCATCCGGACGCTGCCGTGATCCTCTGGATGGTCGCTTCATCCTACGGAATCTACTACACCTTCCAAGTGGCCCACTCGGTCATCTTCAAAGAACTATACGACTACAACGAACTACAAATCGGACTTAGTTTCCTGCCTGCGCTGGCTGGCATGACAATCGGCGGGACGATAGCTGGGAAACTCATGGACATCAACTACGCGTATCATGCGCGTCAAGCCGAGATAGTCGACCCGGCAAATATCCTGGATTTCCCAATCGAACGCGCTCGATTCAGGAATATGGTTCCATTGATTCTAATCGAGACGGCACTGGTGATAGGCTATGGGTGGACGGTGCAGCAACACACTCACCCCGCCGTTCCTCTGGTCTTGGAGTTCTTCGTTTCCGCACTGGCTACACTGCTAAGTCATACTGCGAATGCGCTACTTGTGGATGTGTTTCCTGAAGTACCGAGCACGGCGTATGCGTCGGGTCAGCTTGCGCGAGGCGCGTTTAGTGCGGCGTCTGCGGCTATTATTGATCCTCTTGTACGCGCTGTGGGTCGTGGGTGGTATTTCACCATCTTCGCGGCGTTTACCGGGACGGGATGTTTGACGTGTGTCAGTTTGAGTCGGTGGGCTGGTATGAGGTGGCGGCGGAAAAGGTATTTGAGCGCGAGTAGTAGGTCAGGGGAGAGAACGGGTGGCCAGGGAGTATGAGACTGATTTCCGCCTGCTGGCAACTACGATCATCAGGATCATGACCCCGGATTAGAATCGGGCACTGGAGTCAGACTTATTGTGTTACTTTTTCGACGCGCTTGTGAAACTCGGTTGGCTGGCATCGCGTCTGAGGTTGGCGTTCAGGCATCACGCTAGCCGCTTGCAGCTGATCGCGGGCGCGCCTGCGGTAAGAGACGTGCGCGCATCATCACTCCAGAACAAAGCACATGTCTCATTGACTAAACATCAATTCGTCGGGGCGCCATGTTTATTTGGCCATACTCTGGAAAATCGGTCCCATACTCTCCTGCCAAGTATCCACAATCTTATTCGCAGGACCCGCAGCAATCATCTCATCTCCCTTCTTCCACTTCCCTATCGTCTCCTCCGTAAATTCCTCTACACTCAACGCAGCTTGGTTCTTCTCCTTCTTGTTGTCATCCGGATCCTTCCTTTCACGATGCAAATCCGTTGCTACGGTCGGAGGCGCGATCTCAATGACCTTGACCTTCGTGTCTTTTAATTGAGCGCGTAGATTCATCGACCAGAAGTGCAACCATGCTTTGGTACCGCAGTATACGGGATTGACGAGGGAGAACGGAACGAAGCCGAGGACGGAAGATACGTTGACGACGAGGGCCATTGGCTTGGATTTGAAGTGTGAGAGGAGCTGCAATGTGAGGTGCATGGGCCCACGTTGGTTGATGTCAATCTCTTGATCGGCCTTGCTTCCAAATTCTTCTGGATCCATTTCGTTGACATCGAGCGGTCGCTGTACTCCCGCATTGTTGACTAGGCAGTCGAGGTCCGGATGTTCGGAAATCAGCTTCTTGATAAAAGCTGGGATGGATTTGACGTCTCCCGTATCGAGCACGTAGTAAGCTGCTGCACCGATCTCTTTTGCGGCTTCTTGAAGTTTTGATTCTGTGCGGCCGGCGATGATGACTTTCTTCCCATCTTTTATGAACTGTTGCGCAAGGGCCTTTCCGATGCCGCCGCCTCCGCCCGTCACGAGGGCGGTTTTGAAGTCGTAGTTTGTGGGCATGTTGATGGTATGAACTTGAGATCTTCAAAAAGGAACGAAATCTGTGAATGCAGAATGTCACAACAACTTTTCCAACTTGACTAACTATAGGCCATAGTGCCGGTGACGTGCACCTAGGACGCCATCACCGATGATGTATGTACGTCATGACCCCATCTCAATAGTAGAATTTGCTCCAGGGCGCAGCTTGTTAACGACTACGCCAGTGCGACACAGTCTTTCTCAAAAGTGAACGTTTGATCAGGGCAAACCCGACTGTGCCACCTAGGCACAGCGATTTACTCAAGGTACCTAGGTAGCTAACTAATCGGGTGCATAATCCAACCACTGTCAACTCTCTCGTTTACCAAGCATGACCAAGGACCCACAATCCTTGCGCTGTAGACGCAAGATGGAAGGAGCGCAGCCGCACCCGGGACGGCTGCATCCACATCCACATCTTCATCTCCTCCTCAACCTCATCCACCTGACAAACGTCTGACAAACCCCAAAACGTTTTTGCGCTTACCTTCAGGCCCACACCGAGATGCGCGAATCACGAACTCAGGAAGCCGTTCCATGCGTCATACGGTCCAAATCGGCTTGGCGTGATGTGGGGTAGCCACGCACCAGATCGCGTCGACAACGCCGGGATGTGGGCTGTGCGACACGCCGAACAGCATTGCCGTCGTGTGAGATTGCTAGGGTGCACGGGACGGAGCGTTTGGAAGGCCGTCTTATATTAGATGAAAGCCACATTCGCGACGTGTAGAGCATATCTTGCGCCCAGGCAAACCTTTGAGCGGGATATACACACGCGACCAACCAACTATTAGCGATAACGGCAAAGAGACTACAAGATGACGGTTCCAGAGACCTCAGAGTCGAAGTGCGATGTGTTTGTATGCCGATGTCAAGCAATGCGAACACGTAGCTAATGAGTCCAAAGTCTTATTGTCGGTGCTGGACCAGCAGGGTAAGGATCACCACAACGATGGGCATTGTTCAAAACTGACCGAGTCTTAGGCTGATGCTCTCGGCTTGGATGGCAAGATGTGGCATCAATGCTCGTGTCGTGGATAAACGCGGCACAAAGATCTACTCGGGACAGGCAGATGGTTTACAGCTCCGCAGCCTGGAAATCTTTGACAGCTTTGGCTTCGCTGATCGAGCTTGGAAGGAAGCGAATCACTTGATAGAGGTATGCGCATCGCCAGATTGTGGCTTGAGTAAACCTTACTAACCAATAATAAGTTTTGCATGTGGGTATGTTGTCATACTCGATAAACCCACCACCATCCCTAACATTCGCAGAACCCCGGCGAAGATGGTGTGATACGCCGTTCAGACGGAGTTCCAGATACACCACCCGGTCTCTCACGATTCAAGGAGATCGTTCTCCATCAGGGACGGATTGAGAGGTTCTTCCTCGATCACATCAAAAAGCACTCGAAGGACACCCTACGCGTCGAGCGCGCAGTGCTGCCGGAGTCGCTTCACATCGCCGAGGATTTAGTTGATGATCATTCACCCGGCAACTACCCTGTTACAGTCCAGCTCCGATATCTCACGGAAGACGAGGCCAAACCAGCGCAAAGCAAAGGATCTGGAGTCAACGATGGTCTTTTCAGGAGCAATCTCGCAGAAGACGACACTGAAGACCTAATCGCCAATAGCCAGCAGAAGCAAGGCAGCACTGAGACTGTCAAGGCGAAGTACGTCGTAGGCTGCGACGGCGCTCACAGCTGGACGCGAAAGCAACTAGGATTCGAGCTCGAAGGCGAGCCCACCGACCACATCTGGGGCGTCTTAGACATTATCCCCATCACAGACTTTCCGGATGTTCGCAAACGCTGCGCTATCCATAGCGCATCTTCCGGATCAATGATGATCATCCCACGCGAGAACAAAATCGCCCGCCTCTACATCCAGCTCACAGAGATCAAGCCCGACGCCAGTGGCCGAGCCGACAGATCGAAGATCACCCCGGAAACCATCATCACAGCGGCACAAAAGATCATGGCACCGTACAAGCTGACGTACGAATACTGTGACTGGTGGACGGCATACCAGATCGGCCAACGAGTCGGCAAGAACTTCGATCACAAGAGCCGTGTCTTCCTGGCTGGTGATGCTGTGCATACGCACTCGCCGAAAGCTGGTCAGGGTATGAATGTCTCCATGCAGGATGGGTACAACCTAGGCTGGAAGCTAGGTCTGGTCGTGAAGGGCGTCGCTCATCCCTCCATTCTGAAGACCTACCAGTCCGAGCGCAGGCGTATCGCGCAGGACCTCATCGCATTCGACCACAAATTCTCCCGGCTGTTTTCCGGTCGACCAGCCAAGGACGTCATGGACGAAGAAGGCGTCAGTATGGATGAGTTCAAGAACGCTTTCCTGAAAGGTGCGTAACATCTTCCACGCTGACTACTCCCTCGCTAACCACCCTCCAGGCCAACTCTTCGCAACCGGCCTCTCAGTCGACTACGGCACGAGCATGCTAGTCGGCAAACCGGGCTCCGCCGCCGACCAAGGCGACGGCACAGATGTCTCCTCCTCGTCCCCCGTCATCGGCAAGCAAGAGCTGTCCTCAGAGATCAAACTCGGCATGCGTTTCCCCAGCCACCAAGTCATCAACCAAGCCGATGGCCGTGCCTGGGAGTTCCAGCAGAAGCTCAAATCGGACGGAAGATTCCGCATCATCGTCTTCGCTGGTAACGTGACCAACGCTCGGCAGAGCGCCCGTTTGAAGACCTTCTGCCAGGCCCTCGAGTCGTCATCGATATTAGCGCCGCATCTCGGCAAGAATATCGAGGTTCTCGCTTTACACTCGTCGAAGTGGAAGGAGGTGGAGCTATTACGCGATCTCCCAGATATCCTACATCCGTTTGATGCGAAGACGGGCTGGGATTACGACTCCGTGTATGCGGATGATGCGAATCCGTTTGAGGGCTTTGGCGATGCGTATAAGGGGTATGGGGTTGATAGGGAGAGGGGGTGTGTGGTTGTTGCGAGGCCGGATCAGTATGTTGGGTATATTGATGAGGTTGATGGGGAGGGGTGCAAGGGCGTTGAGGGGTATTTCAAGGGCATCTTTGCATTGTAGTCGGCTGGCGAGGAGATAGGCAGTCTTAGGGAGACTAAGACGTATATGTTAGTTCGTGTCATCATTTATGAAAACACTCATTCCACGGTATCAAGCATCAAAGTAACAAAGCGATGAATAATATTTACTCTGCAGAAAATAAAACACCAGGCTTCAAGCCCTCACAAGCAGCGCCGCTTCTCTCAGCGACGACGTGGTATCTGCTCCACCCTCTTCTCTCTACCGTGGCAAATCCTTCACACAGGATCAATCTAGATACCAGCCTGCTGCGCGAAACCCAATCTAGGTCCAGAGCTACCCATCTCGTGAACAATGTACTTGCTCTTAAGGAAGATGTCACCGAAGATGCTGAAGCCAATACCGTCATCAGTCTGGATACCACCGAAGCAAGCACCGGTACCATCATCAAGAGGAGCGTAGTTGACGTATTTACCAGGAACAATCTGCTTGACGCCACCGACGGTGATGGAGAAATCAGGGAGGGTAGCAGTGCAAGGGAAGATGTAACCGCCCTGAGTAGCATCGTTCTTGGCACCGCTGACCTTGGCGTAGTAGGCCTTGACGATGGCGGGGTCGGTGTAGATGAGGGTTGTGCCGGTGTCGAGGATACCGGAGACGGTCTTGGTGGTGGTGGTGGTGCCGACGCTGTAGGCGGAGGCGCTGAAGCCCCAGAAACCTTGCGAGTCGTCGGCGTTGACGTAGGTGATGGGGCCGGTGTACTTGCTCTTGTCGATGTAGCCGAAGTCGTAGGTGCCGGCGGCGTGGTACTTGAGTTGGACGGCGAAGAGAGGCGACGCGAGCTGCGACTTGACGGTGTCGAAGAAGGTGTTTTGTTGCTGGGGTTGCACTGTGTTGATGGAGGACATGGCCAGGCCGAGCAGACCGTCCGTGTCGACGTCTTGTGAGAATTGCGCGGAGACGGAGGTGGCAGCCTCGACGGCTTGGCTCGTGGCTGTCACGCCGCCGACGGTGACCTTGTCGGCGTAGACCTTGCCGGAGGCACCAGAGCCATCGCCGTAGGAGATCTTCCAGGAGTAGCCGCTCTTTACCTTGGAGGCGTCGACCTTGTAGTAGTCGTGGCCGGCGGTCTGGGAGCTGGCTTGGAGAGACGAGAAGACCCACCTGTGGTTACATTAGATGTGGGTCTTATATGAGGATAGGCACTTCGGCCCATCGTGACTTACAAGTCAGCGCTTCCGGTGTCGAAGTCAAGGTGGACAGTAGTGCTGCCAATGGTGACCGGGCTCAGGTATGCCGAGTCATATGCGTCATTAGGAGCGGCAGGCACTGATCCACTGGCAGCAGCTGCGGCAACAACAGTGTTGCTAGCCCTGTTCTGTGCAGCCTCAACGAGGCTTTGAGGAACGGCCTTGCCGTGCTTGCGGAGGGCCTTGATCTTTTGCTCGGGTCCGTTCTTGAGGTAGGTAGAGCGAGGAACTTGCTCGACCGAGAAGGAGTTTCCCTTGTCTGTAATCACGTGTTAGGTTGGAGCTTCTCATCAAGGCAATGTTTGACATACGCAGAACAGGAGTGGCAACAACAGTGCTGGCAAAAGCGAGCGCCGCCGTGAGGTGGGCGAATGAAGGCATGATAACGATGGACTATCTGATACGGCAGAAGAGCGAAGGGTGAAAGGCCAGTGGTAGCTGAAGCCTGTATGAGAGGCTTGAAGAGAAGACGAAGCCGGTACAGAAGCAATAGAGTCGAGGAGATGCCTTGGCTTTATACCAAGCAATGCCAACGAGGCGCGGCATAAAGTCTTGTCCATGACGATGATGTGCTCGTTACCCTGCTCGATCTGTCTACGCCGCCCTCTATTGGCATCGTAGGCGTAGTGTAGGATCATAGTGGGGTAAACGATCAACATTGAAATTAGATCCCGCAACCACTCATGGTAACGAGTCCTATCTTGGCAGGTCG
>Ga0265798_10011760_pt1 | contig 10635 bp, 13 predicted proteins | sample P3T30metagenome_FD_192430 | JGI IMG/M metagenome (GOLD analysis project Ga0265798, IMG submission 192430) | Plant litter microbial communities from East Loma Ridge, Irvine, California - P3 T30 | ecosystem: Environmental > Terrestrial > Plant litter > Unclassified | place: USA: California... | reverse complement strand
ACGACCAATTGGTTAAAAGCCAACTGCTCTACCAACTGAGCTAACGACCCGTTTCGTGGGGCGTATAATACCGAATTCTTTTGGTAATTCAACACCCTACAGAAAATAAATCAAAAATAGCGTGTCGGATCGCTGACACTTGCCGCAGCGAAGCCCTCGGCACGCAGGCGGCAGCTGTCGCACTTGCCACAGGCCTGGCCCTGATCATCGGCCTGGTAGCACGACACTGTCAGGCCATAGTCCACACCCAGCGCCACGCCTGCCTTGACGATGTCGGCCTTGCTCATGTTCTGCAGCGGTGCCTGTATGGTGAAGCCATTGCCCTCCACTCCCGCCTTGGTGGCCAGGTTGGCCAGGCGCTCGAAAGCCTCGATGAACTCGGGTCGACAATCCGGATAGCCCGAATAGTCCACCGCATTGACGCCAATGAAGATGTCGCGCGCTTCGAGCACCTCGGCCCAACCCAGCGCCAGAGAGAGAAACACCGTGTTGCGGGCCGGAACGTAGGTGACCGGAATGCCCTCACCCAAGGTCTCCGGCACATCGATCGAGGTGTCGGTCAGTGCCGAGCCGCCCATGCCATCCAGGTCGAGCCCGATGACCTTGTGCTGTATCACGCCCAGGTCCCGAGCCACACGTGCCGCGGCATCAAGCTCGGCCCGATGGCGCTGGCCATAGTCGAAGCTCATGGTATAGCAGGCGTAGCCCTGGGCCTTGGCCATCGCCACGACAGTGGCGGAATCCAGGCCGCCGGAAAGCAGAATGACTGCCTTTTTCTCGTGTTGGGTATGGTTCATCTCAGCGCCCCGGCTCGTCGTTCCAAAGAAGTTTGTGCAGCTGCATCTGCAGGCGCACCGGCAGGTTGTCGGCCACGATCCAGTCGGCCAGATCGGTAGCGCGCAGTTGATCCTTGCTCGGCGAGAACAGCACTTCGCCGGCACGACCGTCCAGCCCGTACTGAATCAGCTTGGACACGGCCCAGTCATAGTCCTCGCGCGAGCACAGGACGAACTTGACCTGGTCGTTGCGGGTCAGCAGCTCGATGTTCTCGTAACGGTTGCGATGGACTTCGAGAGAACCCGGTGTCTTCAAGTCGAGCACACGACTGACGCGGGTGTCGACCGCGCTGATGTCGAGTGCGCCGCTGGTTTCCACGGAAACTTCATAGCCGGCATCGCAGAGCCGCTGCATCAACGGGATGGCATTGGGCTGAGCCAATGGCTCGCCTCCGGTAACGCATACATAGCGAGGCTTGTAGCTGGCCACCTGTTCCATGAGCGAATCGAGCGTGCGCTGTGTTCCCCCACTGAACGCGTAGGCGCTGTCGCAATATTGGCAGCGCAAGGGGCAACCGGTCAGGCGTACGAAAACCGTGGGCAAGCCGGCGGTCCGCGTCTCACCCTGCAACGAGTAGAAGACTTCGGTAATACGTAGTGTGTCTTGCATAGGGTCCACGGGCGTGACAGCGAAACAGGCTGACCGCCTCCGTTGGGCACTTCAGGCGGCCCGCGATCGCGCGGCCTCAGGAAGCGTGTTCATAAAATGGCGGCAAATTCTAACGAAAAAACCCGCGACAGGCGCGGGTTTCTTCGAATCACATGGCAGGCTTCACAATCTTTGCAGGTCTTTCTGCGCCAACTGCGCAGCGGACGTGCCCGGATATTGGGTCACAACCTGCTGCAGAATGCCTTTGACTCGGTCGGTATGGCCCAAGCGGCGCTCGACGTCGGCCAGCTTGTAGAGCGAATCCGGCACCTTGTTGTGCTTGGGATATAGCTGGCTGACCTTGGCGAAAGCCTGGCCTGCGCCCTGCAGGTCACCCTTGGCGAGGTTGACCTCGCCCAGCCAGTACTGGGCATTGCCCGCATACTGGCTGTTCGGATATTTGCGCAGGAACGCGGCGAAGGCCTGGCTGGCCTTGTCGAAATCCTTGGCCTTGATCAGGTCGAAGGCTGCATCGTAATACAGCTTCTCCTTGGCTGGATCGCCAGGCTCGGCGCCTGCGGACGACTGGCCGGCAGCCGATGAAGCACCAGCGCCGCTGGACGCGCCGCTGGCTGAAGAATTATCCGGTTGGGCACTGGGTGCAGGTGCAACCCCCGAGCCAATCCGACGATCGAGTTCCTGATACCGCTCGAGCCCTTCCTGTTTCAGGCGCTGGATATCGTTCTGCTGGACTTCGACCTGACCTCGCAGACGTGCGATGTCTTCCTGCATTTGCTGCAGTTGCATGAACAGCTCGCCCTGAGCCGAGACAGGCGCTTGCGCGACTGTCCCGGCCGAGGCGCCGTTCGTACCGTAACCTGAGGGCGGATAGCTGCCACCAACGGCGCCACTGTTACCGTAGCCTCCATTGTTGTTGCTATCGACCACAGGCACCGCGCCCCAAGCCATCACAGGCAGGGCGAAAGCCAGAACAGTTACAGCACGACGGCACGTTCGCATGACGAATTACTTACGCAGTTCGACGCGACGGTTTTGAGCCCACGACTGCTCGTCGTTGCCGGTAGCTACTGGACGCTCTTCGCCGTAGGAAACCAGTTCCAGCTGAGCTGGCGAGACGCCTTGCAGTACCAGGTAACGCTGAACGGCCTTGGCGCGACGCTCGCCCAGTGCCAGGTTGTACTCGCGAGTACCGCGCTCGTCGGTGTTACCTTCCAGGACGACGCGAGCGCCGTTGGCTTTCAGGTCCTTGGCGTGAACGTCCAGAGCGCGCATGGCTTCTGGCTTCAGGTCCGAGCTGTCGTATTCGAAGTAGAACGTGGTGATTGCGCGCAGAGCAGCTTCTTCGCTCAGGGAACCGTCAACGGCACCGGTGTTTGCGCCGTAACCAGCGTTAGGGTCGACAGCAGCGCCGCCTTGACCAGCATCTTCGCCGCCTTTGGACGAGCAACCTACAGCTACGGACAAGGCCAGGGCCAGCGCAGCGAACTTACCAAACTTCAGCATTTCCATCGTGAAACTCCTAATGAACCCCAATGTGTTAAGTACAACGTATTACGCCGCGTCAGTTCAGGTAAGGGGACCAGGACGGTTCTCTGACTTCGCCTTGAGCGGTAGGAAGCGGGAGCCTCACGCGGCCGTTTAGCGACACGAGCATCAAGACTCCCCGGCCCTGCTGGCGGGTGGCGTAGATTACCATGGTGCCGTTGGGCGCAACAGTAGGCGACTCATCAAGAGTTGAATCTGTGAGGATCTTTACGCTTCCGCGCTCCAAGTCCTGCGCCGCCACCTTGAAATTGGTGAAACCATCTTGCCGGTGAATCATTACAAGGGTCTTTTCGTCAGCCGAAAGTTTCGGGTTGGCATTGTAGTTGCCCACGAAAGTCACCCGTTCGGCGTTTGCACCACCGGAAGTACTGGTCTTGTAGATTTGCGGCTTGCCGCCACGGTCGGAGGTGAAGTACAGCGTCGAGCCGTCCTTGCCCCAGAAAGGTTCGGTATCGATGGCCGGGCTGTTGGTCACGCGCGTCAAGGCCCGCGATGCCAGGTTCATGACATAGATTTCCGGGTTGCCGTCTTTGGACAGCACCAGTGCGAGGCGGTTGCCATCAGGCGAGAACGCCGGTGCGCCGTTCAGGCCCTCGAAGTTGGTCAACTGCTCGCGGCGACCGGTGTCGACGTTCTGCAGGAAGATCCGCGGACGACGCTGCTCGAACGATACGTAGGCAATGTTGCGGCCGTTGGGCGAGTAGCGTGGCGACAGGATCGGCTCTCGCGACTGCAGCAGGGTCACGGCGCGGGCACCGTCGTAGTCCGAGCGCTGCAGGGTGTAGCGAGTGGCATTGGTGCCTGCGCGTTCGGCGGTGACATAGAGCATGCGCGTCGAAAACGCACCCTTGATCCCGGTCAGTTTCTCGAACGACTGGTCGGAGATGAAGTGAGCCATGTCACGCAATTGGTCGGTGGTGCCCGAGACGCTGCCGGTCAACACTTGTTGCTGGGTGTTGACGTTGAGCAGAGCGTACTGCACCTGCAGACGGCCACCGGCCGGCGTGATGCTGCCAACCATGACGTATTGGGCGCCCAGTGCCTGCCAGTCGCGGTAGATGACTTCGCTGGCCTGGGACGGCTGGCTGATCATGTTCTGCGGTGGAATGGGTGAGTAGTAGCCGGAGTTGCGCAGGTCGTTGCCGACGATTTCGGCAATGTTGTCAGGCAGTACGCTGCCACCCTGGAAACCGAACGGCACGACGGCGATCGGCGTCGCGCGATCTGCACCGCTGGTGACCAGGATGTTCTTTTCGTCCGCAGAGGCCATGCCGGCTGCGCAGCAAAGGACGACGAGCAGTCCTCGAAGAAGGGTAATCACAAGGCAAGATCCTCAGGTGTAAATGTCATCTTGAAGGAACGATAGGGGTTGAAGTCAGCTGGTTTCAAACCCTGCATTTCCGTTAAACGGCCAATGTTCTTGACCGCAGCAACCGCCGAACTGTCGAAGGGACCATCGCCACTGGAGCGTGAGACGCTGACATTGGTGACGGTACCATCGGGCAACATGTTGATCTGCAATACCACGGTCATGTTCTTGCGTGCCGAAGGCGGACGCGCCCACCCTTCGGCTGCTCGCGAGCGGATCAGATCGTCGAAGTTGCCCGCGACCTCATCACCCTGCTCGTCGGCGAGCGCCTGCTGGCGTTCAGGCTTGTCGGAAAGCAGATCGGCCAATGCCTGCGCCTTCTTGTCCTCCGCTGCCTTGCGAGCTGCGTCCTGAGCCTTCTTCTTCGCAGCATCGGCCGCAGCCTTCTTCTTCGCGTCCTCGGCGGCCTTCTTCTTCGCTTCCTCGGCCGCGGTGGCCTTCTTGGCGTCGTCTTCGGCTTTCTTCTTCGCGTCTTCGGCGGCCTTTTTCTTGGCGTCCTCGGCAGCCTTCTTCTTCGCGTCCTCGGCTGCCTCCTTCTTCGCCTCTTCCTGCTCGGCCTTCTTCTTGGCGATGTCAGCCAGCTCGCTCTTCTTGGCTTCGGCCGCTTTTTCAGCGGCTTCGGCCTTGGCCGCCTCAGCCTTGGCCGCTGCTGCAGAGGCGGCTTCCGCCTTGGCGGCAGCATCGGACTTCTTGGCTTCGTCGGCCTTCTTCGCCGCTTCGGCCTTTTGAGCGGTTTCCTCTTTCTTTTGTTCCGCGGCCTTGATGGCTTCCTGCTCCAGCTTCTTGGTCTCCATCTGCTCGACTTCGGTCTGCCGCGCAGCAGACTTCTTCGCCTCGCCCGCCAGTTTCTGGTTGGTCTGGGTGGTGGCCTGGCTCTTGGACTTGAGCTGATAGAGCGTAGCCTGCACGATGGGTCGCGCTTCAGGCAGTTCGGGCGTCATGGCGAAACTGACGAACAGCATCCCGAAGATCAGCACGTGCAGGGCTACCGCCCAGACCGTGGGCCAGAAGAAACTTTCCGAGGCTGAATGCTCTCGCTTTCGCATCAGGGGGCCTCGGTAATCAAGCCAACGTTACCGACACCTGCCTGCTGCAAACCACCCATGGCGCCCATGACAGCCCCGTAATCCACGGTCTTGTCACCGCGAATGAAGACCTGGGTCTTCTTGCCGCTGGCATTGCCCTGGTTGATGATCGCGGTGGCGGCCTGGGTCATCTGCGCCAGCGTCATGGCCTTGTCCTGCTGCTTTTCAGTGTCTACTTCCTTGCCGACGTTCCAGTAGTAGGTCTTGTCGGCCTTGATGGAAATGGTGAGCACCTGAGTGTTGTTGTCCTGCGGCAACGCTTCGCTGGAAACCTTGGGCAGATCGACCTTCACACCTTGGTTGATCATCGGAGCGGTGACCATGAAGATGACCAGCAGTACCAACATCACGTCGATGTAGGGCACCACGTTCATCTCGGCGACCGGCTTGCGTTTTGGGCGACGACCTCGAGTCATTGGGTTATCCCTGCTCACTCTTCGCTGGTGTGCACTTTACGGTGCAGGATGGCCTGGAACTCGTCAGCGAATGTGTAGTAACGGTTGATCAGGGTTTCGCTGCGGGCAGCGAAACGGTTGTAGGCAATAACGGCCGGAATTGCGGCGAACAGGCCGATCGCCGTGGCGATCAGGGCTTCGGCAATACCCGGTGCAACGGTTGCAAGCGTCGCCTGCTGGGCCGAGGCCAGGCCGCGGAACGAGTTCATGATGCCCCACACGGTGCCGAACAGACCGACGTACGGACTGGTGGAACCGACCGTTGCCAGGAACGGCAGGCCCTGTTCGAGTTTTTCTTCCTCGCGGGAAATTGCAACGCGCATGGCGCGTCCGACACCCTCCATCACGGCATCGGGATCGACGCCCTGCTGCTGGCGCAGACGGGAAAACTCCTTGAAGCCAGCACGAAAGATCTGCTCGACACCCGAATCCGGATCGGGATTGCTGCCAGCCTGACGATACAGTTTGGACAGGTCGATGCCCGACCAGAAGCGTTCCTCGAAACTGTCCAGGGCACGACGACCGGCACGCAGCATCGAGCTGCGCTGAAAAATCATGATCCACGAGGTGACCGAGGCGGCCACCAGAATCAGCATGACCAGCTGCACCACTACACTGGCATTGCTGACCAAACTCCACATGGAGGTATGGTCGACGACGTTAGCTTCCACGCTTAATCTCCTGCATTGGATTGTTTGCCCAGGCCGCCCGCGTCGGCAAGAGCCGCACGCAAGGCTGGGGGAATGGCCTGGGGTCTGAAATTATCGGCGCGCACACAGGCCACCATGAACTGCCCTTCGCAGAGCAGCGTCGTATCCTTCACACGCCATACCTGCTGCTTGAAACGCAGGCTGGCGCGATTCAATTCGGTTATTTCGGCGGTCACCTTCAGTTCGTCGTCCAATCGCGCCGGCGCATGGTAGCGCGCCTCTGCCGAATGAACGACGAACAGCAGGTTTTCGCCTGCCAACTGCGACTGGACGAAACCCAGCGCACGCAGGCGCTCGGTCCGAGCCCGCTCCATGAATTTCAGGTAGTTGACGTAGTAGACGACGCCGCCGGCATCGGTGTCCTCGTAATAGACCCGACACTGATGGGCAAACGTCTGAACCCCGTTTTGCGCGCGCATACTCTAGTGCTTACTCCTCAGGTTGCCAATCCGCCCAGGCAACTGTTTTTTCGTCGCGTGTGCAGGCAAAGCGCATGCGAAAGCTGCGTCAGCCCCTAGGACCACGCAAAGCCGAATTAGGTCGCTGCGCCGTAGGCCTTTCATGGGTCGATTTCATCGGGCATGGCATCGCCGGTCGGCATGTCGCCCAGCCGGTTGGGAATGTTCAGGCCGAAATGCAGGTAGGCGTGGCGGGTGACGACCCGACCGCGCGGGGTCCGCATGATGTAGCCCTGCTGGATGAGGTAGGGTTCCAGAACGTCCTCGATGGTGTGCCGCTCCTCGCTGATTGCTGCAGCCAGGCTGTCGACGCCCACCGGGCCGCCGTCGAATTTCTCGATCATGGTCAGCAGCAGCCGGCGATCCTGGTGGTCGAAACCACGCTCGTCGACGTCCAGCATGTTCAAGGCCAGATCGGCGATGGGCTTGGTGATGTGCCCCTTGCCGCGCACCTGGGCGAAATCCCGCACCCGGCGCAACAGGCGATTGGCGATTCGCGGCGTGCCGCGGGCGCGCCGGGCAATCTCGAAGGCGCCTTCATCCTCGATCGCCAGGCCAAGGATGTTGCCCGAGCGGCTGACGATGGTTGCCAGGTCCGCGGTGCTGTAGAACTCCAGGCGCTGGACGATGCCGAAACGATCGCGCAGCGGATTCGTCAGCATCCCGGCACGGGTAGTTGCGCCCACCAATGTGAACGGCGGCAGATCCAGCTTGATGGAACGCGCTGCTGGCCCCTCGCCAATCATGATGTCGAGCTGGAAGTCCTCCATCGCCGGGTACAGGACCTCCTCGACGATGGGCGAGAGCCGATGGATCTCGTCGATGAACAGCACATCGTGGGGTTCCAGATTGGTGAGCAAGGCGGCCAGGTCGCCCGGCCGCTCCAGTACCGGGCCTGAAGTGCTTTTGATCGACACGCCCATTTCCTGGGCGATGATGTTGGCCAGGGTCGTCTTGCCCAGCCCTGGCGGGCCGAATATCAGGGTATGGTCCAGAGATTCGCTGCGCCCGCGCGCGGCCTGGATGAACAACTCCATCTGCTCGCGCACGGTGGGCTGGCCTATGTAGTCGGCCAGGCTGAGCGGGCGAATGGCCCGATCCTGTACTTCTTCTCGATCGCGGCCGGTGGCGGCGATCAGGCGGTCGGCTTCGATCACTTAGATCATTCCCTTCAACGAGCGGCGGATCAATTCCTCGCTGCTCAGCCCCTTGGCATCGATGGCCGCCACGGCGCGACTGGCTTCCTGCGGCTTGTACCCCAGGGAGATGAGCGCACTGACGGCATCGGCTTCGGCGCTGTTGACCGGCGCCGGGCCTTGCGGCCCGCTGGGCACCAGCTCGAACATGCTCGGCGTGGTTTGCCAAGCCTTGAAGCGGTCCTTGAGCTCGACCAACAGGCGCTCGGCGGTCTTCTTGCCCACGCCGGGTATCTTCACCAGCGCCGAGGTGTCCTGGGCCTGCACGCAGCGCACCAGTTCATCGACATCCAGCCCCGACATCAGCGCCAGGGCCAGCTTGGGACCGACGCCATTGAGGCGGATCAGCTCGCGAAACAGCTCGCGTTCGCGCTTTTCATAGAAGCCATAGAGTAACTGAGCGTCTTCGCGCACCACCAGATGGGTGTGCAAGGTCACGGTTTCACCGACCGGCGGCAGGCGATAGAGCGTGGTCATCGGTACTTCGAGCTCATAGCCCAGCCCATTGACGTCGAGAATCAGGTGCGGAGGCTGCTTTTCAGCCAGAGTACCGCGCAGGCGTCCAATCACGTTTGAATCCTTTATGGGAAGGCGCAGTCACGCCCTGCTCATGCTGGCCGGCGCACTCGAGCGCCGGACCGTGGCCATCATTGCAGGACTTGAGTGAGCTGCAAGCAAAAAAGTTTGAAACGATGTAAGCCTTTACAGACGCAGGCGTCCACCGCGACTGCGGGCGGTGCTCAACCCATGGGGCATGAGGCTTGAGCGGGTGTGCGCATGGGTCAGCGCGATTGCCAGGGCATCGGATGCATCGATCTGGGGTTTCTGGGTCAGCTTGAGCAAGTGCATGACCATCATCTGTACCTGTTCCTTGTTGGCGGCACCGGTGCCGACGATGGCCTGCTTGACCTGAGTGGCGCTGTACTCGGCAATCTCCAGCCCCTCCTCGGCTGCCGCGACGATGGCCGCGCCTCGCGCCTGGCCCAGCTTCAGGGCCGAGTCGGCGTTGCGGGCCATGAACACCCGCTCGATGCCCATGGTCACCGGCCCGTAGGTCTGGATCACTTCGCGCACACCGCGGAAAACGATCTGCAGACGATCATGCAACAGTCCACCACCGGTACGAATGCAGCCCGAAGCCACGTATTCGCAGCCCCGACCGGTTTCACGCACGACGCCAAACCCGGTGATACGCGAGCCTGGGTCGATTCCAAGAATTAAAGTCATAAAGCCTGCAGTAGTGAGAAACACGGCTTCGATGAAACAAACAGGCGGATCAGCCAAGCTGTTCCATCACGGCGTCGGATATCTCGGCATTGGAATACACGTTTTGCACGTCATCCAGGTCTTCGAGCATGTCGATCAATTTCAATACCTTCTCGGCACCTTCGGCGTCGAGTTCGGCGCTGGTCGTCGGGGCCATGACGATTTCCGCCTCGTCGGCCTGGAAACCTGCCGCCTGCAATGCATTGCCTACCGAGTAGAAGCTGGCAAACGAAGTGAACACGTCCATCGAGCCATCACCATGGGTGACGATGTCGTCGGCGTCGGCCTCCATGGCCGCTTCCATCAACGCATCCTCATCGACGCCCGGGGCGAAGGACAGCTGCCCCTTGCGCTCGAACAGGTACGCCACCGAGCCATCGGTGCCCAGGTTGCCGCCGCATTTGCTGAACGCATGACGCACGGCAGCAGCGGTACGGTTGCGGTTGTCGGTCATGCATTCGACCAGCACGGCAACGCCGCCGGGACCATAGCCCTCGTAGCTCAGCTCGACCACGTCGTCGCTGCCCGCAGCCCCCGTACCTCGAGCAATGGCGCGATCGATGATGTCGCGGCTCATGTTGGCGCTCAGCGCCTTGTCCAGCGCCAGGCGCAGACGCGGGTTGGACCCTGGCTCGCCGCCGCCCTGACGGGCTGCCACGGTCAGCTCACGAATCCACTTGGTGAAGATCTTGCCCCTCTTGGCATCCTGGCGCTCTTTGCGGTGCTTGATGTTCGCCCACTTGGAATGACCAGCCATAACGCAACTCCGAATTCTGTGTGTTTCTCATACGACCCCTGCCCCGCAGGGTTTTTCCACTGCCCAACGCAAGGGCGCATCCGAAGATGCGCCCTGTCAGCAGTTATTCGGCCTTGGGCTGTTCGCGCAGGCGAATGTGCAGCTCGCGCAGTGCCTTGGCATCGACGACGCCAGGTGCCTGGGTCATGACATCGGCGGCGCTCTGGGTTTTCGGGAAGGCAATGACTTCACGAATCGACTGCGCGCCGGTCATCAGCATTACCAGGCGATCCAGGCCGAAGGCCAGGCCGCCATGGGGTGGCGCGCCGTATTTCAGGGCGTCGAGCAGGAAGCCGAACTTTTCTTCCT
>Ga0265798_10011759_pt1 | contig 10635 bp, 6 predicted proteins | sample P3T30metagenome_FD_192430 | JGI IMG/M metagenome (GOLD analysis project Ga0265798, IMG submission 192430) | Plant litter microbial communities from East Loma Ridge, Irvine, California - P3 T30 | ecosystem: Environmental > Terrestrial > Plant litter > Unclassified | place: USA: California... | reverse complement strand
TTAGCACCTGCGGTTTGAGCAGTGGTATCAACAGCTTTAGTAATCGAATCAACAGTTTTCGCCTTTGGCGTCAAAGCGTTGCTGATTGAATCAGCAACCTTAACCGGAAGCGTTTGCCCCAGGGAATCTCCCACCATTACCGGCTTCCCAGTTGAATCCGGAGGTATTTCAGCCTTTCTTCGTCGTTTTTTGTCCTTGTTTTTACCTTTCTTTTTATCAGGCGCTTCCACTTTTTGCTCCGCTTCTTTTACACCAGCCGCACTAGTCGCTTCAACCTTAGCCTCAGCACCGCCTGCACCAGCCCCAGCACCTGTCTCGGCACCAGACCCACCAGACCCAGCAGACCCAGCACCCGCCCCGGTAGCATTCGCCCCTGTAGCACCAGCCTGTGCTGCTGCATTCCGCTTCCTGCGCGCCTCCTTTGGATCCTCACCCTCCGGCGCTGCATCCGAACCGATCTCATTATCCTTCTTCACCACTGGCCGGGGTAGGAGCTTAAGCGTTTGCCGCAGCACCATCTGCGTTTCCAGCGTGTCTGCACCAAGCCAGAGCGTATCCGGCCGTAGCACATCGTTTACCTTCACCGAATCCTTACCCATGCCCACATAAGGATTCTTGGTCACCAAGGCACGTTCATCCGCCTTGTAGTAATATCCAAGTTGCCCATAAAGCACCGTACGGTCTACGGTGTCACTAAAGACGATGTTCCGGACGGCCTTACCATAACCAGCCACACCGTCATAATATAAACTATCACCCTTCAGCGATTTACTGCCTGAGGTATACAAATTCTTTTTTCCAAAGTAGGCATATTCAGATTTTGTATTGTAGGCGCCGTTTTCGGTATATAGATTATCGTCTTTGCCTTTAATGTTTGTTGGGCCATAGAAGTAGGTCCAGTTGTTCAGCGTATTATAGCGCATGGTATCTGAAAGGATCTTTACCTCCGGACTCACCACCACCACATCATACCTGAAATAGGCATCACGTGAATTCGCGAAATAGTACCCGTTCTTACTCGTTACAGTCACCTCATTACCACCCTTTGCATCCTTACTCACAATCTTACCACCTTGCACATAGGTACCCACCTTGGTGTTCATGTTATAATCCAAAATGTTTGTGGTCAGTACAGAGGTACGATCCAGCAGTCGTACATTGCTCGACAAATGCGCCATCTTGGTGTTTCCATCATAGGTTAACCTGTCGGAATAGATGTTCACCGTATCCGCTTGATTTATGTGTACGTTGTTGTAAGCTTCAAAGACGTTGCGTGCCTCAAAAAACACGGCACTATCGCAACGGAGAATAGCGTTATCCTGCTGAAAAACAGGCTTCCGCAGGTAAGATATGTTCGCCTTCAGGTCAACTGTACTATGCTGCGAGTTTACCAGGGTAATTTTGGTGCGCTTCTGCGCGAGCACAGTAAAGGGTAGGAGTATAAAAAATAGTAAATAGTGTAATTTCTGCACAATACAAAGTTAGTTTTTTTGCTTCCCATTTTTAATTAAATAATTTTACCGGATGTTACCTCTGCAAAGCTTCCGCGCTTTCATTTCCCGGCATCAGCTCTTCGAGCCAGATCAAAAGATCCTGTTGGCTGTTAGCGGAGGTAAGGACTCGGTGCTCATGGTGCATCTATTTAAACAGGCAGGATTGAATTTTGGTATTGCACACTGCAATTTTCAGCTTCGGTCTGAAGAGTCCATGCGCGATGAGGCCTTCGTTAAAATGTTAGCCGCCAGCTTGGATGTTCCATTTCACGTCACTCATTTCAACACCAAAGCCTACGCAAAAGCACAGCGCTGTTCTACACAGATGGCTGCCAGAGATCTTCGGTATGCCTGGTTCGAGCAAATCCGCACTACCGAGGGTTATGAAGGCATCGCCTTAGCACATCACCAGAACGATGCCATAGAAACCATGCTGATCAATCTTACCCGCGGAACCGGCATCTCAGGACTGCATGGCATTGCGCCAAAGCGGGACCGGCTCATCAGGCCCTTGTTGTTCCTCAGCAGGGAAGATATCGAAGCATTGATCGAAAAAGAAAACATCGACTACGTCGAAGATAGCTCCAACCTTTCGGATCATTATGCCCGGAATAAGATCCGCTTGCATGTCATCCCTCAGTTGAAAGCCATTAACCCGGTACTCGAACAAACCTTTGCACAGAACATTCAACGCTTTCAGGAAGCCGAAATGATCATCCAGCAAACTGTACTTTCCTTAAGAACCAAGTTGTTTGAAGAAGGCCCAATGGGCGTGTCGATACAAATAGAGGCCATTAAAGCACTGAACCCCCGGAGCCTGCTTTGTTACGAGTTACTGAAGCCCTATAACTTCAACGAATCATTAACAAACGAAGTGCTGAGTTCGCTGGAGAAACAAAGTGGTACTTCTTTTTACAGCAGCACGCACCGCCTCACCCTGGATCGTCATCGTCTGATGATCACGCCCCTGGAGAGGCAACAAGCCAGCCCGGAGCCAGCATCCGTTCTAGGCATTAACCAGCTCATCCACCCTGCAGCCGAGCAAGTTGTACTGCCGAGGCACCTGCTCAACATCCGGTATGCGGAGGGAAACAGCTACGACCGCGACGGCAGTGCCTATGTAGATCATGATCTATTGATCTATCCCCTGGTACTCAGAAGCCGCCAGCCAGGCGATGTATTTGTGCCCTTGGGTATGAAAACCCATAAAAAGCTGAGTGACTTTTTTATCGATGAGAAGGTGCCTTTGCCCGAGAAAGACAAGATTCCACTGCTCATCAACGGTAACGGTGACATCATCTGGGTGGCTGGCATGCGACAGGATAATAGATATAAAGTCACTGCGACAACAAAAAAAGTCGCTATATTCGAATTGAAATTAAAATAATGAGTAACCAGAAATACGCTTATCTAGAGAAACAGTATATCGGCAGAGATTACATCCGGATCTGTATCCGCCTGCTGCTTGCCGCATTTTGTTTCGCTGCTTATGTATACGAGCGTGATCGCGACAATACCCAAGACCTCTTTCTGGTTGTTGGTTTTGGCATCATCGGGATCTCCATCCTGCTGCTTTTTTTAATTCATTACAAGACGATCATTGTTAATAAGAGCCTCATTCTGGATGGTTTATGGACTGCTAAAATGGTTAAGATCGATCTTAACAGCATCGTAAGCGTTCGCAAAGATCAGTATAATAACTTCTTCTTCAACAACCCGGTGTACAACCTGCACCGCAAAGGCAGCATTCGCTTTTATTCTTCCGGCCGTGATGCCGTCGTACTTACCGATCGTGACGGCTTGGAATACTACATCGGTACCCAACGTCCCAATGAAATGTACCTCGTCATTAAAGACGAGATGAGCAAGTAGGCGCAACAAAAAGATATTGCATTTGTTTAACACTATAGTCACTTTTAGTAGTGTTATTTGCGCCACATAAAAATTCATTAATGAACCTTCATGAGTATGTTGCTTTAAAGCCAAACATACGCTCCAGATTGCGTCATTATTAATACAAATATTCGCTAATGAAAATAGGTATTGTTTGTTACCCAACCTTTGGTGGGAGCGGCGTTGTTGCCACAGAACTCGGTAAGGCACTTGCCGATGAGGGCCACCAAGTACACTTTATCACATACAGTCAGCCAGCAAGGCTTGATTTCTTCTCCGCTAATCTTTTCTACCATGAAGTATCTGTAAGGGACTATCCGCTGTTCGATTATGCGCCTTACGAATCTGCACTTGCAAGCAAGTTGGTAGATGTAGTGCGCTTTGAAAAGCTGGACCTGCTGCATGTACATTATGCCATTCCACATGCTTCTGCAGCCTTTATGGCCAAGCAGATTCTCGCAAGTTATGGCATTGCCATTCCAGTGGTTACGACCCTGCATGGTACGGATATTACCCTGGTTGGTAAAGATCCAACCTATAAGCCTGTCGTTACTTTTTCCATTAACCAGAGTGATGGGATCACCACCGTGTCGCAGGACCTTAAAGATGATACCCTAAAACACTTTGATATCAATAAAGAAATCAAGGTCATTCCAAACTTTATCGATTTCAACCGCTTCAGTTTAAAGCCTAAAGATCACTTCAAAAAAGCGATCGCGCCGAATAATGAAAGGATACTGATCCATACCTCAAACTTCCGGAAAGTAAAACGGACTTTCGATGTAATCAAGATGTTCCATAAAATTCAGCAGACCATTCCTTCGAAGTTACTGATGGTGGGTGATGGACCGGAGCGTGCTTACAATGAGCAGTTATGCCGTGATCTTGGCATCACCGAACATGTACGTTTCTTAGGTAAACAGGACGCTGTGGAAGAAGTTCTGGCGGTATCTGACCTGTTCCTGATGCCTTCGGAGTCTGAGAGCTTCGGACTGGCAGCACTGGAAGCTATGGCCTGTGGCGTGCCAATCATCACCACCAATGCAGGCGGATTGCCTGAACTTAATGTAAACGGTTTCTGCGGTTACATGAGTAATGTTGGTGACGTGGAAGATATGGCTGCAAATGCGATTAAAATCCTTGAAGATGATGCGGTACTGCAAAGCTTTAAAGAAAACGCATACAAACGTGCGCATGACTTCGATTTGAAGAAAATATTACCAATATACATCGGTTATTACAACGATGTAATTCAGAAAACTCCTGTAAAGATCTAATATTATTTATTTGGCGCGAATACCAGGCATACTGGCGCGCCTATTTCAATCCGCTTACCGGTGTCAGTCAAGGCACCGGTTTCTTTGTTGATCTTAAAGATCACCACGTCATTGGTGTATTGATGTGCAACCAGCAAGAAATTTCCAGATGGATCGATTGCAAAGTTCCGTGGACCTTTACCCAGGGTAGGCACTTCGGATTTCTTCACGAGTTTACCGTTTGACTGTACAGCAAATCTTGTGATTGTATTTGCGGTTCCGCGGTTGCTTGCATACAAGAACTTACCATCAGGCGTAAGGTGGATGTCTGCAGCGCCGGTTTCTCCTTTGAAGTCCTTCCCAAAAATTGCAGTCTCCTGTAATAATGTGAGTTTACCATCATCATAACTGTAAGCATATACAAGCCCAGCCATTTCCGTTAACAGGTAAGCGAACTTGCCATCTTTGCTAAAGGTAATGTGTCTAGGTCCGGCTCCAGGTTTAACAGGTACGGTGCCATGTTCAACAAGCACATTGCTTGCATCATTCGGTTGGTATTTGTAGATGTAAATTTTATCAGTACCCAGGTCATTCGAGATGATGTACTTCTTGTCCGGGCTAAACCGAACCTGGTGTACATGCGGCCCTTCCTGTCTGCTCTTATCTACGCTGCCTCCATTATGCTGGATGATTTGCTTCGGGCCAGTTACAGCACCTGCGCTATCGCGTCCGAAAACGGAAATGCTACCGCCAGAATAGTTTGCAGTAATTACATTTACGTCATCTGTAATAACAAAACATGGATCTGCTCCATTGGTGGCAAGCTTGTTTAAAGGCTCCATACTGCCTTTAACCGGGTCAAAACTAAAAGCACTAACACTGCTGTTTGCGCCATCCTCATTCACTGCATAAACAAAGGCGTTGTCTTTGCTCAATGCCAGGAAACTTGGATTAAGCACATTCTTGGTGATGCTTTTAGCTCTGAATGCCGCGGTTTTAGTATCAAAGTCGTAAACATAAATTCCTTCACTCTTCCCGGTATTGGTGTATGTGCCAATAATTAAATTATACTCGCTTTGCTGAGCTTTACTGTGCAGACTGCAGAATAAAAAAGGTAGGAGATAAAGGGTTTTTTTCATGTTTACTATTTAATTAAATGTTTAATCTGGATCAGTTCATGCTCTTCCAGGTAGCGCCATCTGCCGCGTGGCAGATCTTTCTTGGTTAAGTTGCCATAAACCACACGGTCTAATTTAACAACTTCATACCCTAGATGTTCAAAAATTCTTCTTACAATGCGATTTTTCCCACTGTGAATCTGAATTCCAACCTCACGTTTCGACCCTCCGGTTACGTAAGATACGTTATCCGGCTTAATTACACCATCTTCAAGCTCTAATCCAAACTGAATTTTGTTCAGGTCACCCTGACTTAAACTCTTGTCTAGCTCTACATGGTAGATTTTGGTGATACCGTTTCTTGGATGTGAAAGTTTATCTGCAAGATCACCATCGTTGGTCATCAGCAATAAACCAGTTGTATTACGGTCAAGGCGTCCAACAGGGTAGATACGTTCACGGCTTGCTTTTTCAACAAGCTGCATGACGGTTTTGCGTTCCTGTGGATCATCTGTTGTGGTGATGTAGTCTTTGGGTTTATTCAACAATACGTAAGTTTTCTTCTCACGTTTTAGTAATTCACCATTGTATCTTACTTCATCCTTTGCCGGATCAATCTTGTGGCCAAGTTCTGAAATGGCAACACCATTCACTGATACTACGCCTGCAGCGATAAGCTCATCCGCTTTACGACGGGAGCAAATGCCAGAATTGGCGATGTACCGGTTTAAACGGATCAGTCCATCATCTACTTTCTTTGGTTGATCTTTACGAACACGCATTACCGGGCGATCTGACGAGAAGCTCGGCCTGTATTCACCAGCTTCTGTATCACGCTTACGAAATGGTCTGTTGTCGGTTGTTCTTGAAGCGCCACCTTTGCGGTCTTCAAATTTTCTTGCCGGTTGATCACCTTTGGCGCCGAACTGATCTTTTTTAATGTAGCTACGACCTTTGCTTTCGCCAGCATCTCTACCTTCTTTGTTTTCGAAAGGTCGTTTGCCTTTATAACCTGTGCCAGTTTCCGGGCGACTAGCACCTGGTCTTCCAGCACCGCTGAATTTATTTTCTCTTGGTTCTCTATCCCCGAATGATCTCGGTTCTTTATCTTCGAAATTACGTTTTCCTTTGTAAGTGCTGCCAGCTTCCGGGCGACTCGCACCACGGTATGTTCCGGTATTTTCCGCACGACCCGTAGAATTACGGCCTGCTCCACTGAACTTGTCAGCTCTTGCTTCTTTATCGGCGAATGGTTTTTTGCCTTGATAGCCGCCTTCTTTTCCTTCTTTGTCGGCAAAAGTCCGTTTGCCTTTGTAGGTACTTTCTGTTCCGGCAGGGCGCCTGTTTGAACTGTTCCGGTTACCTGGGGTGGACTTGTCATCCCGACTGTTCCTGTTGTTGTTTTTCATCATAAGACTGTATTAACTGCATATTTTATGCGAGCGCAAATTTAAGAAAAATCGCTGATTCTACCTTGCTTATTTTCAGTTGGATGGAGATAATTAAAATCATATCTGAAGGCCGTTTAAAGCCCGGTTTTGGCAGGTAATTCCGTAAAAGCTTGATAATTAGACTTATATAACATATATTTGTCGCCGCTCTTATTTGTTAACCTAAAAAAGGAGGAAAATGATAAGGAAACACATAATAACATGTACGGTAATTATAACATTACTGGTTATGGCAAAAGTGTTAGTTCTCAAACTGCCCCAGACAAAAAAAACGAGTGCTGAAGAAGCACAAACAGTAGCGAAAAATACGGTAGTAGCATCAGTTGTTACACCAGTTTTTAAAGAAGAAAAGCCTTTAAAACCGAAGGCAAAATTAAACTTTGCAAAGGAAACACTTCCAGTGGCGGATGCCCGGGTGAAGCAGAAAATGAAACGTTACCTTGCATCTTATAGCTATGGGAAAACACAGACCAATCGCCTGCATAGAAAAGCTGCCGAATGGTTTCCTGTAATTGAGCCCATCTTAAAAGCACATGGTATTCCAAATGATTTTAAGTACATGCCATTGGTAGAGTCCGGATTCAGAGGTGGAACTTCTCCAAAAGGTGCTTCAGGCTTCTGGCAATTTATGCCAGGTACAGCAAGAAGCTACGGTCTTAAAGTTAATGGTAGAGTGGATGAACGTAAGAACCTGCGTAAATCAACCATTGCTGCTTGCAAATACTTAAACGATCTCTATGATGTGTTCGGCAGCTGGACCCTCGTTGCTGCAGCATACAATGTTGGTGACAACCACATGAAGAAGCAGATCAACCGTCAGAAACAGGCTAATTATTACAAGATGAAACTGAACCGCGAAACGGGCAGTTACGTTTATAAACTGATTTCGATGAAAGAGATTGTTAAAAATCCTTCCAAACACGGATATAAAGAATCTAAAACCTTACTTGCTTACCACGCGGACTAAGCTGAATCAAGCTGCAATTACATTAGTTTGCTTTGATTTACATTAAATTTGCCGGATTTATCCGGCTTTTTTGTGGCTGCAAATTTGCTAAACCTACATAAAGGCTCTACTAGCGCTTAATTTTGAATATGAGTAAAAACAATGTTGATCTCGGCGAACAAAAAGATGTTGAAGTTTACGGCGCCCGGGTACATAACCTTAAGAATATAGACGTTTCCTTCCCAAGAAATAAACTGGTGGTAATCACTGGTTTAAGTGGGAGTGGGAAGTCCTCCCTGGCATTTGATACCATTTATGCCGAAGGTCAGCGTCGTTACATGGAAACATTCACCGCTTACTCCCGCCAGTTCATGGGTGGTATGGAGCGCCCGGATGTGGACAAAGTGTCAGGACTAAGCCCTGTAATTGCGATCGAGCAAAAAACCACCAGTAAAAATCCAAGATCCACCGTCGGCACCATTACCGAGATATATGATTTCATGCGTCTGCTTTTTGCCCGTACGGCAGAGGCCTTCTCCTACAATACCGGGGAGCGGATGGAACGCATGACCGACGATCAGATCCTCAACAACATATATAATAAGTATACCGATATCCCGGTCAATATCCTCGCACCAGTGGTAAAAGGCCGTAAAGGTCACTACCGTGAACTCTTCGAGCAGATTCGTAAGCAAGGGTATACGAAAGTGCGCGTGGATGGCGAGATCAAGGACATTGGATTGAAGATGCAGGTAGACCGCTACAAGATTCACGATATCGAGGTTGTCATTGACCGCCTGATTGTAGACCGCAAGGACCAAAAGCGCCTGCAGGATTCTATCGCAACAGCGATGAAGATGGGCAAGGGTGTGATCAAGATCAGCGATAAGGATGATAATGTATCACACTTCAGTAAGTTCCTGATGTGCCCCACTACAGGCATCTCATATGATGAACCACAGCCAAACAGTTTCTCCTTCAACTCCCCTTATGGCGCTTGTGAGCGGTGCGATGGTTTGGGTTACATCTTTATCGTAGATAAGGAATCGGTGATGCCGAACCCGAAGCTCAGCATCATCAATGGCGGATTAGCACCGCTTGGGGAGTACCGCGACATTTGGATGTTCCAGGTGTTGAAGGCACTGGCGAAGAAGTACAGCTTCTCGCTGTCAACACCTATAGAAAAGCTTAGTGAAGATTCGATAAGTTTAATCCTAAATGGTACCCCGGAATTACTTTCCGTAGCCGTAGAATATAATAAGTGGAATGTTCAGAATTATCAGGTAACCTTCGATGGTATCATCAAGCTACTTGAAGAGCAGCAGGAAAAGAAATCTGCAGGCTCTACAGATGATCTGGAAGCTTTCCGCAAGCTGCATACCTGCCCGGTATGTAACGGTGCAAGGCTTAAAAAAGAAAGTCTGCACTTTAAAATTGATGGCAAGAACATCTTTGAACTGTCAGAGATGGACATCCTCAGCTTACGCGGCTGGTACGAAGATCTTGAAAGTCGCTTAACAGAACGTCAGAACACCATTGCACGAGAAATTTTAAAAGAGATCCGCGCAAGACTAGGGTTCTTAAGTGATGTAGGTTTAAATTACCTTTCACTGGATCGTACCGCCAGAACACTGTCTGGGGGCGAGGCACAAAGGATTCGCCTGGCCACACAGATCGGCTCGCAGCTGATGAATGTGATGTACATTCTGGATGAGCCGAGTATCGGTTTGCACCAACGGGATAACGAGCGATTGATCAATGCGCTTAAGAACCTGCGTGACCTTGGGAATACCGTGCTTGTTGTGGAGCACGATAAAGACATGATCCTGGAAGCAGACCACGTGATCGATGTCGGCCCGGCTGCAGGATTACATGGTGGACGGATCGTTGCGGAGGGTACTCCTGCGGAAATCCTGAAATCAGACACCTTAACCGCGGCATACCTGAATGGCCGTAAATCCATTGAGACACCTAAAAAAAGACGAAAAGGAAACGGGCACAAGGTTTCCATCATCAAAGCCAGCGGTCATAATCTGAAAGATGTTTCGGTAGATTTCCCGTTAGGCAAGCTGATTGCCGTAACTGGTGTATCCGGTAGTGGTAAATCCAGCCTGATCACGGAAACCCTATACCCAATTTTAAACCATCACTTCTTCAGAGCGAAGAAACATCCATTGCCATACGAGAAAATCACTGGATTAAAGGATATCGATAAAGTTATCGAAATTGATCAGGCGCCGATCGGACGTACACCACGATCTAACCCCTCAACCTATACCGGTGTGTTTTCAGATATCCGCAACCTGTACGTACAGTTGCCGGAAGCAAAGATCCGAGGTTATAAACCCGGACGATTCTCCTTCAACGTAAAAGGCGGGCGTTGTGAAACCTGCCAGGGTGCAGGTATGAAGGTCATTGAAATGAACTTCCTGCCAGATGTATCTGTTCCATGTGAAGAGTGTGGTGGCAGAAGGTACA
>Ga0265798_10011756_pt1 | contig 10639 bp, 8 predicted proteins | sample P3T30metagenome_FD_192430 | JGI IMG/M metagenome (GOLD analysis project Ga0265798, IMG submission 192430) | Plant litter microbial communities from East Loma Ridge, Irvine, California - P3 T30 | ecosystem: Environmental > Terrestrial > Plant litter > Unclassified | place: USA: California... | reverse complement strand
TCTTCGCCTCGGCGCTGTCGCCGACGAAGATGTTGCGGCTCTGCTCGAACAGCTCGTCCATGCCGGCCTTGCCCGCCCCCGATACCGATTGATAGGTCGCGACGACGACGCGCTTGATCGTCGCGGCATCATGCAGCGGCTTCAGCGCGACGACCATCTGCGCGGTCGAGCAGTTCGGGTTGGCGATGATGTTCTTGACGCGGTAGCCCTCGATCGCCTCCGGGTTCACTTCCGGCACGATCAGCGGCACGTCCGGGTCCATCCGGTACAGCGAAGAATTGTCGATCACCGTGCAGCCGGCGGCGGCGAAGCGCGGCGCGTGGATCTTGGTCGCTTCAGATCCGATCGCGAACAGCGCCATGTCCCAACCGGTCGGATCGAAATTGTCGATGTTCTGGACCTTGAGCTTCTTGCCGGTCTCGCCGAAATCGACCTCGTCGCCCTGGCTGCGCGACGAGGCGACGACGGCGATCTCGTCCGCCGGGAATTCCCGCTCCGCCAGAATGTTCAGCATTTCGCGCCCGACATTGCCGGTGGCCCCTGCGACGACGATCCGATAACCCATGATGTTCTCCAATTCGGGCTGTGCGCGTAGCGAGATTGCGCCGGCCCGTCCACCCGCTTTGCTAATCGTGCGTGCGGACCCTCTACGGCTTGTTCTTCACGTTACGATCGAGGAAGTTGAGGATCGTGTGCCAGAGATGCTCGCTGATCCCCGGACCGCCGACGCGGTGGGTGTAGCCGGGGTAGAACATCATATCGAACGGGCGATCGTTCTTCTGCATTTCGGCGGCGAACGCGGTCGAGTTCTCGAACACGACGTTGTCGTCGGCCATGCCGTGGATCAGCAGCAGCGGATCGGCGATCTTCACCGCATCGCCGAGTGCGTCCGATTTGGCATAGGCGGCGGCGTCCTTGGTGGGGCTGCCCATGTAGCGTTCGGTGTAATGCGTGTCGTAGAGTTCCCACTTCGTCACCGGTGCCCCCGACACGCCCGCCGCATAGACGCCCTGGTTCGCCTCCAGCATCTTCAGCGTCATGTAGCCGCCGTATGACCAGCCGTAGATCGCGACCTTGTTCGGATCGACGAACGGCTGGCTCTTGATGAACTTCGCGCCGGCGAGCTGGTCCGCCACTTCGACCGTGCCCATCGCGCGGTAGATCTGATCTTCGAAAGCCTTGCCGCGATTGAACGAGCCTCGATTGTCGATCTGGAAAAAGATGTAGCCGTGCTGGACGAGGTACTGCGGCAGCGCCCCCAACCAGTTGCGCATGACCTGCTGACCGGTGCCGGGGCCGCCGTAATGCTGGAAGAACACCGGGTATTTCTTGCCCGGCTCCAGTTTGGGAGTGATCATTTCGTAATACAGCGTGCTGCCGTCATCGGCGTTGATCGTACCGAACTGCGTGTCGCGGTGCGCGGCGAGATACGGGTAGTACGGGTGACCCGGAACCACCGCATTTTCATTGATCCACGCCACCCGCTTGCCGGCAGTGTCGGCGAGATAGGTCTGCGGCGGCTGGTTGGGGCTGGAGCGCGTGACGATGATGCGGCTGGCCGCGCCGTCCATCGTCGCGTTGTTCCAATACCCCGCCTCGGTCAGCCGCGTGACGGCATTGCCGTGCTTCATATCGAGCGCATAGACGTGCTGTTCGAGCGGGCCGTCCTTGTTGGCGACGAAATACACCTTGCCAGCCGCCTGATCGACACCGATCAGCGATTCCACCACCCAGTCGCCATGCGTCAGCGCGGTCCACTTGCCCTTCGTGTAGCGATAGAGCTGGCGGTAGCCGGTGCGCTCCGACGACCAGATCAGGCTGCCGTCATCGAGCATCCGGTACGCATCGCTGAGGTTGAGCCAGCTGCGCACGCCCGACTTCTCGGTGAACAGTACCTTCGACTTCCCTGTAGCGGGATCGACGCTGAGCATGTCGAGCGTTTTCTGGTCACGGCTCTGACGCTGGACGAGCAAGGCGGAGCCGTCCGGCGTCCAGTCGACGCGGGCGAGATAGATATCGCGGTTGCTGCCGAGATCGACCTTCACTTGGCGCCCGTCGAGGCCGACCACGTAGAGATCGACCAGCGCGTTGGGCGTGCCCGCCGCCGGATAGCGCTGATCGTATACCTTGGTGCCGTTCGCGCCGATCGCCGCGCGGGTGACGACGCCGACCGGCGCCTCGTCGAACCGCTCGACCGCGATGCGTTTCTCATCGGGCGACCACCAATAGCCGGTGAAGCGGTGCATTTCCTCCTGCGCGACGAACTCGGCCTCGCCCCAATGCACGGTCTTGCCGCCGTCCTGGGTGAGCGCGCGCGCCGGCCCACTGGCGAGCGGCTGGACGTAGAGGTTCTGGTCGCGCACGAAGCCGATGAAGCCGCTGTTCGGCGATACGGTCGGGTTGAGCTGCCCGCCCGGCTGGTTCGTCAGCCGCCGCACCTGCCCGTCGAGCGAGGCGAGGTAGAGATCGCCGTCGAGCGGCACGAGGATCGATTTGCCGTCCGGTGCCCAGTCATAGGCGACGATGCCCTTGCTGCCGGCGATGCGCGCGCGTTCGCGCTGCATCTTCTCGGTCTCGGACAATTCCGCACCGCTGCCGACTTTGCGCGAATCGACCAGCATCCGCTCCGCGCCGGTGCGGGTGTCGCGCGCCCACAGGTCGAGCCGCTCGCGCTCGTCGGCGCGCGGGCGCAGCGACGTCAGCAGCGTGCCGTCCGGCGACAGTTGCAGCGCGCGCGGCTGCGGCCCGGCAAGATCGGGGCTGCCGAACACGCGCGACAGCGTAAGGGCGCCGGGCGCAGCCGGCGCGGGATCAGCCGCCATGAGCGGGGCGGACGCCGTGAACAACAGCATCCCAGCGAGCAAAGCGCCTTTTCGCAAACATCATCTCCGCATCTCACAGGTGGGCGTCACCTGCGAGGGTCGGCAGGTGGATGCGGCCTTATCGCGGGCGGTGCGTGGCGCGTAAAGGGGGCGCGGCACGTCGCCGCCACGGCAAGCGCCGCCCCTCGATGATCGAGCGCCATGCCCATTCGACCGGCGCGATATCGAAATGGCGCATGTACACGTTCGCCGCCCACAGCAGCAGCACGTCCACCGCCAGCGCCACCAGCATCAGCGGCGCCCAGTTCAGCCTTCCATACAAATGCAGCGCGAACGGCGGGAACAGCAGCCACAGGCAGATCAGCGTCTGCGCGATATAGAGCGTCAGCGCGGTGCGCCCGGCCGCGACGAACGGCCGCAGCAGCCGCGCGCCGATCGCGGTCGCTACCAGCCAGTTGACCGCGCCGAGATGACCGAGCGTCATCGCCAGTCGCGCCACCTCCGCTGTCGCGTCGTCGATACGCGGCGCGGCGTCGAACTGCACCGCCTGCCTGGCCGAGACGGCACGCAGCGTGATGCCGACCGCATAACCGGTGAGCGTCAGCGCCGCATAGAACGCGCGCGAGCGCTGGCCTTGCAGTACGCCGAGCTTGAACAGCCCCGCGCCGATCAGCATGGTCGAGGCGGCCTCCCATACGAACAGCATCTCCAGGCCATAGCCTTCGATCGTCAGGAACGTGTTCCGCTGCGCCCGCGCCCATTCGAGCGTGGTGCCACGTCGGGCGTGATCCTCGGCGGTGACGAGCGTGGTCATGCGGTGCGCGTTCTCGATCCGGCGAGCCTCCTGCTTGCGCTGCGCGGCGATCACCTGCCGATCTGCCGCACCGAGTGGCAGACTGCCGTGCTGCCGGGTCTGGACCGCTGCGAACGCCGTCCGCTGTTGGGTCGCCGCCAGATAGTCTGACGTGCCGCTCGCGAACGTGAGCACCGCGAAGTTGAGACCGAGCACCACCAGCCACTCACCCGGCAGTTGCACGAACAGGAACGCGATCAGCGCGGCGATGCCATAGGTGTGGAGGATATCGCCCGGCCACAGCAGGATGAAGACGTGGATCAGGCCGAACGCGAGCAGGATAAGGTTGCGCAGGTAATAGCGGCCGAGCACCGCATACTGCCCTGCCGCCTCCGCCGCGCGCCCGGTGAGGATCACCATGCCCGCGCCGAACAGCATTTCCAGCAGACAACGCGCGGTACCGTTGGCGAACACCTCGTGGCACACCCAGGCGATGCGGTCGGCCTCGCTCCAGCCGAGGTGCCGGATATCGTCGAACGAGGCGAACAGCGATTGCCCCATGTCGTTGATGTTCATGAACAGGATTCCGAGAATGGCGAGCCCGCGCAGGATATCGAGCACCGCGATGCGCGGCGCACCATCCGGCTCGGCGGCGCTCGTCATAGGTATGTCGCTCATCCGGCCTCCTTCTCGGGCGAAGCCTTACCGCGCGGAGGTGTGTGTTGCAAAGCTAATACGCCACTGCATCAGCCCGGCAGGTAACCGAGGTGTTCGAGCAGGATGCCGGTGCCGATCAGCACCAGCGCAATCCCGCCGAGCAGTTCAGCGATCGCGCCGAACCGGCCGCCGACCGCGCGGCCGATCAGCAGACCGATCGTCGCCATCACGAACGTCGACAGCCCGATCGAGGCGGCCACCACCAGGATCGGCACGTCGAGCAACGCAAGCGATACGCCTACCGCCGCCGCATCGATGCTGGTGCCGACGGCGGTGAAGATCAACGACCACACGCCGTTGCCCTCCGGCGCGGTCCCGTTCCGCTCTCCGTCGCGACGGATCGCCTCCCATATCATCTTGCCGCCAACCGCTGCGAGCAGCACGAACGCGATCCAGTGATCGACCGAGGCGACGTAAGCGGTGGTTGCAATGCCGATCGCCCAGCCAATCAGCGGGGTCACGCCTTCGATCACGCCAAATACGACACCAGTGCGCACCGCGCTCGCGACGCTCGGCCGCCGCGCCGCACCGCGCCCGATGGCGGCGGCGAACGCGTCGGCCGACATGCTGAGCGACAGGATGGCAATCGGAACGGGGCTCATCACATTTTCCACCGGACGCGCGACAGCACGCCCCATCCCGGCCGGTGCGGCGTGGAGCGTGCTGGTCTCGCAAGGCGGTATGCTCCGCTGGCCGTGCCATGCACCACGCAGGCGCAAGTATGTTGACACGTCCCCGGCGTGGGCGGCCGGATGCTACTCCCCAACTGGGGCGCGCGTTACCAGCGTGGGCGGAGTGGAACAAGAAAAAAGGGCGCGGGCGCCATCGCGCCCACGCCCTTCTCATATCCGGGTAACCGGGCCGCTTATTCGGCGGCGACGGTGCCCTTGGCCGGACGGTTGTCACGGCGCTCGGCGATACGTGCCGACTTGCCGGTACGGCCACGCAGATAATACAGCTTGGCACGACGCACCGCGCCCTTGCGGACGACTTCGATGCTGTCGATGTTCGGCGAATACAGCGGGAAGACACGCTCCACGCCCTCGCCGAAGCTGATCTTCCGCACGGTGAAGTTCGAGCCCATGCCCTTGTTCGAACGCGCGATGCACACGCCTTCGTAGTTCTGGACGCGGGTACGGTCGCCTTCGACCACCTTCACGCCGACCTTGAGCGTGTCGCCCGGGCGGAATTCGGGGATCTTCTTGGCTTCGAGGAACTTCGCGATGTTCTCGGCTTCGATCGTCTGGATGAGATTCATCTCATTCGTCCTTCATCAGTCGCCGCGCGCCAGAGGGAGACTGGACCCGAACGCCCTCATGACGTTCCCAAAGGTCCGGCCTCCGTAGCCGTGTCTCGGTCTCGGCCATGTGCTTTCGCCAGGCCGCGATCCTCGCATGATCCCCCGATCGCAGCACTTCGGGGATCGTGCGCCCTTCCCATTGCTGAGGTCGGGTATATTGCGGGTATTCGAGAAGACCGCTTTCGAAGCTCTCGTCATCCCCGCTGGAAGCCGCGCCCATTACGCCGGGGAGCAGCCGAATGCAAGCATCCAGCAGCACCAGCGCCCCCATCTCTCCTCCCGACAGGATATAGTCGCCGATCGAGACCTCCTCGATCTCACGGGCGGCGAAGATGCGCTCGTCGAACCCCTCGAACCGCCCGCACAGGATGGTAACGCCGGGTCCCGCGGCAAGGTCGCGGACGCGCGCCTGGCCGAGCGGTTTGCCGCGCGGCGTCATCGCGATCAGCGGGGCGTGCGTCGTCACGCTGTCGATCGCGGCGGCGAGTACATCGGCGCGCAATACCATCCCCGCCCCGCCCCCGGCCGGTGTATCATCGACGGTGCGATGCCGGTCGGTCGCGAAGTCGCGAATGTTGCGCGTGTCGAGGCTCCACCGCCCCTCCGCCAGCGCGCGCCCGGCCAGCGACAGCCCGAGCGGGCCGGGGAACATATCCGGGTAAAGCGTGAGGATGGTCGCAGCGAAGGTCACGCCAGCCGGCTCAAACCACGAACGCAACGTCGACGACGAGGCGCTCCACGTCCCACTCGGGTACGGCGTCAGCGTTCATCGGCACCATGAAGCGGGTACCGGGCTTGTCCTCCACAGGCAGTCGCTCGATCTCGATCACGTCACCCGCGCCGAAATCCTCGACGTTGACGACACGACCGAGCAGATCGCCGGTGGTGGATACCGCCGGCAGACCCACCAGATCCGCATGATAATATTCGCCGTCCTCAAGCGGCGGCAGCGCCGAGCGTGGCACGGTCAACTCCGTACCGCGCAGGGCTTCCGCCGCGTTGCGATCGATCACTTCGGCGAAGCGCGCGATCGTGCCGTTGCTGCCGGGGCGCGCCGACTTTAGCGTCAGCGCGACTCCCGACTTCGCGGTCAGCGTCTTGTAGCGGCCAAGATCCTCGGTGAAGACCTTGAGCCGCACCTCGCCCGTCACGCCGTGCGCGCCGATGATGACGGCCAGCGTGACCGGGCGATCTGCCGCCATTATGCTTCGGCCGAAGCCTCGGCTTCCGGCTCAGCGGCCGGAGCTTCCTCGGCAGGGGCAGCAGCGGCTGCCTTGGCGGCTTCCTCGGCCTCAGCGATCTTCGTCGCACGCTCCTCGGCGCGCTCCGTGGCCTTTTCGCCCGGCTTGCCCTTGTTCGGGTTGTTGCGGGCAGGCCGCTCCTTCACGCCGGTCACGTCGAGGAAACGGGCGACGCGGTCGGTCGGCTGCGCGCCGTTGCCGAGCCAGTATTTCGCACGCTCGGTGTCGAGGATGATGCGCTTCTCGTCGTCCTTGGCGAGAAGTGGGTTGTAGGTGCCGATCTTCTCGATGAACTTGCCGTCGCGCGGGCTGCGCGCATCGGCCACGACGATGCGGTAGTACGGACGCTTCTTGGAGCCGCCACGCGACAGACGAATGCTGATTGCCATTAGAGTTGTTCCTTCTTCTTCAATTGGATGAGGTGATATTCTGTGATTATTTCTTGCGATTCATGAGGTTCTCAAACCCCGGCGGCAGCTTGGCCTGCCCGCCGCCCAGACCCGGCAGGCCGCCGCTGTTGCCGCCGATCAGGCTGCCGATATCGGGCGCGCCGGCACCGCCGAGACCACCCATGCCCCCGCCGCCCATGCCGCCCTTGCCGAACATCGCCGCCATGCCCTTCAACCCGCCCATCTTGCGGATCTTCTTCATGGCGTTGGCCATTTCCTGATGCATCTTCAGGAGCTTGTTGACGTCCTGCACGGTCGTGCCGGAGCCCTTGGCGACGCGGATCTTGCGCTTGGCGTTGAGCAGTTCGGGCTTGGCGCGCTCCTTGACGGTCATCGAGCCGATCATCGCGTCCATCTGGATCAGCACCTTGTCGCCGCCGACCTGCTCGACCGCGCCCTGCGCCTTCTTGAGGCCGGGCAGCATCCCCGCGAGCGCGCCGAGGCCACCCATCTTGCGCATCTGCTGGAGCTGCGCGCGCAGATCGTTGAGATCGAACTGACCCTTGGCGAGCCGCGCGGCGATCTTCTCGGCATCTTCTTGCTGGATCGTCTCGGCGGCGCGCTCGACCAGGCTGACCACGTCGCCCATGCCGAGGATGCGGCCGGCAACACGGCTGGGATGGAACGGCTCGATCGCGTCGAGTTTCTCGCCGGTGCCGGCAAACTTGATCGGCTTGCCGGTGACGGCGCGCATCGACAGTGCGGCACCACCGCGCGCATCGCCGTCCATCCGGGTCAGCACGACGCCGGTCAGCGGCACCTGCTGAGAGAAGCTGGTCGCGACGTTGACCGCATCCTGGCCGGTCAGCGCATCGACGACGAGCAGGATTTCCGCCGGCTTCGCCACATCGGCGACCGCGCGCATCTCGTCCATAAGCGCCTGATCGACGTGGAGACGACCCGCCGTATCGAGCATCAGCACGTCATAGCCTTGCAGCTTCGCCGCCTGCATCGCCCGACGCGCGATATCGACCGGCTGCTGGCCGGCAACGATCGGCAGCGTCGCCACGTCGGTTTGCGTGCCCAGCGTCGCAAGCTGTTCCTGCGCGTTCGGGCGGTTGACGTCGAGCGACGCCATCAACACCTTCTTGCGCTCGCGGCCCGCCTGCCCGTTCGACAGCCGCCGCGCCAGCTTGGCGGTGGTGGTGGTCTTGCCCGAACCTTGCAGGCCGACCATCATGATGACGGCCGGCGGCGAGACGTTGATCTCGAGTTCGGCGGCGTTTCCGCCCTCCGCACCGCCGAGCATTTCGACCAGCGCGTCGTTGACGATCTTGACGACCTGCTGGCCCGGCGTGACCGAGCGCAGCACGTTCTGGCCGACCGCAAGCTCGGTCGCCTTGTCGACGAACTCGCGCGCCACCGGCAGCGCGACGTCCGCTTCGAGCAGCGCGACGCGCACCTCGCGCATCGCCGCGCGCACGTCCGCCTCGGTCAGCGCGCCACGCCCGCGCAACCGATCGAACACACCGCCAAGACGGTCGCTGAGACTGTCGAACATCTTCTAACCTTCCGCTTCGATCATCAAACCCGCCGAAAAACGCAAAAGACGCCGGCGGACGAAACCTCGTCGGCCGGCGTTACCCCTTGGGGCGAGCCTTTTACGAATCCCTTGAGAGGAAACGATCGTCGTTGCCTTTAGCGGCTTCCCGGCCGTTCGGCAAGTCGCGAGGACTTAACCCGAAATACACGGCTTGCTGGCAGACACCGATAGCGAATCTGGCAGGGCAAAACGATGGGTTTGGAACACGGCGAGGATTCAGCGGGCCGCAAGGCGCCGCCTCGCCACGATCTGTGGCTTGGTGCGATCATGGTATCGTCGATCGTTCTGTTCGTCGCGACCGGCAGTGCCGCGCTCTCCAGGGCGCTGAACGCCTATATGTCGGGCGGTCCGCAGATCGATCGGGCGCTGGTGATCGCACTCCTGCTCAACGTCGCGCTGATCCTGTTCGGCTGGCGCCGCCACCACGAGCTTTCCACCGAAGTCGCCGTGCGCACCGCGGCGGAGCAGCGCGCCCATCTGCTCGCGGCCCGCGATCCGCTGACCGGCTTTCGCAACCGCCGCAGCCTTGCGGAGGAAGGCGGCACGATGCTGGTCAACGCCGCTCGCCGCTACAAGGCGGTCGCGCTGGTGATGATCGATCTCGACCACTTCAAGGCCGTCAACGACCTGCACGGTCACGCGACCGGTGACGTGCTGCTCCGGCAGGTCGCGGCGGGGATCACGGACGTGTTGCCGAGTGGCGCGGTGTCGGCGCGGATCGGGGGTGACGAGTTTGCCTGCACATTCCTGTTCGACGCCACCCACCCCGGCACGGTCGAGCGCGTGGTCGAGCGTACGATCAGCAAGCTTGCGCAACCTTTCAACTGCGAAGGGCTGCTGCTCAACATCAGCGCTTCGGCCGGGATCGCACGGTCCGATCAGGGCGGCACGACCATCGACGCGCTGCTGCGCGACGCCGATACCGCGCTCTACGCCGCCAAGAACGCCGGCCGAAACCGTTTTGCATGGTTCGATCGCTCGATGGAGCGCGAGCAGGAAGCGCGCCTCGCACTGGAGGCCAGCCTGCGTCGCGCGATCCAGCGACAGGAGATCGTGCCACATTTCGAGCAGCAAATCGATCTCACCACCGGCGCATTGTGCGGGTTCGAGGTCCTCGCGCGGTGGGAACAACCGGGCGGCGCGGTGATCGCGCCGGCGATGTTCATGCAGATTGCCGAACGTACCGGCATGGTCGCCGACCTCTCACTCTCGGTGATGCGGCAGGCGTTCCTCGCCGCGCGGGATTGGGATCCTGCGCTGACGCTGTCGGTCAACCTGGGTCCGCGCCAGTTGAAGGACATGTGGCTTGCGCAGAAGATCATCAAGGTGCTGACCGAGACGGGCTTCCCGCCCAACCGGCTCGAGGTAGAAGTGACCGAGGCCGCCTTGTTCGACAATCTTTCTCTAGTGCAATCGATCCTCGCCAGCCTCAAGAATCAGGGCGCCGTTCTGGTGCTCGATGAATTCGGCAGCGGGTTTTCGAGCCTTGCGCATCTGCGCGCCGCGCCATTCGACCGGATCAAGATCAGCCATGCCTTCATCGGCGCGATGGCGGACGATCCCGATCGCGCCGTTACCGTCAACGCGGTCGCACGGCTTGGCGATTGTTTCAACCTGCCGATCACCGCCGTCGGGATCGAGAGCGCGGCCGCTGAGGAGCGGCTGCGCGCGCTCGGCGTCGCGCGTGGTCAGGGCTATCATTATGCCCGGCCGGCCAGCATCGTCCATACGCGCCGCCTGCTCGGCCAGCGCGGACTGCTACGCCAGCCCGGCG
>Ga0265798_10011755_pt1 | contig 10639 bp, 5 predicted proteins | sample P3T30metagenome_FD_192430 | JGI IMG/M metagenome (GOLD analysis project Ga0265798, IMG submission 192430) | Plant litter microbial communities from East Loma Ridge, Irvine, California - P3 T30 | ecosystem: Environmental > Terrestrial > Plant litter > Unclassified | place: USA: California... | reverse complement strand
GCCAGAACTTCCGCTTCAATACGCCGGTCGCCGCGATCGGCGTGCGTGGTACCGATTTCACCGTGTACACCGATAACGCCACCTCGCGCGTGTCGGTGCTGTCGGGTGGCGTGGTCGTGACCGGCTTTGGCGATGCTTGCCGGCCGGATGGCATCGGGCCGTGCGAAGGCGTGTTCAGCCGGGAGTTGTCGGCGGGGCAGCGCGGCAAGGTGCTGCAGGTGAAGGCGGGGGCGGGGGCGCCGACTGAGATCAGCAGCGAGAGTGTGTTACAGGGGCAGCCGGTGAATCCGGCGGGTGCGCCGGTGGCAAGCGCGGCAGGGGCGATGACGCCGGCCGAGCAGACGGTGAATACGCGCAAGAACGAGCAACTGGCCAGTGATCTTGCCAGCAAAGCGCCGTCGATGGGGGGTACCAAGCCATCCGATCCGGTGAGTCCAGTGCCGGATCCAGGTGTTCCGATCGATCCGACGCCTCCAACCGATCCGGTGCCGCCAATCGATCCAGTGCCGCCGGTCGTGACCCCCGAGCCGGTGAGACAGGCTGGCATCGTGTGGGGCCGTTGGGTCCGTGTGAATGGTCTTCCAGCCGACTTCAACCTGACGACTGAGCGCAACAGGAACCAGTTGCTTGGGACGAACGGTAACTACGCAATCTTGCGTACGGAAGGGCAGGAATATGTAGCGCCGGAGCGCGGCGCGGTCGGATTTGCACTGGCTGACAGCGATGCATTTGTCATTACAAACTACGGTAGTACTAGTTCGGCCACGCTCGCCAACCTCTCGAATGGCAAGCTGAATGTCGATTTTGGCAGCCGGTCGTTTACGACCTCATTCGATGCAGCAACCCGCACGGAGAACTTCAGCTTCGGTGGAGAAGGGGTTGTAACCCCGGATGGTGGCCTTTATGGCGCTGCGAATGGCCGTCTCAATCTGCTTAATGTGCAGGGAGTGCTGACGAACGATAAAGGCGGTGCGGCGGCTTATATATTTGATGGCCAGATTGACGAACGCCGTCGTATTAATGGCGCTACGTATTGGACGCCCTTCAAGCAGTGATAATTGGTGAGAATTGCGCGATTTGACAACGGCCGCTAAATGCGGCCGTTTTTATTTCTATCTGCTTGCTGTTGGAAATGTCGTTACAACGGCTTGGAAAACATGCGTTCCAACTAGGATTCAATGCTGTCAGGGGACGGGTTCGAATGCGTAATACATAGGAGAAAAACGATTTTGTTTCAATTTGTAAGCCAAGCTCATCAATAAGCCTTTCTGATTTCTGCGTTATCGATCTTTACAAAGCTTCAACTATTTGTTCTTAACGCTCTATGAAAGATGATGGTGAGATCGTTCGCCTTGCTTTCAGAGAACGCTTCTCTGATAATGACCCGCCAAATGTATTTGGATGACTGAAAGAAAGATTCCCACACGATGTGATGGCTGTCACATTTTAAAGAATCGCCTTCTGTCATGATGCGCTTCGTTGGAGATGCAAGCGCACTACCTTCGCTGCAAATCAACCTTCACCTTGATCTTTTCGATCTTAATTAGGAGCTTTAAATGGCAACCCAGTTCGACACCCAACTGCAACAACTGTACGTCGCTTACTTCAACCGTCCTGCTGACCCAGATGGTCTGGCTTTCTACGCTGACAAGCTGGCAACCGGCGCGACCGACATCGCAGCTATCTCGGCTTCGTTCGCACAATCGGGCGAGTACAAAGCTGCCTACAATCAATCCACCTACACCGGTGTCGTGGATGCCGTTTACCAGAACCTGTTCGGCCACGCTGCTGATTCGGCTGGCCGCGCACTGTACGCTGACGCACTGGCTAACGGCTCGATGACCGTTGCACAAATGGTCACCTGGATCTCGGGCGGCGCCCTGGGTGCCGACAAGATCGCCTACGACAGCAAAGTGCAAGTCGCAGTCGCGTTCACCAACTCGCTGGACGCTACCGAAGCTGCTGCTTACAACAGCGCTGCTGCTCAAACCGCTGCTAAAGAACTGCTGTCGACCATCAAGACCGCTGAACAAGCTACCGCAGCTGTTGTCCCAGCAACCCTGGACGCTAGCGTTGCTGCCGTCATCAAGGCAGGCACCCCATTCTCGCTGGAAAGCGGTCTGGCTGCTCTGGGCGCCGCCCAAGCTGCAAAAGCTGAATTCCTGAAAGAAGAAGACACCACCGTTGCTGCAATCAACAAAGCTGTGTCCGACGCGAACACCGTCCTGGTCAAGCAAATTGACGCTGACAACTTCGCTACCGCTAGCGTTGCTGTCAAAGCCGCTCTGATTGCTGATCAAATCGAATACAACGACGAAGCTCTGGAAGATGCGAGCACCGTCTATGAAGCTGCACAAGCTAAAGTTGTGGCAGTGACCGGTCTGGCTGATGCAATTGCTGCTTCGACCTCGGCTGCAGAAGCTGTCAAAGGTGCTACTACTGCATCGAACGAAGCTACCGGCACTTTCAACATTGCTGCTAATACCTTCGAAATCCGTAACGTCGGTGCTGAAGTCAACGGCTCCGCAGTTGCCAAAAATCTGGTCATCACTAACGCTGCTGGCGTGACGATCGCTTCGTCGAACGCAACTACCGGTGCCGTTACCATTGCAACCGGCGTCAAGGCTGCTGATTACGCTGGCCTGCAAGCCGTTGTCGATGCTGCTATTGCTGATTCGGCAGCTGCCGCTGACGCGCAAGCTGCACGTGACGCAGCCCTGATCGCTGAATTCCGAGTCGCTGTCCTGGAAAATCCGACCGCAGAGTTCACCGGCTTTGAATACGAGTTGACCACCCCAGGTGAAACCGTAACCGTTGACGAAGTTGCTGACGAGCTGGCAGCTGATGCTGCCGCTGGCGACGTCAACTACGGCTTGCTGCGCACTGCGATCCAGAACTTCATCAACAATCCGGCGAACACTACCCCGCTGGCAGATGCGGTCTTCGCTGCCGAGCAGGGTGGTTTGGCACAAGCAAAAGCTGCCGTGGCTGATGTTGTCGGTCTGGCTCAAGCTTTGGCACTGCGTGATGCTACCACTGCTGCTACCCAAGCAGAAACCGCTCTGGATCTTGATCTTGATGTCGTCGGTGGCAAAGTGGTTCTGGCCTCGGATAACACCAAAGTTATCGCTGAAGCAAATGCCACTTCCAATGGCAAGCTGGTAATTGGTTCGACCGTGACTGAGCAATACGATGGCCTGACCGCGTATGTCAGCGCCTTCAACAAGCAAGTCGATGCACTGACTGCTTACAATGCGACCACCGCTGTGGATGGTGCTACTGCTGCTACCCAGCTGATCGCTGACAACACTGGTGCTGGCGAAGCTGTGACCGTGCTGAACACCCAGCAAGGTTACGTTGATGCGGCACCGGCTGACACTACCGGCAGCGTAGCTTATGCTAACTACATTAAAGCTCTGGGCGTGAATGGTGCACAAGACCGCGTGGAAGACCTGGCAGATGCAGTTGCCGATCTGGAAGAAGCGCAAGCCGTGGCGACCGAACTGAAGTCGTTTGACGATGCAATCGCTGCAGCAACTGCTGACTTCGCTGATCACGATTTCAACGCTCCTGTCACGCTGACTGCTGCTGTCTCGGGTCGCACCGGCACCGACATCTTCATCGTTGACACCGACGGTACCGTCAATACTTCGCTGGTTTCGAACTTCGGTCGTTCGGGCGATGACGTGCTGTTCGTTGGTTCGGGCTACACCTTCAACGCTGGCGATGTGACCAAGACCACCACCGGTGACGCAGGCGTGCTGGAAGTGTTCTTCACCCAGAGCGGTAACAACACCATCGTGACCATCGAGAAAGAATCGTACGGTTCGAACACCGGCACCGAAATGATCAAGGTCACCCTGACCGGCGTCGACGCTGCTGACCTGTCGTTCGAAAACGGCATCATCTCGCTGTAATCGATACCTGTTAGGTAGCGACAGCCAGCTTGCTGGTTGCTACTGACAAGAACCCCGCAACTTCGGTTGTGGGGTTTTTTTTCGCGTAGAAACGACAGATTGTGTGATCTGCATCACATATTCCATAGTTTCTGTCGCATAATGTCGTGCCGGATACTTCCTCTTGCAGATTTCGGTGGCGATCCACGACACGCCGTCCGTTCAAATGTCGTCCCTAGTCCCGTCTCCATGAACAAACAATTCGAAAAACCGAAGAACGAAATTCAGCAAGCGCTGCAGATCTTCAAGCGCACGTTCATCACGATCGGTGTCTTCAGCGCGATCACCAACATGCTGGCGCTGGTGCCATCGCTGTACATGATGCAGGTTTACGACCGCGTCCTGGCCAGCCAGAACGAGCTGACCCTGGCCATGCTCACCGTCCTGATGCTGGGCGCGTACCTGATGCTTGGCGCGCTGGAAATGATCCGTTCGTTCGTGCTGGTGCGCGTTGGCGCCCGCTTCGACATGATGATGAACAAGCGTGTCTATACCGCCGCTTTTGAGCAAAACCTCAAGCAGGCCGGCGGCAATGCCGGCCAGGCAACATCTGACTTGACCAATGTGCGCCAGTTCCTTACTGGCAGTGCGCTGTTTGCTTTCTTCGATGCACCATGGTTCCCGATCTACTTGGCTGTGATTTTCCTGTTCCAGGTACCGCTGGGTTTCTTCGCCTTGGGCGGTACCATCATCCTGATCGCGCTGGCTGTGATCAACGAGCGCATTACGCGCAAACCGCTGAAGGAAGCGAACACGCTTTCGGTGGAAGCCAACAATATCGCCACCAACAACTTGCGCAATGCCGAAGTTATCGAGTCGATGGGCATGCTGCCTAATCTGATGAGCCGTTGGTTCAAGGTGCACAGCAAGTTCCTGAACCTGCAGGCTGATGCAAGCAATAAGGCAGGTATCATCACTGCCGCCACTAAGTTCGTGCAGCTGTCGCTGCAATCGCTGGTGCTGGGCCTGGGCGCACTGCTGGTCATTGAAGGCAAAATGTCGGGCGGCATGATGATTGCCGCATCGATTCTGGTCGGCCGCGCAATGCAACCGGTACAGCAGGTAATTGGCGCCTGGAAGAGCGTGAGCGGGGTGCGCAGCTCCTATGATCGTCTTACCGTTCTGCTGGAAGCAAATCCGAAGCGCGACGTAGGTATGCAACTGCCCAAGCCGCAAGGCGCCCTGTCGGTGGAGGGTGTCACCGCATCGCCGCCAGGCGTCAAGGCGCCGGTTCTGCGTAATGTCTCGTTCGCCCTCAATCCGGGCGACGTTCTTGGTGTGATCGGTCCGAGCGGTTCTGGCAAGTCAACCCTGGCGCGCCTCTTGATCGGTATCTGGCCGACGATGATGGGCAAGGTGCGCCTGGACGGCGCCGATATCTACCAATGGAACAAATCCGAGCTGGGTCCGCATATCGGCTACCTGCCGCAAGCAATCGAACTGTTCGGCGGCACTGTTTCCGAGAACATCGCGCGCTTTGGTGAAGTGAATCCTGAAAAAGTGGTCACAGCGGCTAAGCGAGCCGGCGTGCACGACATGATCCTGCACCTGCCCGAAGGCTACGACACCAAGCTGGGCGATGGCGGCGCTGGCCTGTCCGGCGGCCAGAAGCAGCGCCTGGCGTTAGCACGCGCCATGTATAACGACCCGGCCGTGATCGTGCTGGACGAGCCGAATTCGAACCTTGACGATGTCGGTGAACAGGCGCTGGTGAAGGCAGTGCTCGAATTGCGTGAGCAGGGCAAGACGATCATCCTAATTACCCATCGCATGAGCGCGCTGAACGCAGCTTCCAAGCTGTTAGTGCTGCGCGATGGCCAAGTGGCCATGTTTGGCCCGACCGCCAAGGTCTTGGCCGCGATGAATGAGGCCAACCAGAAGCAGGCGCTGGCACAGCAAGCCGCTGCCAAGCAAGCCGCGCAAGCGCCGCAGCCGCTGCCGCCAGCGCAGCCGCAACAACCGCAAGGCGCCGCGCCTGCTACGTCTGAACAAGGACAATAAATGCAACTCGTAAAAAAACAGGATCAGACGGCGGAAGTCATTTCCCACGTCGTCGAGCCGGTCGAAGTCGACACCGATTCGAGCAAGTACAGTCGCATGGGCTGGCTGCTGGTGCTGCTGGGCTTTGGCGGCTTCGTGCTGTGGGCGCTGTTCGCGCCGCTTGACAAGGGTGTGCCAATGAGCGGTACCGTGGCCGCGCAATCGAATCGCCAGGCGGTGCAGCACCTTACTGGTGGCACCGTCCAGCAACTGCTGGTGCGCGATGGCGATCAGGTCAAGGCCGGCCAGGTTGTGGCGCGCATGAACCCGGTCACTGCCCAGTCCGCAGTCGAGCTGACCGACGTGCAATACCTGTCAGCGCTGGCCAATATGGCGCGCCTGACCGCCGAGCGTGATGGTCTGAAGAAGATCGCTTTCCCGCAAGAACTCGAGCAGCGCCGCAACGACGCACGTGTCGCTGATGTGATGAGCCTGCAAAACAGTCTGCTGATCTCGCGCAAGAACGCGTTACAGAGCCAGCTTGCCAGCCTCGACGAGAATATTGCCGGCCTCAAGATGCAAGTTCAGGGTCTGCAAGAAGCGCGCGAGAGCAAGAAGGAACAAGTCGCTCTGCTGAAAGAACAATTGGGTGGCATGCGCGAACTTGCCAAGGATGGCTACGTGGCACGTAATCGCTTGCTCGAGCTGGAGCGCACTTTTGCCCAGCTCAATGGCCAGATCTCGGAAGACATCGGCAACATTGGCCGCGCTCAGCGTCAGGTGCTCGAGCTCAGCCTGCGCAAGACCCAAGTAACGCAGGACTACCAGAAAGAAGTACAGACGCACATGAGCGACATGCAGCGCGAAGCCGACGCCCAAAAGGCGCGCCTGACCGCGCAGCAATTCGAGCTGTCGAATGTCGAAGTGCGTGCGCCAGTCGCTGGCACTGTCGTCGGCCTGGCGGTGTTCACCAACGGTGGCGTGATCCCGTCCGGCTTCAAGCTGATGGATATCGTGCCTGCCGGCGTTCCACTGGTTGTCGAAGGCCAACTGCCTGTGAACCTGGTCGACAAGGTGCATCCGGGCCTGAAGGTCGAGCTGATCTTCTCTGCCTTCAACACCCACAAGACGCCGCACATCGAAGGCGAAGTCGTTGTGGTTGGCGCTGACCGCCAGGTCGAAGAGCGCACCGGCATGCCGTATTACGTAGTCAAAGTGAAAGTCACTCCGGAAGGCCAAAAGATGATGGCCCAGAACAAGATGGACACACGCGCCGGTATGCCGGTGGAGCTGTTCGTCAAGACCGGCGAGCGTACCATGATGAACTACATCTTCCGTCCGATCATCGACCGCATGCCGGCGGCGCTGGGAGGCGACTGATGCGTGGTGTTGCAAGCAATCGTCTGAACATGGCGTTGGCGCGCTGCGCGCTCGGCGCCGCCATCGGCCTGGCGTTTGCCGTGCCAGCCCATGCGCTGTCGCTGCAGGAGGCCTACGAGGCCGCGCTGCGCAACGATCCGGCGTACCGGATGCGCATCAAGGAAGCCGAAGGCGGCAAAGAGTATGCGATCCAGGGGCGCGCCGGGCTGCTGCCGAACGTGTCGGGCAGCTGGACGGCCAGCCGCAACATCGCCGACCAGGAACGGCTGCAACAGAACGGACAGTACAGCCTCGATCATCCGCGCTATATCAGCCGCTCGGCCGTCGTGCAACTGCGCCAGCCCATCCTGAACCTGGAAGCGTTCGTCCGCTACAAGCAGGGCAAGGTGCAAACCGCGCAAAGCGAAGAAGCGCTCGAAGCCGGCACCGACGAAGTCGCCGTGCGCGTGACGCGCGCCTACATGGATGTGCTGTTCGCGCAAGACCAGGTGGCGCTGTCGAAAGTGCAGCGCGACGTGTACGCCGAGCAGCGCCAGGTGAACGACCGCCTGTTCAAGAACGGCGAAGGCACCCGTACCGATTCGCTCGAAACCCAGGCCCGCTACGATTTGTCTGAAGCGCAGCTGATCGAGGCCGAAGACAACCTGGTGTCGCTGCGCGAAACGCTGCAAGGCGTGGTTGGCATGGACCCGGGCAACCTGGATCAGCTGGGTGACAACTTCCGTCCGCTCGAACTGAGCCTGAAGTCGTACGAGGAATGGGAAAAGGTCGCGCTCGAGCGCAACAACACCCTGGCTACCGCACGACTGAGTGTTGAGAATTCGCGCCTGGAGATCAACCGCTACCGCGCCGGCCACGCGCCGCGCGTCGATTTCATCGCTACCTACAACAAGGGCGACAACGAGTCGCTCAACCAGTACGGTATCAACTCGACCAACCGCCAGCTGGGTTTGCAGGTGAACATCCCGCTCTATTCGGGCGGCAGCGTCAATTCGACCACGCGCCAGGCAGCGGCGAACTATGGCCGCGCCCAGGCCGACCTGGATCTGCGCACTAATGAGATTCTGGTCGAACTGCGCAAGTCGTACAGCATCGTGCAAAGCAGCTCGCGCAAGGTCGATGCGCTGATCAAGGCGGTCGATTCGGCCAAGCTCCTGATGACGGCGACCGAGCAAAGCATCAAGGGCGGGGTGCGCATCAACCTCGACCTGCTCAACGCGCAGCAGACCCTGTTCGTGGCCCAGCGCGATCTGGCCCAGGCGCGCTACGGCTACCTGCTCGGCGTGATCCGTTTGCGCGCCGCGGCGGGGACGCTCGATAGCCAGGTGATCCGCGAAATCGGCGCCTACTTCCGCTGACATCGAGCGGGCATCGAACGCGCTTCAAGCGAGCATCAAGCGGGCCGGCATTGCCGGCCCGTTGCATTTACAGGTCCGCTGACGCCAGCCGTGACGGGCGCCCGTTCATTATCTTGCGCCGGTCATTTGTGAAATCCGTTATATTTTCATTCACTTTTTTATATGGAGAATGCAATGGCGGATTACACCAAGGATGTGCAGGAGTTGTACGTGGCTTACTTCGGTCGCCCGGCCGATCCCGATGGCCTGGACTTCTGGACCAACAACCTCGATGCCAATCCGAACCTGTTGCCACAAGCCGTGGCGGCATTCGCGGAGTCTGACGAGTACAGCGCGATGTACGCCAACATGGACACGCGCGAGATCGTGATGGAAGTGTATGACAACCTGTTCAGCCGCGTCGGTGACGAAGCCGGCGTGAACTTCTGGGTCAATGCCCTCAACACCGGCGCCATGACGATCGACGACATGGTGATCAAGATGATCGACGGCGCCCAGGGCCGCGATGAAGACGTCTACAACGCCAAGGTGCTGGTGGCCGCGGCGTTCACCTCGCGCGTGGACACGCCTGAAGAGAAGGCTGCCTACAGCGGCGACGCGGCGAATGAAATCGCCCATGCTTATATCGCCGGCGTGAACGACCTGATGACCGCCGCCACCTCGCTGCTGCCGTCGAATATCGATGCGACGATCGAGCGCATCATGGGTTCCGGCGTGGCCTCGGTGGACGAGATCGAGGTGGTCGGCGTGGCCGAACCGATGTTCGCCTGATCGACCAGCCGGCGGCTGGCGCGGCCTATGTCTGCTGCGCGAGCTGCCGTGCAACCGCTTGCGATTCGCATAGCAGACGATCGGCGCCAGCCACACGCGCGGCCGCAATATCTTCCGGCGCACGCACCATCAGATTGATCGTCACACCGCGCGCGCGCCACGCGGCCAGCAGGCCGGCGTCGCGCGCAACTGCTACCGCGTTTGATGCGGCATCCGGCGCGTAATAGATGTCGCCGGCATGCACGTCGACCACCGGTTCGTCCTGCACCGGCCAACCCAAACCCAGCAAGCGCTTGATGGCATGCCGCGCCTGGCGGTAGCGTGGCGTTGCGCCCGTGCTGTCGAAATAAACCGGTTGCACGCGCAGGCCGGGGCTTTCCTGCGCCAGCAGTGCGCGCAACTGGCTTGCCGCCAGCGCGTCGAACGCGGCGCCGTGACCGGCCCAGTCGCTGACGTCGACCAGCAACTGGCGCCGGGTCGGGACTTCATCGTCGGCCAGACTGGCGGCCAGGTGCTGTAACCCCGCTTCATCATCGGTTGCCAACTGCGCTAGCGCGGCGCGCCACGCCGCATTGCGCGTCGCGGTTTCGGCGCGCGCCTGCGCCAGCGTGTCCAGATACTGACGCGCGCATTTGGCCGGGCGGAACGAGGCGTCTAGCAGCGCCACCGCACGTTGGCCCAGCGCGGCGCGGCGCAGCGGATCGCGCCGCAGTGCTTCCAGTGCCGCACCCAGTTCATCCACCCCGAACACGTCCGGCAGGCGCCATACGGCATCCGGCGGGAACTCGGCCATCGAACCATTCGCGTTGACGATCGTGGCAAGGCCGTAGTTCATGCAGTCGAGCACCGCGCCTGAGCTTTCGCCCTGGGCATTGGTGCGCAGCTGCACGCCGACGTCGGCCGCTTGCAGGTACTGGCGATAGCGCTCGTCGTCGGTCCAGCCGGCGATGCGGATATTCGCACCTGCGCCGGCGCGGCGGATCAACGCTTCGACTTCGACGCCATACGGGCTGTCGTGGTTCGCGCCCACCAGCACCAGCGCGCAATTGCGCTCCGCGTGCAGGCTTGAGCCGGTCCAGGCGTTGAGCAATTCGTGGGTCAGTTTATGCGGCGCGATGAAGCCGAAGCTGCACACCAGGAAGCAGTCATCGGCGATACCGAGTGCGGCGCGTGCGCTGGCGCGGTCCAGGATTG
>Ga0265798_10011754_pt1 | contig 10639 bp, 13 predicted proteins | sample P3T30metagenome_FD_192430 | JGI IMG/M metagenome (GOLD analysis project Ga0265798, IMG submission 192430) | Plant litter microbial communities from East Loma Ridge, Irvine, California - P3 T30 | ecosystem: Environmental > Terrestrial > Plant litter > Unclassified | place: USA: California... | reverse complement strand
GAATTTGGACGACACCATGGCTATGCTGGGAACCGCTAGCAAGAAAAGAGAATAAAAGCACAAGAAGACACTGGCATCGCTCTGGTATGCGTGAGTGAATGTGCAGAGCGTGTGGAGGTGATCGACTACCCCGGTCTACAAGTCAAAGGTTGGTGTTGGCGACGCGTCTAGCGCGACGCTCCTCGTGCGCGTAAAGTGCTAACCTTAACCGCCATTCACTGGACGACGGGCACTCGAGCCAGCGCCCGCCCCCTGCGTCCGAAGCATGTTTTGTTATGCCAGTCTGATGTGCAGAAGTCCTTCAGCGCATATGGTCATGCGCTCTGATATGATGAGAACGAAGCAAAGGATCAACGTATTCCGTATTTGAATGTTGCTTCTATGGCGTGATGCTGCAACCATATGTGAGGGCATCACGCCAGATGGAACAATATCTGTTCTAAAAACGATAAACGATCAAGGCATTCCTGAATAGAGTATGGCTACTTGCTTTATGGCACCTATTGTGGTTCGTTGCTTGTTGATGCGGACCCTGGAATGCGACAGTGATGCAGGTCCCACAATAGTGGGGCTTTCCGAGCGCGAGCTTCCACCCCGAGTGACGTGATGCGCTCTGATCGTGTCCTGCAACACAACCGCCATGTTGTCGCAAAGAACAGGGAGAGGTCGGTTATTCCCAGGAGTATTATCTTATCTGAAATTCACTAACGGCGTAACAGCAAAGCTCGACGACGTCACCAGAATCCTCTCTGAGTTGAAAGCCGATTTGGACGCGAAGAAGCTGTCTACTCAGCGCATGTCTCCCACCCTATATACACATACCTTGCGCTGACCGATCGGATAGAAAAGCAACAGCTACTCGAACAACTCAAAGTACACGGCCGATCAGTCGAGAACTCCGATCCTATATTCACGGAAGATGTACGCTACGCTTTGCGCAGAGCGATGGGAACGGCGTAGTGACCGTTACAGGGCCTTCGGACACTAGGACGCTATGCATTTGACGCAGAGACCACTGTCGCATCACAAGAGGCTCTGCGATGTATAGCCAACGCCCTTCTCCTCCAACCCAAGACGCGCCAGATACTCGTCGACCTAGGCCATGGCCCACACGCAGCGGAGAAGCTGAAGGTACGCAGACGTTCCAGTAGTATACACAGCTCTATACTAAAACCCCCCAGAGCGAAAGCATCGACAACGAGTTCCTTGCCTCCCGCATCCTCTTCCTCACAACCTACGACACAAGTCTCGACTACGCACAACTCGTCCGCGAGAACGACCTCGCCAATAGCATCAACGCCGCCATAACGCGCCATGCGCAGCTATACTCCAAGTCCGGACCAGCAGGTCCAAAAGGCCACAACCAACCCATGGAACTCATGGCGCTCGCCGAAACCCTCAAACTCGTCTTCAACATAATCCACTTCCACACCGACCTCAGCACCCACTTCACCCCCTCCATACCCTGCGTGTTCAAGATCCTCGTCCGGCGCGGCGTAACCGAACCGCCCCTGACAGTCCCAGCCCGCGAATTAGTCAACGTGCTCCTGCACCTCGATCTAGAGTGTGAAGAGGGCAAAAAAGCCGTTTTCCCGTCTTTCGAACCGCGGACAAATGCAAGACACCTAATCTGCATCCTCTCCCGCGCTCTGATCGCCTACCCACCCAAAGAACTCGACGACGCCGTCGCCCCCGTTCTAACGCTCATCCGCCGTATCTACGAATTCGCACCTGAAGACGTGAAGAATACGATGGAGGAAATGCTCCTTCCCACAACCGAAGAACGCGATAAGCCGCTCGGGAAATCAAACACCTTATCCTCGCGCCTGCTCAACTTGTCTACATCAGCAATGACACCCGCGCTCCGCGGATCGATCTCCTCGATGCTCTTTGAGCTCTCGCATAAAGACCCAGCAACCTTCGTTCATAATGTGGGATACGGGTATGCGTCGGGTTTCCTCATGTCGAATAATATAAGTATGCCGGAGGATTTGGTGAAAGCAAATTCCCCATCGGGTGACGTGGAGGGGATCCCTGTGAACCCTATCACAGGACAGAGGCTGGATAGGGAGGAGCAGGTGGAGATGGAGCCTATGAGCCAGGAGGAGAAGGAGAGGGAGGCTGAGAGGTTGTTTGTGTTGTTTGAGAGGTATGTACAATTATTTTGTTTATGGCCGAGTGTTGGGTACTGACTGTGATGCAGGTTGAAAGCGACGGGTGTGATGGACGTACAGAATCCGGTTGAAGAGGCGTATCGGTCTGGACGGATTCAAGAGTTGCCGGATGATGAGTCGGATTAAGATATGGCTACAGGATATGGTCAACGACATAGACCACATCACGTAGGCATAGTTCTTAGATGGATCCAGTGATAAACTATGGATTGATCATATATAAGGATATATATAAGGTCTGTGCCATACATGCGCCAAGCTACCCAGATTCCTCCACTCCGCCCTTTTTGCTGATATAATATGTTGAGATCACCAAATGTGAGATGACATGTTGCTCCAACGCCGTGGAAATGTTGTCATGAAACGGTAAGGAAAGTCAAGGGTACATCGCGAGCTGAATATGTATCGACCGATGAAAGATGGTTCGTGGTACAGGCGATGCTCGGAGCAGTCGCTTAAGGATATATGTCTTAGATGTGCTGATGATATGTTGACGTTGATGCTGAAGATTGCAGACAGCCTGTCGCACGGCCTGGTAGCTAGATGTCACTAGGTGGTGAGGCCGACTTCGAGTAGTTCGGATAGTTGCGATAACCGACATCATCCCGGTGATATCGGTCATCCGCGCGACGAGGATACGCAGCGGGTATCTCGATGCTCGGCAGAAACCCCGTGCCGTTCTCGTTGCTATACTCGCTGATCCAGAATGGGCTCAGGATGCGCTTCAGTGTCATGGCTATGAGATTTCCGAGGTAGGCGTTGATGCGGCACACCGGGTAGGCAGCGAGCCAGAGGAGAAGTATTATGCCTGCGCCTTTCTGCCAGGATGACATGCCTGCAACAGTCGCAAGAGGAGGTTGGTCGTGGATCTTTGCGACGCGGGAGGGGAGGTCGCCGAGCCAGTCGAAGATACCACATGTGTGCAAGAGGAGGGCAGAGCTGCAAGCGCCGGCAGTGTAGGCCGCGAGCTTTGTGTTAAGCTTGTACAGAACAGTGAAGATGAATAGTGTGCCGACCATGGCTATGAAGCTGCGGACGAGTAGTGTCACAAGCGCTGGTATTGCACTGAGGAAAGCGAAGCCTTCAGCAATGTGCTCAGTTTGCGTCTCGAAGATGTCCAGACGTTGCGCAATACTGTCCACTGCAGAAAGAGAGCGATCTGCTATATCGTTTGTTCGATTGATGGTATCCTGTGTAACGCCCATGTAGCTTGCTAGAACAGTGTAGCTGTCGACTTGCGCCTCGTGGTTGGATTGGATGCTGATCCTGGCCAGGTCATGTTGTTGTCGGAGTTCGCCAGTGAAGTGTTTCGCGAGCTGTGAGCTTTCCAGCATCAACTCCTGCGAGAAACCCTGCATCCTCTCATGTATTCGGTCAATCTCGTTGCTCTGACTCTCGGCCAGAGCTGTGATGAGATCCGAGATTGACACCTCCATGAAAGTACGGAACTTGTCATCCAGCGCACCCACAGTGGCGACGGCCTTCTCCTGAACTTCCTGGATGTCTTCTTTGAGCTGCTGATGAGAGTCGCGAGCTTCCTCGGAATACTGCCTCTGCTCGCGGATCAACGACTCATACTCCTCAGTCGTCTTTTGCATGTTCGATGTCACATCACCCAGCACCTGGGTCAGGTTCTTGAATATCTCAAGGTGGTTTTCTCGCTCGATGACATCCCTGCTGGCTTGACACATGACCACGGCGTTTTGGCGGGCGTTGCTGAACGATGTCCAGTACTGTGGTGTTGATTGAAGGCTCTTGAGGCATTGGGTGTATTGGTAATCTTTGAAGTCGGGGTAGCATTGCTTGTCGCTAGGAACCTCCGGCCGGGCGTGCCACCAGCTACCGCCTTTCCCGCAATGTCTTGATGCCGGCACCAGGATGTCGCAATTTGCCGGTGGTGTGGGGTTGACTGGTTGGGCACTGAGGAGTTCGCACACAGCTAGCTTGGCCGCGTACTCGGTTTTGACATTGTCCAGGTACGCTTCCGGGCGAGATTTGGCGAAGTCCGGTGCATGTTCCAATAGTTTGCACTCGTTCATCAGGTGAGAAGCGGCCATGCGAGTGCAAGTAGGTGCTGTCTGCATAGAAACGACGAAGTCGACTGCTTGTGTGATCACTTTGTGGTTCCTGGATGTTGCGTATTGGAACAAGGAATCCACATTGACTGTTGGAGCTGCACTTGCTGGCGGGGAGTGGTAATGAGAGGATACTGTAGGGATGAGGAGAAGCCCCATCATGATCAGCTTCGCCTTGATGAGTCCATGTTGGAATTCCATATGGGAAGTCCGCTGGTGAGCAGTCAGGGTCATCGAAAGCACGGCACGGTAAGCTGGCGAGATGAAGCAGGAGCCAGGGAGTAGAAGAAAGTAGAGAAGAAGGCGAGAGGTCAAGGATGGTAAGATCTCTATTAGTAGCGACCATGTGAGTTCACGATATGGTAAGAGAGCAAAGAAGACGCAACGTTGAAGAGCCTGAAGCATGACGCCTGCCGCGACAGGAAGGTGAGGCAAAATCTGTGGTAAGAGCACGCGCTGTTAGTTGACGATCAAGAGGCACATGCCTGAGTGAGAGAGCTGTCGGTCGAAGGTATAAAGCGTCGAAATTGAACGTTGCATCGCACAACATCCATGGATGTTCTCCAGGGAGTGATGACGGCTGACGTGTTGTGGTGTTGAGGGGTGTTCGTGGGGAAAGGTGCGACCGCCCAACCAATCAGAAACGTCGATGACGCGCTATCACGAGACCGGATGAGCTAGCAGCGAGTTGGAGATTCCGAAAACTCTCGCGATAATCATTGCCGGCATCAAGACAACATGTTCGCCCCAGCACGACGGCGGTGCGCCCAAAGCTTCGCAAAGGCCTCGAGCCAGAGCAGCGACTCAATACCGACTTTTCTGCTGCCCGTATTTTCCAGGCCCGCGCCGACCAGGACCTTTACCTCGACGGCATCATGTCAATCCAAGATCGGGTCTTTACCGCTCTCGATACCCCAGGGAGTCACGTTCCAGGTGATTGCGCCTTCCGCTAAGGCGAGAAGTGCGAGAGTGCAGGCCATGTCTACAGTACACATCAAGGGACCACTGGGCGAGCTTTCAATGGCCATTCCCCCATACGTCAATATCAACCAGGACCCGGCATTGGGCGGGCCGACATTGACAATCGAAGACGCGAAAGATGCGAAGCAAAAGGCAATGTGGGGTAAGAGCGCTGCAATTACCATGGGCTGCGCAATTCGCTGACACAGTCCCAGGCACCACCCGCGCATACCTCCAGAACCACATCCTCGGCGTCAGCGAAGGACACAGTGCCATTCTCCGCTTCAACGGTGTTGGTTACCGTGCCTCCGTCGAAGACTCTGCGACGACCGTAAGGTCCGAATTCCCCGGCCAAAAGTTCGTCAACTTGAAGGTCGGATACACACATCCAGTCGAACTGGCCATACCAAAGGGTGTCACTGCGAGCACACCGCAGCCGACACGTTTACTGTTGGAGGGGCCGGAGAAAGAAGTGGTCATGCAATTTGCAGCCAAGATAAGGAGTTGGAGGGTACCAGAACCGTACAAGGGCAAGGGTATCTTCGTCAACGGAGAGACCATCAAGCTCAAGAACAAGAGAGTGGGCGGCAAGTGAGCGTGGGTCGTGGTTTGGTGGATGTATACTACATGTATTGGCATTGTGCCACGAGGATTGGTTGAACCAGCATTATACCGAGCGTAGGTGCGTCTTGCGCACGAAGGAATACACAACACGCATCCGAAAGGCGCACCAATTCAGGCACCCACTTTTGAAACTTTGTTCTTCGGCCATCCATGGTTTCAGCGCCACGAAAACATAGGTTGCAACATCCAGTACCACACTTTGGCAATGCTGCTGCCTAAGGACAGCTGGCAAAGAGTTTGCTCACTAAGTGGATCGCGAGTTGAGGAAGTATATTATACATACTGATCCTACTTCTTCAATCTAGATACCAAAATCAGTACATACGCTTCCCGACACCATGGCAGCTTCGGAGCCCCCCACCTGCCATATCCTGCGCATTCCCCGGGAACTTCGCGACGAGATCTATGCCCACTGCCTAATGAATGACGAGGGATACCATCACCATGCCGAGACGAACAAATTACGCTATCCCGATGGTATGGCTATTGATGTCGCACTCCTACTGACCTGCAAGCAAGTCGCGGCGGAGGCGACAGAGTACACTCTGAGCAAAAACACAATAACATTCAAAACACACATTGCGCGTATTGCAGGGGTGGGAGGCGTATTTGGACCGTCGCTGCAGTCTACGATAAACTATTTCAACAACTCTTTACGCTGTCTGGACATGGAGAAATCTGGCGCCTTTCGTGTAGTAGTCGATGAGTACGGTAGGACGATCCCTACCCGCACACGCGTCAATGCACCTTTCCAAGTAAAACAGTGGCTAACTTTATGTCATAGGCTCTAAGGAATTGGCAGAACACATTTTCACACAGTATCCTCACAGTTACACCGGAGGCGTCCTCAGACTGTCCCAACAGTTAACGGGAGGGTTTCGCGGTCGGTTAAACAACGCAGTAGTAACGCTGTCTGAATTGACTCATACGGATCGTCAAGCTCTGCAAGGGATGTTCCAGTACATATGTTCGCATTATGGCCTTTCTGGATGGCTTAGATCACGACTTGTTGTCACATGCCTCACCTATCTGAATCGTTGGATTGGTCTTAGGCGAAGAGATGTGACCGGTATACGATGGTCGTGGAGGACCGCTCATGAGATTGCGTCCTCGACAATCTCGACCGTGCAATGGCTACCTTGGGTAACTCCCACAGCTGTACAGATCAAAGAGATGAAGGATCTCTACGTGTTCCTGTCTCGCGATGCAGTGTTCCGATATTCGTACGCAGGACATCCTGAGGACGGAAAAGACTTTGGATATTATGAATCGGCTACCTCGCAGAGCATCCGCTTTCTTGGTATGCTGCGACTGGAGCAGCGGTCCCGATTACGTCTTCTGGTCATACGCGAAGATCGCAAATGTACTGCGTTACGATGCCATGCATACGGTCTGATTCCATTCCTCAAGGAGCTTCCCCGGTTACGCATTGAGCATCGTATCGACATGTGGAGCGCTATGTAAGTTGCACATGATGACTGGATAGTATCCGTGCTAACAGATCATGAAAGCTTCCTGCAAATTGACGCGATGCATTCCTGGGTCAATGCTGCTCGAATACCTGCGCTAGCAGGAAGGCCAACTTGCGATCTATCCCGTGCTACACGCAAGACCATACATTGGATCGACGAGGCGATGGGCCTGCGATACGCCGGGATGCCTTCATCTGCTTATTCCCTCTATCTTGAAGCAAATGTCGATACCGCCAGGCGTGTATGGAATGCTATCAAGTCGCTCGCGGCACTTGCTCTTGCCAATCAACGTCGCTTTCACAACCCGGAGGACCCTTCCCATATCTCTACCGAAAAACGTGCCAAAGACCCCGAACTCGACCTCAGCGCAAGCGGGTTCAGGGAAAGGCGCTTTATCCGATCCGTCCAGCTCATTATATCTGGGGATCCTACAGTGCGACTGTCATGTCCTATAGGCACTCTTGAAGAGTTGGAAGAGATGGCTGACCGTATGGCCAATGAGTTGAAAGATCAGCCCATAGACACCTGGAGACGTTATGCCAAAAGTCTCGTCCAGGGAGTCCTCGACACTGAGGACTATGATTTCACGCCTCTACATGAGTTGTATCATGATCCTTTCTTGGAGCAAGACCAGTACTGGCGGAGGAGGTAGCGCATCTACATCTAACTAGTCGTTGAAATGCAAGGTACCATGCACAGTACCCACACCATATCACACCTAAAGCCAACAAAAACGTGTTTACAGCTGTCATGTCACCCAACTTTTCTGTCCGGCTAAGCTATGTCTTCCGCTATGACTTCCGCTACGTCATCCTCCCCAACCCCAACGCCGATCTCGCAAAAGCAAGCCACTAACACCCCGCGGGATTCCCTCCGCAATGTCCACCTTCCGCCCGATCACGCGACAAAACCTGTCAACCCCAGAATCGCAAAGGCCGTCCCCACGATCGCATCACCCATGCCAAGCTCAACTTCCTCCAGATAAGCTTCTCGCGCGCTAGTGGTGCCCTCTTTGACGTCCGTCTACTCGCTCACCTATGGAAGCCAAGAAGCTAAGCCTGCTTCCAAAAGCTTGTATAAGAAGAGCCGCGGTAGATAGCAAGACGGGATGTGAGTGGGTAGGTGATGGTTGAATTACCTAGTTAGGCCACGGGTGAATCCGGGGTCTAGAGAAGTGTGGGCGGGCTTGGATGATCTTCGCATGAAGAAATTGTGGGTTACGTAGGGTGATGGGTGGGTGATCTGCGGCGGATGGGATGGGGTTGGGGGGTTATATGGAGTAGTGCGCGTCTTCTAGAACGATTCTTCAGTTTTGCGCTTTTCACGACATCTTGCGAAAGACATACACGAAAGATTACCTCACACGACGACGAGGTGTCATATACAATCGAAACTGGCACACGTCTGACGACTGTACATACTCGTCATACGCTCGATCTTCGAATTTGTCGACATATTACAACACCACAACAATGTCACCACACTCAACACAAGACCCCTGTATCCCCTACGGCCGCGGCGGAGCAGGAAACATGCGTACGCCCCCTTCCTCCCCTTCCTCCCCTTCCTCCATCCATCCGTCCCTCCATCCCTCCATCCCTCTAAACTAACCAACCCCAGACCGCCGTTCCTCCATAGCGCACACCTGGGCCAACATCCTCTCCTCATCCCCCTCATCCACCTCCAACAACAAACTCGTCCTCACATCCAGCCCCGACGACCACTACGCCGCGTCGAAAACAGAACCTAGAAGACATTCGAGCTCGAGGTCGGAAGGAGGCAGGAAGAATAGTGTAGAGGGGAGGAGGAGGGCGAGTAGTCTTTGGAGTAGGGAGACGGATAGGAGTGGGGAGCATGGGTTGGGGTTGAAATTGGGGAGGCTGTTTGGACGGGGGAGGAAGGAGCAAAGTACGGAGGGAGAGAAGGATGTGGAGGATGAATGAGAGGGGAATGTGAGGATGTGAAGGGTATAGATTGTCTGGTTGAGCGTTATGCTATGCAGAACATGTCTGCACATCTCTTTGGATGTTTATGTTTATTTTTATCCCCTTATCTTTACCTAGCGAGAATGATACCAATTTCTTCTTCATTTATACACAAAACATCTCCTCTCCTCCTGTTTCTCATCCACCCTTTCCCCACCGTCCTCATCCTCCTCTCCCAATTCCTCTTCAGATACCACAACCCCTTTCCAGCTCCCATCCTTTAACCTCCTAATCACGCGCCCTCGACCGCGACCGCGACCGCGACCGCGCCCTCGCGCGCGTATCCAAGTGCCCCGTAACCTTGCGCAGCCCCGGGACAAGACCCGAAAGCCTCTTGCGATTCCGCATGCTAGACCTGATTTATGATTAACTCGATATGAGTCGTCGGTGTAGGGAGTGACTGTGTACTCTGGTTCTGCTTTTTCACTGGACGTGTCGACGGGTCTGATGTAATCTGTGTAAGAGGATCTCAAGCAGGCGACAGGCCGAGGCGATGATGAGCAGTCGGTGGATGCGTGGTTGGAGTTGCTGGGGGGAAGATGAATTTCGCTGAAGCGTTTGTGGCTTTCACTCGTCCGGGTATAGCTTTCGCTCGTGCGTATCCGGTCTTCGCTTGAGCGTATGCGGCTTTCGCTCAAGCTTAGGCGGGAGTTTATGAAGGATATCGCATCGCACCGGATAGAGGGACGGCGAGGAGCCAGAGTTGGTCGAGCAGTCATAGTTGGTACGGTAGGAAGGGTGTGGTGGGACGAAGGGGGCATGGAGAAGATAACGTGAGGTAAAGCTAGGAAATCATTCATGTTGTACAAACCACAATGCCACATACCCAACCCACATATTAAACCCCAACTACATCTGCGCAAGGACCACATACCCCCATCGAATCAACCCCCATACCAACATATTAATCTCTCCGATCGTCGTTTGAACCCGCTGGTTTGGAAATGAACGCGTGCGTGTACGATACACAACTTGTCCTTTCACACCGACATACCGGATCATGGCTTCTCTCAACTGCGAACTTAGGTGTATTTTTATCTCAGGCGTACTTTGATTTGCCAGTTGGAGGGATCTGCTTCGTCTGTTTATTCCGTTTGCGGGTAAGGTAGACCACATGGCGCACAGTTCTGCCACATTCTTGCATGCAACATGTGAAACAGCAAGGGCGGGCCGTCGATCGTTCACCCTAAGCACGCCAGGCTGCGGGATGTCTTTCACAATACACGTGCGAAACGTTGCGGATCATGTGGCGGTCTGGGTTGGAGTTTCGGTATTTATTGCTGGGTTTGGGGTTGCTCGTGTTGATCGAGATTGGCGGGGTGGTTGATGTTGGCATCGCTTTTCTTTGT
>Ga0265798_10011752_pt1 | contig 10640 bp, 12 predicted proteins | sample P3T30metagenome_FD_192430 | JGI IMG/M metagenome (GOLD analysis project Ga0265798, IMG submission 192430) | Plant litter microbial communities from East Loma Ridge, Irvine, California - P3 T30 | ecosystem: Environmental > Terrestrial > Plant litter > Unclassified | place: USA: California... | reverse complement strand
ATCGACAGCTTGATGTATTCAGGCCGGAAATCGTGGCCCCATTGCGACACGCAGTGGGCTTCGTCGATGGCGAACAGGGCAATATGCGACGCCTCGAACAGGTCGAGGCAACGCTGCGTCATCAGGCGCTCGGGCGCCACGTAGACCAGGTCGATTTCGCCGGTGCGCACCAGCCGTTCGATGCGCAACGTTTCTTCGAATGTTTGCGTGGAATTGAGGAAAGCGGCGCGTACGCCGACTTCTTCGAGCGCGTCGACCTGGTCCTGCATCAGGGCGATCAGCGGGGAAATCACCACGCCGACGCCGTCGCGCACCAGCGCCGGAATCTGGTAACACAGCGACTTGCCGCCGCCGGTGGGCATCAACACGAGCGCGTCGCCGCCATTGCTGACTGTCTCGACGATCTCCTGCTGCTGCCCGCGAAATGCCGGGTAGCCAAAGACCGTCTGGAGAATGTCGAGCGCGCGCCCGGTGGTGTCTGTTTCCATCAACTCAGTGTTGTTCAACAACCTATTCCGCCCATACGACCCAACCGAAGTGGACGCTGGCCAGGATGAACAGGCCGAACACGATACGGTACCAGGCAAAGATGCTGAAATTATGCGAGCTAATGTAGCGCAGCAGCCAGCGCACGCACAAGAACGCGGAGATGAATGCCGCAATGCCGCCAATGCCGAACAGTGGCAGGTCGGAAACCGACAACTCGGCACGGTCTTTATAGATTGAATAGACGGTCGCAGCCAGCAAGGTCGGGATAGCCAGGAAGAACGAGAATTCGGTGGCGGCAGTACGCGACAGGCCGAACAGCATGCCGCCGATGATGGTTGCGCCGGAACGGCTGGTGCCGGGAATCAGCGCCAGCGCCTGGGCGCAGCCGATTTTCAGTGCATCGAGCGGCATCATGTCGTCGACGGTTTCAACGCGCGATGCACCTGGCAGCATCCGGTGGCGTTTCTCGGCCCAGAGGATCACCAGCGCGCCGACGATGAACGCAATCGCCACAGGCGCCGGTGCAAACAGTTTCGCCTTGATCATCTTGCTGAACACCAGCCCCAGCACCGCGGCCGGAACGAACGCGATCACCAGGTTCAGGATGAGTTTTTGCTGGCGCTTGTCACTGAACATGCCCGACAGGACAGTGGCGATGCGTACGCGGTATTCCCACATCACGGCCAGGATGGCGCCGGCCTGGATGGCGATGTCGAACGTCTTGGCCTTGTCGCCGGTGAAATTGATCAGGCTGCCGGCAACGATCAGGTGGCCAGTCGACGAAATCGGCAAGAACTCGGTGAAACCCTCAACCAGCCCCATGATGATGGCTTTGAGCGCGAAAATAATATCCATGAATGATCGATAAGTGGGGGTGGGAGGGATGCGTACAAGACATAAAAAACGCGCGGCGATCTTACCACGTATGGGGTGGCGATCGCTGGGCAGTTACAGTTGCCTGGGAGCGGATGCTAGACTGTTTGTCATGATCCCACTGCGAGCGAATGCGTGAAACGCGCCCTTTTTATCTGTAGCCAGAACCGCTTGCGCAGCCCCACTGCCGAGCAGGTATTCGCCAGCTGGCCGGATGTCGAATCCGACTCCGCGGGACTGGGCAATGATGCCGACGTCCCCTTGTCTTCGGAGCAGATTGCCTGGGCGACCATTATTTTTGTTATGGAAAAGGTGCACCGCAAGCGCCTGGCCCAGCACTTCAGGACGCACCTGAACGGCAAGCGCGTGATTTGCCTCGATATTCCGGATGACTACGCGTACATGCAGCCGGAGCTGGTCAGCCTGCTGGAAACGAAAGCAGGGAAGTTTTTGCGTTGAAGGGAAGGTGGTTCGCCGGTGCAGTTGCTCGCTCCAGGTCGCCCAGCCACTGCATCGCGTATTCCCGGTCCGTTCCGCACATCTCGAATGACGGCTGCAACCCGCCGCAAAACGCTGGCCGCTCCGGCTGCCCAAAAATCAGGCACAGGTTGTCGGCGCCAAGCTGCACGCAGCGCACGCCCGCGGGTTTCCCGTTTGGCATCCCGGGAATCGGGCTGGTGATCGATGGCGCGGTGCAGCAGGCGCCGCAGTTGTCACGGCAGTTCATGGCAGAGTGTGGTGTGAATGGCGCAAGTGCGTGAGTATACTCCGGCCTGGCGCCGGTGTTGCTTGACCCTGGCAATGGCACGGCATACATTGGTGACTCTTCAGTTAGTTGTCGAGCAGAAGCATGGAATGCACGTTTGATACCAAGCCGCGCTGGGAGCGCCGCAAGGAGTCCCGCCCCCAGGAATTGCTGGCTGCCGCGCTCGATCTTTTCGTTGAACGTGGCTTTGCCTCCACGCGCCTGGAAGACGTGGCCAAGCGCGCCGGTGTGTCGAAAGGCACGCTGTACCTGTATTTCGAAAACAAGGATGAACTCTTCAAGGCCGTGGTGCGCAACACCATCGTGCCGGTGATCGGCGCGGCCGAAGGCACCATCGCCTCCGACCATGGCGACAGCGCCGCCTTGCTGCGCAGCGTGATGCTGTCGTGGTGGGACCGGATTGGCGCCACCAACGCGTCCGGTATCGTCAAGCTGATGCTGGCCGAAGCGAATAATTTCCCTGAGCTGGCGTGTTTTTATCAGGACGAGGTCATCAACCGCGGCACCAAGATGATTTCCAGCCTGCTGGTGCGCGCGGTCGAGCGCGGCGAATTCCGGCCGATGAACATCGACGTGATGACGCAAGTGCTGGTCGCGCCCATGCTGACCTTGATTACCTGGAAACACTCGGCCGGGCCGTGCGAACGCGCCCAGCTCGACCCCGGCGCGTTCATGTCCGCCTTCCTCGACATGGCCTTGTACGGCCTGCTGCCGGCGTCGCAGGCCAGGCTGACCGACATCGCGCACGTTCCTGCCTGAGCCACGCAAACAGCGTGGTTTTGTTCATTCAGCCCCGCTAATCTGCAGCCTGTCGCAATTTCCCGCAGGTATTGAAAGCAAATCATTAAGATCTGCTTCCAGTGGCCGTTCGACGATAAAATATCGCTTTACTTCATTTACCACCGAGTATTTATATGAATATCGAACAAGCTCGCTTCAACATGATTGAACAGCAAATCCGCCCGTGGAATGTGCTGGACCAGGATGTGCTGGATCTGCTGCACATCGTCAAGCGCGAACAATTCGTGCCGGCCGCTTGTGCCGCGCTGGCATTTGCCGATACGGAAATTCCGTTAGGCAATGGCGCGCAAATGCTCAATCCTAAAATTGAGGCACGCATTTTGCAGGAACTCCAGCTCAAGAAGCACGAAAACGTGCTGGAGATTGGCGCCGGTTCGGGCTACATGGCAGCACTGCTGGCAGCCAAGGCGCGCCAGGTAACGACGGTCGAGATCAACCCGGCGTTGCAGGCAATGGCGCAGCAGAACCTGGCAAACGCCAATGTCACCAATGTGACGGTCGAGCTGGGCAATGGTGCTGACGGCTGGAGCGCTGGTGCGCCGTTCGACGTGATCGTTATTTCGGGTGCGCTGGAAGTGCTGCCAGAAATTTTCAAGAAGCAGTTGAAAGTCGGCGGCCGGATTGCCGCGGTTGTCGGCGAAGCGCCGGTGATGGAATGCGTGATCATCACGCGCGTGGCGGAGAACGCCTTTGACACGGTGAAAATATTCGAAACGAATATTAAGCCATTGTTGTCCGCGCCAACGCCATCGCATTTCGCATTTTAAGAGGTACGGCGATGCAACATATCACTGCTCCTGAATTGGCTGCGCGGCTGGCCGACGCCGCCGCGCCAGCGCCGCTGCTGCTGGACGTACGCGAAAACTGGGAATTCGCCACCTGCCAGATTCCTGGCTCGGTGCAGATTCCGATGGCGCTGGTGCCGATCCGCATCAGCGAGCTGGACGACGACAGGGAAATCGTCTGCATCTGCCACCACGGTGCGCGCAGCATGCAGGTCGCGGCTTTCCTGGAGCGTAATGGTTTTACAGAAGTAACGAACTTGACGGGCGGAATTCACGCCTGGGCCGTGCAGGTCGATGGGGCGATGCCTACGTATTGATCTGCGCAAGACTTTTTTGAAGACCCTGTGGAGAGAGCAATGCAGAAAACCCTCATCGCCGCGCTGTTGACTGGCGCTTTTTTTTCGCTCGATGCACGTGCTGCTGACCTGATCCAGGTCTACCAGCAGGCTCTGGCGAATGACGCTGTGTACGCCAGTACGCGTGCGTCGCAGCAGGCGGGGCTCGAGAGGATTCCACAAGGGAAATCGGGTTTGTATCCGGTGATTGGGGCCGGCGCGTCGATCACGCGCAATATGGGCAATATCGCCTCTGGCGTGGGCGAGGTCGTCACCCGGCCTGACGGTACTAGCGAAGTCATCAGCAGTTCTGGTAACGATTACACGAACAAGCAATACACGATCTCGCTGACCCAGCCATTGTTTCGCTGGGACCGCTGGCAGACGTACCAGCAGAGCAAGCTGCAGGAAGCCATCAGCGAGGCGCAGTTTGCGCAGGCGCAGCAGGATCTGATCACACGTGTCGCGCAGGCGTATTTCGATGTGCTGGGCGCGCAGGACACCCTCGAATCGACCCGGTCGCAGAAAGAAGCGGTGACCGAGCAACTGGCATCAGCAAAGCGCAATTTCGAAGTCGGCACGCAGACCATCACCGACACGCATGAAGCGCAGGCAGCCTACGACCTCGTCATCTCCCAGGAGTTCGCTGCCTCTGCCGACCTGGAGAACAAGCGCAGCGCACTGCTGGCCATTGTTGGCGGCGATGCGGTTGCATTGGCGCCACTGCGGACTGGTGTGGCGCTGGCATCGCCTCAGCCGGCCGCAATCGAGCCATGGTTGTCAGCGGCGCAATCGCAAAATTACGGCGTGACGGTGAGCGAATTATCGCTCGAATCCGCCAAGCGCGATATTGAACGCAACCGTGCCGGCCACCTGCCGACGCTGGACCTGGTGGCATCAAACAGCCGCGTCTTGAATGCCGGACAGGTGTACAACACGTCGCGCGCAACCGGCAATGCCGTCGGCGTGCAGTTGAACGTGCCGATCTTTAGCGGTTTTGCCGTCACGTCCCGGGTACGCGAATCGATCGCGCTGGAAGACAAGGCGCGCAACGATCTCGAAGCCACACGCCGCAATGCCGTGCTGGGCGTACGCCAGGCCTATCTCGGGGTGAACAGCGGGCTGGCCCAGGTGAAGGCGCTGGAAGCGGCGGAAATCTCGAGCCAGTCGGCGCTCGATTCGAACAAGCTGGGTTACCAGGTGGGCGTGCGCATCAATATCGATGTACTGAACGCGCAGCGCCAGTTGTATTCGACGCAGACGCAATTGTCGCAGGCGCGCTATACGACGATCATGAGCGGCCTGCGCCTGAAAGCGGCAGCCGGGTCGCTGCGGGAAGCGGACCTGGTGCCGGTGAATGCTTTGCTGGTACGCTAAAGACGACTTAGCTCAGGCCGCGTCCGCCCGCGTCGTCCTTCCGCTCGATCAGTTCGACCTTGTAGCCGTCCGGATCGGTGATGAACGCGATGACCGTCGTGCCGCCCTTGACCGGACCCGGCTCGCGCGAGATGTTGGCGCCAGCCTGGCGCGCTGCGTCGCAGGTGGCGTAGATATCCTCGGCGGAAATGGCGATATGGCCGTACGCCGTGCCCATGTCGTATTGTTCGGTGCCCCAGTTATACGTTAGTTCGAGTTCCGCATGGTCAGGGTTGTTGCCGTAGCCGACAAACGCCAGCGTGTATTTGTATTCGGCGTTTTCGCTGGTACGTAGCAGTTTCATGCCAAGCACCTTGGTGTAGAAATCGATCGAGCGCTGCAGGTCGCCGACCCGAAGCATGGTGTGCAGAAGTCGCATCGTTGGTCCTCGTTAAAGTGTGAGGCGACGATTGTATGCGCCCGGCCGATTTTTTGCCTTTTAGCTTTTCAAATTAGCTTTCCAGCTTAGCTTTCCAACTTCGCGTCCAGCGTGATGGTGGCGTTGAGCACCTGCGACACCGGGCAATTCGCTTTGGCGTCGTTGGCAATCGCCTCGAATGCGGCCTGGTCGGTACCAGGCACATTTCCTACCAGATCAAGGTGGATCGCCGTGATCTTGAAGCCGCCGTCCTGTTTGTCGAGCGACACCGTGGCGGTGGTGGCCAGCTTGGTGGCGGTAAGTCCGGCCGCACCGAGTTTGCCCGACAGCGCCATCGTGAAGCAGCCCGCGTGCGCCGCGCCGATCAGCTCTTCGGGATTGGTGCCGGGACCTTCAGCGAAGCGCGTGTTGAAACCGTATTGCGTATCCTGCAGCACGCCGCTGCCAGTGGAGATCGTGCCCTTGCCATCCTTGATGGCGCCGGTCCATGTAGCGCTGGCTTTTCGTTGAATCATGTTTGCTCCTGGTGATGTATGAAGGGATGAATCAGCGTTATTTTGCTGCGGTAGCGTTCGATGCTGCGCCGGCCGCAGGTGTGATGCGCCAGACGGCGTTGCCGACATCGTCAGCAAGCAGGATGGCGCCGGCCTTGTCGACTGCCACGCCGACCGGCCGGCCGAATGCAACCTCGTCCTTGATGAAGCCGGTCAGCACGTCTTGCGGCGGACCGCTCGGCTTGCCGCCGGAGAAGGGCACGTAAATCAGCTTGTAGCCGGAATACGGCTTGCGGTTCCACGAACCGTGCTGGCCAATCAGCGCGCCGTTTTTAAATTGCGGCAGCAGCGCGCCAGTGTAGAACGCCAGGCCAAGCGAGGCCGTATGGGCGCCCAGTGCATAGTCTGGCGCGATGGCTTTGGCCACCAGTTCGGGACGAGCCGGCGTGATGCGCACGTCGACGTTCTGGCCGTAGTAGCTGTATGGCCAGCCGTAGAACGCACCATCCTTGACCGAGGTGATGTAGTCGGGCACCAGGTCGTTGCCCAGTTCGTCACGCTCGTTGACCGCGGTCCAGAGCGCGCGGCTCTCCGGGTTCCATGCCATGCCGTTTGGATTGCGCAAACCGCTGGCGAAGATGCGGCCCTTGGCCGTGGATGGATCGAATTCCCAGATCGCGGCGCGGCCGGTTTCGTTTTCCATGCCGTTCTCGCCGACATTGCTGTTCGAGCCCACAGTGACGTAAAGCTTTTTGCCGTCGGCGCTGGCGACGACGTTCTTGGTCCAGTGATGGTTGATGCCAGCTGGCAGGTCCCAGACCTTGACACCCTTGTCGGTGATGCTTGTTTCGCCTTCCTTGTACGGAAACTTGTACAACGCGTCCGAGCCGGCCACGTACAGGTCCTTGCCGACCAGCGCCATGCCAAATGGCGAGCGGATGTTTTCCATGAATACGGTTTTGGTGGCGGCCATGCCGTTGGCGCCGAGGCCACGCAGCAGCACGATGCGGTCGGGCGAGCCGACGCCGGCGCCAGCGCGTTTCATGACCTGCTTCTGGACCATGCCCTTGAGGCTGGCAGGGTCTTTTTGATTCGACGGTTTATTCGATTCCGCCACCAGGATGTCGCCGTTTGGCAGCACGTACAGCCAGCGCGGATGGTCGAGGCCAGTGGCGTACGGCGCCACGGTGAGGCCGGCTGCGGCGGTTGGCATGGCGCCATTGGCCCAGCCTTGCGCCTTGGCGATGTGCACCGTGGGTATCATGGATTTTTCCGGCGCGGGCAGGGTCGGATGCGGGCCGAAGCCGGCCGCATACTGTCCCGGAGCGGGCGCCACGTTTGGCGCGGTCTGGGCGCACGCGACCAGGCCGACACTCGACAATAACAATGTCGGTAACAGCGTCGGTAACAGCGTCAGTGGCAGGCGCGCGCCGCTCATGCCGGATTCCCTTTTTCCTTTGGGACCACATCGTGGTCACGCATGGCGTCGCCGCGGTCGGGTTGCGGCTGGGCCTGGCCCGAACCGCCTGCGGATGGCGGAGCGCCAGGGGTATTGCGCAGGTCCGTATCCACCAGCCCATTGGCCAGGTCGGATGCGGCCTGCTTGCCAATGCCGGTTACGCCGGTGGCCTGGCCATCGGGTGATTCGTCGCGTTCATGCGGCTGGCGCTTGTAGCCGTCGTTGTCTTCAATCTTCTTATCGGTGTTGATGTGACGGTCGGGGGCATTGTCTGACATGGTCTCTCCTTGGTGGTCTGTTGCTTTAAATCCAACCTCTTATCGTAACCGCTGCCCGCCAAGCAAGTCGCGCAATTGATTGATGATTTTTTGCAAGTATTTCGCTAACATCAGTCATTGTTGATTTCCGGGATACTGCCTTGACTGCTGACGCCCTGCTGCACGCCGCTTCTGCCAACTGCCCCAACTGCTTTGCGGAGACGACCGGCAATTTTTGCCACCAATGCAGCCAGGAGACAACGCTGCATCCGCCCAGCACGCGCGAGTTCCTGCATGAATTCATTGGCCATTACGTGGCGCTGGAAGGCAAGCTGTGGAAAAGCCTGTGGCTGCTCCTGCTGAAACCCGGCCGCCTGACGCTTGAATACATCCAGGGACGGCGCGTGCGCTATGTGCAGCCGCTGCGCATTTACCTGACGTTCAGTTTGATCTTTTTTGCGCTGATAAAGTTCAGCGGCGTAAATTTTTTTGAAACCGGCACTGCCCCTGCCCATACCGCGTCGCCGCCAGCCATCAGCAAGCCGGCAGCGTCCACCGGCATCCCCAACGACCAGAACGAAACGTTCCAGGATGCCGGCAAACTGGCCAACCAGCTCCATGCCGGCTGGGGCCCGCGGATCGAGGCCTTCCTGGCGCAGCCGCAGGACCAGATGGTGCATCAGCTGAGCAAGACGTTCTTCGCCTACGGCCCGTATGCGCTGTTTGCGTTGATGCCGGTCTTTGCACTGCTGCTGAAATTGCTGTATCTCGGCACCGGTCGCCGCTACGGCGCGCACCTGCTGTTCGCGCTGCACGCGAATGCGTTCGCGTTTGCCGTGCTGGCGCTGCAGATTGCACTGCCGTCACGCTGGGGTTTCATCCACTTCGTCTTGTTGGCCTGGATGGTCATCTACCTGCCGCTGGCAATGCGCCGCGTGTATGGCGGCGGCAAGTTCGTGACCTTCCTGCGGTGGATCGTGCTGATGCTGCTGCACAGCCTGTGCATCGCGCTGGCCATCGCTGCCACGCTCGGCTCGGCCTTCGTTGCGTAAGCCGGCAGGGCGCTTTATACTGTACGGATAACCAGTCCTTGCAGGCCGTGGCGTGGCAGAACAGGTAAGAATCGGTTACGCTCCTGTCCATTGTTCTTCCACGCAGAGATCCTATGTCCGCCGCCCCGCCTGAATCGCAAAAAACCATCGCGCTGGTCGTGCGGCACAACACGCTGGGCATCGAGGAACCGGTCGCCGGCATCCTCGCCTTTTTGCGTGGCGCCGGGTACCGCGTGGTGCTGGAAGAATCCACTGCCGCGCACCTGGCCATGGACGGCATCGACGCGCTCTCCATCGCCGACATCGGCGCCGTGGCATGCGCGGCAGTCGTGATGGGCGGGGACGGCACCATGCTTGGCCTCGCGCGCCAGTTGGCGCCCTACGATGTGCCGCTCATTGGCATCAACCAGGGCCGCCTGGGCTTCATGACCGACATCCCGATCGACCGCATGATTCCCGTGCTGGGCGATATATTGGCCGGCCGCAGCACGGCGGAAAAGCGCACGCTGCTCGAAGCGAAGGTCATGCGCGACGGCGTCGCGATTGCCGAAGGCCTGGCGGTCAACGACGTGGTGGTGTCGCGCGGTGCCGGCGCCGGCATGGTGGAACTGAAAGTGGAAGTCGATGGCAAATTCATGTACGCGCAGCGTTCGGACGGCCTGATCATCTCCACGCCCACCGGCTCGACGGCGTACGCGCTGTCGGCCGGCGGTCCGTTGCTGCACCCGAGCCTGCAAGGCATCGTGCTGGTGCCGATCGCGCCGCACGCGCTGTCGAACCGCCCGATCGTGGTGCCCGAGGCAAGCGAGATCGTGGTCGAAATCATCAACGGGCGCGATACCAGCGTCAATTTCGACATGCAGACGTTTGCCAGCCTGCAGCAACGCGACCGCATCGTCATTGCCCGTTCGCCCAACACGATCACGTTCCTGCACCCGCACGGCTGGAGCTACTACGACACCCTGCGCGAAAAGCTGCACTGGAACGAGAGTCCTTCGTTCCAGGCCAGATAGCGCCAAAACATTCGTCACATCCGTCAGGAATCCTGCTTTTATGCTGCGTACCCTTACCATCCGCGATTTCGTCATTGTCGACACGATCGAGCTCGAGTTCTCCGCCGGCTTCTCCGTGTTCACCGGCGAAACCGGCGCCGGCAAGTCGATCCTGATCGACGCGCTGCAGCTGGCGCTCGGCGGACGCGGCGATGCCAGCGTGGTCCGCGAAGGCGCGGCCCGGGCTGACATCACCGCCGACTTCGCTGTCACCGATGCCGCCGCCGCGTGGCTCGACCAGCACGCGCTGGCCGCCGACGAGGGCGGGGCGCTGCTGCGCCGCGTGATCGACAACGCCGGCCGCTCCAAGGCCTATATCAACGGTGTCGCCGCCACCGCTGCGCAGCTGCGCGAACTGGGCGACCTGCTGGTCGATATCCACGGCCAGCACGCGCACCAGTCGCTGCTGAAACTCGATGCGCAGCGCGTGCTGCTCGACAATCAGTCCGGCGGCGGCATGGCCGACGTGCCGGCGGTCACCG
>Ga0265798_10011751_pt1 | contig 10640 bp, 10 predicted proteins | sample P3T30metagenome_FD_192430 | JGI IMG/M metagenome (GOLD analysis project Ga0265798, IMG submission 192430) | Plant litter microbial communities from East Loma Ridge, Irvine, California - P3 T30 | ecosystem: Environmental > Terrestrial > Plant litter > Unclassified | place: USA: California... | reverse complement strand
ACCGACGGCCAGATCTTCCTGGAGACCTCGCTGTTCAACGCCGGTATCCGTCCTGCGATCAACGCCGGTATCTCGGTGTCGCGCGTCGGTGGCGCCGCCCAGACCAAGGTCATCAAGGGCCTGTCCGGCGGTATCCGTACCGACCTGGCGCAGTACCGTGAACTGGCTGCGTTCGCGCAGTTCGCATCGGACCTGGACGAATCGACCCGCAAGCAGCTGGACCGCGGTGCGCGCGTGACCGAACTGCTGAAGCAGAAGCAGTACTCGCCGCTGTCGACCTCGCTGATGGCCGCGTCGCTGTTCGCCGTCAACAAGGGTTACCTGGACAACGTCGAAGTCAAGCGCGTGCTGGAATTCGAAGCCGGCCTGCACAACTACCTGAAGTCGAGCCACGGCGCCATCCTGTCGAAGATCGAACAGACCAAGGCACTGGACAAGGACAACGAGGCCGCACTGGCCGCCGCTGTCGCCGACTTCAAGAAGTCGTTCTAAGCGTTCTCTAACAGATCGCGGGACGGGGGCATCAACACACCCCCGTCCACACAAGGAGTAAGGGCTCATGGCAGCAGGCAAAGAGATACGTGGCAAGATCAAAAGCGTAGAAAATACGAAGAAGATCACCAAGGCGATGGAAATGGTCGCCGCGTCCAAGATGCGCAAGGCGCAGGACCGGATGCGCGCCGCCCGTCCCTACAGCGAGAAGGTCCGTAACATCACGGCCAACCTCGCCACTGCGAACCCGGAATACACCCACGCGTTCATGGCGCAAGCCAAGAACGTCGAGGCGAAAGCCGTCGGCTTCATCGTCGTCACGACCGACAAGGGTCTGTGCGGCGGCATGAACACCAACGTGCTGCGCCAGGTGACGCAGAAGACCCGCGAGCTGGAAGCCGCGGGCAAACGCATTGAAGTCGTCGCAATCGGTAACAAAGGTCTGGGTTTCCTGAACCGCGTCGGCGTGAAGGTCGTGTCGCACGTCACCCAGATCGGCGACACCCCGCACCTGGAAAAGCTGATCGGCCCGATCAAGGTCATGCTCGACGCTTACCAGGATGGCCAGCTGGACGCGGTGTACCTGTGCTACACCAAGTTCATCAACACCATGCGCCAGGAACCGGTGGTCGAGCAACTGCTCCCGCTGCCGGCCCAGCACCTGGAAGCGGAGCGCGGCGGCCACTCGTGGGACTACATCTACGAGCCGGACGCGCAAGTCGTCATCGACGAGCTGCTGGTGCGCTACGTCGAAGCGCTGATCTACCAGGGCGTGGCCGAGAACCTGGCGTCCGAGCAGTCGGCGCGCATGGTGGCGATGAAGGCCGCGAGCGACAACGCGGGCAGCGTCATCGGCGAGCTGAAGCTGGTCTACAACAAGACCCGCCAGGCGGCGATTACGAAAGAACTCTCCGAGATCGTGGCCGGCGCGGCCGCAGTCTGACGGACCAAGTATTGCAGGGCTGGGCGACACGCATGCGTGCGGCGCCCGGCCTACACGAATATCAAAACTATATCTGAAGGAACGAACATGGCTGATGGCAAAATCGTTCAGTGTATCGGCGCCGTGGTTGACGTGGAATTCCCGCGCAACGCAATGCCGAAGGTTTTCGACGCACTGAAAATGGAAGGCTCCGAACTGACCCTGGAAGTCCAGCAGCAGCTGGGCGACGGCATCGTCCGTACCATCGCACTGGGCAGCTCGGAAGGCCTGCGTCGCGGCATGGTTATCCAGAACACCAATGCCCCGATCATGGTGCCGGTCGGCACCGCGACCCTCGGTCGCATCATGGACGTGCTGGGCAACCCGATCGACGAATGCGGCCCGGTCAACGCCGACCGCACCGCCTCGATCCACCGCGCAGCCCCGGCCTACGACGAACTGTCGCCGTCGACCGACCTGCTGGAAACCGGCATCAAGGTGATCGACCTGGTGTGCCCGTTCGCCAAGGGCGGTAAAGTCGGCCTGTTCGGCGGCGCCGGCGTCGGCAAGACCGTCAACATGATGGAACTGATCAACAACATCGCCAAGGCGCACTCGGGTCTGTCCGTGTTCGCCGGCGTGGGCGAGCGTACCCGCGAAGGTAACGACTTCTACCACGAGATGGCCGATGCCAAGGTGGTTGACCTGGAAAACCCGGCCAACTCGAAAGTGGCGATGGTCTACGGCCAGATGAACGAACCGCCGGGCAACCGTCTGCGCGTGGCGCTGACCGGCCTGACCATGGCCGAAGCGTTCCGTGACGAAGGCAAGGACGTCCTGTTCTTCGTCGACAACATCTACCGTTACACCCTGGCCGGTACCGAAGTGTCGGCACTGCTGGGCCGTATGCCGTCCGCGGTGGGCTACCAGCCGACCCTGGCCGAAGAGATGGGCCGCCTGCAGGAGCGCATCACCTCGACCAAGACCGGTTCGATCACCTCGATCCAGGCCGTGTACGTCCCTGCGGATGACTTGACCGACCCGTCGCCGGCAACCACCTTCGCCCACCTGGATTCGACCGTCGTGCTGTCGCGTGACATCGCCTCGCTGGGTATCTACCCGGCCGTGGATCCGCTGGACTCGACCTCGCGCCAGCTGGACCCGCTGGTCGTCGGTGCCGAGCACTACGAAACCGCGCGCGCCGTGCAGGGCACCCTGCAGCGCTACAAGGAACTGCGCGACATCATCGCGATTCTGGGCATGGACGAACTGGCGCCGGAAGACAAGCTGGTGGTGGCGCGTGCACGTAAGATGCAGCGTTTCCTGTCGCAGCCGTTCCACGTGGCCGAAGTGTTCACCGGCGCACCGGGCAAGTACGTGTCGTTGAAGGACACGATCAAGGGCTTCAAGATGATCGCATCGGGCGAACTGGACCACCTGCCGGAACAGGCGTTCTACATGGTTGGCACGATCGAGGAAGCCATCGAGAAGGCCAAGAAGCTGGCTGCTTGATCCAAGCCCTCTTTTAGCCTCTCCAAAGGACACACATGGCAAACACCATTCACGTTGACGTCGTCTCGGCCGAAGAGCAGATCTTTTCGGGCGAAGCCGAATTCGTCGCGTTGCCGGGTGAATCGGGTGAGCTGGGCATCTACCCGATGCACACCCCCTTGATCACGCGCATCCGTCCGGGCGCCGTGCGCATCAAAGTGGCTGGCCGCTCCGATGAAGAGTTCGTCTTCGTCGCCGGCGGCATCCTGGAAGTCCAGCCGAAAGGCGTGACCGTCCTGGCCGACACCGCGATCCGCGGCAGCGACCTGGACGAGGCGAAAGCCCAGGAAGCCAAGCGCAAGGCCGAAGAGCTGATGCAGACCAAGGATACCCAGATCGACTACGCCAAGGCGCAGGCCGAACTGTCGGCTGCGATCGCGCAGCTGGCGGCAATCCAGAAATTGCGTTCGCGCGGCCGTTGATCGTTTGACGGCTTGAAGAAAAGGCAGCCTGCGGGCTGCCTTTTTTATTGCTGCGCCGCCGGGCGATGGGAAACTGATAAGCTGGCAGTAACGACAACACAGCGATCGAGCCACTCATGCGTACCATCGAACAAATCCTCCGCACCGCCCGCAACGTGGCGGTGGTCGGCCTGTCCGACAAGCCCGAGCGCGCCAGCCACGAAGTGGGCGCCTACTTGCAGCAGCAGGGCTACCGCATCCTCCCCGTCAACCCGGCCTATGCCGGCCGCCGGATCCTGGGCCGGACCGTGTACGCGACCCTGCGGGAAGCCGCCGACGCGCTGGCGCAGGAAGGCCAGCGCATCGACATCGTCGACGTGTTCCGCAAGGCCGAGGACGTGCCGCCGGTCGCCCGCGATGCCATCGAGGTGCGCGCCGGCACCCTGTGGATGCAGCTCGGGATCGAGAACCAGGCGGCGGCCGACCTGGCGCGCGCGGCCGGCCTGGACGTGGTGATGAACCACTGCATGCTGGTCGAGCACCGCAAGCTCGGGACGGCGGCCGCATGAAGGCGCTGGAGCGCTTCCGCGCCCGCAAAGGTTTCAAGCTGCGCGAGGAGGATGCCGGCGCCACCCCGCTGCGCGACGACGATGGCGGCAAACTGGGCAAAGCAGAAGTGAAACAGCGCGAGCGCGATTTGACGACCGAACTGGCGATCGGCGCCGCCGCATTGCAGGAAAAGCTGTACGCCGCGCGCAGGCACAAACTGCTGCTGGTCCTGCAGGGGATGGACACCTCGGGCAAGGATGGGACGGTCCGCAAGCTGTTCTCGCACATCAATCCGATGGGCTTGAAGGCCACCGGGTTCACGCTGCCGACCACGCGCGAGCGCGCCCACGATTTCCTGTGGCGCGTGCACCCCCACGTGCCGGGCAATGGCGAGATCGCGATCTTCAACCGCAGCCACTACGAAGACGTGCTGGTGCCGCGCGTGGCCGGCGACATCGACGGCAAGGAGGTCAAGCGCCGCTACGCCCAGATCCGCGATTTCGAGCGCATGCTGGCCGAATCCGGCACGACCATCATGAAGGTGTTTTTGCACATCTCGAAGGACGAGCAAAGGAAGCGCCTGCAATCCCGCCTGATTGACCCGGAGAAGCACTGGAAGTTCGATCCGGCCGACGTGGCGGCGCGTGCGCAGTGGGATGACTACCAGCGCGCCTACGAGGATGCGATCGGCGCCACCGATGCCGACCACGCGCCGTGGTACGTGGTGCCGGCCGATTCGAAAACCCACCGCAACCTGGTCATCTCGCACCTGCTGCTGGAGACGATGCAGAGGATGAAGCTGGAATGGCCGGCGCCGAAGGCCGATTTGTCGCAGGTGCGGATCGAGTGAGGCCGATGCGCGGCGTATCGACGCCCGGCGTATCGACGCACCGCGTAATTATCATAGAATGAAGACCTTTCCTCATTCATCGCGCCTGCCACCATGTTCAAGACCACCGCACTGCTGCTTTCCCTCGGCGCCGCCGTCGCCGCCATCGCCGTCACCACGCCGGCGCCTGCGCAGGCCCAGTCCGCCGCGCCGGCCGTGAACGCGGCGCCGGCGTCGTGCCCGGCCGTGCTGCACCACACCTTCAAGCGCCTGCAGGACGAAGCACCTCAGGACCTGTGCCAGTACGCCGGCAAGGTGGTGCTGGTGGTGAACACCGCCAGCTACTGCGGTTTCACCAAGCAGTACGAGGGCCTGGAAAAGCTGTACGCCAAGTACGGCGCGCGCGGCCTGGTGGTGCTGGGCTTCCCGTCGAACGACTTCAAGCAGGAAGATGCGGACGCCAAGAAGATCGCCGACCTGTGCTACAACACGTATGGCGTGAAATTCCCGATGTTCGCCAGCACCGTGGTGACGGGAGCGAATGCGAATCCGCTGTATGCGGAACTGATCAAGGCCACCGGCAACCAGCCGAAGTGGAATTTCAATAAATACCTGATCGGGCGCGATGGCAAGGTGGTCGAGTATTTCCCGAGCAAGGTGACGCCGGAGGATGCGGCGCTGGTGGGGAAGATCGAAAAAGCGCTGGGGAGCTGAGCTTGCACCGTCGTTCCCGCGAAGGCGGGGACGACGTATCGGTAATCACATACGCTTATGGTGATTTTGATGTGCATCAACGATTTTGTTAATGCGCCTCAATAAACTTCTCTTCGCTGAACAACAACACGAAGAAAGGTCTCACCATGAACAAGTCGATGCTGAAACTGATGATCGCCGCCTTGGGCGTTGCCGGCGCCGCTGCGCCCGCGCTGGCGCAGCAGGAGCAGCAGCAAAACGGGCCATGGCTGGTGCGCGTGCGCGCGGTCCACATCGATCCGGCCGACAAGTCCGACCCGGTCGGCGGCAGCGGCGCCGCCAACCGCCTGCACGTCAGCGACAAGTGGATTCCCGAAGTCGACATCTCGTATTACTTCACGCCGCACTGGGCGGCCGAGCTGATCCTCACCTATCCGCAGAAGCACACCGTCACGCTGGACGGCGCCGGCATCGGCACCTTCAAGCACCTGCCGCCAACGCTCACCGCGCAATACCACTTCCTGCCCGGCGCCATCATCGATCCCTACGTCGGCGCCGGCATCAACTACACCCTGATGTCGAAGGTGCGCCTGCTGGACGGCGCCGCCCGTCTCGAGCACGACAGCGTCGGGCTGGCACTGCAGGCCGGCGTCGATTTTAAGATCGATGAACGCTGGTCGTTCAACGTCGATGTGAAAAAGGTGCAGATCCGCAGCGACGTCGCGATCGGTGGCGTGAGCGCCAGCCGCGTCAAGGTCGATCCGGTGCTGGTGGGCGTGGGTGTAGGCTACCGGTTCTAGTCAAACGCAACGATTGCCGCTTTCTCCAAAGTGCCACCGGTACGGCTCAACCCCGTACCGGCTTTACGCCGGCTCCGTGCCGGCCTTTTTATTTGGCCAGCACCGCCCGCAGCGGCCCGCGCAGCGCATTGCACACCACGATCTCCTCGGCGCGCATGAGGGTCTCGCGCGGGATCGGGCCTTCGATCGCGTTCCAGGCCGGATCGTCGAGCAGCACGGCGCGCATTACGCCCGGCAGCGCGCCGGACGACAGCGGCGGCGTGGTCCAGCGCCCATCGATGCGCACGAACACGCTGCTGCGCCCGCCCTCGGCCAATTCCCCGCGTTCGTTGAAGAACAGGGTGTCGAAGGCGCCTGCGCTTTCCGCCGCGCGCCAGGCGGCGTCGTAGCGGCTGCGCACACTGGTTTTATGGCGCAGGAACAGGTCGTCCGATCGGACGGGGTCCGCCGCCAGCAGCAGCCGCACCGGCACCTGCAGCGGCGCCAGCACGCCGCTCTGCAGCGTCACCTCGCCGTCAGGGCGCAGCGCCAGGCGCAGGCGGTGCGGCAGGGCAGGGGGCAGCAGCGCGCAGGCGGCGTCCAGGCGGGCGCGCACCAGTGCGGAGTCGAACGGGTAGTCGAAGTAGGCGCTCGAGGCTTGCAGGCGCGCCAGGTGGCGTTCCAGGTGGCGGCAGCCATCCTCGCGCGTCGCATGAAGCGTTTCGAAGATCTCGAAGGTGTTGGCCAGCCCGGTGAGGAAGCGCGCCTTGAGCCGGCACTCGGCATATTCGGCCGCGGCGTCGCTGTCGTGGACGATGCCGGCGCCGACGCCGAGTTCCCCCTGGCGCACGCCGCCGTATTCCGGCTGCAGCACCAGGGTGCGGATCGGTACGGACAGGCAGAAGTCCCCGAACTGCGCCCCGAACTGCGCGCCGGTTTGCGCGCCGGTCTGCACGGCATCCGGCGCACCGGATGGCAAGCTCGATGGCACGCCAGCCGCGGGCGGATCGAACCAGCCGATCGCGCCCGTATAGATGCCGCGCGCCGCCGGTTCGAGATCGCGGATGATTTCCATCGTGCGGCGCTTGGGGGCGCCGGTGATCGAGCCGCAGGGATACAGCGCCTCGAAGATGCCGGACAGGGTCGCGTCCTCGCGCAATTGCGCCTGGACGGTCGAGGTCATCTGCAGCACGCTGCTGTAGCGCTTCACCTCGAACAGCGCCGGCACGGCCACGCTGCCGGTACGCGCGACGCGTCCCAGGTCGTTGCGCAGCAGGTCGACGATCATGAGGTTTTCGGCGCGGTTCTTGGGATCCTGGGCCAGCGCCTGGGCGCGCGCGGCGTCGAGCGCATCGTCGCCCGAGGCCGGCGCCGTACCCTTCATCGGGCGCGCCAGCAGGCGGCCGCTGTCGTGGCGCACGAACAGTTCCGGCGACAGCGACAGCACCGCGCGGCCGTCGGGCAGTTTGACCAGGGCGCCATACGGCACCGGCTGGCGCGCGCGCAGGCGAGCGTACAGCGCGAACACCGAGCCGAAGGCGTCGAAGCGCAGGCGGTAGGTATAGTTGACCTGGTAGGTGTCGCCGGCGGCGATCCATTCGCGGATGGCGCCGATGGCGTGCGTGAACGCGGTGGCGTCGACGTTCGGACGCACTGCGGCGATGCCGGCCGGGCGATCGGCGCACGCGGTGTCGGCAACGCGCCGCTCCAGCCAGGCAGCGACGGCGTCCGCGTCCAGTCTTTGGCAGCGTTCGAACAGCAGTACCTGGGCCAGCGGCTCCGGCGCTGCCGCTTCGGTGGCCACGCCGAGCAGGCGTTCCCCCAGTTCATAGCTCAGCAACGGCACTGCGTACAGGCCGCGTCGTAGCGCGTCCTGCAGGCCTTCCAGCAATTGCGGCCAGCCGGCGCCATCGTGGCAGGCCAGCGTGCCGGCGTGGCCCTGGTACAGGCGCGAGCGCGCCTGGGTGCGGCCTTCCGGGCTGGCGTCGTCGAGCAGGGCGAAGACCGCGCCGGTGTCCATGGGTAGCATCGGGCGAGGATGGGCTCAGGCGGCCAGCAGCAGGGCCAGCTGCAGCGGGCTGTTCTCGGCCGGGTGCTGGCGGAAGCCGCTCTTGGCGTAGCGGTGCCAGCGACCGGTCACGTACGAGACCAGCATGGCGGCGCGCGCGGCGACGTCGTCCTCGCGCCCGTGGCCCTGGCTGGCGGCCACGCGCAGCGCGCCCTTGAACGCCATCTCGACCTTGTCGTAGAACTGGTTCATGCGCGCGTTGAGGCGTTCGTCTTCTCCGACCAGCGCGTCGCCGATCAGCACGCGCGTCATGCCGGGATTGCTGGCGGCGAAGGAGAGCAGCATCTGCAGCATCGCGTGCGCCTGCGCCACGCCGTCTTCCTCGCGCTCGGTGATCTGGTTGATGAGGCCGAATACGGTGGATTCGATGAAGTCGATCAATCCCTCGAACATCTGGGCCTTGCTGGCGAAGTGGCGGTACAGCGCCGCTTCGGAGACCGACAACTTGGCGGCCAGCGCCGCGGTCGTGATCTTGTCGCCCTTCGGATGTTCGAGCATTGCCGCCAAGGCTTGGAGGATCTGCAGTTTGCGCTGGCCCGGCTTGGTGCTTGCCATGTCTTTCACGTTCTCTGTTTGGATTGGTTGGAGAGCCCCTGCGTCGTGGCGCGGGACTTCTTTGTTATCAACGCAGCCGCTGCAGCTGCAGCGGCAGGCGAAGCACGGATTTTACTTTGACATCGACGTAGCCGGGGCGTTTGCGCATTTTCGGCAGGGGTGCTTTTCCGATCGGATCGCTGTAGCGCAGGTATTGCGTGACCCAGGCGGTGCGCAGACCGAGCTGCTTGGCGTGCTTCAGATTGACCAGCGTGTCCTCGACCAGGATGCAGCGGCGCGGCGCCAGGCCGTGCTTGCGCATCAGCCGGCGCAGCATCAGCTTAGACGGTTTTGGGCGCAGCTGGCCATGCACGCGCATGTCCTCGATCGCGATGTGGTGCGCGAAGTGGCGCTGCAGGCCGAGGTGGCGCATCACGCCGGTCGAGTAGGTGGTGGGCGCGTTGGTCAGCAGGATCTTGCGGCCGGGCAGGCGCCGCAGCAGGCGGGACAGGCCGCGCTCGAAGCGCACCAGTTCATGCAGGGCGCCCAGGTCGTGGGTCTCGCGCAGGAAGTCGGCGGCGTCGACCTGGTGGTGGCGGATCATGCCGAGCAGGGTGGCGCCATAGCGCTTCCAGTAGCCGACGCGGGCCGCGTTGACCGCCTCGATGGTGCCCGGATTGGTGCCGTCGCCGAGCACGCGCGCAATGTAGGTGTTCATGTTGGCGCTGATGGCCGGGAAGATGGCGAATGAAGCGTCGTGCAGGGTATTGTCGAGGTCGAACAGCCAGACGGGAGTGGGGGAGTTGGACACGGGGGCAAGATGAGAGGAAGGCTGATCTGGTCACGTGGTCCCGCCCTGGCCGGCCAGGGCGGGAACGACGGTTTGCGAGGAACGACGGTCTGGAGATTATATCGATCCAGCAAACGCACAAATAAAAAATGCTCCCACGAGGGGAGCATCTTTTACGAAATCTGGCGGAGCGGACGGGACTCGAACCCGCGACCCCCGGCGTGACAGGCCGGTATTCTAACCAACTGAACTACCGCTCCAGACTGGTGCCCTTGACGTGGATTGAACACGTGGCCTCTCCCTTACCAAGGGAGTGCTCTACCACTGAGCTACAAGGGCATCATCATCATTTCACAGTGACTTTCGCCGCTGCAAACTTCAGTGAGACCGGATCATAGTGCCAAAGGCTTGTTCGGTCAAGACTTCCAGCAATAAAGAGTGCTCGATACGGCCATCGATGATGTGAACCGTATTGACACCCGACTTGGCGGCGTCCAGCGCCGACGAGATTTTCGGCAGCATGCCGCCGGAAATCGTGCCGTCCGCGAACATCTCGTCGATCTCGCGCGCCGACAGGTCGGTGACCAGGTTGCCCTGCTTGTCCTGCACGCCGGCGATGTTGGTCATCATGATCAGCTTTTCGGCTTTCAGGATTTCCGCGATCTTGCCGGCGACCACGTCGGCGTTGATGTTGTAGGCCTGCCCGTCCTGGCCGAAGCCGATCGGCGAGATGATCGGGATGAAGGCGTCGTCCTGCAGGGCTTTCACCACGGCCGGGTTGATCGCCTCGATGTCGCCGACGAAGCCGATGTCCAGGAATTCGCCCGGCTTGTCCTTGTCCGGCATCGCCATCTTGCGCGCGCGGATCAGGCCGCCGTCCTTGCCGGTCAGGCCCACGGCCTGGCCGCCGTAGTGGTTGATCAGCATGACGATGTCCTGCTGGACTTCGCCGCCCAGCACCCACTCGACCACTTCCATGGTCTCTTCGTCGGTGATGCGCATGCCTTGCACGAAGGTGCCCTGCTTGCCGAT
>Ga0265798_10011750_pt1 | contig 10641 bp, 14 predicted proteins | sample P3T30metagenome_FD_192430 | JGI IMG/M metagenome (GOLD analysis project Ga0265798, IMG submission 192430) | Plant litter microbial communities from East Loma Ridge, Irvine, California - P3 T30 | ecosystem: Environmental > Terrestrial > Plant litter > Unclassified | place: USA: California... | reverse complement strand
CTCCCTTCAGCCGGCTCACCCGCAACGTTCCGCACTGACTGTCCCCTTGAAATCTTATTTATTCATAGCAGAAGGAGATGCGCGCGCGCACACATGCGGCGATAGGAGCTGCTTCTGAATCGGACTTGTGAATCGGATCTGACATCGCTTCACGACAGACATGGCGGCACCTGCATACATCACAGTGATACAATCCCACTGGGATTACCTTATCAAGCGTGCGCTGTGGCACAGGCATCGTCGGCTGCTGCTTGGAGAAACCACGCACAGCATTTAGCCTTGAGACGTTACCAGGCGACACATCGCTTACCCGATGACGGGTGTCTGGCAGGCGCCTCAGTTTGTGGCCTACTTTGTGGCGCATACTCTCTGCGATGCGGGAATACTGCAAAGTCTATTCATTGTCAGAAAGTGTTCGACCAGAAGGTAGACGTGAGTAATTGTGGGTTTTTTGTGTCAGATAGGAGCGAAAGACATTGCTGATTTCGTTCCTCACTGTCCGAAGACTAAGATGAACTATGCTTTGAAAATTGTGGTATCATCAGGAAAGGGGGAGGCGAAGGACGAATGTAACATACCTTTGGTACCTAGGTACATGGTGGCGTCCTCGTGGACCTGTCAGTTGTCAGGGTCCTCGGCCGGCGACGGCAAGGCGGACGTGGAGGCAAGGCAGTGCAGTCGATGATACGCACTGAGTTTGCGCCATGTGTGAGTGTATGTGTGTGCGGCTGCATTGAAAAGGAGAGTGTTGTGCGACAAAACTCGGACAGCTTGGATACGAGGGAGATTTTCTCTCATCGGCCCGGCTCTTCTGTGGCCGAGAGATCTGCATCAGTACCTGCCAATCTTCACCTGTAAGAACCAGTTTGATACCCAACGGCGGGGAGCCTCAAACTCTAAAGACACGGCTCAGGACGCGTGTCGCTTCTACCTCGGTTTCTTTGACTCAAGATGCGCCGGTCGCCATCGGTGTCGCGAAAAGATTGGTGGATGCTTGCATCGGAGAGGCGAGTGGCCTTGGAAGGTGAGGAGAAGTTCTGCAGTGCAAGAGCGGAAGACATTTTCTTCCAGCCTCGCTTATCCAATCGGGTAACGCGTCGTGTTTAGTCAGCCATCAAGTAAGCCATTGACGTCATGCACGTGATTTTGCCCGGGCGAGATTTGATCCCGCTGGCCCCTTGACGGTGAACTGGACGATTTACAGGGTCCGTGGAACGCAACACAAAGCAAGGTGAGTAGTTCGAGCAACGTCCTCTGATGACATCAACAGCGTTCGCAGAAAAAGAAACAACGATGACCTGGTCGATACGGTACTCCGGAGTATGCACAAGATGTCAAGGTACCACCTGGCGATAAGGGTTTGGCAGCTTCAGCGCTTTGTAGCTGAACGGAGTTAGCCGTCTGGTCGAGCTGGTCGAGCTCGATGTGAAGCAGGGCAACGCGCGTGGCTGCGTTAGGACCTCTTCTCAAACACACCGTCGACCACGCCGTCATGGTTCCAGTTTACCCCGGGATCAAGCAGTGATCGGGACAAGACCGATCTACTTCCAAAGGCTAGCGCGATCGATATCCTATGAATGGTACTAGCACGTGACTCAGCCCCCCAAGGGTCCGCCGACAATCCAACCGGTTCTGGAATCTCCCAGACTATCTTCGAGACCACGACTGTCAGCCTGGATCGAAGTCACGTTGTGGACTCAATGTGGAGGGCATGATAGCGGGGGTTCATGCCAGGAAGCCCCGAGCCGTACATGACGCGTATGAATCATCAAGGCCTGATTCGCTGGATAAGGACCCTTTGCTCTGATCAGTGAGCTCGTAAGCAGGTTGGCGTTCAGCAACTGCCCTTTCCATGTCATTGTTAGAGAAATCAGGGTCCAAGCTGCACGTTTGGAATGCGGGGGAAGTTCAGCATCGTCTGATTGGTACGATCACATATCGTCTGCGTAATGGTCAGGCCACGAGCGATCGTACCTTTGAAGAAATTCAGCTGAACAACGGCTATATGAAGCTGCTGCTGTCCGTTGAGAAGGTGGTATCACAACTCAAGCATACAATCAGCCTCAATCAACAAATTCAACCAACCCCAACCTTCTCAAACATCTCTATCAGTCCAACTACACCACACAATGCCTTCCCCATTCCAGCAGAAGTACTCTTCCCAGAACCACAAGGTCTTTGGAGACAACACCACCCCAGCCATGCCTGAAGCACCCAAGCAGGAGGCCGACCGTCGTTCTTCTGAGTCTTCAGTTGGCTCTTCATACTACGATGGCCGTCGTAGGGTATGTTCATCCTCTCTGGGTTCATACTCAGGATTTTCTTATGTCATGCTAACATCTCTCAGTCTTCCGCAGCTCAGCGATTTGGCAACCTAGAGGCTCTCAAGCGTCGTCAAGACGAGGAGAGCATGGCTCGCAGGCAGTCATTCCACGACGCATACGGAAAGCCAGGTTTCCTTGGAACTCTCTGGAACAAGTACGTCATGCTTCTTTTCCTTTGAACCATGACACCTTGCTAACAGTTTGTAGCTTCACTCGTGGTCCTATTACTCCTTCTCAGAAGTAGCTTGACCAGCATTCTTCTGTTTCTTTGAATGTGTCTATTCAGCATGTTATAGCGATGACTGGAGTTTGACGAAGCATGCATTGCCGCTTTTGCGCAAAAACAGCATAGCGATGGAACTGGCCAGTTTTTAGACGGCCACATGACTTGTACTATACCAAGAGGATGTATCATATTATGAACAATTTGTACTCATGAAATTTGCACCAGATGCTGTGATGTCTGTCTTAGCAAAAGCTTAGGCTCGTGTGGGGGTGACCCACCATGCCACGATTGGTGTTCGCGACAGTGACGTCGGAGAGAACACGTAAATTCACATGAACAACACCTCTCACCAACTACGCGCTGCCTAAGCCCAAACTATCCTGACAAAACAAGACCCTCGAAGAAATACAAGCTGAATACACACGTCTTGACCTAAGAAACAGCGTGTACCAGTTCCTACCCCGCCAACGTCACCTCTCATCACTCTTGCCTGCTTTCAATCGCGTCCTCCTAGGAGCGCACCACTACAACCCTTACGATGACTACAAGAACTCGCTCTCCGGGCTTCGGCGACACCACGAGCATCAATCTAAATCGCTTGTTGTCCAGATTGGACCGTTTAGTACTGGTCGACCCGTCACCGCAGTTGCGAAAGTCCACCTACGAGCGCGCACGTGTGAGCGCGGTAAGCTTCACACAGTTTTACATTCTATTGCATATACTGATGGTATCATAGAACATTGAACATGCACGCACCCTACTCCTCAGCCTCGAACACTCTGCCTCTACGATACCCTCCAAGTCGAAGAAAGCCGAACTACAGAACGACCTGCAACAGAAACGCGAACTCATAAAGCAACTCAACCAACGGATATACGAGCTTAATCAGCTAGACGATACGGAGTCAGAGGGGTCGGTAGACTCTGATGAAGAAGACGCGGATCAGTTTCCCTCGTATGCACCGAGAGTGAAGACGGAAGCCGGGCGTGATGTGTCGACATCTACGGAAGGCAACGAGGCATTCCAGAATGCAGCACAAGGCATCGCATCCGAACTGCGCAGAAGAGGCAAGCCGGAGGCGAACGCAGCAGGGACTCAATCAGCATCCGGCAACTCTTTGTTTCCGTCCAAATCTACCTCAAGTACAGCCGACCCTTCGCTTGCGAAAACAGAAGCGCTCCTCTCCCACGAACGCAACGAACAAGAAGAGCTCACAACGGACTTACTAGATATGGCAAGACAACTGAAAGAGCAATCAATACACTTCGGAAACACGCTCGAAGGGGACAAAGGCGTAGTGGATCGCGCACTTGCAGGGCTAGACAAGAACACGTTGAACATGGATGCTGCCAGCAGAAGAATGGGTGCCCTGCGGAGGATGACTGAAGGCAAGGGTTGGTGGGACAGGATCAAGCTGTATGGCATGATCGCTGGGCTATGGGTGATCGCCTTCCTGATCGTCTTCGTTGGGCCGAAGATTCGTTTCTAGGGCGACTCTCGATCCTGCCCATCCATGTCGCAGCCATCAGCCCTGAACAGTCGTATACGCATTGCAGGGGTTAGAATTGTTGGCGGAATCACAGCGCAAGCTCTGATCGACTGCGAGCATCACGAACAGCATCGTACGATTATTATACCCACCCAATTCACTTCATTTTCATATCGGTCTACACGCAGTACAGCGCATTGTTACCGTCCCAGTGGTTCAATCTTGAGTACTCCACGATGGGGCTGCCCGATCTTCACGGCTGAGCCACGTCAAATCTGGACCCTGCGCATCTGCATGTACCCGCTTAGCGGCTTCGAGCTTCATCTTAATGTGTGCTGTCGCTCGACAACAACATAACACAGCACCACGCACCCTTCTCACGCGATTTTTATTGTTATAATTGGTGTCGCGACAACATGGCCGCCATGGAAATGCACTCATTGGGCGCGCGCTGTACGTACTCGAAGCCTGACACGCCGTGACGGACAATCACTACCGCTCACAACCTACAATGCGCATTGCCTGACAAACATCTCCAGCACTAAACCACGCGTCCGCCGATACCGAAGCCGAGTACGACCGTCTCCGCGACCTTGCGCGCCAAGAAGCCGCAAAACGCTCCTCCTGCTTCGACAAAGCCCACCAAGCGTACGAATCCGGCGATGGAGCGCGCGCCCACGAGCTTTCCGAAGAAGGCAAAGCCCACGCCGCGAAGATGGACCAATACAACCGTCAAGCGCGCGACTACATCTTCCGGGAAAACAACGCCGAGGGCAGAGTTGCGGGCGATACCATTGACCTCCACGGCTTGTTCGTAGAAGAGGCCGAGGACGTTCTGGAAGAGAGGATTAGGGTTGCGAGACAGAGAGGTGAAGGCCATCTACACGTCATTGTGGGCAAGGGCAACCACAGCAGGAATCACGTCCAGAAGATCAAGCCGAGAGTTGAGCAGGTGTGCCGCGAATTGGGATTGCAGTATCGCACTGAGGAGAACGAGGGTAGGATCTTTGTGAATCTGCAGGGTGGTGATGTGCATGAGATGCCGCCGCCTCCTCAGGCTCCGAGCTATGGAGGGTACCCTGGACAACATGGTGGACAACACGGTGGTCAACATGGCGGACAGCAACATGGCGGACAGCAACATGGCGGACAGCAACATGGCGGACAGCAACACGGTGGCCAGCAACATCATGGACAGCAGCAGGGTCAGAATGATGAGATTGAGCAGATGGCCAAGAAGGGCTTGTCCAGGTTGCTCAAGAAGCTTGGGTGCTGTACGGTTATGTAAGAGCTTGGTTGATCTACTCTTGTGTAGGTTGCAGAGGGTGACACGGAGGGCTGAAGAGACCTTCAAAAGACGTTTGATACCCGTGGATTGGATGATGGGATGAGTTTGGATAGGGACGATTCGATGTATATAGAAGGTATAAATTTGGATATCGCGAATTGATACGAGTACAGTCCACCCTGCTTTGATACCGCGTTCCCTTGCGCATGCCTTCTCACCGATTGGACCTCCTTCGTATGAGAAAGAGATCCACCATGTAGACACAGAAGCCGTACGGACTTCTTGAAGGAAACAGAAAGACACAGTTGCATCATCAGGAACGGATGATGGCATCAAACGGCTGACATGAAGTGATGGAGATCACTTCGAGTAAAGAAAGAGACGGCGCAATCGAACGCACCGAGAAATCTCAGAGAAGAACTCAAGCTCATATGGAACTTGAATGCGCAAGCCCCACATGACATCGTCTTTCCTTTAAAAACCAGAAGTGCTCCCGAAGATGATGAGAGCAATGCTCACTGTAACCTGTATAATGCTCAATCAAGCCGAGACGTGCATCGTTTACTTTGCACAATGGAGTCGGTTGCAACGATCTGACATCACGCTGCGCCCTGCCGATAAGGCTGGTACGACGGAGGCGTTCCCTTGCTTCCGAAGACGCATGTAACGACGTTTGTGCGAGACTTTGTGTAACGGGTGACGTCTTGTGCGCTGTAAAGACGGATTGAGGATGTAAGATCTATGGTGTTCATAAGGCTGCATATACATCTCATCTGAACAGAGAAAATGGCGGGGATGTGTAGTGATACAGCGATGTCATCTTGTCCTGTTCTCTGAATGCAACGGAAGCTTCGATAGATTAGTCTGGTGTAACGAACCTTCGATGAAAGTCGCGAATGACGCTCACGGAGCCGCGGCCCGTTCCTCCACTTTCCATGCGCCTCGGACGCTGAGCACCCTAACAATCCACACCTAAACAACCAACACATAAAGTACACAACATGATGACACAGACGCAACCGCCAGCCATCCCGTCGCCTCCGCCAGACCTCAGCGCCAAACTCCCCAAGCTTATCCTCCGCAAACGCGCCCCCACATCGCGAGAACCGCCGTCTGCCCCTCCCCCACCGACGCCCTCGTTACCCGCGCCGCTGAATCTAGAGAAACATACGTACACGCGACCCTCGAGGCGCATATTGAGCCCAGAAGACCACCAGCTGTTTCTCAAGAGCAAGACATGCACGCTAGTCGAAGCGTTCGTGTTCGGCATCGCCGACTCAGTACGCGACCGCAGCATCTCGAGCGTCAAAGATGAAGAAGTCACAGACACAGTCAAGACAGTCGTGCAGATACTAGCAGAAGCGGAGAAAGTGCTAGACAGGTGTCCACCAGAAGACACAGGCTCGCGTTTCGGTAACCCAGTCTTCCGCACCTTCCTCGATGAAGTTGAAACGGTCTTACCGTTATGGCACGAGAAGCTCGGGTTGAGCAACAAAGCACAGGTCGATGAGATCGCAACATACCTCCACAACTCCTTCGGAAACAAGCGAAGAATAGACTACGGATCCGGCCACGAACTCAACTTCTTCCTCTGGCTGCTCTGTCTCAATCGCATCGGCATACTCCCCGACACTACCTTCCCCGCGCTCGCCCTCGTCGTCCTCCCCGCATACCTCCGCCTGATGCGTCGCGTCCAGGAATCATACTACCTCGAGCCAGCGGGTTCCCATGGCGTCTGGGGACTGGACGACTACCAGTTCCTTCCGTTCTTGTTCGGCGCAGCGCAACTGCTTCACCACCCCTACATCACACCGAAGAGCATACACAACGCGTTGGTACTGGAAGAGGAGAGCAAGGAATTTCTCTACCTGGATCAAATATCCTTCGTCAACTCCGTCAAGAACGTAGAGGGTCTGCGGTGGCATTCACCAATGCTGGATGACATATCCTCTGCAAAGTCATGGGCGAAGATCGAATCTGGGATGCGGAAGATGTTCCGCAAGGAGATTCTGGAGAAATTGCCTGTTATGCAACATTTCTTGTTTGGTAGCTTGGTTCCCCCTGTTGAGGGTATGAGCACGGAAGAAGAGGCGGGTGTCGAGAAGGAGGAAGAGGAAGAAGAGGGTGGGGAGGTCAAGGTGTTTGATGATGAGACGGGGAAGAGACATGTACATGCGAGTGCGGGTTGGGGTGATTGCTGCGGTATTCGTGTACCGGCTGCGGTTGGCGCGGAGGGGGAGGCGAGGAAAGGTGGTGCGAGGGGGTTGAGGAGGGTACCATTTGATTAAGACTTAAAAAGACCATGAAGAATGCAGACGGGTGTTTCTAAAAGAAAAAGAAAAAAAGACTCCATTGATGGCGTCGGGTATACCTAGGTATATAACAGTCAACAAATCCACACCTCCAACCCATCCAAATCAAAGCTATCATCCCAAACCCCCCAAACAACCCCCCAAACAACCCCCAAACGCCACCATCCAGAACACCACCCCATCATTCCACCCGACTAACCGTCGCACCCCTCCTCCTCCTCGTCCCCGCCTCCAAATTCAACAGCGCAAACCTCTCCAACAAAACCGCCCTCTGCACCACCGTCTCCTCATCTTCCCCCTCCTCCTCCTCCTCCTCCTCATCCCTATCCCCTACCCTATCCCCAACCGGACTCTCCACCCTCCGTCCCACATACCCATTATCCTCCAACACCTCGCCCAACGCACTCCTCGTACTACTCTCAAACGCAATGCCAAAACCGCCGCCAGTCCGCGACATGGCCGTTGCGGTGCACAGCCAGTTCTGTGTTGCGGCGGCTACGCGGCTTACGGTTGTGGCGCCGGGTGGGGAGCGGCGGGCCGTGAGGAGGGAGAGGGCTGCGAGTGGTTTTTTGAGCTTGGTGGTTAGGGAGCGGGTTAGTTGGAGGGGGGTGCGGTGCCGCGGTTTGGGTGAGGGTGGTGCTGGTGGGGTGGTGTCGTCAGGGGGGATGGGCGTGCTGGTTTGGGGGCTGGCGAGTGTGGTTGTTAGGGAGGCGGGGAGGGTGAGGGTTATTGTTGGTGTTGCTGGTGGTGATGATGGCTGTTTGTCGGGTGGAAAGGCGGATTGGGCTGTTGAGGTGGATGAGGTTGAGGCTGACGTGGAGGGCTTGGGTGTGTCGACGGGGGGTACTGGTGCGGAGTTTTCTACTGTTGTAGAAGGGGTGTTTGGTTCGTTGAATGCGAGACTTGTGAGTCTGCGTCTGATGTTTAGGGTGTTGCTGGGGAGTAATGTTGTTAGAGTCAAGCTGGAAGACAAAAGCAGTAGAGGGGAAAGAGGAGGATGTATAGGGGGACTTACAGTGGGGTCTTCGTGTCGGAGTCACGATGAGGGGTGTCTACTGGCTGTAGAAGTGGGGATGGTGTCGAGTTGGTGCTAGAGGGTATCGGAGTGGAGAGCTCTAATCGGCGAGGTTGTTGCGGAAATGGTGATGGTGAGGGCGACGGCGAAGTAATTGCAGAGTTGGTGACAAGCAACCGGTTCTGTGGTTGGCCATCCTGACGAACTGGCACCCGCTGAGCTTGTGGTGACGGATATTGACGAGCTCTCAGCGAAGCTGGATCTTCCACAAGACGATGCTGCTGCTGACTCGAAGAAGACGAAGCCCGTGATGATGGAGGTTGGGATATTCTCAACGAGCCAGAGCCTTCTACCCGGCGGTGCTGCTGCTGAGCCACCGGCGACGGAATCGAAGAAGGCGGCGGCGAACGATCTGGCACTGGCTGAACTCGTGGCGATGGACTGTGAACTACTCTCAGCGAGCCAGAAACTTCTGATACTGGACGAGGCAGTGGTGATGGAGAAAGGGGAACACCCAGCGGGATATACGTCCCAAATCGACGAGACTGTTGCTGAGCCGCCGGCAACGGCGAAGAAGGAGGCGAACGTCTTGACCTTGACCTGTCGATACGCAACGGCCTGGGTACGTCGACGTCCTTCGCATCTGGTACTGACTGTAGAAGCGGCATGGCTAGAACGAGGAGATGGGTATCAAGTCGCTGAACGCACGCCGATGAAGGATAGAAGATGTTGAGAGTCGTTGACAAAGAAATCGTCTGGGTATCTGGCTAAAGAGGAGAATCTTGGGGAACTGAGGTACTAGGTCCACCGGCCCTCTTGTACTGAGTTGCTTACATACTTCAGGGTGTTCTCGTGCTGTAATGGCGAGTAAGTCATGATGCAGATGTGTGCCCTATCGCCTCGTCTTTGAGCTCCGGAGGGTTAGCAGGTCTTCGCTTCCAGTGTATATGCATTTGGTACTGTTGAGACTCAGGGTCGGCCATGCTGTGCATTTGCATGTGAAAGCAGTCTTTTGAGTCATCTCGATGCGTCCGACAGCGGCGGTCCGTGATCACAAAAGTTCATGTAACCTTGGAATTCAGGGACGACGCGTGCCTCGTCTTTACAAGAAACAGCGATCGACGATGTAAGCGCAAGCCACCACAACGGACTGGCTGAAATATCGAAAAATGCTTTCAAAAGACAAGAAAGTGGCTGAACACCTACTGATATACCATCTTCTGCCCTCGTAAGTCCTTATCCAAAGAGACCCTTTCTCCTCATCCAGTCTTCACTACCCAGGTTCACGTCAAGGGTCAACCAATGCCGCACCCAACATCCCGATAGCGATATTACCACGACACCCTTATCATTGCATCACCTTTACTTCTTCATCTTTCTACTCGCAATAATACTGATATCATTCCCTTCCGACCCAAACAGTGCACCCGTCATGCCGTTTCCTTCGGACAAACAAGTGAACACCACAGAACAAACGTAGTAAACCGAACCAAAATTCCATTCTAACATCCAGGGTGACGACATAGTCTACCCTCTGCAACGCCTAAATAAACGCCCATCTATGCATGCTATACTAATATGGCCAAACCAAAGTACGACAGGCAATGCCGAAGATTCTAAACCAATATGGTGCCTCATCTGCGGCGCGTAACGAAGTCCGAAATGTATCATCCCAGATGAACCACCCTAAATATGCAAGTGCGAAGCACTCTCCCAAAAAGATGAACAAAAAAAGTTCTACCCAGCCGAAGCCGACAAAACACCAGCATGCCATGACCTGAACATACTCTCCGTCGGCGTTCAACATGATGCCCTTTGCAGCTTCTTCGTCGACTAGCTTTTCAACTTTCTTCAAGAAATATTGAGGAATTCCAGTAGTACGTTTGGCTTGGAAAACAGGCTTGAAATCGGGATCGTCGTTGGTTGGACGCGCCCATCTAATCATCCAATTCACTAGGCGCCTCTTCAAGCTTGTGTCTCCTCTCCT
>Ga0265798_10011749_pt1 | contig 10642 bp, 8 predicted proteins | sample P3T30metagenome_FD_192430 | JGI IMG/M metagenome (GOLD analysis project Ga0265798, IMG submission 192430) | Plant litter microbial communities from East Loma Ridge, Irvine, California - P3 T30 | ecosystem: Environmental > Terrestrial > Plant litter > Unclassified | place: USA: California... | reverse complement strand
GACAGCTGCCGCCACCATCGATAACAGCAAGCTGCCCACTTTCAGCATATCGACCCGGTCCGGGCTACGGTCTCGTGGCGCCACATGCGCAGGCGCCTTTTTGCGCTTGACGAGCGCATAGCCTGCTGCGGCGACGCCCAAGGCAACGCCGCCCTGAAGGTAGGGGGACTTCATCACCTCTGCCGCCTTCGATTTCCATTCCCCGGCCGTGCTCTCTGTCCTCCACTTGGCCGAACCCAGCCTGATTTTTGCGTCCTGCATGTCGTGAGCGATATTGGTCATATTGTTTTCATCTGGTTGGATTGCACGCTGAGCGGCCATGGCGTGACCAGCCCTTTTAAACAAGTATAGGCAGGCCAGTTGCGGGCTCTGTGCGGTGTCAAACGCAGGGATGTAGGACGGGAGAGCGCGCCGGCGCAGGCGCTGTAGCACTTGCGCACATGATTAGGCAGGCTTGACCATAGCTCGGCAAGCGGCAACGGCGACGCCGTGCTCATGTGCGATTTCACCTACAACAAAGCGCGCGAGTTTTACCGCGCGCACATTTGCAATAAACACATCTGTCTCGTAATCTGACATTTCCGTTCAAGCAGTGTCACAAACCAGATGGGTTCGCCCGGAATCTCACGCGACATGATGTCTTCTTCTTTCGGCTCGAAAGGCGCGCAACACTATGGTCCAAGCTTATGCAGTCTCTTCGCTTCCACCGAATCAGCTGGCGGAATTAACCCGGCTGATGATCGAAGAGGTGAAGGAAGCCGCCGTCTTTTTTCTCAATCCCGAGGGGATCATTGAAAGCTGGAACAGCGCAGCCGAACAGATCAAGGGCTTCACCGCGGCAGACGCCATCGGCAGTCACCTGTCGCTGCTCTATACGGACGCCGACAAGGCGCTGGGATGGGCCGAGCATAATTTGCAGGAAGCGTTGAAACACGGCTTCTTCCGGGAAGAGCGCTGGCGCCAGCGCAAGGATGGCAGCGTGTTCTGGGCCAGGGTGCTGCTGACGTCCTTGCACAATGACGATGGCGAGCACATCGGCTTTTCCAAGATCACCCTCGACCTCACGGAACATAAACTGCTCGAGCGCTGCGTCAAGGAAAAGGAAGAAACCAGGCGGGTGCTGTCAGCCGCCAATGCGGGCACCTGGACCTGGCATCCTGAAACGGCGCAGATGGACGTCTGCCAGAATTTTCTGGCGCTGCTCGGTCACACGGCCACCGACACCACGATCTCATTTGCACAGTGGCTCAATTTTATTCATTCAGACCAACGCGAAGCCATCGCGGCACAGCTCGACAGCGCGTATGCCGGCGGCCGGCGCGACTCGGTTCGCATGGAAATGCTGATGCGCGAGCGGGGCGGCTCCTACCGCTGGTTTGTCGCGCGGGCCGAGTGGCATCAGGAAGGTGGCGCCAGGGTGCTGCAGGGCGTGAGCATCGACATCCAGGAACTGAAAACCATCGGCGACGAACGGCAGCAGGCAATTGAAAAACTGAAGGCCGAAGATGTCCGCAAGAACGAATTCCTCGCCATGCTGGCGCACGAACTGCGAAATCCCCTCGCCCCCATCAGTGCAGGGGCGGAAGTGCTCAGACTGGTCAGACAGGATGAAGAGCGCGTCCGCAAGACCAGCGAAATCATCAGCCGGCAGGCCGCGCACATGTCGAACCTCATCAATGACCTGCTCGACGTCTCGCGGGTCACGCGCGGTCTGGCCGATATCGAAACCAGAACCCTCGATATGCGCCAGGTCGTGTCCGACGCCGTCGAGCAGGCCAAACCGCTGATCGGCTCAAAGCACCAGGACCTGACCTTGCAGATTCCACCGCACGCGGCGCTGGTGTCTGGCGACCAGAAGCGCCTGGTGCAGGTCGTGTCCAATTTGCTCAACAATGCAGCGAAATACACCCCTGAAGGCGGCAGCATCGCGTTGAAAATCACCGTACGACAGGCACAGGTTGAACTGGAAATTACCGACACCGGCATCGGCATGGCGCCGGGACTGCTCGATCACGTCTTCGAGCTGTTTGCGCAGGCAGAGCGAAGTTCCGACCGTTCTTCGGGCGGACTGGGCCTGGGCCTGGCGCTGGTTAAAAGTATTGTTGAGCTGCACGGCGGCAGCGTTTCTGCTGCAAGCGGCGGCATCGGCAATGGCAGCAGGGTGACCGTCGTGTTGCCCCAAGTTCATCAGGGCGCGGACGGGCCGCTCGCACCCGATGCTGACCGCAGCGACCCAGGCGCGCAGCATCGATTAAAGATCCTGGTCGTGGATGACAATGTCGACGCCGCAGACATGCTCAGCACCATCCTCGCGGCATCCGGTTATGAAGTGATTGCAGAAAACGAAGCAAGGCAAGCCCTGGTGCGAGCGCGCCACGAAGCGCCGGATGTGTGCCTGCTCGATATTGGCCTGCCTGTGATGGACGGGCACGAACTGGCCGGGCGGCTGCGCGACCAGCCATCGACGGCCAACGCGGTGCTCATTGCCATTACCGGGTATGGGCAGGAGGACGACCAGAGGAAGGCGCTGGCTGCCGGGTTCGATCACCATTTCACCAAGCCGGTGGATATGGAGAAGTTGCGGGGGATATTGGCGGAGATTGGGCGTTGAAGCGGGTTTGATTGGTCTGATAAGATATATAACACTTCGTGTTCTATTTCTAAAAACAGGACAATGCAAAAATCTGGTCTCGTCGCCCTTGAGGCGGCGCTGGCGGTCGCCCGGCTGCACAGCTTCCGCCGGGCCGCCGATGAGCTGGGCATGTCGCCGACTTCACTCAGCAACGCCATCGCCGGCCTGGAGTCTGGGCTCGGCGTGCGCCTGTTTCATCGGACCACACGCAGCGTTTCGCTGACCGAGGCGGGGGCGCAGTTTGTCGCGCGGATCGCACCGGCCCTGACCGAGATCCGCGGCGCCATGGACGGGATCAACGTGCATCGCCAGACTCCGATGGGCACGCTGCGCCTGAATGCATCGCTGGGCGCGGCGCGCATGGTGTTTGCGCCGCTCATCCAGGCCTACCTGCGCCGCTATCCCGATATGCACGTTGAAATTGTCACCGATGGACGAATGGTCGATATCGCGGCCGAAGGGTTTGATGCCGGCATCCGGCGCGGTGACATGGTGCCGCAGGACATGGTGCGCATCCCGATCGGCGCGGATGTAGCGATGGCCGTGGTGGGAGCGCCCGCGTACTTTGCCCAGTTCCCGGTCCCGGCCTCGCCCGCGGATCTTGCCAGCCAGCCATGCATCCGGACCAAGTTTCCCAGCGGTGCGCCGTCGCGCTGGGAATTTTCCCGCAACGGGGAGGCAGTCAACCTCGCCGTCAGCGGACCGTTGACGCTGGACGATCCGGGCCTCATGCGCGAAGCGGCGCTTGCCGGCATCGGCCTGGCCTACCTGGCCGAATGGTACGTGCGCGACGATCTGGCCTCAGGCCGGCTGGTGCGCGTGCTGCAGGACTGGACGCCCAGTTACGCCAGTCTCGCCCTCTACTATCCATCGGTGCGACAGATGCCCGCAGGTCTGCGCGCCTTCGTCGATCTGATCCAGGAACTGCGCTAAGCGCTTTTTCTTGCTACGCCAGGTCGAACTCCACGCATGGCTTCCTCCTGCCAATATGACCCTGCCCAGCGCGGCAAATACCGGCCTGCAACGTTGTAAATTGCGACGTGTGCTCAAAAACTACAGTTCTTGCCATGCGGTAGGCTATGATGGCCCCGCTATTCTTGATAAATTTTTTGCCGAGCGCAGCCGCGCATGCTTACGAATACAAAACATCTTGTCCGCCTTGCCCAGGAACAGGCTCTGACCAGCTTTGCCGAGCTGGTCCAGACCATGCTGGTGGAGACGGACCGCTCGATCAGCAGCGGCGTGCGCAGCGCACCGGCGACCGAGCATGCCGCCATGAACGCGGCGCGTTACTGGATCGATGAGAAGGGCCGCGAGTTCCGCGCCAAGATACTGGCCAGATACACCGTCTACCTCGAGCGCGCCATTGAAACCATGCACACGGACTTGCGCGCCGGCCTGCACAACATTCGCGCCGATGAACTGACCCTGGTGGAAGACAATGTCATGACGCGCCAGGTCGAACTCGACCGGGTCGTGGTGCGCTTGCGCGACGTCGACCAACTCAGCCTCGGACGCATCAACCTGACCATCGCCACGCTGCATGGCGTGAGCAAGGTGCTGGAGCGCGAAAACCCGTTTCGGCCCTACCTGGCGGCGCGTGCGCTGTACGAGACCATGCGCGAAATGGTCAAGGACCCGTCGATATCGAAGGTCTTGTTCGATCATATGGCCGGCGCCATGGCAAATCAGTTGCCTGACTACTACGCGGCAATTCTGGCCAATTTCGAGTCGCGCGGCATGAATGCCCGCCTGCTGGCGAAACCGTCGGAGATGAATCGCGCCCAGCGCATGCACATGAACGGCCAGCACGGGGGCGCGCCACCGCAGCAGATAGAAGCCCTGCAACAACTTGTCTGGCAAGTACTCGATGAGCGCAAGTCGCAGCGCTCGCCCGGCAATGCGGCCGAGGATGACCGACCGCCGGCCGAGGCGCCGGCACCCCGGCGCCCCGCAGTCGAAACTCAGCTCAGGCTGCTCCAGCGGCTGAGCGCCAGCGCGGATGGCGATCAGGCCCGGCCGCTGGCGGTGAGCGAACAGATCGGCGATAAGGCGGACCCTTCGGATCGCCTGATCATCGACCTGGTCGGGCGCGCCTTCGACCATATCCTGCACGAGGAACTGCTGTTGCCGGCAATGCGCACGCAATTGCATCGCCTGCATGTGCCCTTCCTTCGTGCCGCACTGCTCGATCCACTCGCCTTGCATGACGCCCTGCATCCGGCGCGCAGCCTGCTTGACCGTCTCGGCACGCTGGCCGCCGGCATGCGGGCGCACCAGAGCGGCGACGCAGCGATCAGCGCCGAAGCGGCCCGGCTGATCGACCACGTGCTGAACCGCTTCGATCAGGATATGGCGATTTTTTCGGATGCGGAGCGCGACCTGGACCGGTACGTGTCCGAGCTGATGCGAAGCGCCGACCCGACGCATGGCGCAATCGTCAATCACATCGATGCAGCGGAAGCGAGCGGCGCCCAGTTCGCGGCCGTGCAAAAGGCGCTCGCTGCCTTGCTTTCTCCGCTCAAACCGGACCCGCGCATTGCCGGCTTCATCGACAAATTCTGGATCGATGTCATTCTGTGCCAGCGCGACGGCGGCGGCGATGCCGAACTGCTGCCGGAATTAATCTGGAGCGCGCAGCAGAAAACCACGCCCGCCGACCGCGCCGCCCTCTTGCGCACCTTGCCGGACCTGGTACGCCGCGTGCGCGAGGGCATCGAACTGCTCGGCCTGCCACCTCAGGAATCGCAAGCCGCGCTCGACCAGCTCGTCGCCGTCCACATGGATGTGCTGGGCAACCGGATTGCACCGGGCGGGCCGTCGATGGGCCTGGACTGGCTGCGCCTGCACTTCGGCCAGTTCGCCGCCACCGGCACGGCATCGGCAGCGGCGCCGTTGCCACGCGCGGAGATCGAGCGGGCACTCGCCGCGCATGGCGTGCGCGCTACCTTGTACACCGAACCGGCGCAGCGCCCCCCCACATCGAGCGACAAGGCATGGCTGGCGCAGGCCCGTCCCGGCGCCGCCTACGAAGCCATGGTTGACGGCAGTTTCGTCGCAGTGCGCCTGGCGGCGGTCAACGCCCACCACTCCGCGTTCGTGTTCAGCACGCTGGAAACGGCGCCGCCACTGGTGTATCAAAAGGCCGCGATGCTCGCTGCGATCGACGGCGGCGTCTTGCGTCCGCTTGAGTCTGCTTCGCTGTTTGAGCGCGCGGTGGGGTCTGTGATGGCGGCTGGCGGATTGCAGGCGCAGCTCAGGTAGGGCTTGATCCACAGGACGGTTCGCGCAGCCTGAATCGCAGAACGCCCGCGCGTTTGCCAGACTTGCCCGTGCATCCCGCTAATTGATGAACAATACTGCGGCCAAACCAGCTTGCGCCGCATCCTCATAAAACTTCTTGATGCTCAGGAAATAGGGGACCAGGTAATCCAGCGCGCCTTCGCCCTCTTCCCAAATCTGCGGATAGATATCCGCTGCAGTCAAAGCCGCCGCGTCAAATTTTGCGCGGAAATCCGCTTCGGACACGCCGCGCAATGCCGCATCAATTGCCTTCACTTCCGCCCCCGACAAGCCGCGCGCAGGACCGTAGCCCACCTCTTCTTCGCCAATCGGATCGCCGCCCAGAATGGCCTGGGAAATCGCGCCATCGCCATCGTAGACTTCACCCGTGAGCATGAAGTGAATCGCGTGCCATGTCTTGTCGAGGTCGATGGCGTCGTCTGCGTGCGTCTCATACAAAAAATGCGCGATCTGGCCTGGGTCGTCGAACAGGCCGTCGAGTTCGCCTTGTGGCACCGCTAACAGATTTCCAATCATGGACATGGGGTCGTTCTCCGCAGTTTATAAAAATGCAATATCGCGTGGTGGGGGATGCCATCACTGGCGGTCGGACATCGAAAGCACAAGCCATGAATGAACGCGCCACGAAGCGTCCGAAGGATGGCAAAGGCGATATTAATGCAAAAAGACAACATAATTTCGTCAACTTTAACAATTTGTCCAATAAACGTGGCCATTCGAGAAGTTTCGTGGAAACATGTATTCATGTATTCGCGTACAGGCAGCCGATGTGTTGGCGCCACCCGTTGGCGGCAGCCGCCGCAACGTTTCTCACCGTCATAGGATAAACATGAAAAAAGTAATTTTTGCCCTGAGCGCCCTGACCCTGGCCGGTTCGGTGATGGCAGCCCCTGCCGCCCGCGTGGACATCGACCCGCCGTTCGCCGCCGACTCGGTGTCGATCAGCGTCACCGACGACATCGACCCACCGTTCGCGCCGGACTTCATGGATGCCTTCGGTGGCGACATCGATCCGCCGTTTGCCTGATTGACGAAACGCCGGCGCCTGTCCGGCGCCGCGCCCAGGGGCCTCTTTGTGAGGCTCTTTTTATTTGCGTCGACTATGGGCGCCAGGCGATGGCCTCGCTGTCGGGGGCGCCAAGTCAGTGACGATTGCCTCCCTGTTTGCCCGTCAGCTTTCCGCTTCATTTACCATTTCCCAATGCACTTACACCCTGCCGCTTCCCCGACCACGAGCGTCATCAGCACCGACCATCTTTCTGCTATCGCCATCGGCCCGGCGAGCCAGGATGATCTGCCCGCCTTGTTTGCCTATCTTGGAGAGCAACTTGCCGAAAACGGGCGCGACGGCGCGCCCTTGTTTCAGCCGATGGCGCGTATCGACACGGGCGTTCCTGAGCCCATGCGGGAACGCTTCACGCAAGGGATGGCAACGCCGCTCGATGGCATCGGCTGGCGGCGCGTCTGGCTGGCAAGGCGCCTCGACGGCGAGATCGTCGGGCATATCGATTTACGGGGCTATCCAGAGCCGACGGCCAGTCACCGCGCCGTGCTCGGCATGGGTGTGCGCCATGACACGCGCAGGGCGGGACTGGGCCGCCGGCTCATGCTGGAGGCGCTTGCCTGGGCCCGCAGGACACCGCCTTTGGCATGGGTCGACCTGGAGGTTATGACGCAAAACCATGCAGCGCGGGCCTTGTACCTGCAGATGGGATTTCAGGTGACGGGCGAGGTGCAGGATCGTTACCGGGTCGATGGCGCGGAGATTGGCGAAGTGTCGATGAGCTTGGCGTTGTTCTGAACAGGCGGAACCCGGCAACAGGCAAATACGTAGCGAAGAAAACCATGAAGATTCGAAAAATAATTTGCTGCGCAATTTTGCTGGTGACTGCCCTGCCCGTCTTTGCTCAAGGTCCGGCCGCGCGAAGCGAACACCCAGTGACTGCTTGTGCTCCAGGCACATATAAAGACGAGTACAGCCGCGGCGTCGAATCATTTCAAAAAAAGGACTACGTTTGCGCAAGGCTGCACTGGGGACGTGCTTCTCAGGCAAACGTCAGGGCGACCTACAATAATCTGGGATACCTGCTGTACTTTGGTTTGGGCGGTGCAGTTGAGCCTGAGCGGGCGGTTTCGCTTTGGACTGTAGCTGCTCGCAATGGTGACAGGGAATCTCAATGGCATTTGGCCCTGGCTTTCGAAGAAGGAAAAGGCGTAAGACGTGACCTGCTTACTGCCTATGCATGGTATCGCTGCGCTGACGCTAATTTTTCCGCTGCGCCCTTGCTTGATCAGGAAGACGCGCAAGCGGCCCAAGATGCAAAAGCTTCGATTGCGCGTGTCATTGCGAAGCTTCCGGCCGAGCAAGTTGAACAGGCTGAGGTCCTCGCCCGGACTTACATTCAGGCCTTCCCATTTTCAGAGCGGTGGCTGGTAACTGGCGCGCAGAAATTGTTGTGACCGATTCGAAAACGATGAACCACTATCAACCGGGCTGTGGGTATAGGAGGGCCCGGAGGATGATGGGACCGTGAGGGCAAGGACCGCAGCCCCGCATCCCGGCGCCATCGCGCTTTGTTATATAGTTCCTGCCTTGACGAAACAACATCAGACCACCTTACAAGGCAGGCATGCACGTTCAAACTCTACGGTACTTCCTGATGGTCGCCACCAGCGGCAGTTTTCTTGCCACGGCGCGCCATTACGAGGTGCCCGGCTCATCGGTGTCGCGCGCGATCTCGGCGCTGGAGAAGGAACTGGGGCAGCAGCTGTTTTATCGCAGCACGCGCGCCGTGCGGCTCACCGAGCAGGGGCAGCGCTATTATTCGGAGGTGCGGGAAGCGATAGAGTTGCTCGATAGCGCGGCCGAGCAACTCGACCAGCGCGCCAGCGGTACGCGCGGACTGGTCAGGATCAATGCGCCGGAATCGTTCGGACGGCTTCATCTCAGCCACATCGTCAACCGCATGCAGCAAGCCTATCCCGACCTGCTGGTTGAACTCATGCTCGCCAACGCCATTGTCGACCCGGTGCAGGAAGGGGCGGACCTGATTGTCCGGGTGGGCAAGGTGGTCGATTCCGGCCTGATCGGCAAAGTGGTCTGCGCCCAGCGCTACGTGCTCGCCGCCAGCCCGGGCTATCTGGCTGCGCATGGCACGCCGGAACATCCCGAAGACCTATTGCAGCACAGCTGCCTTCTGTACAAGGGCATTCAGCAAGCCCAGCGCTGGCATTTCCGGCGCAGCGCGGACGAAGCGTTCGAGCCCCTGGTCGTCAGCGGCCCCTTGCGCAGCAATAATTCCGAAGTGCTGATCACTGCGGCCCTGGCCGGACAGGGCATCGTGCTGTTTCCCAGCTGGCTGTTTTCACGTGCCAGCTTCAGGGAGCAAGCACTGGTGCGCCTGCTCACCGCCTGGGATCTCTCGGCCTACGCCGATCAGCGTTACATCCAGGTGCTGTCGCCGGAAAACCGGATGCGCTCTCAAAAGGTACGGGCCGTGTCCGCCTTTATCGTCGAGGCGATCGGCTCGCCGCCCTACTGGGACCAGTTGTAGGTGTCCGGCCCGCAAGCACTGCAAGAGCATCAGCTTCCGGCGTGGCGGCCACCGTCGACGTGAATGATTTCGCCGGTGGTGAACTGGGCGTTTTCCAGGAACACGATGGCGTCAGCCACCTCTGCCGGCTCGCCGATGCGGCCCAGCGGGTGGAAGCTCCCCAGCAGGGCGTGATCTTTGCCGGCTTGCATTGGCGTCCTGGTCACGCCCGGCGCGACCGCATTGAAGCGGATGCGCTTGCCGGCGTACTCGATGGCCAGTGCGCGCGTGGCAGCGTTCAGGCCCCCCTTGGTCAGCGCTGCGAGCGCCGAGTACCCGCCCTTGCTGCCGTTTTCAATGCTGCCCGTGACTGTCACGACGTGGCCGCCGGCTTGCTGTTCAATCGCCGCAAGCGCCGCCTGGGTGATGTGGAAGAAGCCGGCCATATTCACGTTCATGATGGCCTGGTAGTCGTCGCCGCTGATCTGCGTAAAGGGCTTGCCGATATAAATGCCCGCATTGTTGACCAGCGTGTCGACCCGGCCGAAGCGCGCCAGTGCTTCGGCCACCACCCGTTGTGCAGTGGCGCGCTCGCCGATGTCGCCGGCGACGGTGGCGATGTCCGGGTCGTTTGAGGGCGCGATCGTGCGCGAGGTGGCGACGACCCGGTAACCCAGCTTGCGATATGCCTTGACGATCTCAGCGCCGATGCCTTGCGACGCGCCCGTGACGATGGCGACTTTTTGCGATGTGTTCATGATGACAGTCCTTTGAGAGAAGTGGATCGATACGAACTCGACAGGACAAATCGTAAGGCCGACGAACCGTCGGAACAATCCGGCGGAATGGCAAATCATCTTTGCCGAAAACGCATTTGTGGAGCTGCCGGGGCGGACAGCTCGTCCAGGATCGCATGCATGGGCGCCCTTCTGATGCCATGCTGGCGTCAGGCAGATTCGATAGTGTTTGAAGCGCTCGAAGACAGGGGCAGGTCCGAAACGAGGACAGGGATACACGTGTTGAGTGGACTGCCGGCAGATTCCTGAGAACCAGTCCGTGTCTGTGTTTCGGACCTGACCATCATGCCCTTGCTAGGCCACCTTGCCTTCGGCGTTATGCGCAATCAGCCGAAGTCTTTCAACATCGTGAATAATGACGTCACGCCCTGAAACGG
>Ga0265798_10011748_pt1 | contig 10642 bp, 9 predicted proteins | sample P3T30metagenome_FD_192430 | JGI IMG/M metagenome (GOLD analysis project Ga0265798, IMG submission 192430) | Plant litter microbial communities from East Loma Ridge, Irvine, California - P3 T30 | ecosystem: Environmental > Terrestrial > Plant litter > Unclassified | place: USA: California... | reverse complement strand
TGGCGTCGAAACAACATTCCGACGACGCGACTCTCTTCAAAGCACCTCTGAAACATAAAACATCGGCAACGACTTGCAAATATATTTTCCCCGGAGAAATAAATGCAGGGATAATCGGCGCAGCACCTGCCTCACAGCTGCTGCTGTTGACTTTCCTTGACTGTCCTTTTCCACCGATAGGGTTGGGGTATGACCAAATTTGCTTTGCGCTGGCCGTCCGCGATGTTGTTCACTGTTCTGGCCCACCTGGCCGCGTCCCTGCCCGCTTATGCGGCGCCTGGCGTCACGCCGACCACGATCGTGCTGGGCCAGTCGGCGCCACTGAGCGGCCCGTCGAAACAGCTGGGCAGCGAGATGCGCGACGGGGCGCAGGCGTATTTCGACGCCGTGAACGCGAAAGGCGGCGTGGCCGGCCGCAAGATCATCCTCAAAACCCTGGACGACGGCTACGAGCCGGAGCGCGCGGCAGCCAATACCAAACAATTGATCGGCGCAGAAGGGGCCTTCGCCTTGTTTGGCTATGTGGGCACGCCGACGTCGAATGCCGCTTTGCCGCTGGCGGTGAAAGAAGACCTGCCATTTTTCGCGCCGCTGACCGGCGCCGAATCGCTGCGCGTGCCGTTCCAGCCGAATGTTTTCAATATCCGCGCCGGCTATGTGCCGGAAATGGAAAAGATCGTGGAAAACCTGGAAGGCATGGGCGTCAAGAAGATCGCCGTGTTCTACCAGAACGATGCATACGGCAAAGCCGGCCTGGATGCGGTCGAACGCGCGCTCAAGAAACGCAACCTCACCGTGATGGCCACCGCCACGGTCGAGCGTAACAGCGTCGATGTGACTGCCGCCGTCGCAAAACTGCGCGCGCTGCAACCGCCAGCGGTCATCATTGTCACGGCGTATTCATCGAGCGCCGCGTTCATCCGCGCCATGCGCAAGGACGCCGTCTCGCTGCCGTACTTCTGGAATATCTCATTTGTGGGCAGCCAGGCACTGGCCGACACGTTGGGCGCCGATGCGCGCGGCGTGATGGTGTCGCAGGTGATTCCATCGCCGTGGGATAACAAGTCGGCGCTGGTCAAGGAATACAAGCAGCTCTACCTGAGCAAACCGGGACGCCAGCCGGGCTTCACCAGCCTGGAGGGTTTTATTGCGGCCAAGGCATTCGTGGAAGGCTTGCGGGCGGCCGGCAGCAACTTGACGCGCGCCAGTTTCACCAAAGCGGTGGAGTCGCTGCACGCCCTCGACCTGGGCGGCTACAGTTTGAAATTCAGCGCCACCAATCACAACGCCTCCGATTATGTCGATTTGACGGTCATTCGCAACGATGGCAGCTTCATGTACTAGGTGGCCGCACAAAATGCATCGTGAACCGGTACCGCAGCTGAGGGCACCAATTGCCTTCGCACGCCGTCCCGGCGAAAGTCGGGATCCATGCCGAGCTTCCGCAGAGGCAAACACCGCGTCGTGGCAAATTCAGCATGGGCTCCGACTTTCGTCGGAGAGACGGCCTTACAGCGATCGGAAGAGGTCATCGCGCATCTGCGATTAGTAATCTTTGCACAATTACTTAAGTGGCCGCACAAAATGCATCGTGAACCGGTGCCGCAGCTGAGAGCACCAATTGCCTTCGCACGTCGTCCCGGCGAAAGCCGGGATCCATGCCGAGCTTCCGCAGAGGCAAACACCGCGTCGTGGCAAATTCAGCATGGGCTCCGACTTTCGTCGGAGAGACGGTCTTACCGCGATCGGAAGAGATCATCGCGCATTTGCGACCAGTAATCTTTGCACAATTACTTAAGTGGCCGCACAAAGTGCATCGTGAACCGGTGCCGCAGTTGAGAGTACCAATTGCCTTCGCACGTCGTCCCGGCGAAAGCCGGGATCCATGGCGAGCTTCCGCAGAGGCAAACACCGCGTCATGGCAAATTCAGCATGGCCTCCGACTTTTGTCGGAGAGACGGTCTTACAGCGATCGAAAGAGATCATCGCGCATCTGCGACCAGTAATTTGTGCACAATTACTGAAGTGGTTTAGGCTAAAATCCGATCTTTGCTAATTGAAGTGACACGGAGAGACGCATGAACGACAAGATGACGGCGGTAGTGCAACTGGAAGCCAAAGATTTGCCGGCGCATTGCCCGAATCCGGCCATGCCGCTGTGGTCCAGCCACCCGAAAGTGTTCCTCGAATTCGCCGTCAATGGCGAAGCGAAATGCCCGTACTGCGGCACGCGCTACGCGTTGAAAGAAGGTATTGTCGTCGGCCACCACTGATCGAAGCAGCGTTGTTCCGACCGGGGCGCTGATGGACTACCGCCCCCCCCTGTGGCTGCCTGGCGGCCACCTGCAAACCATCTACCCTGCCAAACTGGCGCCCAAGCCGCGCGTTGCCTACCGGCGCGAACGCTGGGACGTGCATGCGCAGGACGATTTCATCGATGTCGATTTCGTCGACGGCAAGCCCGGCCAGCCATTCGTGGTGCTATTCCACGGCCTCGAAGGATCGTCCGACAGCCATTACGCCCGCGCGTTGATGGCCGCGCTGGCCGCGCGCGGCTGGTCCGGCGCCGTGCCGCATTTCCGCGGCTGCTCGGGCGAACCGAACCGCGCCCCGCGTTTTTATCATTCCGGCGACGCCACGGAGATCGACTGGATTTTGCGCCGCCTGCGGCCGCGCGCCACCGGCGAATTTTTCGCGGCTGGCGTCTCGCTGGGCGGCAACGCGCTGTTGCGCTGGCTGGGCGAATGGCAGCACGGCGCCGAGCTGGTCGACGCCGCCTGCGCCATCTCCGCGCCGCTCGACCTGGCGCGCGGCGGCGCGGCCCTCTCGCGCGGCGTCAACATGGTCTACACGCGCATGTTCCTGCAAACGTTGAAACCGAAATGCCTGGCCAAGCTGGAGCAATTCCCCGGCCTGTTCGACCGCGCCGCGCTGCTCGATGCGCGCGATTTGTACGCCTTTGACAACGTCGTCACCGCGCCCCTGCACGGCTACCGCGATACCGACGATTACTGGCACCGCGCCAGCGCCCGCCACGTGCTGCACGACATCACCGTCCCGACGCTGGTGCTGAACGCCCGCAACGATCCGTTTTTGCCCGGTGAACATCTGCCCGCAAGCGCGTCGGCCGCGGTCACGCTCGACTATCCGGACCAGGGCGGCCATGTCGGCTTCAGCGCCGATGGCACCAATACCTGGCTGGCGCAGCGCATGCTGGCCTTTTTCGATGTGCACCGGCGTGCGCCGGCAATGCCGCAAATCTGCCAAGCTGCGCCCCATGGATGACATCGTAAAACAGGCCATGGCCAAATGGCCCAACGTGCCGCACTGCTACGGCTGGCTGGCGCTCGACGCGCGCGGCGGCTGGCGCATGCGCGACGAGGCCGCGCAAGCAGCCAACGCCCCGGGTGACCGCCTCAACAACGCGGCGCTGCTCGCCTTTATCAATCGCAACTACGCATCGGATGAGCGCGGCTGCTGGTATTTCCAGAATGGTCCGCAGCGGGTCTACGTCAACCTGGAAACCACGCCATACGTGGCGCGCACCGACCCGGCACTGGGCCTGACCGTGCAGACCGGCGAGGCACTGGGGCCGCTTGAGCATGCGTACATGACGCCGTCCGGCGCGCTGCTGGTTCAATCTGGCGGCAAGCTGGCGCAGGTGGATGACCGCGATGTGGCGCAATTGATCGCCGCCATGGAGAAGGATGGCGCGCCGGTAGCCGACGAGGCGCTGATGGCGTGGCTGGAAACAGGTAGCGGCACGGTATCGTTGTCCGTCAACGGCGCGCGGGTTACGGTGGAACGGTTGCCAGATGGCGAACTGGGCCAGCGCTTTGGCTATGTCGCGCTGCCTCAGCCTTAGTCGTCCTTCTTGTCTTTCTTTTCGTCTTTCTGGCGCTTCTGCAGTTCCCGCTCGCGGGCATCGATGACAGCCTGGTCGTAGAACGACACATCCTTTGCCTTGCGGGCAAAGTTCAGCTGGTCGACCGCGGCTGGCAGCGCGCCGCTGATCACGTACGACTCGGCCAGCGCCATGTGCTGCAGCGCCATTTTTCCCTGCGCCGCGTAGGTCTTGGCCAACTGATCGTACAGTTTCGGATCTTCGCGGTACTGCTGCACCTGGTCGCGCAGATAGACGGCGGCCGGTTCCAGCTGGCCCGCCACGATCATCGCATCGGCATACTGGCGCGCGATGCTGCGTGACAGCGGAAACTTCTGGTGCGCCGCATCGGCATCTTTCACCGCCTGCTGGGCCACTGCGGACGATTGTCCCGGCGCCAGGTCGATTTCCAGCGCCAGCCCGGCAAACATGGCGGCGCCGTCCGACGCGCTCTGTCCAGTGGAAAACACCGGACCCTCGCGCGGCTTCATGGTGCCGCGCGCCTTGTCGAGCCAGCTGCGCGCTTTGACGAGGTCGCCCTGCCGCAGCGCCAGGAACGCCAGCCCGTACTGTCCGGCCGCCTGCTGCTGCCGGCTTTGCATCGGCAGCTGGCTTTCAAAGGCGACGCGCGCATCGATGCGGCCCTGCGCGGTCTCATCCTGCAGCACGCGCGCGCGCGAGCGCACGAGGAAAAATTCGAGGCTGTCGACGCGCTGCCGGTATGGCATCTCGTGGATGCGCGCCTGGATATCGGCAATCCGCTCACCCGTCAGCGGGTGGCTGCTGAGGTTAGCCGGCAATTCGCCGTACGCACGCGACGCCGTCTGCAGGCGCTTGAAAAACGCCACCATCCCCGACGTGTCGTACCCGGCCGCGCCCATGATCTGGAAGCCGACGCGGTCCGCCTCGCGCTCGGCGTCGCGGGTAAAGCTGAGCTGGCGCTGGACCGCCAGTCCCTGCCCGCCCATCAACACGCCCATGGCCGCATCCGACCCCAGTTTCGACGCCAGCACCGCCAGCACCAGCGCCGCCAGCGGCAGCAGCACATCCTGCTTTTGCTGGCCCAGCATGCGGGCAATGTGGCGCTGGCTGACGTGGCCAATCTCGTGCGACACCACCGACGCCAGCTCGGACTCGGTCTGCGCGGCAATCAGCAGGCCCGAGTGGACAGCGATAAACCCGCCCGGCAAGGCAAACGCGTTGAGGACCGGATCGCGCACGACAAAAAAGTAATAGTCGGCATTGGTTTCACCGCGTGCGTCGGGCACGGAATTGACCAGGCCAGTGCCGAAGCTGTTCATGTAATCGAGAATCGGGTCGTCGTCGAGAAAATCGCGGTCGCGCCGGATATCGCGCATGATCTCCTCGCCCAGCTTGCGCTCGATCACCGGCGACAAGTCTTCGCGCACCGGATCGCCGAGCGTCGGCAACCGCGAATTGTCGGGCAATTGCTTGAACGGCACAGGCACCGCCTGGACCTGCGCGGCGGCGACGGAAGTGGCGAGACAAAGTGTCAGCAGGAAGCGTCGCCACGAGCATGGCGCGAGGACTTGGTTCGTTTTCACGGTGCTATGATACCTGCATCCGGCACCTTTTTGCCCATCAGCGCAGCGTCCTCTTTCTCGTCATTATCACGTTATTATTTCCATGCCCGAAGCAACTTCCCCCGCCCCCTCCGACCACCTGACCCACTTCGACAGCACCGGCCAGGCCCACATGGTCGACGTCACCGCCAAATCCGAAACCCACCGCATCGCCGTGGCCGCCGGCACCATCCGCATGCAGCCGGCCACCCTGCAACTGGTACTGTCCGGCACGGCAAAGAAAGGCGACGTCCTCGGCATCGCCCGCATCGCCGCGATCATGGCCTCAAAACGCACCAGCGACCTGGTCCCGCTGTGCCACCCGCTGGCGCTGACGCGCGTGGCGGTGGATTTCGAGACCGATGAAGCCGGCTCATGCGTGCACTGCCGCGCGCAGGTGGAGACGGTCGGCAAGACTGGGGTCGAGATGGAAGCACTCACTGCGGTGCAGGTCGGCCTGCTGACCATTTACGACATGTGCAAGGCGGTCGACCGGGGGATGGTGATGACCAATGTGCGGGTGCTGGAGAAGCATGGGGGCAAGAGCGGGGACTGGACGGCGGCGGTGTAAAGCCCCATACGGCTCCGGGTAGGAAAGCGCAGCGTCAGGCGATGTACGTATCCTTCGGCATTTCTGTATCGTTTTTGGATATCAGCTTGCTATCCGCGCCGGCGTAGATTTTCCGGTAACGCAAATAGCCACCCCGGGACAACAGGAACGGTTCGCGCCCCGCGTTGATCATGCGGGGGTAGACACCGGTGCGCCCGAACTCTTCGGCAGCTTGCCTTTGAATATCGGTCAAGCCATCCGGAACGGGCTCAAACTGCAAACCTTGCAAAGGCGCTTGCCCCCTGCTTATCCGTTTATTGTAATCTGCCACCTTCTTTTCCATTGCAGCGTTGTGACTGATGGTTTTCAGGCGCTTTGCCTCCCATTTCTTCAGCTGCTCCGTCATTTCCCGCTCGTTATCATAATTTCCAGGGACCGGCTTGAACCAGGCGCGGGAGTCGTGAACATATTCGTCAAAAAAATCGATAACGGCCGGCTTCAGTTCCGGTGCACTTCCCCACCAGCGTGCGATCTCTTCCCATTCATCTTCATAGTCGTTGTCAAATCCCGGATCTTGCACCACTGGCCTGAAGTTCTTTTTCTTACTGTTCAGCCAACGATTAAACTCGGCGATTTCGGCATCAAATTCCATATTCGCGCTGTGCAGGTCATTTTTGTCGAAGGTCGATGCTCGCCTAAAGCTCAGTGTTTTTTCCAACGATTCACCGGACTTGGTCTGACGTAACAGACGCCATTGCATCTGGAAGTTTTGCTGGTCTCGCATGATCGCAGTGAGCGAATTTGCATCGGTCCTGGTCGCTGCGATATAACTGTTGAATGCATTGATCGTCTCGGCGGACACGTCGAACCTCTGCTGGACATTTGCATTCGCCAGTTCGAGCTTTAACGGCACGCCGGCCAGCCTGGCTGACCGGTACATCACCAGCAACGGGATACGGGCCATCATGTCGTTGCCATCGGGGCTCTTGCCGCGTCCTTGCTCGCCCGGTGCATAGCCACATCCGAGATCGGAATGCACCCCCGGAAAAACGACCTCCGTACAGTTTGACGGAATAGCGCCAGCAACCGACACCGAATCGAGAGGAAAGCTTCGCCGTAGTTCGTGTGCTGCAACCAGATGCAGGCACGGTATGTTATTTGGGATGCGGAGACTGACTTCGGCATCCGCCCACGCGCCGTGTCCGTCGAACAGCTTGCCAACGTAGCTGTTTCCCAGCGTGTTCCCGGTACCGATCGACGCTACCGAATCGAAGATCCCCAGAAAATCCAAGGCAATCTCAAAGCCACCGAGCGACATGACACCACGCTTCCCGGAAAGGTGGGCGTCGAGCTTGCACAAGGCCATCAGCCAGTTCGTGAACGCCCGTGCCTGCGTGGCGCCGCGCGAGAAGCCGAAGATCGAAATATGTATTTTCTGAACGATGCCGCCATCAATCTTTGCAGGCCTCCCGGTCTTCTTGTCGACCCAGTGCTGAGAAACAGCTGCATGCAGGCGAGCCAGCATTTCTTCAAAAATTTTTCTATTTCGAATGGTGAGATTAGACTCTGGCATTATTGAGGCAAGCCCATCAGGCGGCGACATTTTCTGCAAATTATCTGCATTCAGAGTGATGCTTCCTGCATATGACTTTACTTCATCGGGTGAAAAGAGTGGATTGTTATAGAAATAGCTGTGGACATGATTAATCGCCTGGACCAATGCCCAAGTGATCCGCGCCTCACCCAAGTAGCCAGTCGCTGCGCCCATGGTCTGCTGACTTCCCGTGCCGCTGTCGCCAACCTGCGTGAATTCCGTTGCTACTCCAGGGATATACGTTCGAAAAAAATGTTTATATCGTTCGGGGGTGTATTTCCAATTTGTCGACGGCGGAAGCACGGCAGGAACACTCCTACCGGGATAGCAATCATAAAGGCGCGCGATATTTGAGTGCGTCTTCGTTTCCTCGGCAGCTACATAATTATTCTTTGTACCGTCGAAGAAAAAACCAAAATACAGATTTGTATTACAACCATTGCTCGCGTTGCCTTTTTCCGCCTGTTGCAACTTATCGAATTTAGCCATTTTCAGCCGGGACTCTTCACTGAAAAATTCATTATAGTGAGTCGCCTTAGAAAAATTGTTTCCAATTTCTCCGCACAATTTTGCTATCATGGCCGCTCCTCCTCAAGATGTTTTAACGTCAAACGGGCATCAATTAGGGACTTACTGAGGTCTTCGATAAGAAACTGCTGGTATTTTTTATCATAATATCCTTTATATCCAATAATTTCTTTTTGATCATACTCTTCGGAAAATTTCCATAATTTCTTTGCCGTTTCGTTGGGTGTTTTCTTCATGCCGCTGTATAGATTCTGCACAGCTTCCAAATTGCTCCTTGCCGTTCCGATCATGATATCGATGCGTTCCCGTCGGTATGCCAACGAAGGAATCGGCCATCCTTTGACTTTTCCGGACCACTTAGGATGATCAGGCTCGAAATTGCTTATTACGATAGTCATCTTCCCCTCCACATCCCGGACTACCCATAATTCTTGCGGCTGGCTATACTGGGGAATATCGGCAAGTGTGGAGCTGGTAGTTTTTGGCAAGCTTCCATCTGGCAGCCTTGGGTGATAGACATTGAAGTCAATCTTCACTTTCATCTTGGGCCGCCATTTCTTAGGCAGGCTGTAGCAGCACATGGTGCCGCCAGCACCAAACCGCCCGATAGACTCGCCACCACCGTTATTCGATTTATCCTTGGGGTCGTGTACCGTATATTCAAATTCCTGGTCGCTGTAGTTGACCGCGTGGATACTCACTGGCACGTCAGTGCTGGCAGCAACAAAACTGATCGGAACAGTTAGAAGTACAGCACTCAGAAGTTTTGTCATTCGGCGCATACAGCAGAGACTTTTTTTCATTATTACTCCTTTTATTTCCAACGATCTGATGCCTCACTTCGATATACCCTCGCTGATGCTCTCTTCTCAATTGAGAGAATTGCGGTGAATTACCTATTTTTAGAGGTCAGATGCATCCGAAGGCCGTGAACGTGCTTTCGCATCTAATTTCAGAACTGTGGAGTTGCGACTCAGGGTCGATCAGCCTGCATTTGCTTCAACATTTTTTTACTTGCTTCGAATGCATCTGTATATTTTCGAATAAGAAATTTTTGGTAATTTTTATCTTTATATCCTGCATATCCAACAATCGACGCCCTATCGTATTCTTCGGAGATCTCCCACATTCGTTTTGCAGTCTTGTCTGGATCGCTTCGCATTTCATCCGACAATTTTTTAAATAAATCTATGTAATTCTTTCTCTTTTCTATAGCAATATCTGCGCTTTCCCGTTGATATGCCAGTGAAGGAACCGGCCATCCTTTGAATTTTCCCGGCCACTTCGGATGGTCAGGTCGAAATTCGCTGATGATGATCGACATTGATCCTCTCGCATCGCGCAAGACCCATAAATCCTGCGGCTCGCCATATTGAGGAATCTCGACCAAGACGACAGTTTCATCCTCCGGCAGATTCCTATCCGACTGCGTTGACTCAATTAATTTAAAAGCTATTTTCACCTTGCTACGTGCATGCCATTTTTCGGGGAGGATATAGCAGCATATAGAGCCACCAGTCCCAAATCGGCTAATTGATTCGCCCCCGCCAATATTCGAAGAGTCGTTGGGATCAGCTACGACGTATTTAAATTCTTGTTCGCTGTAATTGACTGCATGAATCCTTACTGGCACCCCCATGCTGGCAGCGGTAGAAAAAATAGGTGCTAGCATTAAACTAGCGGCCAGTGATTTGGTGACTGCAGATTTAAAACGGCTCATTGTTTTCATCATCACTCCGTATGTTCGAAAATCTGGTTTCGCGCCATGCCAATGCCGCGTTGATGCCGCCTTTTTCACCTGACGGTACGGCGTTGTGCAGACAGTGCATGCACCAGTCCAGATGCAGGTCCTGCTCCAACTTGGCCAGCGTGGCGACGCGCAGCGCAGCTTCTACGTTGGCGTAAATGTCGGACAGCAGCTGCCTCGGTAGCGGGCCGCGGTCGCGCAGCAAGACGATCGTCTCGTCGACCTCGCTGTCTCGGACCATGACGGCAAACTGCTGATCGTCGAGCGTAGGTTCATCCGCGACGTCGCCAGTTCCCGGTGAGATGGGGAGTTCGTTCCATGCGCCACTCCTGCCGATGTACGACCAGCGCACCGCGGGCCCAGCCAGGGAACTGCGCTGCGCGGCCGACAGGGAATCGAACATCACCGGCAGCCGGCGCGTGTCGGGGAAGCGGAAGTTGAAACGCTGACCATCGTTTTCAATCACGCACCATGCAGCCAGGCGTTTGTTGAGTTCGGACATCGTTTCAGTGGTCTCGATGGCACTGACCATCGGCCAGCCACCGCACTTTTTAAGCGCAAGCGTCATCAGGAACGATGCCCCCGAATAAGGAACGAGAAACGGCGAGACAGAGCGCGTGTTGTCGGTGCAGCCGGGCAGTTGCTCGAACAGCAGCGCCACGTCGTCCGGCACGGTGAGCGCCTTCTGTACTTCGCGATACAAATTGGGCACGAAAGCGCCGTCGAGCAGTAGAAACAGGCGCCGTCCTGCGGCAAG
>Ga0265798_10011745_pt1 | contig 10644 bp, 6 predicted proteins | sample P3T30metagenome_FD_192430 | JGI IMG/M metagenome (GOLD analysis project Ga0265798, IMG submission 192430) | Plant litter microbial communities from East Loma Ridge, Irvine, California - P3 T30 | ecosystem: Environmental > Terrestrial > Plant litter > Unclassified | place: USA: California... | reverse complement strand
GTCCGTCGTGCAGTCGGCCGCCGGCGCGCTGTCGAGGCGCCGCACCCGGTAGGTCATCGTGCCGTCGCCGGCCGCCGCGGCGTCGCTCCACGACAGCTCGACGGAACCGTCGGGTCGAGAGCCGGCCGCGACCGTCACGGCCCCCGGCTGGCCGAACGCCGTCGCCCGCACGGCCCCGCTGCGGCTCCAGTCGCGCTCGCTCGTCACCTGCGCCCGGTTGCGGGCGTACACGCTCACGTCGTACGTGCTGCCCGGCGTCAGGCCGGCGATCGTCGTCGACGTGGAGCCGGTCGCCTGCGACACGCCGCCGCTGACCTCCACCGTGTAGCCCGTCACGGCGGTCCCGCGCACCGGGCGCGGCACCGCCGTCCACCTCACGTCGAGGCTGCCGGGGACGGTCCGCGAGGGCGTGACCGTGACGCCCGTCGGCGCCGCGGGGACGAAGTCGGCGCTGTAGGGCTGGCTCGCGGCGCTGGCCGCCGAGTCGCCGACGCCGTTCGTCGCGACCACGGAGAAGCGGTAGGTCTGCTCGGGGTCGAGGTCCGTCAGCGTGCACACGGTCGATCGGCCGCAGTCGTGCCCGTAGCTCGCGCCCCCGCTGCCGACGCCGACCAGGCGGAAGCGCGTGATGGCGGAGTTGTTGGCCTGGGGCGCGGCGTAGCTCAGGGTGAGCTGGCCGCCCAGGGACGAGCCGGTCCGGACGGGTGCGGCCGGCTGCGCCGGGACGTCCTGGACCGAGACCGTGACGTTGCCCCAGACGTACCGACCCGGGTCCCCCGTGACGTCGGCGACCCGGTACTGCAGGTTGGCGTCGCCGGGCGCGGCGCCCGCGGCGACCGAGACGCTGAGGGTGCGGCTGTCGGCGCTCGGCGAGACGCTCACGCCGGCGGGCAGGCCGGCGCCGCCGAGCCCGCGGATGTCGACCACGCGGAGCGGCTGGCCCGGGAAGGGGTTGGTCGACTGGTCGTTCGCGAGCACGTCCACGGTCGTGGACGAGCCACGCCGGACGGTCGCCGTGTCGGGCACCGGCTGCGCCAGGGGCCGGGTCGACGCCGCGACGGTCAGCTGCACCGCGCCGTCGCGGCCCGGGCTGACGGAGTCCCGCACCGACACGGGCACCGTGGCGGAGCTGCCTGCCGAGGCGCTCGTGGCCGCCGACACGGTCAGCCGCTGGCCGGTGACCTCGGCCGTGAAGCCGGGCGCCGACGCGCCGTCGACCGCGTAGCGCAGCTCGTCGAGGGCGTCGGGGTAGGGGTAGGTGGTGAGGCGGACGAGGTCGAGGGTGCGCGACTCCCCCGGCTCGAGCTCGAGGGAGGTGCCGTTGAACGTCGGCGGCTGGTTCTCGCGAGGGGTCACCGTGATCGGCAGCACGAGGGTGGCCGTCCTGCCGGCGGGGTCGTCGGCCGACGTGCCGTCCGTGACCTCGAACGATATCGACGCCGTCCCGAAGTAGAGCTCCTCCGAGGTGAAGGCCAGCGTGGTCGGGTCGACCACGAGGTCGTCGCCGTTCGCGTGGGTCGCCTGCACCGACGCGGAGCCGGTGAGGCGGACCGACTTGCCCCCCGCGGCGAGGACGTGGTCGGCGAGGGCGATGCGGACGGTGTCCCCGCTGACGACGCTCACCGGCCGGGCCTGCCGGTCGAGCTGTGGCAGGGCGTCGTCGTAGCCCGGGACGCGGACGAACGCCCGTGCCTGCACCGAGGGGTCGTCGGGATGCGTCACGACGAACGGGATGATCTGGCTCGCGTCGGCGATGGCCACGCGGATGCGACGGCCGTCGGTCACGGACGCCGCGGCCTCCCAGCCCGGCTCGACGGCGAGGCCCAGGCTCGACGCGGGCCCGTCGGCGAAGAAGACGTTCGCGAGGACGTCGACGTCGACCGACTCACGACCGGCGATGTCGCCGAGGTCGAGCACGGAGTCGTCGGCGACGGGCCGGTTCGGCGGGGCGTCGGCGTCGACCGTCACCGACACGAAGCTCGAGCTCGTCCCGCCCCGCGGGTTCTCGATCGTGTAGACGAGCCCGTACGTGCCCTCGGCGCTCGGGGGCGTCACGGCGAGGAGCTCGTCGTCGACGACCTCGGCCGTGGTGCCGTCCTCGGCCGCCTGGACGGACGTCACCCGCAGGGCGCCGCCGTCGGGGTCGCTGTCGTTGTCGAGGACCCGGACCGTGACCGTGCCCCCGGGTCGCATCGTCACGTCGTCGGCCACGGCCACCGGTCCGCGCGTGCCGTCGGCCCGGGCCGCGACGCCCACCCTGACCTTGCCGCTCGCCCGGGCACCGAGCCCGTCGACGACGGTGTAGGTGAACTCGTCCGTCCCGGCGGCGTAGGCCGCCGCCTGGTAGGCGAACCCGTCGGCCGAGACGCTCGTGACGTTGCCCTTCGCGGGGTTCGTCCCGACGCCGAGCAGCGTCACGCTGTCGCCGTCGGGGTCGATGCCGTCGAGCGGCACGCGCACCTGCACGGTCTCGCCGGCGACGACGCGCGCCGTGACCGTCTCCGGCACGGGCGCGGCGTTGGTCGCCGCGTCGGCCTCGCGGACCGCGATGCTCACCTGGGCGGAGTCGGTCTGGCCGTCGCGGCCCGCCACCTCGTAGACCGCCGTCACGTTGCCCGGGGTCGAGGGGGCCAGGTAGCGGAGGCGCGTGCCCGAGGTGAACAGGAGCCCGCCGTCGTCGGGGACGTCCTGGACGAGGTCGGGCACGAGGGTGACCTCGTCTCCGTCGGGCTGCTCGTCGTTCGCGAGCACGTCGATGTCGACGGCGTCGCCGACCCGCACCGTGACCTGGTCGTCCGTCGCCACCGGCGGCTGGGTCTGCGACCGCCGCGGGATCTCGACCACCGTGACCGTGCCCTCCGCCGAGGCGAGCCCGTTCGTGACGGTGTAGGGCACCGTCACGGGCCGCCCCTCGAGCGGTGCGGTGAGCGTGACCCGCAGGTAGCGCTGGTCGAGGGTCTCGACCCGGACGCCGCTCGAGAGGGGCACCTCCGCGGTGGAGCTGATCATGAGCACGTTGCCCGCGGGGTCGGAGTCGGTGGCCACCACGTCGAGCGTCTGCGAGCTCAGCGTCTCGACGAACATCGTCTTGGGCGTCGTCACCGGCGGCGTCGCCGCGTCGGGAGGCGAGAGCACGTCGACGCGGACGACGCCGGTGGCGGTCTGGTCGCCGTCGGTCACGGTGTACTCGAGGTTGTGCGTGCGGACCTCGTCGCTGACGAAGCGGAACGTCCCCACGTCGTAGCTCGGCGTCACGGTCGACCCGCTCTTGGCGGGGACGCTGTTCAGCCGGATCGGCCCGGAGCCGCCGGTCGCGTAGGCGAGGGGACGGACGGTGACCTGCCGTCCGGCGTAGGCCTCGACCGTGAACGACTCCGCACGCAGGGGCGCCTCGCCCGTCACGGTGACGGACAGGGAGCCTCGGCCCTCCGCCTGGCCGTCGGACACGACGAGGGCCACCTCGACGTCGGTCTCGCCGGCGCCGGCGTCCTGGTAGACCACGTCGCCCGAGGGCTTGGACGACGTCCCGGGAGGCCCGGACGCGCTCGTCAGGTAGAACGCGTCGCCGTCGGGGTCGACCCAGTCCCCGAGCACGGAGGCGGTCACCCGGCCGGCCGAGGTCACGGACGCACTCGTGCGCCTCACCTGCTCGGGGGCCGAGTTCTCGGCGTCCGTCCGCACCGTGACGGTCACGGTCGCCGCGTCCGACCCGCCGCGCCCGTCGCTGATCGAGTAGTCGACGGTGAACGTGCCCGTCGCCTCCGCCGTCAGCGTGAGCAACAGCTGCTGGCGGTCGTTGACGAGGTCGACGCGTGCCGTCGCGGGGTCGGGCTGCGAGACCTGCTCGACGACGAGCGGGTCCCCGTTGGGGTCGAAGTCGTTGAGCAGCACCGACAGCGTGCTCGCCCGGCCCGGCCGGGCGCCGACGGCGTCGTCGGCGGCCACGGGGGCCTTCTGGTCGGGGTCGAGCTCGGGGGGCTGGTCGGTCGAGTCGTCCTCTTGCTCTTCTCGCTCTCGCTCCGAGTCGAGGAGGTCGGCCCAGTTGTCGACGAGCCGCCCGCCGGCCTGGAGGGCCCAGCTGCGACCGCCCACCGGGTCGTTCAGGACGACCTGACGACCGTTGACGGCGAGCACCAGCGCGGCGCCGCCCGGGACCCCGTCCAGCTCGACGACGCCACCGCGCGCGCCGGAGCAGTCGCTCCAGGCCGAACCGCCCGACCAGGCCGCCCAGGTGCACGAGCCGACGACGACCGGGCGGGCCGGAGCTCCCGACCGGCCCGACGCGAGGGCCCGGGCCTCGCCCCCGTCGAAGGGGACGCTCAGGAGCCCCTCGGTGGTGGCCAGGAGGACGGCGTCGCCGTCGTCCGCGGCCTGCTGGAGGGCACCGCCCGAGGCGTCGACCGGCAGGGTCACCGGGTCGCCGTCCAGGACGAGCTCGCCGGACGTGACGTCGAGGACCGCCCAGTGCGACCCCACGCTCGTCACCTGGTGCTCGTCGCCCCCGGCGAGGCCGGTGTCGACGGTCGAGTCGACCGACGCGTCGGCGGCGTCGGCGATGAGCGAGACCTCGCCCGTCTCGGCGGAGAATGTCGTGACCGCGCCGGAGGGCGAGGCGCTGGCGACCAGGTCGGCGCCGAGGCTCAGGTCGGCGTCGGCCTCCGCGCTGAAGGCCGCGAGGTCGGTCGTGGGCCAGGTCCAGAGCTCGCCGGTGCCGCCCGACACGACGACCGTGCGGTCGCCCGCGAGGAGGACCTCGGGCTGCTCGGGCGGCAGCGGCACGGTCTCGTCGACGGTGGCGGTGGCCGGGTCGACGAGGCCGACCGTGGCGTCCGTCCGGTCGACGAGCAGCACCTCCTGCCCCGACTGCACGACCGCGAGGTCGGTGCCCGTGCTGCGCACCGCCGCGTTGAGCTCGCCGACGTCGGGGTTCACCCGGCCGACGGCGGAGCGCGAGCCGTTCGCCACCCACGCGGTGCCGTCGTCGAGGTCGAGGCGCTGCGCCTCGTAGCCGCTGCTGACGACGGCGACGGTCGTCACGAGAGCCGCGACGACGACCGTGCTCACCCCCGTCGCGACCGCCGACCGGCGTCGGGACGCCCAGGCGAGCAACCCGCTCATCCGGCGCCCTCCGGCTCGGCGCAGCTCTGGGCGCTCGGGTCGCCGGTGCGGCCGTCGCGCGTGACGCTCACCGTGATGCAGAACCGCTCGTCGGCGTCGGGACGACTCACCACGAAGCGGTTCGTGGCTTGCTGGCTCGTGTCGTCGCCGGTCGAGATCACGTAGGCGTCGCCGGCCCGGAGGCCCGGGTCGTTCCAGGTGAAGACGACCGAGCGTCCGTCGCTCGACGAGGCGATGTCGGCCACCCGAGGGATCTCCGACGACGTCGCCCGCACGAGGACGAGCGTGGCCGTCGCGCCGAGGCCGATGACGACCACGCCGGCGGCCACGAGCCCCCACACGAGGGCGAGCATGCCGCGCCGACGCGCCGCGGGCCGCGTGCCGGTGCTGCGGACGAGGCCACGGCTGGCCCCGACCTGCGGTCCGTGGACGGCCGCGGCCTGCGCCGCCGTGACCTCGCTCCGGCGGCGGCGTCGTCGCCGTGCGGCCGGGACGACGGCGGTGCCGCGGAGGCGCGTCCGGTCCTCCAGGTCGGCGACGGTGGCGAGGGCCCAGTCGTCGACGGCCACCTCGATGGGCGTCTGGCCGAGGCCCAGCTCGGCCTCGACCTGCTGCAGTTCGCGGAGGAGCTCGAGCACGCTCGACTGCCGCTGCTCGGGCCTCCGCGACATCGCCTTCGCGAGGATGCGCTCGAGGGTCGGTGGCACGTCGGTGCGTCCGGTCGGGACGAGCTTGGCCTTGTCGATGCGGCCGATGAGGTCGGCCGCGCCGTTCTTGTCGCTGCCGAGGATCTCGAACGGCGAGCGGCCCGCCAAGAGCGAGTAGACGGTCGCGGCGAGCGACCAGACCTCGGACTCGACCGTGCCCGGGGTCTCGTCGAGCAGCACCTCCGGGGCCGACCACGGGATCGACATGCCGACGACCTCCTGCGGCTCGCTCTCGCTGAGCGACGCGGCGATGCCGAAGTCGGAGAGGACCGGGTGCCCGTAGGCGGTCATCAGGATGTTCGAGGGCTTGACGTCGCGGTGCAGGACGCCTTGCCGGTGGGCGGTCTCGACGGCGCTGCCGATCTTGACGCCGATGCGGAGGACGTCGGCCACCGGGATGCGGTCGCGACGGTAGCGCTCGCTGAGCGACGACGAGCAGAGCTCCATGACCAGGTACGGGCGACCGTCGGCCGAGACGCTCGCCTGGTAGACGGTGAGGATGGACGGGTGGGCACTCAGCTGGGCCATGAGGTTCGCCTCGGCCTGGAACATCTGCCGCACCTGGTCGTTGACGACCTCGGAGAGCATGACCTTCACGGCAACCTGGCGTCGCGGCATGTTCTGCTCGTACAGGAACACGTCGGCGAAGCCGCCGGACCCGAGCACGTGCACGTGGCTGAACCCGGGCAGCACGGGAGGCGCTGACGGCAGTCGTCGTGCCACGGCGCCCTCCCGACGTCCTCGCGGCCGGCCCTCGCGCGGCCCGGCGTCGGCGCCTCGCCGACCGGAGTCATTGTAAGTGGGCCCCTCCGACGTCGTGCCCCGTCCTCCCCTCGCTGTGGAGCGACGGACGACCCCACTTCGGGGGAGGACCGAGCGGCCGAGCCCTTGTCAGTCGGGGATCGGGCCCGAGCCGGTCGTCTCGGTCGGCTCGGCGCTTGTACCCCGGACGTCGACGACGACGACCGTCACGTTGTCCCGGCCACCCGCTTCGACGGCCGCGCGGACGAGGGCGGAGGCGGTGCGGGCCGCACCCGGCACGCTCTCGAGCAGCTCCGCGATGCGCGCCGGCCGCAGCTCCTTCGTGAGCCCGTCGGAGCAGACGAGGAGGCGCTGGCCGGCCCGGAGGGGCACGCGCCAGTAGTCGGGCCGCGCGTCGACGTCGAAGCCCACGGCCCGCGTGATGACGTTGCTGTCGGGGTGGTCCTCGGCGTCCTCGGCCCGGAGGAGCCCGGCGTCGACCATCTCCTGGACGACGGAGTGGTCGACGGTGACCTGCTGCAGCTCGCCTCCCTCGTGGAGGTAGACGCGAGAGTCGCCGACGTTGAAGACCGTGAACTCCGGGACGCCGTCCCGGAGCGACAGGAAGGCGCCCGTGACGGTCGTGCCGACGCCGAGCTCGGTGCCCTCGGCCGCGACGGCGATGTCCTCCGTCGCACGACGAAGCGCCTCCTCGACGTCCTGGGGTCGGAGCCACTCCCCCGCCGGGATCTCGCCCATGCGGCGGACGACCGCGTCGCTCGCCACGTCGCCGGCCGTGTGCCCGCCCATGCCGTCGGCCACGACGAAGAGCGGCGCGGAGGCGAGGTAGCTGTCCTCGTTGTGCGCCCGCCGGAGCCCGACGTCGGTGACCGCCGCCCAGTCGAGCGAGACGGCGCCCTCGCCGGACGTGATCGGGTGGTCGGTGGTCGGCTGGCCGAGCTCTGTCACGAGTGGTGATCTTCCTGGGAGGGGACGCGATGGTGGGACAGGATCTCGAGGAGGACGCCGTCGCCGACGTCCACTATGGTGCCTGCCGAGGCCGTGACGGACTCGCCCTGCCGGAGCGAGACGGGAACGCGGCCCGGAGCGCGGACGGACGTGCCGTTCGTCGACCGGAGGTCGGTCACGACGACGACGTCGCCGACCTGCTCCACCCGCACGTGCGACGACGACACCAGCCCGCCCCGGGACTCCACCGCCACGAGCACGGGCCGGACGCCCGCCACGACGCGCGGCGCCGACGGGCGGCGGCCGACGACGAGCGGAGCCGTGAGCACATGCTCGGCTCCCGCGACGCGCACGGCCCACGCTGGTCGCGTCCGGCTCGCGGCGCGACCGGCGTCGACGGTCGCCCGACCGGGGCCGGCACCGGGCCGCGGACGCAGCACCGTGTCGTCGAGCCCGCCGCGGAGCCCGGCGACCAGCACGGTGTCGTCCGGCGTTGGCGAGCCGGCCTGTCGGCCCTGCTCGGCGTCCGTGTGCATGGGCGGGCCTTCCGTCGAGGAACGTGGTCGTGCGGCGAGCAGGTCGACGAGCCGCGCTCCCCCGTCTGCCCGTCCGAGGCTATCGGCCGTCGGACCCCGCCGCAGGTGCCGGTCACGTGGCGCCCGTCCCTCCACAGCTCAGCCTCGGCCTTCGCCGTCCCCAGGCGCACCGAGCCTCCTGACGGGCCTGCCCCGGCGCCTCCTACCGTCGCCCCATGACGAGACTGGCCCTGGTCCCGCCCCCTCCGCCGGGGCACGACGAACCCGACGATCCTGTCGGGTTCGTCCGCCTCCGCTCCCCCGTCGGCCGCATCGAGGTCGTCAGCCGCGCCTTCGCCGTCGAGCGCGTGACGGTCGAGCGGGACGGCTCGCTGCCCCACGACGGCGAGCCCGAGCGCGCCGACGCCCTGTTGGAGGCGGCGCGGGTGCAGATCGCCGACTACTTCCTCGGGCAGCGACGGTGGTTCGACCTGCCGCTGCGCCTCACGGGCACGCCGTTCCAGCGATCCGTCTGGTCGGCGCTGGCCGCCGTCTCCTGGGGAGAGACCACGACGTACGGGCGGCTGGGCGGCACCATCGGCAACCCGCACGCCGGTCGGGCGGTGGGAGGCGCGGTGAGGGCGAATCCGCTGCCCCTGCTGGTGCCCTGCCACCGGGTCCTCGGCCGCACCGGCGGCGTCACGGGCTACAGCGTCGGGGCCGGTCTCGAGACCAAGAAGTGGCTGCTGCGACACGAGGGCATCGTCCACCGGGAGGGACCGCTGCCGCTGTGATCAGGCCGATGTCGAGAGGAGGCTCTCCGAGACGAGCTGCGTCTCCCGGCCGGGCTCCAGCCGGACGCCCCGGTCGGCACCCCACGCGACGAGGTCGTCGAGCCCGCGGAGCTCGGGCCGGTCGCGGAGCAACGCGGAGACCAGCAGCCCCTTCGACTTCTTGTTGAAGTGGTTGAGGGCACGTCGGCGGCCCCCGTCGTCGGCGACGACGCGAAGGTAGGTCGAGCGGGCACCGACGACCGGACCGAGCCCGACGTAGCCCTCGGACCGGAGGTCGACCAGGAAGTCGTCCACCGACGCGAGGCCCTCCGCCACGGGGCCGCTCCAGGTCGACCGGAGGCTCGCCCCCGGCAGCCTCGAGTCGTGCGAGAGCCGATAGGCCGGGATCAGGTCGGTCGCCCGCAGCGGGCCGAAGAGCGCCGAATGGATCAGGACATGCCGAGAGGCCCACCCCCACGAGGCCTCGTCGAGCTCGCCCGCCCGGATCGGGTCGTAGAGCACCCCGGTGTAGCGCTCGAGCGCCCGCATGGTCGGCGACGTCGTCAGCGCCCGGTTCCGCTCGACCTCCGACGCGAGCCGCGGCCCGATCTTCAGCGCTCGCATCGAGCCCTCGGCGTCCGCCGACAGCGTGAGGAGGCGCGAGATCACGTCGCCGCGCACCGCCGTCAGTTCCGGGAACGCCCACGACGGCAGGTCGAGCCCGGACGCACCGCTGCCCCCGTCGAGCTTGGACTCGGACGGGGGCAGCAGGAACAGCACGGTGGATCTGGTGAGGACGACGGGTCAGGCGAGCTGGGCGTTGCGGGCCACGACGGTGACCGTGTCGTTCTCGACGGAGAGGAACCCGTCGTCCGCGGTCGCCTCGACGGTCGAGCCGTCGCTGAGGCGGACGCGGACCTGGCCCGAGGCCAGGATCGCGAGGATGGGCTCGTGACCGGGGAGGATCCCGATCTCACCCTCGGCGGTGCGGGCGACGATCGACGACGCCTCGCCCGACCAGACTTCCTGATCGGCCGAGACGACGCTCACGGTGAGAGCAGCCACGATCAGCCGTTCTCCTTCTGGATCTGAGCCCACTTCTCCTCGACGTCGGAGATGGACCCGACGTTGAAGAAGGCCTGCGTCGCGACGTGGTCGAACTCGCCGTCGGCGATGGCCGTGAACGACTCGATGGTGTCCTTCAGCGGGACGGTCGAGCCCTCGACGCCGGTGAACTTCTTCGCCATGTAGGTGTTCTGCGAGAGGAACTGCTGGATGCGGCGAGCACGGGAGACCGTGATCTTGTCCTCCTCCGACAGCTCGTCGACGCCGAGGATGGCGATGATCTCCTGCAGTTCCTTGTTCTTCTGCAGGATCGCCTTGACGCGGATCGCCGTGTTGTAGTGCGCCTCGCCCAGGTAGCGGGGGTCGAGGATGCGGCTCGTCGAGGTCAGCGGGTCGATCGCGGGGTAGAGGCCCTGCGACGCGATCTCGCGGGACAGCTCCGTCGTCGCGTCGAGGTGGGCGAAGGTCGTCGCCGGCGCCGGGTCGGTGTAGTCGTCGGCGGGGACGTAGATCGCCTGCAGCGAGGTGATCGAGTGACCGCGCGTGGACGTGATGCGCTCCTGGAGGACGCCCATCTCGTCGGCGAGGTTCGGCTGGTAACCCACGGCGGACGGCATGCGGCCGAGCAACGTGGAGACCTCGGAACCGGCCTGCGTGAAGCGGAAGATGTTGTCGATGAAGAGCAGGACGTCCTGCTTCTGCACGTCACGGAAGTACTCCGCCATCGTCAGCGCCGACAGGGCCACGCGGAGGCGC
>Ga0265798_10011744_pt1 | contig 10644 bp, 7 predicted proteins | sample P3T30metagenome_FD_192430 | JGI IMG/M metagenome (GOLD analysis project Ga0265798, IMG submission 192430) | Plant litter microbial communities from East Loma Ridge, Irvine, California - P3 T30 | ecosystem: Environmental > Terrestrial > Plant litter > Unclassified | place: USA: California... | reverse complement strand
GGGCTTCGACTGGAAGGCCTACCTGGACGGTGTCGGCCAGGGCGGACAAGCATCCTTCAACGTCACCGAGCCGGCCTTCTTCAAGGCCCTGGGCAAGCTGTGGAAGGGCAGCGACATCGAGGCGACCCGCAGCTACCTGCGCTGGCATGTGGCGCGCACCATGTCGCCGGTGCTGGCGGCGCGCTTCGACCAGGAGCACTTCGATTTCTTCAGCAAGACCCTGCGCGGCGTGCAGCAGCAGCAGCCGCGCTGGAAGCGTTGCGTGGCGCTGGTCGACCGCCAGCTGGGCGAGGCGCTGGGCCAGGAATTCGTCAGCCGCGCGTTCGCGCCCGAACTCAAGGCCAAGGCCCTGCACATGACGCACCAGGTCGAGGAGGCGATGAAGAAGGATATCGAGGAACTCGACTGGATGAGCGCGGAAACGAAGACCCGCGCCCAGGAAAAGCTGGCCGCGATCGTCAACAAGATCGGCTATCCGGACAAGTGGCGCGATTATTCCAGCTACACCGTCAAGCCGGGCGATTTCGCCGGCAACGTCGAGCGCGGCAACGCCTTCGAGACGCGGCGCGACCTGGCCAAGATCGGCAAGCCGCTCGACCGCAGCGAATGGGGCATGACGCCGCCGACGGTGAACGCCTACTTCAATCCGCAGATGAACGACATCAACTTCCCCGCCGGCGTGCTGCAGCCGCCGCTGTTCGACCCGAAGATGGACGATGCGCCCAACTACGGCAACACCGGCGGCACCATCGGCCACGAACTGACCCATGCCTTCGACGACGAGGGCCGCCAGTTCGACGCCAAGGGCAACCTGAAGGACTGGTGGACGAAAAAGGATGCGCAAGCCTTCGAGGAGCGCGCCCAGTGCATCGTCGACCAGTACGCGCAATACACGGTGGTGGACGACATCAAGATCAACAGCAAGCTGACCCTGGGCGAGGACGTCGCCGACCTGGGCGGCCTGATCCTGGGCTGGATGGCCTGGCAGACCGAGATGGCGAGCATGCCGCAGAAGGCCAGACCGGAACTGCGCGACGGACTCACGCCGGAGCAGCGCTTCTTCGTCGGCAATGCGCAGTGGGCTTGCGAAAACGACCGTCCGGAAAACCTGCGCGTGAGCGCGCTGACCGACCCGCATTCGCCGGGCCGCTATCGCGTCAACGGGCTGGTGGTGAACATGCCGCAGTTCCAGCAGGCTTTCCAGTGCAAGGCGGGGCAGCCGATGGTGAAGGAGAAGCGTTGCCGCGTGTGGTAACGCAGGCGTAGTCGATGACGCCGTTTCCGCCTGGAGACGGCGCTTTTACGCGCTGCGCGCACCGCGGTCGCTGCGGCGGGCCTGCATGTGGACCAGGTTGGCCTCGAAGGCGCGCATCTCGACGCCGATCGGACCCAGGTCGATGGCCGCGTGCTGCAGCATCGGGAACAGCGCGGTTTCATCGTCCCAGATATGGGTGAGGACGGCGGTGATCAGTTCGCGCATCAGGGTATCGGCGCGTGACGCGGCGGCGCCCGACGCAGCGGCGCCCGACGCTTCCCGTTGCGCCGCCTGCAGCGCCGCCAGCAGTTCGTCGACGTCCAGGCTTTCTTCCTCGAGGTGGGCGACCAGGTTCGGATCGACCCGCCGCACGCCGGGATAGAACACGGTTTCCTTCAGGCGTTCGAGGTTGTGGACGGCTTGCGCCAGCTGGGCGGCGGCCTGTTTTTTCACGACGGGGCTGTGGCTGTTCAGGTAGCGCTCGGCGAGCTTGCGCACCAGCCGGTGGTCGCGCATCAGGGCAGTGATCGGATTGTCGTCCGGGAACGCTGCAAGCGTAAACCGGCGATTCGGATCGTTCGTGGTCAACATGGATTCCTCCTGGATAGGCCAGCGTATCCGCGATATGCCGGCAGGATGATGCTAGACCGCTACAGGTTACGCTTCTGTTCGTTTTGTGACGGAAGAGGCCGCTTAAACGCCTTCTGTTGCGGCGCAGCGAAAAAAAAAGCCGCCCGAAGGCGGCCTTGTGGAACGCAGGAAAGATTAGTGCTGGGAAATGCTGCCGCGCCAGCCGCCGGTTTCCTTGCCGCGCGCTTCGAGCATGTCCTTGAACTTCTGCAGGTTGCCGCGCGCTTCCAGGCGCACCGCGCCCAAGGCGTCGCCGATCTTTTCCAGCGTGCCTTCCGGCTCGTAATCCATCTGCAGGACCACGCGGGTCACGTTGTCGGCAATCTTGTGGAAGGTGACCACGCCGCCGTTCGGCACACCGCTGGTGCTGCGCCAGGCGATGCGTTCGTCCGGCGTCTGCTCGGTGATCTCGACATCCCATTCCTTGTCTTCGCCGGCCACATTGGCTTTCCAGTGCAGGTGCTTGTCGTCCAGCTGGCGGATTTCCTTGACGCTGGCCATGAACTGCGGGAAGTCCTCGAACTGGGTCCACTGGTTGTACGCCGTACGCACCGGGACATTGACTTCGATGGTTTCGATGATGCCCGAGCCCATGCCCGAAGCATTCTTTTTCAGTTTTTTCGACAGCATCATGCCGCCGACCGCCAATGCGGCGACCGTCACTACGCGATTCAGCATTCTTGCCTCCTGTACGCGATGAAGCGTATTGAATGTTGCAAAAATCTGCCTGCCGGCGTCGGCACGGCAGGCTACCTGGATGACACATCTGCCTCTAAATTACGTCAATTCCGGTTTTCATGGCGCACACGAGCGTTATTTTCCGCGTTGGAACGATTTATCCGGCAAGCCCCCAATGAGCAGGCAAGGGTTTGCAATACTGTATATATGACCAGTAAAAATCCTGATGCATGGCTGCCGCCGGCCGTCCCCGACGGTATAATGGGCAAATGAATCTCCTCGACAACCTGAATCCCGAACAGCTTGCGGCCGTTACGCTGCCGTCCCAGAGCGCCCTGATCCTTGCCGGCGCCGGTTCCGGCAAGACCCGCGTACTGACCACGCGTATCGCCTGGCTGGTCCAGACCGGACAGGTGTCCCCGGCCGGCATCATGGCCGTGACCTTCACCAACAAGGCGGCAAAGGAGATGCTGACCCGCCTGTCGGCGATGCTGCCCATCAATACGCGCGGCATGTGGATCGGCACCTTCCACGGCTTGTGCAACCGCCTGCTGCGCACCCACCACCGCGACGCCGCGTTGCCGCAGACCTTCCAGATCCTCGATTCGCAGGACCAGCTCTCGATGATCAAGCGCATGCTCAAGGCGCTGAACGTCGACGACGAGAAGTATCCGGCGAAGGATTTGATGTACTTCATCAATAACGCCAAGGACAATGGCCGCCGCGCCGCCGATTGCGAAGCCTACGACCACATCCAGAAGCGCATGGTCGAGCTCTACGATTTCTACGACCAGCAATGCCAGCGCGAAGGCGTGGTCGATTTCGCCGAACTGCTGCTGCGTTCCTACGAGCTGCTGCAGCGCAACCATCCGCTGCGCCAGCATTACCAGATGCGCTTCCGCCATATCCTGGTCGACGAATTCCAGGATACCAACGACCTGCAGTACAACCTGCTCAAGCTGCTGGCGGGCCACCAGGAACCGGCCGGCGGCGCCATCTTCGCGGTGGGCGACGACGACCAGAGCATCTACGCCTTCCGCGGCGCCAACGTCGGCAACATGCAGGCTTTCGAGCGCGACTTCGAGGTCAAAAACCTGATCAAGCTGGAGCAGAACTACCGCTCGCACGGCCACATCCTCGACAGCGCCAACATCCTCATCGCCAACAACGCCAAGCGCCTCGGCAAGAACCTGCGCACCGACGCCGGCCAGGGCGAGCTGGTACGCGTCTACGAAGCCTCGTCCGACCTCGAGGAAGCCCAGTGGATCATCGACGAGGCCAAGAGCCTGATGGCCGAGGGCATGTCGCGCAGCGAGATCGCGGTGCTGTACCGCTCCAATGCCCAGAGCCGCGTGATCGAGCACGCGCTGTTCGCGGCCGGCCTGCCGTACACCGTCTACGGCGGCCTGCGCTACTTCCAGCGCGCCGAGGTCAAGCACGCCATCGCCTATCTGCAGCTGATGGACAATCCGCACAACGACTCGGCCTTCCTGCGCGTGGTGAACTTCCCCACGCGCGGCATCGGCGCGCGCTCCATCGAGCAGCTGCAGATGGCGGCGGAGGCGCACCGCGTGTCGCTGTACGCGGCCGTGCCGCACATGAGCGGCAAGGCCGGCACCGTGCTCGGCAACTTCGTCAAGCTGGTCGAGGGCGCGCGCTTCGAGACCCAGCAGCTGCCGCTGCCGGAAATGGTGCGCGTGGTGCTGGAACGCAGCGGCCTGCTGGCGCACTACGAGAACGAAAAAGAAGGCCAGGAACGCATCGAGAACTTGCAGCAGATGGTCGGCGCCGCCACCCAGTTCGTGCAGGAAGAGGGCTTCGGCACCCATGCCCCGGCCCACCTGGGGCCGCAGGCGGCCGCATCGAGCGGCGAGGCCATCGTGATGCAGGACGGCTTCGAGGTGCTGGACGCCGACGCGCCGCTGGCCGCCGTGATGTCGCCGCTGTCGGCCTTCCTGTCGCATGCCTCGCTGGAAGCCGGCGACGCCCAGGCCCAGGCCGGCCAGGAAGCGATGCAGCTGATGACGGTGCACTCGGCCAAGGGCCTGGAATTCGACGCCGTGTTCATCACCGGCCTCGAAGAAGGCCTGTTCCCGCACGAGAGCAGCTCGCGCGAGATGGATGGCGTCGACGAAGAGCGGCGCCTGATGTACGTGGCGATCACGCGCGCGCGCCAGCGCCTGTACATGAGCTTCACCCAGCAGCGCATGCTGCACGGCCAGACCCGCTTCAACATGAAGTCGCGCTTCTTCGACGAACTGCCGGAAGATTCCCTCAAATGGCTGACCCCGCGCGTGCAGACCAACTGGTTCGCCGGCCGCAAGTCGACCACCGCCTGGGACGACACCGGTTTCCGCGAAGGCGGCCTGGATAACCAGATCGCCAAGCAGATCGCGCAAAAGTCGGCCAGCGGCAACGGCACCGGCTGGCGCATCGGTGAAAGTGTGAGCCACGCGCGCTTCGGGGAAGGCGTGATCGTCAACATCGAGGGCGGGGCGGGCAGTGCGCGCGCCCAGATCAATTTTGGGGCGGCGGGGATGAAGGTGCTGGATCTGTCGGTGGCGAAGCTGGAGCGCATCGGACGCTGAGTCCGCGGCGGATCATGCAGGAGTTGAACGCGTGGACGGCACAGCCGTCCACGCGCACAACCGGCCCAGTCAGGCCGCGACCGGGCCTTTATCGAGCGGCTTGCCGAAAATGGTCCGGTAGCCCGCGTACATCGCGCACTGCAGCAGCAGCACGAACAAAAAGATCAGCCACATGATCACGACCCGCCCCAGCGCCGCGTCGCCGAACAGCAGGGCCGCCACGATGCACACCCCGAAGAACAGCGCGAACCACGAGGCCAGCATCACGATGAAGGGGCCGGCCGCGCGCATTACCGCGAAGAAGCTGTAGAAGGTGGCCTTGCCCGGACCCATCTGCTTCCAGTAAGTCAGCGGCGCCACGAAGCACAGGGTCACCAGCACGATCGTGTTCAGCAGGAAGCTGCCGAGAATGCGCAGCATGTGCGTGGGCGATATGTCGGGTGGGGTCTTGCCCTCGGCCGAGGCGGTGGCCATCTGTTGCAGCACATCGGTCGGGATCGCGATGCGCATGATGAACATCAGCACCAGCGACACCGCCAGGTACACCAGCCCCACCTTGCACAGCGCTACCAGCGCCGGCTGGCGGAAGCCCGTCAGCAGCACCTCGGGCGTGACCCGGTCGCCGTTCTCGATCATCAGGCAGGCCTTCATGAAGGCCATCGAGAACGAGGGGATCAGGATGATCGCCAGCACCGGACCCAGGTAGGGCAGGGCGGACATCCCGATGCTGAAAAGGATGTTGGCGAAAAGCAGCGTGGTCAGCGCCAGGGGTTGCTTGCGAAACAGGGCGCCGCCCTGTTTCAGCCAATCCCAGCCTGTACGTGCGGGCAAGTTGTTCATGCGGTCAAGTCCGGCGCGCGGACGGCAATACGCTCGCGCAAGACGCGTTCGAAGTGGGTGGGATCATGCGGCGTGAGCAGTTCCGCCGCGCGTGGTCGATACAGATCGTACAGGCGCGACAGCCAGAAGCGCAATGCCGCGGCACGCAGCATGGTCGGCCAGGCGGCGCGCTCGGCCCCGGTGAAGGGCCGCACCGCGTGGTAGGCGTGGGTCAGCGCACGGGCGCGGGCCTCGTCGAGGCGGCCGCTGTCCAGGTCGATGCACCAGTCGTTGACGGTGACGGCCAGGTCGAACAGCCAGGTGTCGACGCCGGCAAAATAAAAGTCGAAGCAGCCGCTCAGGCGCTCGCCGACGAACATCACGTTGTTGCGGAACAGGTCGGCGTGCACCGGACCGCGCGCCAGCTGCGCATAGATGTCGCCGGCGGCGAAGTCGCGCTGGTAGCCTACTTCGGCCTGGAGCAGCGCGGCTTTATCGGCATCCATGTGCGCGAGTACCTTGGGCATGGTTTCCAGCCACCAGTCCAGGCCACGCAGGTTCGGCTGCTGCAGCGCAAAGTCCTGGCCGGCCAGGTGCATGCGCGCCAGCATGGCGCCGACTTCGGCGCAGTGCACCGGCTGCGGGTCCATTTGCGAGCTGCCGTCGAGCTTGCTGACGATGACCGCCGGCTTGCCGCGCAGGACCACCACCAGCTCGCCGGCCTCGTTCGGCACCGGCGCGGGCACGGGAATGCCGCGTTCGGCCAGGTGACGCATCAGCTGCACATAGAAGGGCAGTTGCTCGACACTGAGGTTTTCGAAGATGGTGAGGACGAACTCGCCGCGTTCAGTCGTCAGGAAGAAATTGCTGTTTTCGATGCCACTCGAAATGCCCTGGAGCGCGAGGGCTTTGCCTAAGGGGAACTGCTTGATCCACTGGGAGAGGTCGTCCAGTGTGACCGAAGTAAATACTGCCATCGTGGTAGAAAGTGTGGTGGCTGTAGCGGCCGCGCGGGCGCGGCCGTGCTGCTGTCGGGCTTGCTTGTCGCTTACTTGTTGGCGGCGTTGCCGCCTGCGCTGGCGTCAGCCGGCAGCGGTGGCGGCGGCACATCGGCCGCAGCCGGGACGGCGTCGGCCGCGGCCTTGCGCTTGCCCGACAGGTCGAATTCGCCGACCTTCCAGGTGGGAGCGCGAATCGAATTGGTCTGGGCATTGCCCGGCTGGTTATTCGGCTGCAGGTAATAATGGCTGCCGCCGGAGCGTACTTCGACTTCGGTGACCGCACCGCCTTCGGCACGGTATTCCTTGATTTCGGTGCCGCGCTTCGGCGGAATGGTGGTCGCCGGCACGTCGCTGCCCGGTTCGATGCGCTCGAGCTTGGGTGGCGCCTGGTTCGGCGGAGCCTGCGTACCGGATTGCTGGGCCAGGGCCAGGCCGGCCTGCGAAACCAGCAACAGGGCAAGGAGAGCGGGGCGGGAAATTGGTCGCAGCATGATGGTCACCTTTGTCGTTTAGTTCATTGTAACAAACAGTGCCGCATCCTGTGAAAAGTGTCAGGCGTCCCCATCTTTGGATTAAGGCCGGCAAGCGGCCCAGCCGTGCTTTTCCCATTCCCGATTCTGCGATAATGGCGCACGATTTTGCGCCGTGCCGGCCCATTCCGTGCCGCAAGCGCTCCAACCAAGATTCTCGCCCTTTATGGACAATACCCTGCTTCTCGTCGATGGTTCCAGTTATCTCTATCGTGCTTTCCACGCGCTGCCCGATTTGCGCAGCCCGGACGGCCACCCGACCGGCGCGATGCACGGCATGGTCAATATGCTGCGCCGCCTGCGCAACGATTTCCCCGCGGCCTACATTGCCTGCGTGTTCGATGCCAAGGGCAAGACCTTCCGCGACGACATGTATCCGGAATACAAGGCGACGCGCGCCTCGATGCCGGAAGACCTGGGCAAGCAGATCGCGCCGATCCACGAGGTGGTGCGTCATCTCGGCTGGCCGATCCTGATGGTCGAGGGCGTCGAGGCCGACGACGTGATCGGCACGCTGGCGGCGCAGGCCACCGCGCGCGGCATGAAGACCGTGGTCTCGACCGGCGACAAGGACCTGGCCCAGCTGGTCAACGACAAGGTCATGCTGATCAACACGATGAGCAACGAGAAGCTCGACGAAGCCGGCGTCATCGCCAAGTTCGGCGTGCCGCCGAACCGCATCATCGATTACCTGACCCTGATCGGCGACACGGTCGACAACGTCCCGGGCGTGAGCAAATGCGGCCCGAAGACCGCCCTCAAGTGGCTGGCCCTGCACGATTCGCTGGACGGCGTGATCGAGAACGCCGCATCGATCGGCGGCGCCGTCGGCGAGAACCTGCGCGCCGCCCTCGAATGGCTGCCCAAGGGCCGCGAACTGATCACCGTGAAGCTCGACTGCGACCTGGCGGCCCACGTGGTGTCCTTCGAGGAAACCCTGATCGGCCGCCCGGAAGACAAGGAAGCGCTGCGCGCCTTCTTCGAGCGCTACGGCTTCAAGACCATGCTCAAGGAACTGGGCCCGGGCAACGCCGGCAAGTACGGCCTGCCGGGCGCGCCGGCAGCCGCCTTCCCCGCCGCGATGAATTCGCCGGAAGGCGCCGGCGCTACCCAGGAAGGCATGCCGATCATCAAGGGCGAGTACGAGACCGTCAGCACGATGGAACAGCTGGAACGCTGGCTGGCGCTGATCGACGCGGCGGCGCTCACCTCGGTCGACACCGAGACCACCTCGCTCGATCCGATGACGGCCGAGATGGTCGGCATCTCGCTGTCGGTGGAAGCGGGCAAGGGTGCCTACATCCCGCTGGCGCACCGCTATGCCGGCGTGCCCGAGCAGCTGAACCGCGAAGAGGTGCTGGAAAAGCTGCGCGCCTGGCTGGAAGATCCGGCCAAGCCCAAGCTCGGCCAGAACCTGAAGTACGACAGCCACATTTTTGAAAACCACGGCGTCAGGCTGCGCGGCATCGTCCACGACACCCTGCTGCAATCCTATGTGTTCGAGTCGCACAAGCCGCACGACATGGACACGATGGCCCTGCGCCACCTGGGCTACACCACGATTCCCTTCGTCGACGTGTGCGGCAAGGGCGTCAACCAGATCTGCTTCGACCAGGTGGAGCTGGGCCGCGCCACCGAATACGCGGCCGAGGATTCCGACATCACGCTGCGCCTGCACCAGAAGATGATCGGCTACGTCGAAGCCGACGAGGGCCTGGACTACATCTACCGCAAGATCGAGCTGCCGACCTCCGTCGTGCTGCAGAAGATCGAGCGCAACGGCGTGCTGATCGACGCCGAGCTGCTCGGCGTGCAGTCGAACGAACTGGCCACCCGCATCATGGCGCTGGAACAGCAGGCCTACGACATGGCCGGCGGCCCGTTCAACCTCGGTTCGCCCAAGCAGATCGGCGAGATCTTCTTCGGCAAGCTGCAGCTCCCGGTCATCAAGAAGACCGCGACCGGCGCGCCTTCCACCGACGAGGAGGTGCTGCAGAAGCTGGCCGAAGACTATCCGCTGCCGAAGGTGCTGCTGGAACACCGCGGCCTGTCGAAGCTGAAATCGACCTATACCGACAAGCTGCCCAAGATGGTCAATCCGAAGACCGGGCGCGTGCACACCAACTACGCGCAGGCCGTCGCCATCACGGGCCGCCTGGCCTCGAGCGAGCCGAACCTGCAGAACATCCCGGTGCGTAACGCCGAGGGCCGCCGCATCCGCGAAGCCTTCGTGGCAAGCCCCGGCCATGTGATCGTCTCGGCCGACTATTCGCAGATCGAGCTGCGCATCATGGCGCACATCTCGGGCGACGAAGCGATGCTGCGCGCCTTCGCGGCCGGCGAGGACATCCACCGCGCCACCGCGGCGGAAATCTTCGGCCTGGCGCCGGAAGAAGTGCAGAGCGAGCAGCGCCGCTACGCCAAGGTGATCAACTTCGGCCTGATCTACGGCATGAGCGCCTTCGGCCTGGCCCAGAACCTGGGCATCGAGCGCGGCGCCGCCGGCAACTACATCGAGCGTTACTTCCAGCGCTTCGCGGGCGTGAAGCGCTACATGGACGAGACCCGCCTGCAGGCCAAGGAGCGCGGCTACGTCGAGACCGTGTTCGGGCGCCGCCTGTGGCTCCCCGAGATCAACTCCCCCAACGGCCCGCGCCGCGCCGGCGCCGAACGCGCGGCGATCAACGCGCCGATGCAGGGCACGGCGGCGGACCTGATCAAGCTGGCCATGATCGCGGTGCAGGACTGGATCGAGACCGAGCAGCTGGGTACGCGCATGGTGATGCAGGTGCACGATGAACTGGTGCTGGAGGTGCCGGAGGGCGAGCTGGAACTGGTGAAGGCCAGGCTGCCGGAACTGATGGCGGGGGTGGCGGCGCTCAAGGTGCCGCTGGTGGCGGAGACCGGGGTGGGGCGGAATTGGGAAGAAGCCCACTGATCCGCGGTTCGGTGGGCGCGACATGCCGGCGCCGCCTGGACGCGTGGACAGCGAAGCTGGCCACGCTACCCGAGGAGCTGGCGTTGCGCTAGGGTGGACGGCTGGTCCGTCCACGCGTCCAGCTAGCCCTTGCGCCTCCGACCGGCCAGCACCAGCCCCAAGCCCGCCAACATCATTGCAAACGTCCCCGGTTCCGGCACCGGCG
>Ga0265798_10011743_pt1 | contig 10645 bp, 10 predicted proteins | sample P3T30metagenome_FD_192430 | JGI IMG/M metagenome (GOLD analysis project Ga0265798, IMG submission 192430) | Plant litter microbial communities from East Loma Ridge, Irvine, California - P3 T30 | ecosystem: Environmental > Terrestrial > Plant litter > Unclassified | place: USA: California... | reverse complement strand
CACCAGCCCGGAGCTGTTCATTCCGCTGGCGGAACACAGCGGCCAGATCCGCCAGATCACCGACTTCGTCCTGCAGCAGTCGCTCGAGCAGCTCAGCCACCTCTTGCGAGCCAACCCGCATTTGTATATTTCAGTGAATCTGGCGGCGTGCGATGTCACCGTGCCGCGCATTGGCGAGGTGGTGGCCCGGCTGCTCTCCATCTACCGCGTGGCGCCCGAGCAGATCGCCTTCGAGGTGACCGAACGTTCCCTGATCGACGTCGACGTGGCGCGGGAAAACCTTCAGGCCCTTCGCGACGTGGGCCATACGGTATTGATCGATGATTTCGGCACCGGTTACTGCAGCCTGGCGTACCTGCAAAGCCTGCCTGTGGACTGCCTCAAGATCGACAAGGCGTTCATCGACGCCCTGGGCGATGACGTCGAAAGCAGTGGCGTGGCGCCCCACATCATTCGCATGGCTCATGCCCTGGATCTGCGGGTGATCGCCGAAGGCATCGAGCACGAGGCGCAAGCGCTGCTGCTCGAAAGCGAGGGCGTCGACTACGGTCAGGGTTGGTTGTTCGCGCAGGCACTGAATGCGCGACAGTTCAAGGAACTGATCACCAAGGGCCGGCGCCGCGCTGGTCGGCGCGCCGGCGACGAGGCCTGAGGGCGCAAGGCACTCAGGCCATCGCGCTAGATCGACAGGGTCATATAGAACTGGGTGCCCTGGCCGGGTCTTGAGTAGACCCCCATGCGGCCACCGTGCAACTGCACGATCTCCTTGCACAGCGCCAGGCCCAGTCCGGCACCGCCCTTCTTGCGCCCGACCTGTACGAAAGGCTCGAAAATACGCCCCTGCTGGCCGTAGGCAATGCCTTCGCCGTTGTCCTCGACGCTGATGATCACGCGCTCGGCATGGCGGCGTGCCTGCAAGCGGATATGGCCATTTTCCGCTGTGTGCCGCAGGGCGTTTTCCAGCAAGTTGTCCAGCACCCGATCCAATTGCCCTGCGTCCACGTGCAGGCGTGGCAGCCCCTCAGCCAACTCGATGGTCAGCTGGATGCCCAGCTCATGGGCGCGGCTGGCGAAGCGCTCGTAGGCGCGCTGCAACAGGTCATCCAGCGCACACGGCGCCAGCACCAGCTTCTGCAGGCCGTTCTGGTAACGCGAAAAATTGAGCAGGTCGTTGATCAGCTGCATCAAACGCTGCATTTCTTCGTTGACCGTCATGAGCAGATCGGCCTCGCGACTCTGCTCTGGGAAATGCACACGCTCCTGCAGCAGCCCAAAGGCCATGTGCATGCCCGTTACCGGCGTGCGCAGCTCGTGAGAGGCGCGCAGGACGAATTCGCTGCGTACGCGCGCGAACGCGCGCTGCTCGGTTACATCGTGCAGCACCATGACCGCGCCGAGGATATTGCCTTGGGTATGGGTCACCGGCGTCAGGCTGTACGAAAGCAGACGCGCTTCACCATCGACTTCGAAGCTCAGGTCGTCCAGCGCACGCTCCAGGCTGCCACCGCGCAGGATCAAATTCAGTTGTTCGTCCAGATCGGGCCTGCCAAGCGCTTCGCCCAGCCCCAGGCCCAGGCGGTGGTCTTCCCAGCCCAGCTGACGCTGCGCAACCGGGTTCAAATGCTCCAGCTGGCCTTGTCGATCAATCATCAGCAGGCCGTCGTCGATGCTGTCCAGCACCGCTTGCAGGCGCTGTTGCCCGGCGCGGAGCTCATCGACATTGGTGGCCTGATGCTGACGCAGCGCGTGGGCCATGGTGGCGAAGCGGCTGGCCAGCCGATTCAGTTCTGCTGCCGGTGAAACGGGTAGCTGCACATCGAAATTGCCTTGGCTGATGTCGTCCGCCGCCTTGGCCAAGGCCTCGATGGGCCCGCCGAAACGGCGCGCGATACCGTGTGCGGTAAAAAAGCCGACGATCAGCACCGCCAGGCCCACCAGGCCGAGCAAACCCGATACCCACATCGCCCGTTGGTGGGACTCGTGCTCCAGTGCGGCGATACTTTGCAGGGTGTTCTTGTACGAATCGATCAGGCCCGTGCGCAGGGTATTGAATGCCTGGCTCAGCGGCGGGTTGTGGCTCAACGGCAGGTGTTGCGTGGCCGTGGCCTGGTATTGCTCGACAAAGGCCTGGAAGTTTTCGGCGGACTGGAGAAATCCGTAGTGAGCATTGTGGCTTTGCTCATGGGCGATGCCTTCATCGAGCAGCGCCTTGAATTGCTCCTGTGACTGGCCGATGCCCGCGACGTCCGGATCGGGCTCCAGCATCATGACCAATTGATCGCCCAGGCTCTGGCGCATCTTGAGCCCCAGGTCCAGCGTGGTGAAGTGGCTGCGCAGCATGCTTTCCTGCGAAGCAGCCATCTGCATCACGCTGACCAGACCCAACACCAGCCCCAGCAACGCGACCGTAATCAGCGCCGAGATGCTGAGAAACAGCCGGGTGTGCAGCTTCATGGTCAGTTTCATAGGTTGTACTGTTTGCGTTTGCGATAAAGCGTCGAGGCATCGATACCCAAGGTTTTGGCGGCCTGATCCAAGGTATCACTGGTGGCCAGGACGGCACCGATGTGGGCCTTTTCCAGTTCGTCCAGGCTCAGCGCCGCGCCGATGCGCGGTGCATTGTTGGCGGGCTGCTCGGCCATGCCCAGATGGCTGACCTCGACGCGCTCCTGAGGGCAGATGATGCTCGCCCGTTCGATCACGTTGCGCAGCTCGCGGATATTCCCCGGCCAGCGATAGTTGAGCAGCGCCGCCCGTGCCTCCTCGCTGAAGCCTCTTGCTGGCCGCGCGTACTCCTTGACGAAGCGCGCCAGGAAACGATCGGCCAGGGTCAGGATATCCTCGCTGCGCTCGCGCAGCGGCGGCAGGTGCAGGGTGATCACGTTCAGGCGGTACAGCAGATCCTCGCGAAAACGGCCCTCGCGAACCATATCCTCGAGGTTGAGGTTGGTCGCCGCCAGGATGCGCACATCGGCGCGCCGCGTCACGGGGTCACCTACCCGCTCGTATTCCTTGTCCTGAATGAAACGCAGCAACTTGGGCTGCAGGTCAGGGGAAAATCGCCGATCTCGTCGAGAAACAGAGTCCCGCCATCGGCCTGGTTGACGCGACCCAAAGTGCTTTCACTGGCACCGGTGAAAGCGCCGCGGCTGTGGCCGAAGAGTTCGCTTTCCATCAGCTCGGCAGTCAGCGACGGGCAGTTGATGGTTACGCAGCTTTTCTTGGCGCGCTTGCTCCAGCCATGAATGGCCCGTGCCAGCTCGCCCTTGCCGGTACCCGATTCGCCAAGAATGAGGATGTTAGCGTCGGTCACCGCCACCTGGCGCGCGGTTTCCAGCACGACCATCATGGCGGGGCTGTGTGAATCAAGGCCGTCCTTGGGCTTGCGCACCTCGCCTTCGAGCGCTTCGAGCCGAGCCGACAACTGACGTACTTCCAATTGCTTGGCGGTCGCCAGGCGCAACTGATCGGGGCTGCAGGGCTTGACCAGATAGTCGGCGGCGCCGGCCTGAATCGCATCGACGGCGGTATCCACCGCCGAGTGCGCGGTGACGATCACCACACGCATCCATGGTGCCTGCACACGCATCTGTGCCAGTACATCCAGGCCGTTGTCCTCGCCCAGGCGCAGATCGAGGAAGCACAGGTCGAACACCTGGCGCTGCATCAAGGTGTCTGCCTGATTCGCGCTGTTGGCCGTGGCCACACTGTAGCCTTCGTCTTCCAGGCAATAGCGGAAGGTACGCAGGATGGCGGACTCATCGTCGACCAGCAGAATGCGGCCTTTATGCTCCGTGCCAGATTCCATGTTCCTACGCTCCTCAGAGAAAATTCTTGGTTAGTCCCGGAAAAATCGGGCAGGTTGCATGGTCAATTCTGATTGATTCGGCAGGCTGCATGGTAGCTATTAGCTGATTACATTTCTAACTGTATGAAATATCTGAGCTTTCAATAGGTAAAAAGTTTGGCATATGCCTTGCGATATCAACCGATCGTCTTCAATGGGAGGAGAGTAGGAATGCGCGGTATCAAGCGACTCACGTTGGCAAGCGTCATCGCAGGTCTGGTAGGCCTGTCGACATTGGTCTCGGCAGCCACCCCTGCCAATCTCGAGAAACACGATGGTGAATCATCCAGCCTCGAGAGCAGGCTGCAGGCAGCACGCCAGGAGGGCTCCATCTGGACGGCGCTGGCTTTGAATCGACAGCTCAACGGCTTCGAGTTCGGCGTGCAGGTCCGTGAGGGCACCGCTACGTTGACCGGTGCCGTGGAAGACCAGGTCGATCGCGAGCTTGCCGAGCAGATAGCCCTCAATACCCAAGGCATCGACAAGGTCGATAACCGCCTGACCCTCAATCCGGAACTGGTTGAGCACGTCAATCAGCGTCAGCAATTCGCCCAGCATCTGGAAGACGCCACCCTCACGGCAATCGTCAAGTCCAAGTTGCTGTGGAACACCAGTACCCAGGCACTGGATATCGTCGTCACCACCAGCGACGGTGTCGTGACGCTCAAGGGCCAGGCGCAGACTGCCGATGCCAAGCAACTGGCTGGCAGCCTGGCGACCAATACCGATGGCGTCTATCAGGTGAACAACCTGATCAGCCTGGGTGCAGCGGATACGGCGACGACGCGGGCCGAGACCAAGGCCAAGAAGACCGAAGAAGCCTTGAGCGATACTTGGGTGACCAGCAAGATCAAGGCGAGCCTGTTGCTCAATCGCGATCTGGACGGGCTGAGCATCGATGTCGAGACGCGCACGGGCATGGTAGCGCTCAAAGGTGACGTCGCCAGTTCCGAGCAGAAAACCCTGGCGGTCGAGGTGGCACGCAACATCCGCGGTGTCCGTGGCGTGGATGCCGATCTGTTGAAAGTGTCCAAGCCAATACTGTGATCGTGCAAATCGCCCGAGCCCAGGCGCGTTATCGTGCAGGTTGCTATTGAGTATTGAACGTCTATTAATACAACCAACTGATTTTAAAGGGTTTAATCGGAGATAAGAGGTTGGCATGCAGGCTGCAATACTTGTTTCAAGAACACGTATTCAGTCGCTATCCCAGTGCAAGGAGTTTCCGGATGAACCGTCCTCAAGCAGCTCAAGCGTCCGCCCAGTCCCAATCAATGCGCCAAGCGTTGTTTCTGGTTCTGGCGATGCTGGTGACCCTGCTGGCGGTGCAGCTGTATGCAGGCTGGGCATCTGCCCAGCAGCAGGAACTTCTTCTGCCACCTCAGGAGCGTCTGGTCGACACCGCGCACCTCAATCCAGCCAGTGCGCATTGGGTCGGGCGTCAGCAATCTGGAAACATTGAACGCGTACAAGCGAACGAGCCGGTTGAACACATTCGCAGTTGGGTGTTCTGAGGTACTGGCAACGCATCTGATCAACCGATAAAACACGACAAATCGTAAAGGAGATACACCATGCTGAGTTGGGCAGTCACATTCCTGATCATCGCCATCATCGCCGCCGTCCTGGGCTTCGGTGGTATCGCCGGCACCGCAGCAGGCATCGCCAAGATCCTGTTCGTAGTATTCCTGGTGCTGTTCGTCGTCTCGTTCATCTTTGGCCGTCGCGGTCGAGGCTGACCATGACCAGCATGACCCTCAAGGGTATAGCCATGGCGCTGTCGCTGGTCGGCAGCAGCATGGCAATGGCCGCCAATGACGGTCAGGCTCGCGTCAGCGAGCTACTGGGTTCGAGCACCGAGTACCGCGATACCTGGCAGTCGGTGATCAAGTCCGAGGAACGTGTTCCGGACTGGATCATCAATCTGTCAGGCGTTTCGCCCCAGCAGATGTCTGCAGTCCCGGAGGACGGCGACAATTACCTGGTGGGGCCGCTGTGTGAAACCGCTGAGAGCTGCAAAAGCGGGCGACTGCTCGTAGCCTTCAGCATGGACAAGGAAGATGCGTACGCATTGTATGTCCAGGTACCTGCCGGCTTGCCTGCCGATAAGTCGCCGACGCGTCACGCGACCTATCGCTTTCTCGGCAAGCCCGACGAAGGCATGCAGCAGATGCTCATGGAACAGTTGAAGAAAGACCCTGACTGGTACTGACTTCCTGTGATGCCGTGATGGTTTGCGCCATCACGGCAGTGCATCAAAGATCTACAGATTGGGCCGGGTCATCCTGGTCCGAATGGCCGGCACTCAGAACGTGGCGGTCATGACCATGGGGTCGGGTTGTTCTGAATGCAGTCGGTTCGGAGTGACCTAGGGGTACAGGGAGGACCTCCGAACCGGGCCGGGTCAGGCAACAGCTGCTGCGCAAGCGGTGTACGATCATTACGTGCCCGGCTTGCGCAGAGCCTATCTTCGCAGCGTCGAGCTGCCTTCCATCTTGTTTCATCTTTTTCCAGCAGAAAATTCCCCGCGTTCGGTTTCGCGAACGTCGTTGGTTTTTTTGCACCTCCTTTTCGGCAAACCCGCCCATTCCTTCGGCATGGCCAGTCGTCTATCCGAACGCACATATCAAAGGCAGTAAATCACTCAATTGCGTTATGCCGATTTTGCATAGGGTAGTCGCATCCGGCATTAGACGCTGCCGCAGTGCATCGGAATAGTTGCGCCTTTTTTCGTTCGCCAAAGCGTTTCGCCACGGCGTGAAGAAACCTCTACGGATGACCGTTCGGCTTGCGAACAGGCATCACGAGTTGACTTGGAAAAAGGGTAACGACATGAAGAAGGCAAAACTGAGCCTCGCCTGGCAAATACTCATCGGCTTGGTACTGGGCATCGCACTGGGTGCAGTGCTCAACCACTTCAGTGCCGAGAAGGCCTGGTGGATCGGCAATATCCTGCAGCCCGCAGGCGACATCTTCATCCGCCTGATCAAGATGATCGTGATCCCCATCGTGATCTCTTCTCTGATCGTCGGCATTGCCGGCGTGGGCGATGCGAAAAAGCTCGGCCGCATTGGCGTAAAGACCATCCTCTATTTCGAAGTGGTGACCACCATTGCCATTCTGGTTGGCCTGGGCCTTGCCAACTTGTTCCAGCCTGGACTGGGTATCGACATGAGTACCTTGGGCACCGTGGATATCTCGCAGTATCAGAAAACCACGGCTGAGGTGCAGCATGACCATGCGTTCGTTGCCACCCTGCTCAACCTGATTCCGTCCAACATCTTTGCGTCGATCGTTCGCGGCGACATGCTGCCGATCATCTTCTTCTCGGTACTGTTCGGCCTGGGCCTGTCGAGTCTGCCAGGTGAAACCCGGGAGCCTCTGGTCAAAGTCTTTCAGGGCGTATCGGAAAGCATGTTCAAGGTCACTCACATGATCATGAACTACGCCCCAATCGGGGTTTTCGCGCTGATTGCCGTCACGGTGGCCAACTTTGGCTTCGCTTCACTGCTGCCCTTGGCCAAGCTGGTGGTGCTGGTGTATGCGGCGATCCTGTTCTTCGCCATCGTCGTGCTCGGTATCATCGCGCGCCTGTTCGGCTTCTCGGTCTTCAAGCTGTTCCGCATCTTCAAGGACGAGCTGGTACTGGCGTATTCCACGGCCAGTTCGGAAACCGTCCTGCCGCGCGTGATCGAGAAGATGGAAGCGTATGGCGCACCGAAGGCCATCAGCAGCTTCGTGGTGCCCACCGGCTACTCGTTCAACCTCGACGGCTCTACCCTCTATCAAAGCATCGCGGCGCTGTTCATTGCCCAGCTGTATGGCATCGACCTGTCGATCGGGCAACAACTGATGCTGGTACTGACCCTGATGGTCACTTCCAAAGGCATTGCAGGCGTGCCGGGCGTGTCGTTCGTGGTCTTGCTGGCGACCCTGGGCAGCGTCGGCATTCCGCTCGAAGGCCTGGCCTTCATTGCCGGCGTCGACCGCATCATGGACATGGCCCGTACCGCGCTCAACGTCATCGGCAATGCCTTGGCCGTGCTGGTGATCTCGCGTTGGGAAGGCATGTACGACGATGCCAAGGGCGAGCGTTACTGGAACTCCCTGCCGCACTGGCGCAGCAAGGACCGCGTCGCCCCCTGACGCGGCTCTGTGGGAGTAGGCTCTGCCCGCGAACGGCGCGCCGCGATGATACCTGCATCCGCAACCTACCCGGTGACGCGGCTCGTACCCTGTAGCAGCGGTGCAAGCCGCGTCCGGCCTCACGCGAAAACCCTGACACACCACGCTGCCCTGCGGGGCAGAATCCAACCTCGCTTTGGGCTATCATCCGCGCATCTTCGAACGAGGGAATACCCATGCTGAACGGCCTGTGGCTCAGCTTCTTTCTGATCGCCGCGATTTCGGCCTTCGGCCAATGGCTCATCGGCGGCAATGCCGGCATCTTCGCCGCGATGGTCGAAAGCCTGTTCGCCATGGCCAAGCTGTCGGTAGAAGTAATGGTCCTGCTGTTCGGCACCCTCACCTTGTGGCTGGGCTTCCTGAAGATTGCCGAGAAGGCCGGTATCGTCGATTGGCTGGCCAAGGTCCTGGGGCCGCTGTTCAGCCGACTGATGCCCGAGGTGCCACGCGGCCATCCGGCACTGGGGCTGATCACCATGAACTTCGCTGCCAACGGCCTGGGCCTGGACAACGCCGCAACTCCGATCGGCCTCAAGGCCATGCGCTCGCTACAGGAACTCAACCCCAGTGCGACCACCGCCAGCAACGCGCAGATCCTGTTTCTGGTACTCAACGCCTCGTCGCTGACCCTGCTGCCGGTATCGATCTTCATGTACCGCGCCCAGCAAGGCGCCCTCGACCCGACCCTGGTGTTCCTGCCGATTCTCCTGGCCACCTCGGCCAGTACCCTCGCCGGGCTGCTGGCAGTGGCCGTGATGCAACGTCTGCGGCTGTGGGATCCAGTGGTGCTGGCTTATCTGATTCCCGGTGCGCTGCTGCTTGGCGTGTTCATGGCGTTCCTGGGCACCCTCTCGGCTACAGCCCTGGCGGGGCTGTCCTCGATCCTGGGCAACCTCACGCTGTTTGGCCTGATCATCCTGTTTCTGGTCATCGGCGCGCTGCGCAAGGTTCAGGTCTACGAGGCCTTCGTGGAAGGCGCCAAGGAAGGTTTCGACGTTGCCAAGAGCCTGCTGCCGTATCTGGTCGCCATGCTCTGCGCGGTAGGTGTGCTGCGCGCTTCGGGCGCCCTGGAGCTGGGCCTGGACGGCATTCGTCACCTGGTCGAATGGCTGGGCATGGACACCCGGTTCGTCGACGCCCTGCCGACCGCGCTGGTCAAGCCGTTTTCCGGCAGTGCCGCGCGCGCGATGCTGATCGAGACCATGCAGTCCCATGGCGTGGACAGCTTTCCGGCGCTGGTTGCGGCGACCATTCAGGGCAGCACCGAGACCACGTTCTATGTGCTGGCCGTGTACTTCGGTGCCGTGGGCATCCAGCGTGCGCGTCATGCGGTCGGCTGTGCACTGCTGGCGGACCTGGCCGGAGTCATCGCCGCCATCGTGGTCTGCTACTGGTTCTTCGGTGCCACGGCGGCCTGAACCGCGTCGTCGGTCACCGTGAAGCGCAGCACGCCGACGATCTGACCATCCTCGGTCAACACCCGCACCTGCCATTTCCCCGCGACGTTGCCGGGGAAATTCTGCTTGTGGCTCCAGGCGCGATAGCCCTCCTTGCGCCCGCCGTGGATGTCCAGGGCGATGCGATCGACCTCGGTGCCGTTCTGCTGCCACACATGATAGATACGCTCGTCCAAGCCTCGTGGAGCATTGATGGCGGTGTAGGCGTACAGCCCGCTGCTGCGCAACTGTGCCGCGCTGACCGTATCCAGGCTGTCGCCATGGGTGCGGCTGCGGTTGTCCAGCTCGGTGGTCACCGCCACCTCGGTCAGCCATAGCGTGGCCGGCGGCACCCAGGAGCGCAGCAGCCATCCAGCACCGCCGATCATCAAGGTCGCCAAGACCAGCGCCACGCCGCGACGCCAATGGTTGATCGGGAAACTGACGGCCAGGCTCGGAAAGGCCAGCAGCATGGCGGTGGCCAGCGCCAGCTTGAAACTTTCATCGGTGGTCAGGTGCAGGATGATCGGCAGCGCCGTGAGCAACGCCGCGAACAGTGTGAAAGTGTGCAGCGCCATGAACAGCCAGCGCCGGGGCGCGACCCACTTGTAGTACAGCGGGTCGATGATCGACACCAGCCCGGCCAGCGTCAGCAGGCCGGTAAACACCAGCTGGCCGCTGTTCCAGGTGGTGGTGATATAGAAGAAAGGCAGAACGAAGAACAGGCTTTCCTGGTGGATCATCTGGGTCGCGTAGCGCAGCACCGGCGTGGGTATCTCACGCTTGAACAAGCGGGTGAACAACTGGGTGAAGGTGTTCTCCAGCATCAACCAGATCCAGGTCAGCAGCATCACCACCGCGATCCAGCTGGCCAGGCCTGCCTGGCGATCGACCAGCACGAAGCTGCCGATGCCGGACAGGAAACCGCCCAGTGCGATCACACCCGGGTAGCGTTTGATAAGGTCGATGAGGCGCTGAACGAAGTACGGCATGGTCTTCCATAGAAAATAGGCAATGAAACGGTATTCAGGATACCGCCTCGGCAGCGATCAACGTCGTTTCGCGCGCCGCCAGACGATGAGCCCCACCAGCAATGCTGCCATGCCGATCAACACCGCCCAGGCGATCCGATAGAGCTCGTCATAGCCGAGCAGGGGTTTTTCGACACGGATATACC
>Ga0265798_10011740_pt1 | contig 10647 bp, 5 predicted proteins | sample P3T30metagenome_FD_192430 | JGI IMG/M metagenome (GOLD analysis project Ga0265798, IMG submission 192430) | Plant litter microbial communities from East Loma Ridge, Irvine, California - P3 T30 | ecosystem: Environmental > Terrestrial > Plant litter > Unclassified | place: USA: California... | reverse complement strand
ACATTTCGCTCTTGCCTGCCAGCTTCCTGCCCTCTTCAAGGTCTTGAATAGCTTCTTGTCCCAACTCAGCAATCCAGGCATCTTTCCTCAAGTTTTCGCAAAGACCGATTGCACCATCATAAATTAAATCATAATAGCGCTTTTGATCCCCCATCAGGCTTATTTGAAATTTCTCTAGGAGATCGTCTGCCTCGCTCTCACTAATTTTTCGATACTGACTAAGTTCGATTTGATAGAGGAAAATTAAGTGCGCCCTGAGACAGTGGCTCCGAGCTTGCACTCGAGGGACATTATCAGCTGCCCACTCAACAGTACCTGCTGGCAGTGACGGGAACCTCCGGATATATTCCAACGCCTGCAGGTGATAAAAACCTATATAAATAGCGCGCAACGTATTTTCCACGTCAATATGGTCTAGCCGCGCTTCATGTACGCAGAAGTCAGCAGCCAATACGTCACAGAACACTTCTTCTTTTGTTTCAGCTTCCGCGAGCGCCGCCAGCAGCGCCTCGGTGTAGTGCTGACTTTGTTTGTTACTATATTGGTTTTCGAGTTCGGCGATCGCCTCATCCAGGCTCTGGTGATGATATGCTGCCGGCGGTGCACTCTTGAGCATGGCGAGCGCACCGTCGAATGATCGCTTTTTACTATTTACATTATGGTCTATCAAAAATTGTACATGCTCACGCATGACCGGCAAAGAGTCTGTTTCACTGAAAATACAGTGGCCAAACTCGTGATACAAAAGAAATTTCTCATGTGTCACAGTCAAGACATTGCGCCAGTGTTCGTCAACGTATTGCGGCTGCAGAACATCTCGGGAATTGTGATAAAAACTAGCGCAATGCAATGCTTCGTGAAGGCGACTAACATCAACGAGCCGCTCTGCCAGAACTTTATGAAAATATACAATTGCTGGATGATCACTATCAGCTTCTATGAATAAGCGATTTAGCAAATTCATGGATTGCGCCATATACTGGTCGTATATTAGCCACGTAACTCCTGATATCTTCACATGCTCAACGGCCCGTGCTGCAGAGTAAACAATTTTCACATCAATACGAAACCCCATCTGTTCCGCAATACATTTTAGCCTCTTGACAATTACCTCATATTGACTAAAGCGAACGCGCTCAGGGCAATTGCGCCGGGTAGCGGTAATAAAGCGCTCGATGGGATTGGCCGTTTGGCTCATTTTTTTGGCGTTTTTTGCACTTGAGCAGCTTGAAGAATTTCAACAATTTTTTCTTCACTTACCCCTTGAATCTCGGTGCCATTAACTGAAACTCGAATATGCTTCTTGGCTTGCTGCTGCGCTTGATAGATCTTAACAATGCCGCCAATCACAGCGGGGCCTAACGTCATCACAACAGTTGCCAGCGTGATGCCATCCATGCCTTTACGCTCAGATGTGAAACCGTCAGCGTTTTCGCCAAGCTGTTGAAGCTCACTCAAAGCCTGCTTATCAGATACCTCAATTGCAATCTCAGCCATTTTTATCCTCACCTATTAATTTTCGACTATAGAGCTTAGCAGTGAATGCTCGATAGACATTAGTGTCTGGCCCAACAGCGGGCGCGCAGACCATCCAGTGTACGCCGATGTTGCTTCCACGACAAGTGTGAGGGAATTTCGGGTAGCCTTGAGGTTGGTTCGCCTATCCGAAACACACTGCCGAGTGCGACCAGCTTCGGAGCTCGCTCGCGCAAGGAGTCTGCCGCTGAAGCAACTTCTCAACTAACGCCGCGTTTTGCGATGTTACATGGTCGATTTGAGGGATTGCTCCATCAATCGACTCAATCTGCGCACCTTGATCCTGAGCTGTCGCCGTGCCGGGTAAGGAACGCTCGTATTCGAAAAGAGATCGATCCACAAAAGATCGGTGCCTGTTTGCTCATATCGAGCTAGCCTGGCGGGGAGCCGACGCAGTGTACAGTCCGTTTACCCGTCTTGGAACTCAGCAGCTTAAATCCAAAATAGGGGCATTGGCACTGGACGGCAATGCCAACATCATTTGTAAGTCTTCGAGTGCCTTGTGTATATCGGCTTCAAAGCTGAGAATTCCGTCAAAAGCTGATCCCAGCAGGACGTAATCCTGATCTAGGATATCGTTCAAGACAACTTGGCCCTTGGCGTTATCAATGCCTCCTTCGCCAAGCCATTGCAGTGCATGGTGCACTTGCATATAACACCAACGCCTGGTCATACACTTTGCCTTCCAAAGCCTACGCGACACTGAATCCGGAAGGTCAGCCTTCCGCATGTGCGCCACATAAAATTTGTCTCCAACCGCGCGGGCGATACCCAGCCGTGCAACCCTTCCAGCTGTTCCATCTTGCCGGCACGCTTTAATACCGTCAGTGGAGAGTTCAGAGAGAAATTTTCGCACCAGCCGCTCTAGTTCCCCACGGTTCGCGTCAATATTCAAATCGTGCTGCAGCAGCTCTTCTCGCGCAGTAGCCATCCCGTCCCGTAGTAGCGACATGGTTGGCCCAATACCTGTCTGACTCTCTACAATGGCTCCGCGCAGTAACTTCGTAAAATTGCTGGGCAGCAATCTTCCAATTGCTGAAGCCCTCGTCTTGATTTCAAGTTCGCGAGCTTCTTGTATAGACATCGCCATAGAGCATTTCGTTACGATGGGCGCAAACGCTTCAAAATTGTTGCGAAAGGTATCCTGCCAATGCTCGGTTTTGACCATTTCGACCAGTCCCGTATCCGGGATGACGAACCTGGCACTCGGATGAGCATTGACGAACTCGACAAACTTCGGCCTACGCATGAAATTCTGGTCAACTACATAAAGTTTTCGTGTCATATCAATCGACCAATGATTGTGGATAGTACGAGCGCGATTTGGCCTGCCGCCTGTCCGCTTTCCAGAATGCGGACGGAAAGTAATGTCCAGCCCAGCTTCGGTGAACTTGCCGCGTTTTCGACATCGGCTGGACTAGTGAAGCAGAAAGTCGCCCTGATATGGACCTTTCCTTGATTTCCACAATACCGCAGCAGGTCACATTGCGCCACAGTGTCAGGTTACCTGAGCCTAAGAGGCGCGGTTGTTAGTCATATAAAATAAGATGGTTTTATTGCTTGAATGGCTCATTCGCTGCTTCTACCCTCAATTCGAGCTCATGGGCCTCGGCAACGCCAACGCAGACTAACTGCCCAAGTGCGCGGTCGATACGGGCGCGTAATGGATGTACCGGTGCGAGCAACCCCGGCTCCTGGAGGATCGCTGCTTCCAGCCATTGGACTACCTTCCGTCCGATGCCCATATCGATCCACATGCCGCGCGCCTGTGTGCGACCAAACCAAGCCTCGGTCGCTTCAAGCAGGAAATCGAGTTGGCGTGCGCGTGTCGCAACTAGGAGCAAGTTCATTGTGCACAGCGCCACGAAGGTCGTGGGACCGCCTGGCAGCAGTCGTCTCATCGCTGGAAGGAGCGGGTCAACGCGGTCGAACAACATGGGAGGCAGATAGCTCTGCGTCCCATTGAACGGGTTGTAAGTGCTCAGCATTATCTTTGCGACAATCCCAGCGATCTGCATGTCGATCCGAGGACTGGCCGGATCATCGGCATACTGCCAGCTGTGGAGTGCCATCACGCGTTGCGCCAAGCGAGTACGCAAATCGGCAGGCCGTGCGGCCGGACGCTCAGGATCATTGAAATAAAGCGCGTCGGCCGAGTGGATGACAGCTTGCCCGACCTCGCAGAATGGCTCGTCCGGCAGATCTGTCACGAGTTTCAGATCAACTTCGAACGACGCATCGGTAGCGTCGAGCAGCCGTTCGGCAAACAGCGCGTAGTAGTGCGTATTCCACTTATGCGGATTCTGATCGATCTCGATATCTACAGGCAGACCTAGCCCGTTCATCCGAGCGGTCCAGTCGACATAAGCCTCGACCACCTCCTGCCTCCATTCTGCTGCCGCCTTGGGCGCGTCTTGGACCATCGCCAGCCATTGCGCTGCCGCGTTGCTGTTGACGTGGATGATCGACGATGGTTCGGCGACCGCAAACTTGAGCGTCTCTTCTTCTCCGAACTCTGGCGACGTGACGAGTCCAGGTACTTGGAGATGCGAACCTCGCCGCAGAAGCGGGCGTTCCTCGGGCCAAGCCGGCCAGGGAGGTTCGACCTTGCCGTCCAGCCAGGCGATCTCGGCCTTAACTGCGGTATCGAGCACCGCGGTCCGCTCAGCACCGAAGCGCGCATGCTCTGCCTCGTCTTCCTCGTTGTAGCGGTTCCAGCGCCAAATCATGCTATTGAACGCAGCGCGCATTGCTGCCTTGAAGAGCTTTGGCTCGATTTTTAGGATCAGCCCGAGACCGGCTGAGAATGCCGGCGCTGCACTATGATCCCCGCGCGTCGCGAGCCGGATTAGCGCGTTCCAGTCCGTCTCACTCCCCTTCCGGGCCCAGAGATGGATCAAAGTAAGGATGGCAATCGCCGGCCGATTGAAGCGCAGCATATACTCTGATCCGATACCGCGATCGGAATGCTCCTCGAGTGCGATTGCGATGACCTGACGAACCCAGGCCTCCTCGGTGTCTAGCAGACCGTCGTCACCGTCGCGAGCCACCAGCAAGGCCGTCTTGATCAGGCGGGTTGAGCGCGACTTGAGGACATCGGTATCGCTATCGTCGGGAAGGTCACCGCCCGCATAAGCAACTGCATCGCGCGCCGTCGCGGCGGTGGCATATTCGCCTCCGCCATCGATCGCTAGATCGATGCACGATTCAATCTCGGTCGAACGCATGAATGCGACCCGCTGCTTCTCCATTGCTTCGAGATGCGCCGCCTCCTCCGGTGGCGGTCGATATCCTAGTCTTTCGTCCCCGATGTCGGTCCAGTTCGATCGCTGCAGCCTATTGTTGGCAACCCGTGCGATGAACCTCGCGTCACTCCAGTCCGAATACGATTGAATGGGCTCAAGGCTCGCGACCGCGGCATCCAAGTGCTCGCGCAGGCGGTTCGCCACGGGATCGTCTCCCAGATAAAAGTGCACTACATCGAGCAAGGTCACGCGTCGCGACGGGCGGCCCTTCAAGTCGGCGAGCCTGATTTTGGCGTCCGGCTCCTTCCCGATCGCAAACTGATCAAGCCGCAATCCAAGTTGATCGTGATCCCGACGCATGCGGTCGGTGGCCAGCAGCTCGGGATTCGCGATCAAAGGCGCCAGCAAATCGCGCGCTACGTCAAAATGCGACAGCAGCGTATCGACTGCAACTAGCAGATACGCCGCACAGCAGCCCTCGGGCCCGAGAATATCGGCGAGCACTTCATCGATCGGGGCGCCATCATCGAGCCTTTGCTGGCTCCAGGCTTCCAGCGCCTTGAGCCCGGAGGCCGCCGAATAATCGCGGCATTGATCCCGCGACCAGAGATAGCTGTCGGTCCGGGGAAAAAAACGCGGACCATCGCCGAAATCAACGGTGAAGCCTGAATCTAAGGACGCGTGTGCGTCGGTGCTAAAGGCAATCGCCTCCGCGACCAGTGTCCGGATCAGCTTTAACCCTTCGACGGGCGCGGACTCCAAGAGATCGAGGAATGGGGGCTGCGCTGGGGAGGCCGGCAAATAGTTACTGTCGGCGAAAGTGAAGGCCTGCTCCGTTATGCGGTCACGGCGGCCCCGCCGATCCCGTGTCTGGAGCAGGCTCGCTAACACGAGTTCAACCAGTTCGGCCGGCGCAATCGGCGCAATCACTCTCGAAAACTGCCGGATCGCATCGACCTTGTAGCTGTCCCGCTCGCTGCCGACCTCCCTGAGATAGGCCTTCAGCTCATCAGGCGCGAATTTGCCGAGCAAGAGAGCCATCAGGCGAAGTTGCTCAATCATGCTGCTTCGCCCGTCGCTCGCTGTCCTCCCAAGGTACCGCTCACCGGGGATCGTCACCGCGGCGTCGCGGACATCGAGCTGTCGTAGCCAGCCAAACAGCATAACAGCAGTTTGGTGCGGGAACAGCTGAAGATGGTTGAGGAGATAGGCCTGTATTTTGACCAGTTCGACCACCGCGCCGATCGCCGATATCGGTATCTCGGCCACATGCGCCAGTACCCAGCGCAGCACCACGATGGCAGAGCCGGTGACGTCGGTACGGTAGGAACGCGGCATATCGATCCTGGTACCGTCCGGCATCCTCAATAAATCGGAATTCGCCACGGTTTCGACCGTGGCAATCGTCGTGCACAATTCGACGAGAAGGGCAGCCCCGTCCTGAAGCAATCCGGTGCCGCACTTTTCGAGCAATTCGTATCCGGCCTCCGAACGCGACAAACCAAGGATCGCCTGACGCCGCCAGGACCCATGTGCCTCTGCGACCGAGAGCTGCCCGAGCAGCTGATTCCAGCCGCTGCAATCTGCACCTGATTCGAGCGCAAGGCGGGCGGCGAACTCGATACCGCGGGCAACGCGCGGCGAGACCGGCACGGTCATGTCCAAAGCAGCCAAACGCTGGGGGTGCTCAGCGATATAACTGCCTATCGCCCAGTCGCGCAACACGTCGTGATAGAAGTCGAGCCGGTCGCGTCGCACCTCCCTGAGCGTCATCGCACCGATCAAATGCGAACGCGCCGCCGAATCTTCGGCGATTTCAAGCCCTCCTTCGCCCCGCAAGGCGCTTGCGGCGATCGCGGCCATCAGCCGTTGCGCGGCACGAACGTCGTTTGCAGGCGCGCCGTCCGCACTCTTCCACCAGAAACCGGCCATCTCAGCTTCGGTCCGGATCCCGGTAGCGCTAGGCACCTTCAGCAGCCGGGATAACCGGTAGAGATTTCGGGCAAGTCCGGCAGCCGGATGCTTCGGATCCAACAGTGATCGGAGACTCGGCGCTTGATCGACAAGGGTTGCTACTTCGTCTTCCGATAGGGGCCCGACCTGTACCGAGTACGCGCCCCCCATTGCAGAAACGATTTGATCGTCGAGCCAGGGTTCGACATTAATATTGCCGGCCGTCCGCATGGTGGTGATCACCTTGAAGTCCGGGATCGCGCTCGCTGCCCTTATCAGCTCGGCAATAGTGCGTTGGCGACCGACGTCGTCGAACATGTCTAGGCCATCGATGAAGAGCATCGCGCCACCGCTTGCGGCCAGATCTGTCAGAAAGTCGACCGCCGTTCCTGGGATGCCGAGAATGTTTGAAAACGGCAGCCAGCCTCCCGAAGGCGTCGCATCCCGGTCGAGGACGATAATCGGCGCCTGGCGCGCGACGCGCTCGGCGAGATGGCGAAGGACCCAGGATTTACCGACGCCGGGATCCCCGCGGACCTCGACGAAACGATGCACCTCACATGCATCGTCGACCGCCGCGACTGCCTCTAGCCGCGGCAAGGTCACCCCCGCCACGCTCGTGCCGATATGGGCAAGGGTGTTCTGCGCGAGCTCAGCAAGTCTGACGCGGGCCGGGCCATACTCACGGTTGCCGGCAAGCCGGAACCCCGCCTCGGCCAGGTCGGCCAGTAAGACCGTTCGGTCGATTTCACCGCCGGTAGTCCCAGTCTTTATTGACAAGTCGACCAATCGGCTCCACAGCGATCCTGCACGGTCGATGTCCTCGTCGGCTAGCGCCATCCGTGCGAGCGCATGCCCATAGGTTCGGGTGATCGGTGATGTCGCTTCGAAATCGAACTCAAGGATGAGCATCCGCCGCAACAGCCTCCAGATCGCATCGTCGTCATCAGCGCCCCCGCCCGCGACAAGGTGCTTTCGCGTCGTCGCAACGAAAGCGCGCATATCTTTGCTCGCGATGCCCTTGGCGTTTAGCCGAGTGAAGAACGCTGCCGCGTCCTCCATTGTCCGCGCCCATTTGAGCACATCCTGATAAGCACCGGAAATCTGGCGGCTGGTTCGCTGCGTCGCTATGCCGAGAAAGTGTCGATCTGCCGGCACGGAACCCACCGCACTCCGTGCGATCTGAGAGGCGACGTCTTGATAGACACTGTCCTGCGGCGAGAAAGTGATATCCCGCTTCGACTGGATTTCAAGTATGAAACTGCCGGACGGTCCCATGCCCGAAGCGATCAGGTCATCCAGCTTGAACCCTTGCTCGGTGCCTTGGAATCGGACGCTGACAACCTGTGCATCTGGCATGCCCGGCGCCCGATTGCCCGTCAATAAGGCCAGCAAATAGAGAGCACCTAGTTCGCCTTCGATATAAGCGCCGGCGGGGCCTCGCGAGGCCGGGCTTGAACCGCGCTCCATTTCAGAAATGGGCTGTAATTCCATCATGGATCCGGAGTGTGAAGGGGTTGTCCTGCGGGTCAAACAAGCATACACGACGTTAACGCTCGGCAGCTGATCAGCATAGGTGGCCCAACCCTATTGAGCTCTGCCATGCAGTCCCGTGACAATGTAGCGGTTATTCCTATGCTGGCCTCCCTTCAACGGAACCTCCTCGTCGCGTGCTAGGCGAACCAGCTGGGCTCCTTGCAGAAGCTGCACCGCTACGCTGATCTCTTCTTTACGCATCCCGGTGTACTCTCGGATGGCGGCGTATGAAACACGAGCGACATTCGAATAGCGTTCGCGCATAGCTAGCAGCAGCATATAGAGCTTCATCGCATCGAGCGACGAGCGGTTTTTGATCGCGGTGTGCAACCCCTTCAACCGCCGCATTGTAGTTTGTCCGTCCAGAAGGTGCCCCTGAGGGAGCTCGCAGTAATCGCCAGGGGTGTCGATCCCCTGCAGCGTGTAGATGCAGCCGTTGCCGTCCTTGGTCGTAGTGATGGCCCCCAGTTCCCGCAGCAGCTGTAGGCCTTTTGCGATCGGACCGCGCGAGAGATTCGTTAGCGCCATGATGTGCTCGTAGGTCGCCACTACTTGGTTGCCGGTTCTGCGTCCCTGGGTCTTCTGATCGAGGTTCGATTTGATGGCCAGCGCGAACAACACCATCAATGCCGAGGTTGCCCCGCCCTTGTGTTGGCGCCAGCGCAGGTAGCTCAAACCTGGGAGAAAACCCTCACCGCTCGGATGTTTGAACTGGCTGTCCTCGGCCGGCAGGAACGCATCGCTGTCGTCGCGAGGAGTCTCGAGGTCTCCGTGCGAACGGTTCCTGACCCGGGCCCACTTGGATGGACATTTCGCCCAGGCCTGACTCATTGGCCACCCCCGCGCTTTTCCAAGGCCACGATGATGGCGCGGATCGAGTAAGCGGTAACCCCCAGCGCACACAAAGCGATCAGCGTAACCAATGCGACTGGGTTGTCTTTAAGCGCGGCGAGAAATTCGAAAAATTTGGAGAGGTGTTCCATGCCTTGTTCCTGCGGAAGAAGTGTCGATGAAGTCACTATATCCAAGGTACACGCCGGTTTCTAGAAAGAGTTCCAGTGGGTTCCAATAAGAAATCCCAAGATTTCCTTTTAGATTCATATACTTGAAAGCCAAAAATTCAGTTCATAGCAGGAACTCTTAGTTCGCCAAACACACTTTTTTGTCCATTTTCGGCGCGTTTTACACGGATCTTAGTTCGCAAAAAACTAGAGTTCGGGGCGATTCGAACCTGATTTTGCCCTGTCGTCGGCGTTGTCTGGCGGCACTACCTGAACGGGCTTAGGGTTCGCCAGCGCCACGCGGCGGCAAACGCGAACGACGGCTTCCAGCGCTAAGTCGCCCGTAGCATCGTTTATTGCCCATCCGCAGGTTAGGAATGGCTCAGTGTACGTTGCTGTCAGAACAAGTAAGAGGTTTTGTTGCGAACTTGCTCCTTATGGTGAACTTGCGGGAAAAAAAGCTTACGATAGCCCACTACGTTCCCAGCGGGCAATCGTTCAGTCGCAACGATTGCGCGCGCATATAGGCAGGCCCTTTTACCTGCTCGGAGTACCATAATGGCTGACCAGAAGCACAACGAGATGATGGCCCGTTATTTCGCGGACATGGAAAAACAGTCCCGCAGGAGGCTGGCCGAAGCAGCTGATCTCATTGCGAAGTTCACGGCAATAGCTGCATCCAAGGGTGTAAACCTCAGCGCGGAATCTTTCGAATACATCCAGACCACTGGCATCGTTGCCAAGGCACACGGCATTGCAAGGGCGCTATTGGGACCACTAAGGTCCGAGCGCGACGGGCTGCTGCCGTTCAACGAGATCGCGAGCCGATTTCCTCCCAGCCCCCATTTCGAAGGATGCTTTGTCGGGTCCGACTTTATCTTGATGGCCCACCCCTGTTACCGGCGCGGAATGCACCCAGTCAACAATTGGGCTCCGAGGTTTGTTGACCTCTTCTGGCGGTTCGACGAACCCGGTATAGAAAAATACATTGCCCTTGACGAACACCGGGTCCGAATCGATGTCGACGGGCTGGGCTATTTCGAGGCAGACACCTGGTACGGCGCTCCCTTCGATGAAGACATAAGAAACATCAAACCCGGAATCGTCAAGCTGCGTCCGCCCCTTGATCTCGAATCCTGGCATGTCTCATTCTTCTTCGCCGGCGTGTACTCTCTAGACATCAAGTGGAGCGAGTCGGATGGCATCAAGTCGTTCCAGGCCCTGGAAATGAAGACGGAGGACATTAAGATTGAGGTTGGGGGGCAGCACTACTTCCCCGCCCGCTACCTGCACGCCGAATTTGATCTCGCCGCGAACTGTTTCAGGCACTTCGACGGCTCGATTCAGCTATTTACGGAAGAAGAATACTTTCAGAG
>Ga0265798_10011737_pt1 | contig 10648 bp, 7 predicted proteins | sample P3T30metagenome_FD_192430 | JGI IMG/M metagenome (GOLD analysis project Ga0265798, IMG submission 192430) | Plant litter microbial communities from East Loma Ridge, Irvine, California - P3 T30 | ecosystem: Environmental > Terrestrial > Plant litter > Unclassified | place: USA: California... | reverse complement strand
CACATACCAACCACTACCACGCCACGTCTCCGAGAGAGATTGTTGTTTGTTGCGCTTCTATCATCAGCGCTTACTGCCATCTACCTTACGGCGGATCACCACCCCTGTTACCACAACGTACTTCCGTCGAACAACGCTGATCATCCTAATTATACGTCAACAACCTACGATCTCCTTTGTTTGCTTCCACCCTCGAATTAGCCTCCGAGGCTGATATCAGCTCCTGCTTAGAAGTCCAATCGACTTACCCTTAACACTAGCTGTTGCAAAGTGCTCCACAGGGGGGTTGGAGAAACAGCCCCATCTCCCTGGCAAACCATGGCTTGGATCTCTCTGTTAACTGAGGGGACCTCCTTCTGGCTAGGAGCGACTTCTGGGTGTTGTGAAGCCTTTCTCTTTGCATCGTGTATGCAACTGTGCCCTTGGCTGTGTTGTACTTCTGCACTATTCCATAGGGTTTGCCATCGAATACATGTCCCACAGTCTTTCTCCTCTTACCAGGGCTGAGTAGAGAAGCCATTGTGAAGAGGAGCCATTGTGAAGGATCTGAGTTGGTCTGCACACCTTTTAGAGGGTCGTTGAAACGAAGTATGGGATGAGATGCTTGTAGATATGTCCTTGAAGCTGGGTGATGGGTCATTAGAGTCGTCATCAGAGTGGAGGCCGTTCAAAGAGGAGTGGCGGCCACCAGGATGGAACGCAGCAAATGGGGTTGCGACATATCGCATACGCACTTTCGCGTCAACGGACGTTCCCTTTTTCAATCCGGCGATTGAAACGGCCTCATCACGTGCTTCTTGCCGACCTAGATGGGAGAGGCTAGTCAACTAGTAGCTAGTAGCTAGCAGTAGCTTGTGATCTTACGGGCCAATGCTCCTATAACTTTTTTCATCATCGCTGCATTGTTCATCATCTCGAATTCACCGCAAACATTACGGTTACAATCGTCGAAACAACACTTGCGGGTATTTTTCCTCTCTCCATCATAAGCGATCGAATCTGAGAGGTACACACCCAACAAGCAATCAGCGACATGGCTGGGACAGCCCCTACCCGCTCAGAACGCTCGACGAGCGTCAAGAAAGGATCATCCTTGAGGCGTATAGATCACGACGGCATTTTGTCTAGATTGAGTACGTGCAAGACGGACGTGCCGATCACCAAACGCGACTGATCTCGGACTCACTGTTCCGCCGATCTTTCACGATTGGCAACTATTATCTTACAGACTTCTTGGAAAGCTTGATGACGTCGAACTATCGAACTGTAAACACTTCGAACGTGACAGCGAGCTCATCCAGTGAGGATACATCGGTGCCTGGTCTACAGAAATGGCAAAGCGCACCACCGGACATGGCAAACGCAAGTCCCGAGGCCCTAGTTCAATGGTATCTCAAGGAACAAGACATTCTCGCGACTGTCTACCCTTCGTCGGAGAACGCTACCATGGATTTGAACCTGGATGAATCTCATGATGCAGCTGGGCAAGACGTTACTTTCCAGAGCGAACTCGCTCGGGCTACTGCCAAGCGAAAATTACCGTTTGAGACGCATTCGTCACAAGACGAGGAGCCAATCGACCAGGAGTCGGATCTTATCACAATCGATGCGACCAGAAAATTGTAAGCCGCAGTCTCTAGTTCTTTTTCTGCCGGCTCTAGCAGAAGGAGATACCTTGATAGTATTGGCTTACGATCTCGGTCGGTCTTTAGAGTCGAAATTTACTTCCATCGAGTACATTTATGCTTGCCGATTTTACGTGCCGATCGGTTCCTGGACCAAGTAAACGATTACTTGTCGTCCTATCAAAGTAGTCTGGCCCAAAGTCTGCCTGCACACCGGGACGGAAGCTTGGAATCTCAAACCAAAACTCGTCGGGTGCTCGACGCTGTCATTGCCTGTGTCGTCAAGTTAAATATGTACCCGAACGAGGCGCCATTTGTGAACATCAGGGGCGGAGCACGGGCCTTATGGATACGGACCAGCAACCAGGTGCTCTTCGAGGCTTGGGCGAAACCCAGTCTAGAGGCCGTCCAGGCGCTTGTACTTCTCGCTTTCGCATCCATTACAAGTGACTGGAATGATCTACGTGGATGGAATCTAATCGGTTCGGCTGCACGACTAAGGTAAGGTGGACGCGGTTTCAAGACTGGCTAGCGGATTGACCTAAAACGACTCTCTAAGCAGCGTATTAATCGGACTTAATCAAGAACATGGTGCAAAGGAGACGGATAGGCCAAGCTATAGGCAAGAAACGCTCCCATCCCACTTCCTACAACCTCCAGTCGATGCTGCGGACGCTGAGCTACGCCGCCGAATATTCTGGTCTATCTTCCTCTTGGACCGAGTTGGTAGTTCCGCTACAGGCTGGACCTTTTCCCTGAACAGGCGAGATCATGGGGCGGATCTGCCTGGGCATGATGATTGGGATGTCCATAGCATCTCATCGGCACCGTCTGGGCAGAACCTCAGCGTTACTGGCGATTCACCACAGGCACGGGGACGGAGACCAAGGCTACAGAGCTCCTTTCGATTTCCACCAGCAGAACGGGTTGCGCTGGAAATAGAAGCTCCGAATCCCGAGTTCCGGTGGACGATCTATATAGGTGATGATGACTTGTTCGATGATCGCACGCCTCTCAGTTTGCTGGTCAGTAGGAATTTCCAACTAATTATGCCAAGCGTATTACCTTGACATAGCTAATTGTTCAAGTATCTATCATAGATGGAGGCGGTAGAGAGTCTTAGTCATGTACGAACATTGCCTTGAGGTAGCCGCCAAGGTCGCTAATATCAACCTGTTTTGCATCTGCTTGATAGGTCCAGGTTTTCCTATCTCAGGCATTCAAGGCAAGCACAGCGGATACGCAGCTTCTGGCTCTGATTCAACTTGATGTGCGTAGATGATCACATATTATCACACTGCGCGGTGATCACAAGACGTGCATACTTACAGAAGGACGTCGTTTGCAGCGAAGAATAGAGAGCTGGTACGATCAAATTCCAGATCTGTACAGGTTGGATCGTCCCCACTCTGCAACTGAACAATCACTATCACCAAATGCGACTTTAATGCTTTCGGTGCATTACATGTGGGTAAAACGCCCTGGTTCTAGCTAAGGAGCTGATGGTTGATGATACGTCCGCTTGAAAACTTCAGCGCAATCATCATGCTTCATCAAAGCATTGCCTATAATCCTCCAGCCTTTCAGCACGTCAGATATCCTAACGCTGTGCGACGCTGCCGCGATGCCTATGAGGGCATGGACCGCATCATGAGACGCCTAAACTTTCGCGATATAAATCAACAGCATCCTCTTCTAGGTTACTGTGTGTTCGTCCTCGGTCGAGGTATATGCATTCACCTTCGGTCAGAAATCGACCCGCTCGGACGAAAAATCGCCGCGAGCAATGCTGCACTTGGGCACCAGGTCGCCCTATGCATAGAAGTTCTGGATGCTCTCGGACAGGTCTGGGCATGTGCCGGTGAGTCCCGCTGTCAAGAAGCAGGAAGAGGCGCGAAACTCAGTAAAGTATTATCGATACCAGGCTTGTTTGCGAAAACGTTACGCCGGGGTTTCGCGGCGGTCCACAACCTTGATCTTGAGCAAGCCTTTTTCGTTCCGAAGGCTGTGCCGATGAGCGTAACAAAGAATACTGTGCCATGAGAGTCTGTTCAAGCCGAAAACAAGATGAACACGTAATGCGTATTACTCTGTTCAGTGCGCCGAACGTCAGAATCCCATTTCCCCGTCCCCCGCCAAACTGTAGATCTACGACGGAAATGGGTCCGCGTGGATACGGCTGGGAGCCATCTCTTCTGGCGCTTGGCCCGGACTTCACAGCCGTCTGGACCTTGAAACTCCCGGACATGTGCTCATGTTCTCGGCGGGCGACCTAATCGATGACTCATTGCCGCGCAGAGGTTCCGTTGAATAGCCTTGTGCAAGAATTCGGAAACACTTGCAGGAAACCGAGGTTTATGTCGCCATCGGCAAGTGCGAGAAGTTCTACTCAGAGCGCATTTAATTGGCAGAACGACTGAAAGCGGAGGATGTCGTAGTACGGCTGAGGATTGTAAGTCCGTGTCGTTGAAAGACGAAGCGAAGCCTCTCTTTTCCCGCCAGATCTGCGCGGCATTTGACGCCTCCCTTTCTCCATGCCAGCTGCCTGGAAGCACTAATTTAGATAAGGCCATACCCAGAACACCATCTGCTTGTTTGAATTCGAGTTGGAAGATCATCAAGTAGGATACGATGTGTAATTCTGATGCGTTCGTTTAGCGTCTTGATTGACATATATGCAGGCGGTATAGTCTCCTAGGGATCGCTCTAAAGACATACTGAGCAAGGGGCTCAGCAACCGGCCCTGTCTCGATGCTGCGCTTCTTTTGTCCGCGAAGGAGACTACTTGCAAAGAAGGTCTGACTTCAGCGCGATAAGACTTTTCAAGCGCACAGCAGAGCGTCCAATTGCTCGATGCCATGGCCCACTCGGCGGGCCTCATCGAAATTACGGACGACCATGTGCTCGAACAGACCGTATCAGCACAATCACAGACAAGCGGTTTGGCATGTAAATAGTTGAAGTGCTTCATCAGGCTCGGGCATCCGTTACAAGGTCGGTGACGTGTGACACAATCACGTTATCGGTACATAACCACATTTTCCAATCGTCTGAGTACCGACTAGGACCAGTCGAGTTCAGCACGTCTCCTTCGATGGGGAGTAATATGCTCGTCATCTCACTATCTTGAGCACTCGATCGACGGATTCGACGTCACTCATCAACAAGCTGTTTTCGCTACTGAGCCGCTTGCCCGACCTGTATCGCGTCCCAGAAAGCGCCGTAATCTTCTCCCGTCACATCCTGCTGTTTGCACAACGCTTCCATCCTTTCTAGCTTGGTTGGATCGATGTCGCAGTAGAACACGAAAGATTCGGATGCTCTAGCCACGACCGGAGGACTAAGAGGTGGAAGATGAGCGTCTATCTCTTTCCTCAGAGCCCGTGTGATGAGCTGGATGTGCGTAAGGATGTCCCGGTCTGGTGCTCAGACTACTCATTGTTGCGCGAGCGATCTTTCGAAAAGAAACTCACTTCATAGCCTCTTGATGTACTCGAGTACAAAGCTGGAAAGACCACATGCTCGGCGGAACCCACAGCTTTCCACTGAGTAGGATTTCGATCCTACTGCTCAGGGCTAGGTTCAGGTTCTTTGAAGGATGAAGGGAGCGCTGCGAGGAGGCATGAACAGCAGCTGGGAGCGATTTTTGAAGGTGCCCTGACCACCTAACCCCTGACCCCTAACTCTTAGCCTTTCATGCCTCGGTTCCATCTTGTAATCAGCACCTCATACCGACTGTACAACTACTATCAATAATCCCTAAGTAACTCATAACGAAGTACTCATGAGTATCGAACGTACGGCCGGTGATCCCGTTACCCCTGGCTTCGTTGGTTTTTGCCCGGCTCGCTGGATATAAGACTATGTGGCGGGCGAGTTGATCGGTCCAGACAAACAGCTGGTCTTGGAAGTGATTTGTGGGCAGATCGGTAACCGAGCAAAGAGATAAGGATTCTCAGTCCCAAGATAGCAAGGGCAATACTACGTAGATAGTCTCACTCAGGCGATCCACCCAAAGATGAATGATAAATCGCTACTGGCTGTCTTTTCCAGTTTCTTGGTGAGAGAATATGGGTACAATTGCTTCTCGTACGCAGATATTGATGGCAAGCATCTGATTCTGCCTCTGAGTCATTACGAGCATCAGCAGTCCTTTTCCATCTTTTCTACTCATATTCGTTGCTGACTATCAGCGTGACCCCTTTGCTTTGCCATCACTATCAGGCGATCATCGCGCCTATCCACTCGTTTGAGCTGGCTCTGACCTCAGCTCAGGGTTGGCTGAGATGGTGTATCAATGCACTATATTCAACAAATGGGATTGCCGGGACTTACCGAATGGACACTGTCGTCTCAAGCTAAAAGCGCGGTCTGACGGATCGTCTCGAGCAGGGATTCACGAGATTAAGGAGGACCGGAATACTCAACCCCTGACCCACGTTGAGTCAACTCAAGACGTTTACCATGACGAGATTTTCGAGTTTGGAAGCCAATCCAGAGCTCTAGTCTACACGATCAGCTGACGATCACGACGATGGCGTGATACGCTCAGTCAGGAAGGATCAAGCGAGTACTAGCTGAACGAAAAACAAGACGGACAAGCATCGATCGGGGGAAGATTTTCTCGTAAGGTAAAAAGTGCAAACAATAAGACACTCGCTAGTTTTGATGGGATATTGCGGCCATGTTAACCTTTGATAAGCGGGAATCATCTTCTCCTTGACAAAGGTCATGTTGCGGAAGCGTTGGACTAAGGCCCGGAAAAGATAAGATCAAGCGGAAGCGGCTCGGCAAATACTTTTACTGGTTCGTGTGATGGTATTGTTATTCCTCGACTTCGTATGGAGGCTGAACCACATGCTTTCACACCGCACTCAGTCTTTATATGATTTTGAGCAACAACGGCATCTGAAAACTAGTCAGTATGTTCCGATGAGCAAGATTGTGAGTGAGCATGCTCATAAACAACCTCGCGTACATAATGTGATCGCAGTCCAATCGCTGGTTGAGCATGTTAACCCTCGGCTGTCTACATACATACCGTGATACACCTTATCGATCAGACACCCTTCCACGCCTGCGTATACAAGCACCGCTTCCGTTCCCGACGATGTTGACGGTCTCCAATCAGACAAGAATGGCGAAATGCTTGAAATTTTTCGCTGCCTCGCGCTGATAGGCGGACGAGCGAGACAAAGACTTTGATGGCGTGGTAGTGATTTGGAAATCGAATCAAGGCTTCTTCTGCGCCCATACGGAGGCGACGATTGTGATCTGCAATCATCGGAACCTTCATGTATCTGGGTAGTTCCTGCCGAGCTCAGAACTTCGATGATCGTCGACCGTTTCAACGCCGCCGTCTCCAAGTATCGGACGGGACAGCGAGGTTGATGAAATGCTCAGACTCCAGCGGCTCGATTGATGTACTATCGGTCAGTGATCACCCGAGGCAGATCAGAGTCTCGTCTCCGTATCCAAGGAGGAGATGAGGTCCTGTCTTCAAGATGCATCAACCCTTTGAACCTGAGTGATCTCATCTGCCAAGCTAGCCGTCACGCTGATAGGTCCGCCTGGACCGGTCGTCTTCACGCTCGCGGCCGACAGATCGGTGGACGATGGTAGCTTTCTACCGGCCCAAGCGGCAAGTCCCCATCCAACAGCCTATCCTGGTGGCTCGAGCGCCATCCAGTCCGAGTCCTGCCTACGACTTGACGATGCCGTCCTTCCCAGAGGCGCCCCACGTTTTGCTTTTTGCTCGATCAGCACCTCACCACCATCCGTGAAGCACCCTTGCCAAGGTATGCTTCCTTGATTGTGAATGTAATCAAGTCGTGGTCTCATGACAGGTGATAGATCAGGCTATGCATCCGCAGGCTGGCATCAGAGGCGGGAATGGAAGAGCTTGATGTCAATATGTTTGGCAAGTGGCTTGGCTGAAGTCGTTCTGCCGGAACGCCACATGAGCGATCCACAAGGCAAAACGGGATCACGGAGTCCATTTCCAGCCGTCTTGGAGGGTACAAGGACAGGTTTTACATATGCCGATATGATCGAAGGCACTAAATCTAGGTCACCGCGCGTACGATTGGTGCCTGTCGCTCGGTAGGGGTTCTCTGTGAGGACTGGGATCTGATGTTAGGGCATTCCTCCCCAGTAGAACCGCAGGCATAACCCTCTCGGCTAATTCGCCGGAGGTACATAGCAAATCCCGCGGGGAAACTTCCGACTAGTGCGGGAGTCACACTTGCGAGACACTGAAGACCCCCCGAGACATTGAGACAAAGCGGTTCCGGGCCTTGTGACAGCGCGTTCTATTCATTTAGCTCCCGGCAGCGCCGTGTCATCGGGGTTGGTTCGAGGCGATGTCACTCCGGGCGGCGCCGTTGCCCCCACTGTCCCGGAGGCAGAGAGACAAAATTGTTTCCGACGATCAGCTGGGCGACCGTTCGGTTGCGCATCAAACACTGGAACCGAGACAAGGCAAGATGATTTTCCGATGACAAGCACCCAATCAGGCGTGACAATAGCTCGATAAGAAACTTCGTGCCGGCTCATCGACCAGGAAATTCCGAAAACGTCCCTGACTCACCTGCGTCATCAAGATCATCAGGCAAGAAAATTGTCGTCTCGCTAGGGACAGTCATCCCTAGCAAATCGACGGGGATGAAGGGCTGGTCCCGACACTGACTCCGTTGTCAACGCGAATGAGCGGTATTGCGAAGCGGTCAACCATCATCTTTTGACTATGTGCCCTAGCGAAAAGAAAATGAGCAATCCTTGCCACATACGGAGGTTTCGGAAGATCAATTGTATATAAGGCGCCATTAAGTCCAAGCAAACTAACAAAAGAACGATCTCGAACGACCGTTGCCCATCAACAAATTGACACACACGCCCTGATACTCCCAACATCAGTTCTTGGCCCACCCCTACCCGGTCCTCTGCCCCCCAGCTCTCCTCTTCGCTCACTTCTCGCCTCCTCACCCGGACCCGACTGTTCTCGTCACTCTTTCTACATCTTCAACCCTTCGCCTTGACCTTCATAGGCCTTCGCTTCCATTCACGCACACGCTCGCTTCGACAATGTCTTGCACCTCATCTCAATTGTTCGCCCTCTTGGCAATTGCCCTATTTTCCATCCCAACCATTCTCGCCGCCTGCAACTGCCGCCCAGGATACAGTTGTGACAGGGACATCTTCGGTCAGACTTCCTGCTCTTTGCTCCCTTGCAACCCCGGAAATTTCAGCCCCGGTGGCGGCGCCTCTTGCCAACCATGCGTTCCGGGTACCTTTGCGGTGAACACGGGTTCGGCTGCATGCACGGCTTGCGCACCTGGCACTTTCTCTAGACTTTCCAGCTCCATTTTCTGCGGTTCCGCCACTGCTGGGAACTATGCCCCCTCAGCGGGATCGATTGATCAGATCCCTTGTCCGGCCGGGAGCTACCAGAACTTGAATGGTCAGACGTCTTGTACTCTCTGTCCTTGTGGTTCGTATGCATCCCTTCCCGGTTCGGCCGTTTGTTCCCCATGTGGTAAGTACCGGGATTGAAGTGCAACTGGAACAATTACCCTTCTCACCGTTTGTATCGCTCGTTCCAGGCCGGTTCTCAATTCCTTTCACTTCCATCGATTTTGTCGGTTCGTCTCCTCGAGGCTCTACACAGGTCACACAATGCGGCTTGTGTCCCGGCGGCTAATTCACCTCGCCCGACGCCTTGGCCGACAAGACCTTGTATAATCCTCTGGACATTACCTTGGTATATACCAACCAGTGCTGCGCAACTTGTCCCGCCAACGCCATCTCGCAACCAGGGTAAGCCAAGACGTTTGTCCGGAGTATATACCTCAGCCTTAACCCACCTCATTCGCGTCGATAGATCCCCCACGTGTACTGTCTGTCAAGCCGGTACCGCTCCCAACTCCGCTAAGACCTCTTGCACACCGACTGCGACCGCAGGGTCTTCCCGACAGAAGCGACAGATCAGGTGTGCTCCTGGGTTCCGCTCATGTCCTATTCCTGGCAACAAGAAGGGATTGAGCGAGTGGTGAGTACAGCAAATGCATAGTTTTTTCAGCTCGCCACTTACCAATCACATCCCATCTTTAGCGTCAACATCATGAATTCGCTCGAGACCTGCGGAGGATGTCCCGGGGATGCCAGCTTCCAAGACTGCTCCATGCTCGACAACGTTGCCTCTGCCCAATGCATCCAGGGCAAGTGCGTGACTGAGTGCCCCCGAGGATTCAACCAGACCGAGCTCGGTTGTGTCAAGGCTTCCTCTCTGCGCAAGCCTTCCAGCAAGCGATCCATTGCCGGACGATACGTCGTCAAGGTCACTCGATCGATCTAGACGAGAGAAACAAAACGAATGACCTGGCGTCAGACACGATGGACTACTTCATACACCACAGCCGCCCTGAACCGGAAAGACACACTTAGAACGGCCATCCCTCACTTGCAAGCCAAGGAGCCAGCCAGCGACCCGACTCAGATCCTTCCCACCGTCTAGTTCTCCCGTGATATCCTTTACGAACCTTTCCGTATCATCCGACGCGAGCTTGGAAGAGATTACCTCGCCAGCCACATATTCATAATTGCATTTGCTTGATACACACTTAAGAATTGACTTGTACTCTTGCTTGTTCCGTGTTTTCTGGTCTAGCAATAATAGCACGCTCGAACAGATACCAACTCCACCTCATTCACGTGACTGCGTTGTTTCAATGCCGTGCTGGAGAGCTATCCTGGATAATCTCTCTGGTCCAGGCGGACGAGTTTTTGAATTGACCAGCCTTCCACAACACCTGTGCCGAGATCACCTGAGATTCGTTTGCCGTCTTGCTGCACGTAGTTTAAAGATAGCTCTGTACTTTCTCAACGCCAGATCGTTCGTGTATGCCATCCTGGGTGATCCTGGATCTCTCTGCAACGATGGTCAAGTCAAACCAAATACGGGCATTGTACCCTCCTGATCGACAGTCCAAAGGGTCATAATCCCACACATGGCGATTTCAGATGAA
>Ga0265798_10011736_pt1 | contig 10648 bp, 11 predicted proteins | sample P3T30metagenome_FD_192430 | JGI IMG/M metagenome (GOLD analysis project Ga0265798, IMG submission 192430) | Plant litter microbial communities from East Loma Ridge, Irvine, California - P3 T30 | ecosystem: Environmental > Terrestrial > Plant litter > Unclassified | place: USA: California... | reverse complement strand
AAGTACTTTCCAGGCCCCGGGTTTCCGCAAGTGAAATAGTGGGTAGCACACAGCTTTTTGGCTTTCAAGATGACATGCAGCCTTGTCCTTCACTGTTTAACACAACTCCGCATCTTTCGATAAACGTGCCACAGAATCATTGACATTTGACACTACGAAGGCGCAACCTGAGAGTTGTTAGGAAATGTTAGAGATGCCACAACGCGGACGCCCTGTTCTTGTCGCTTGCGAAGCCTGTAGAACGCGCAAAAGTAAGGTAAACCTTATGTACTATATGTTGTGCATGTGCGCAAAAATGCTTACATCGACTTGTGTGATGGCATAGCACCCCAATGTCGCTCGTGTCGACTCAAGTGTACACAATGTGTGTACTTATCCGAACCCAACATGTCAAGGTCTGCCGCTCTGAAGCTGGATTACGAACAGCCGTAATTGAGCTGCGGCAATGTCTCGACAGTCTACGAACGGCTGAAGAATGGAAGCGCTTCAGAAGTGTCAGAGCTCCTGATGCGGATAAGGTCGGAGGATACATTACCGACTTTGCCAGAGAATGATAGGATGCTTCGCCAGTCCATGGATGGTCCTCAGCCGGCAGAGTACGACACTAGACCGGCACACAATCGCGATCAAACTCTAGCTGGCTTTGATGCTGCTTTAGGACGAGAGATCTCGTATCGCTTGGATTCCGTTGGAGTGGCCGGAGTCACATCAGCACAGAGAGGGTCTATCAATTCGAATTTCACTAGCGAGCTTGGAAAATGCTATAGGGTGCACCCTCCACCGTTTGTACCATTCCGGAATCCAGGCCACGGCTACCTTCAGGCATACGGAAGTTTCGAACAGAACTCTCAGTCACGTATCAGCGTGTCGCACAAGGTGTTGCTCTGGACAGCAGTCACTTGTCACATGCGGGACTCGGGTGTACTAGCAGTAGCGTCAAAATACCTACAGAACATCACAAGACTGGGTTCTCCATGGCTGTTGCAGAGGGAGATATCATAGTACCGTGGAAAGCTACCATGCAATGTTCGCACGCAATGTTCGATCTCAAACTCTGGATCCGCTTTCTTCCCTGACTTAACTGTCGAACGAGTGGATGAATATTCTTCCGCCGACTTTAACACTTTCAATGTGCTATTGCCTCTACTCGACCCGGACATTTTCATGAGTGGAGCTGCGGCAAGGCTCCTACGAGAAGGCTACAAAGACGGCGATCTCGAAGGCGTGCTGAGGCTACTCGTCTTTGCTCTCAGGCAATTAGCCATTGAAGAAGTCGTGGGGCGACACACCAGCGCGTGCAATCACGAATCCAGCGGGTTCCGTGGCGGCACGATCGAGCAGCCTCCGGGTTCGGCACTGTTCAACGAGGCGCGACGGCGAATAGGCATGGCCAATACCCAATCCTGTTTGGAATACGTCCAAGTCATGCTGCTACAAGCTACATACCTCGAAGCGAGCGCAAGACATCTCGACTTTTGGAGCTCAACCAGTGCTGCGTCGTTGGCAGGTATTTGTCTTGTCAAAGGCCAAAAGGTCGACTGGGCATCCGCATACAGTGATCTCGTCAAGCGCACATACTGGGTATGCGTTCTTCAAGAAAGACTGTTTGACGTGGATTTTCGCGTGGCCTCGACCGGTATCGAAAGTTTGGAAGATCGAGTCCCGTTGCCGCATTTCTTCGTAGCATGGGAGGAACGGCCAGGCGATCCCCTCCCATCGTTTCCTGCTTTGCTTAGTCCGCTGTTCTCGCTCACCATGCATTTACTTTCCAACCTCACTTGGTTCATAGTTTTTCCAAGACGGTAGTAGCACACTCATGACATCCTTAGTGTCGCAACGACCGAAGTTGTTTATGATGTCAGAGACAGCCAAACGTGTACAGATTCTCGCAAAACGCAACGATAGAAAAAGTCAGCATCTAGAACGATAGCCATCCAAGCGCTACATACCCATTGACCTCAATTGATGGCCTCAAAACGAGAATTACAAGACGCAGCACCATTTTACAGAAGAATTGTATTGCTGAGCGTGATAACATTTCGGATCTGCACTCAGAAGACAAAAAGGCCGCTCTCAAGAATTCGTTGCGGGCTTTCTGTCGCTGGAGCATAATGACGCGAAGTCGAAGGCTTTCCAGCAACACCTAGTCGACCTCATAGACAAGAGGACTTCTGATGGCAACGAAGAACTCCTTGAAGATCTCTTGCTCAAAGCCACCAACACGACTAGCCCACTGGTTCCTATCGTCCCTATACCCAAGATAAATGTGGCCGTCCGCGCAAATGTAAGACTATCACAGGCCTAGAGAACTTTACGACCCCTCGCCTGTGGCGTCGAACAATCCGGGAGTAGTATCTGCAAGGCCTCGATTTAAAGCTAGCGCAACCCTACCTACAGCTGTAGAGGACAGTCATCGCTGTAATGAATCCCAACACTGTGACGGTATGGATCCTGAGAGAAGATCTAGCAAACACCAGCCAAAATCACCCAAAATCGCTTCATCGACAGGCCAGCATCTTGAAACATCGGCAAGCTCCCAACAACTACAAATGACCGGTGGAGAAAACTCGTTATACGCTCTGATCGCTGATGATACAACCCCCATCTTATCAAGGATAAGAATGTGGTTGACATCTACCCATGCAAGACATTACTCAAGAATCCTAGCAACTTGAGGAGACCCTGTAACTGTTTGTTCTGCAAATTCAGGTTTTTCGGCCGATGAGCAACCTCCACACGCAGCGTCGCTCTATACATTAGCTGTTTTCGCAGCCCACCTTACCCTAGTATCTCAACCACTTTCTAGCATCGCGCCCAGTTGACTGACAATCATCGTGCTATGTGTCCAGCAACAGGTCTAGACTCCTGCTATGCGTTGTCTGGAAACCCATGTACTAGCATCTTGTGAAATACCCAAAGTCGAACACATAAGCTATAGTAAAACTTCTACTTACAGTCAGTTAATACTGAGTAGGATACTCAATGTCACAGACTAGGACTCATATTCTCCGTTCTGTAGTTAAGCTTCCACAAAATCCTGCAGATACGACATGAGCTGAAGTAGTTAAAGTGAATTTTCTCGTTTGGTCGAACTGTAGACGCCGCCGTCGCGCAAGGGTCAAGTCCTTCATGCAAGTTCACTCCAAGCTCTGTGCAGTGGCACCGCGATAGCTGCATGACTTGAAGGTGGACACCTGGCCGTGGACGCTCCCTGATGCAGTTTCGATGCATTCAGGTCCAATTCGAACAATGCAGCATAAAAAAGGTTCCACGATCGGAAATTTTACTCGAGTCGCTTGCGGTATATTGTTTTTAAGACTGTATCTAATGAATCTGAAGAAAGCGAGACCACACTCCTATCGTTTGCAGCAAGGGCAGTCTATGCGCACAGGCTTCGCACAAAGAATCATGTCACGAGTACGGCCTGCACCGAGGACATCGTTACTAAGCCTATCATAATCTTCTCAACATCAGCAAATCACACTACAGCCGAATGAACCAGATTCAAACCTGCGTAGATCGCCCTCCGGCACTTCGATATCACGGCTCAGAAGAGATCAAACTCGAGTTGCTTGTATTAAATGCCAAAGAGAAATGCCAAGGTAAATCGTGTTATTTCAGAGGAAACACATGAGTAGCTTCGCCCGGACCAATGCACAGTGCGACGGCCACCGACCTTCATGCGCACGCTGCGCAAAGAAAAGCGCCACCTGCAGATACGACGTAGAACCTGACATCTCACGTTTGACATCCATCCGGAAAAGGACCGAAGCCCTTCAGGCCGAGCTCGACCTATCAAAAAAACTGATTAATCACATGCACACTTGCTCTGATACCGAAGCACAAGAAATTATCCGACGCCTTCGTACATCGGGTATTGCAAAGTCATTGGGAAGGTGATCAAGCACTTCAATCGAACGCCGCTTGCAGTTTGCTATAGAACGTAGCCACAGTCTCCAATATAGCGGCGGAAGTTAAATCAAAGGCCGCTGAACCATTGGTCCCAATGATGCGCGTGGCGCTTTGCAAAGTCAGCACTGCACTTCACTCGACGCTCAACTTCAACAAGCACAACTTTCGAAGTGAATTTGCAGAATACGCCAGAGTAAACTGCTTCCCTCGACAGGCTTCTCAGATATGAATTCATCCTCCTGCTGAATCCCGTCAGTGTCTTCAAATCAAGCTCCTTTGAAGTACATACGCAAGCAATGCTATTGACTATCCGGCTAGCTTTTCTTTATGCGTCACTACCTACCTTTAACGTACTTCACAAGCGAGCCGGTCACACAAGCGGGCCGGTCAAAACGCGCGCGTGACGCGTCTTCTGTCTTCTTCTTCTTATTACACAACAAAGTCTGGTTATAATGCCCTCTGAAACAGAAGGACGTATTTCTTTAGCCCTTCAAGCCTATATTAGCAACCAAATTCCATCCCTTCGAGCTACGGCTAACGCATACGACGTTCCTTTTGCAACCCTCCGCGAACGACACCTTGGAGTCCTCTCACGTAAAGAAACCACACCAAACTCGCGAAAATTCTCTAATAACGAAGAGGAAGTCCTTCTTCGAAAGATCCTTCAGCTATCTGCCGAGGGCTTCCCTCCTCAGCGCGCAATTGTTGAAGAGATGGCCAACACAATGCTTCAGACCAAAAATCCAGCTTGTCCCCAAAGAGTTAGTACAAACTGGGTCGCCAACTTTGTGAAACGCCATCCGGAGCTCTCAAGTGTATACAATCGAAAGTTTGATATTCAAAGAGCAGAAGTTGAGGATCCAGAGCTGATTAGCTTGTGGTTCAAACTGGTGGGAGACACAATTACAAAGTACGGCGTTGCAGAAGAGGACATCTTTAACTTTGATGAGACTGGCTTTCAAATGGGTGTCATCTTAACCTCAAAAGTGATCACATCATCAGACAGGAAGGGCAGGCTAAGGACAAAACAGCCGGGGAACCGGAAGTGGGTTACTGCGATCGAGGCAGTCAATGCAAGAGGATGGGCAATCCCCCCATTTATCATCTTTGATGGTAAGGTTCATCAGTCGACCTGGTACCAATCTGGTATCCCAACAACCTGGAGACTTGCTGTTAGCGAGAACGGATGGACCAACGACAAATTAGGCCTTGAATGGATCCAGCACTTCCATGAAAATACGAAGCATTGCAAGGGCAAGTGGAGGCTATTGATATTCGATGGTCATGGCAGCCATTTAACATCCGAATTCAGAGACTTCTGCCTTCAGAACTGTATTCTGACTTTGTGTATGTCTGCTCATATATCTCATAATCTCCAGCCTTTGGATGTAAGCTGTTTTGGCCCTTTAAAGAAGGCATACGGCTCCCAGGTTGAGAACAAGATGAGGCTTGGCATAACCATATTACGAAGGAAGAATTCCTTCCTGCATTCTTTACAGCTCATCAACAAACAATGACTACTGGAAACATTACCTCTGGCTTTAGAGCAACTGGCCTAGCTCCATTTGATCCGGAGAGAGTGCTAGAAAATCTTGGTCCTGTTGTTGAAGCTACTCCATCACCACGTAGCAGCCAGACCTCTTGGAACCCTCAAACACCAAAGACCCTACCTCAAATCAAGAGGCAAGGCCAGCTGGTATTAACAGAGAATCGCAAACGAAGGAGATCATCAGCTTCATCAGGTGATAAACCCTTTCAACAACTTTTGAAAGGCTTTGAGAATGTGGTACATGAGAAAGCACTTTTGATGGTTGAGGTGGCTGCTCTTCGAGCTGAAAATCAGCACCAAAAGCAAAAGAGAACACAAAAAAAAACAGTACTTTCGAAGTAGCACATCAATGATTGTTCAAAGTGGCCAGGATGGTACTCAGAGACCTGTGGTTGAGGAGCAACCAAAGGATGATGATGAAAATATTGACCCAGTTTTACGGGCTTGGCCACTAAGAAGTGCCCCCAAAAGAGTACCGCTCAGATGTAGCAAGTGTGGTTCAAGCAAACATACTGTTAGGGTATGTAGATAATAATGCAATTTGTTTGTTTCTATATCTTCAATATTGGTTGTGTAATTAGTAGTTGAAGATAAAGTGTCCAAAATCTTGACCGGCTCGCTTGTGTGACCGGCTCGCTTGTGAAGTACGTTAGTCGTGATCGATTTCATAAGTAACCTAACCCTAAAAGCTCCAAATTACTGTTCTTAGATCACTTCTTCGCACGAGCATGGAGATTTGCTGAAACTATGCTCGCGGTCGTTTATAACTCGGGACACGTGATCTATTTCTCCAAAATAGCTCTAACCTTCTGGCTTCCAGTACACAGTCACGTTGCAGCGGGCGGCGAGGGTACTGGGGAGTCTTCACAAGAAGAGATCACATCTACCACTTCGACGGAATACACCTTTGCTAGAAAGATGGCTCATAGGCCGGGGCTCACATCTTGAATTGAAACAAAGCACACAAAAGGTAGAATGACTCTGTCATTACCAACAACACCATGGATTCTTTGGGCATCTAATGTGTAAGCCCAGTCAAAGTAGCCAAGTTCTATCAGTAAGTCCGCAGAGAAACGACTAGGTCTGCCTCACTTCTATCACAGTTGATCACGGAGCGGAGGACGTCGGTTTCGAGGACTTTCGCTCACGTAAGGCTGCGTGATGGCTGTCAATCAACCATTATCTAGCCTGCAACACCACTTGTGTTTGCGACCATACGTTTCGATAGGCCCCAACATGCACGTAACCAACGTATGTGCAGTTCGCATCTGACATTGGCTCGTCTTGTTGTCACCAAATCTTGACATCGCACGACTTATCTGAACACAGGCCGTATGGGTTTGTCAACGTATGGACCGATCTTTGAGGCGATCGTGGGAACGTGTTAAATTTCGGCGTGCAATACCTCTGTAGGAATTTCGGAGAACTGCAAACGATCGGAGACGCCTCCGAAGAGATGAGCAACAAAGGCAAATAACACGTACTCAACCACAATACGATGACGTCAGCGATGCTCAGGATTCAATGCTGGCTCACCACAAATCTTAGGCCCTTCCTCTCCAAAATACTTTTCTATCACTCATTTTACAGGTTGCTTGTCGTATTTATACAATCAAGCCATGGCGGAGAGGGCACGCCGCGAACAGATTGCTGCGGCATGTGACGGTTGTCGTCGCCGTAAGACAAAGGTCTGGTTGAAGCGGAGCCCAAGGGTCTCCCATTACAAGCCCAGAATAGCTGACAACATACGATAGTGTGACGGCTCAAGACCTTGCAGGACCTGTAGCCAACGAAGCCTCCCATGCTCTTACGATACACGCGTTGGCGAGTCGCGGACCCAAGCAATCAAGCGAAAACATGACAATTTGCAAGACGAGTACGACGCGCTCAAGGAGCTCGTGGACATCGCAGTTTCCCGACGAGACGGTGTCGATATTCTGCACCGTCTTCGCAGTCGTGGGGATGTCCGTTCCGTATTGGCTCATCTCAAGCAAGGCGACTTGGTCTATCATTCTGTTCTGGACCCAGGTGGACATGCGAGACAGATGTTGCTCATCGGTCTAATGCAGAGCACAGCCCCGTTGGGTGAAATCATCGGTCTCGTCACCAAATGTTTACATGAAAACAAGGAACAAGATATACTGGCGCTGATTGATGTTAGTAGGTTTCGCAACTGTGTGCTTAACATCAATGCACTCAGTCAGAATATGCTACCGATCACCCAACGGCCGGATTTGAACGAAGAGGGAACCTCAAGAGAAACAGATGCGGAATCCAGGGACCCGAAAGCCACGGAGCAACGCCAATTGAAGCGAATATCTGCTGGCGATACAGCAGACACGCCAGATTTTAGTGTCCCTTCCCAGCCATGGACAAGAGTGACAAGAGATGACGCATTTGTCTCACATTTGATATCTGTGTTTCCTCTGGATCTCAATCCTTATTGGAGGCACGTCGAGGAAGACCTCTTTCTCCGTGATATGCGCTCACCGTCTGGGGCCAGACGGTACTGTTCATCGTTGCTGGTCAATGCCATATGCTCGCTTTCCTGCGTAAGAGTACCGTGATATCTAGGACGAGAATGCAGAATGCTTACTTCGAGAAGTTGAACTCCGAGAGCGAGGGTGCGTTCGTCGAGGAAGCCAACTACGTCACAAGGGGTAAGCGCTGATAGACAGTTGGTGCGAGGCCAACAAGAACTGACAACAACCCCAGGAGAGCATTTCCAAGAAGAGGCCATGCGACTTTGGCTACTCGAAGAAGGAAGGGTTTCGCTGACCAACTTGCAAGCTCTCATAATTCTATGCTTATCGTGAGTGTTTTCTTTAAACTTAATCAGTCAGCTGCTGGCCGTTCTTTATCAGCTGACACCGAGAAACCTAGGGCTTGCTGGAGGGGTAAGGATAAGCTTGGCACTACCCTTTTGGCCGTCATTGTTCAGGTAAACAGGGATCTGCATGTTACAAAACCGCTCTCTACGCTGTGTGCGGCAGGATACGAGCGAGCTCGAATCTGCAGTGGTTGGACTGCACATTTTTTAGACGTGTAAGTGGACTTCGCAACTGCCACCTTTAATATGTCTGCTGACCAGACGCGCAAAGGACCGTTTCCAATGGACTGATGAGGGATTCTGCGCCTATCGATCCAAGATTAGGCTATGTGCCACCACTGCTAGAGGACACAGCCCCTGAGTGGTGCCACAGGGCTCAGAGATCTGGCTTGTCTTTCTCTTTGGCAAACACTTTGTTTCGGGAACGTTGCGTCTTCACCAGACTGACCTCGCAACTCAACTCTCTACTCTTCGGCCAAGCTCCTGTTATGGAAAGGGCGAAATTTCTACAAGCTGCCGAGCTCATGAAATCGAAGCTCTTGAATTGGTACTCCCTTCTGCCTTTTGGCCTAGACTGGGAGTCCGATCTGGCTTTGCCGATATTTGACATGCAGTAAGGCTCTCGCTCAGGTTTTTGTCGTAGTAAGGTCGTTTATTGACGTAGAATCGCTAGTACCGAATACGCATGTGCAATGATGACGCTTTGCTCAACGATCGAGAAACGTACCTCGACAGCATCGGCCGGCAGTCAATCCGAACCGGATATCCCCGCTTCGAATCGCTTTCCAGAGAGCGTCTTGTACGCTCATCAAGCGTCAGTGATGCTTGAACGATTTCGCAGAACATACGGTCTCAAGACCAATGTGTCTCATATTTTCCATGCAGAGGCGATGTCATGTTTCATACTCCTACCTCAACTGAAAACCTGTCAGGAAACCGAGACTACTGATTCGGGAATCGACATCAAGTCCGCATTCGAAGAGAGTTTCCGTTGTCTGCTAGGTACTGGAACGCAGGTCATGCTCGGACGTGGAGTTGTGCGAATGGTGATCCAGACTTCCAAGCTGCTCGGCATACAATTGCCGGCGTCGGTGTTAAGAGTCTTGGAAGTGGTTGCCGAAACGGCTTGGAGGCAAGCAGACGTCTTCGAAATCAGATCCTCCTACCCTAATCACGCTCTGGCAACCGATGCAGAAGCGTTAGATTCAGCGAGAATGGAGGAACTACTTAATAAGTGGGAGGCTGCCGAGCTTTAGCCTGCCGAATCTGGTTCCTTCGCATGGTTGACATTGAAGAATTTGTTCCACTATCACTGATGTCGTAAAGTTCATTTCTAGCGTGCTTATAGTGTTGACCGACCGCCACGTCACTGTGATTTGGAGCAGTACCAGCGGCATGTCACTATTCGTAATGGTTTCGATAAGGTGATCAGCCAGGTCGTGCTGCATCGATATCGGCATGGCCCCCGTACTGGGTAGTGCAGATTAAAGCCGCTGACGAGGACGCGGCATCCATAAATTTTATCGTTCTTGAAATCAGTTTGAGGGACGCAAGATTGTGGCTTGTTTGAAGCAATCCAAAAATTTGTTTGTTTGTTTGTTTGATTCAATCAGGCTATTCACAGTAACTGTATGAGCCGTCCCTAGAGAGTGACCTTGCTTACAAAAGAAATTCGCTGCCTTCGCTCATGAATGAGAGTGATCCATCCCTATGGTTGCCTACTCAGCCTCTGGCTGATAGGTCAACCTGCCTGTCTTTTCTAAAAACCGAATAGTAGCTTTCACTACCTCTATATCCGGCTTCCATTTCTCTTTAGGACCGTCTAATAGCTGTCCTGTCCTTACATCCTTTCTCGAACCCCACCCTCCTAAGAGGTAGGGTACGTCTCTCGACCTTTCGCCTACGGTCTCGCGTAACTCTCTACGCTCGTCCGTCCACCTCGGACACGAGAGGATGAGATGTCTAATCGTCTCCTCGTCGTTTCCACAACTGCATTTTGCCTCGTCTACCACTCCTATTCGGGAGAGGTATTGGTTTAACCTGCAATGCCCTGTTCTGGCTTGGATAAGAATGGCCGCCTGATCCGAGGTAAGCGACCGGTACAGCTGTAAGGTGTGCTTCCCCGGTAAGGCTCGATCCATCTTCCACGTGTATTGGCCCGGCAGTCTCGTAGTATCGAACGGGGTCGGATTTTCACTCCTATCCCGATTTATCAATCGGATAACACCTGCCACCTCTCGCACCCTCTCCTGTGCCAGAGCTGTAGGTCTACCCTCTTGACTCGACGCCTCCCGAGCTGCATCGTTAGCTTCTTCATTTCCTACTACGCCTTCGTGACCTGGGGACCATTTGAATCT
>Ga0265798_10011735_pt1 | contig 10649 bp, 11 predicted proteins | sample P3T30metagenome_FD_192430 | JGI IMG/M metagenome (GOLD analysis project Ga0265798, IMG submission 192430) | Plant litter microbial communities from East Loma Ridge, Irvine, California - P3 T30 | ecosystem: Environmental > Terrestrial > Plant litter > Unclassified | place: USA: California... | reverse complement strand
CCCCCCCCCCCGCCCCCCCCCATCAATGCGGAGGAAGGGAAGGGCGGCGGAAAATGCCGTTGTAGTTGTTGTTGTTGTTGCTGCTGTTATGGAGATCATCTGTCATGGAATGATGGGTTGAGACGTTGAGACTGAGGGAGTTGGGTGCCGGTGTAAATGCCTCATGCCGCATGTAACGGTAGTAATGTGGAATGTGTAAATGTGTGTGGGCAGCCTCGTTTTTTCTGTTAGAGAGAGAAAAAGAGAAAAAAACATGAGACCGTCTTTCTAGGATACTCTGATTTGAGAGTAAGGGAAAAAGAAGAAAAAGAAGAAGAAGAAGAAGAAAAAGAAGGGTAGAAAGGTAAAGAAGAAGAGAGGGAAAAGAAAAAGAGTGTATAAAAGTAGAGTAGAAATGGCGAATCTCCATCACCACCACCTTTCCTTTACCTTTCACCCTCTTCATCCATACGTCACACAGTAAGACAGCAGTCTAGCAATCAAAGGAACAAAAATCAAACCACACAGTAAAAAGTCTCAAACACCATTAACATTGCCTATTTCCAAGAAACTCGATTCGCATCCATCTTCAATCGTCTCTCTGTCTCTGTCGGCCACACCGACGAAAAAAAAACTCCCTCCTCGGATTCAGCCACCCAGCACGCAAGGAAAAAAATTGATGCAAAACACTTGCTCGCTCGCTCGCTCAATTCAACCACACAAACAGGCGAGTTACAAAAGGGCGATTTCCGCTTCCCATACGGCACACCATGTAGTAGCAACGCATTCCACTCGGAAAGAAAGAAAACAAAGTAAAAACTATAACCGACCAACCAACCAACCAAATACAAAAAAACGCCAGCGCTGGGTATCTTATCTTACAATTCCTTTCCACCACTTCTACACAAAAAAAACCCCCTTCTTGGCGCATTTGGAGAAAATAGAGACCAAAGAAAGGTCATAGAAAAAAGAAGAAGAAGGTGAACATTGGTAGATCAATTGAGAAAAAAAGCCTTCGTTTAAGCGTACCCCCTTGTTTTGTCTTCACTGCTGAAAAACCCACCGTTATTACTGAAGCCTTCTTCTTTTGGCGTTGCCCACACATCGGGTGTGGCGGATTCATCAAAGGCTGGCTGCCTGTCAGACTCTTCTTCTCCATCGTACAAACTCCCGCTATCGCGCTTCCACTGATTTGCGTCGTTGCTGTACCCATGGCCTCGGTCATAATGCGTGGGAGCCCTAGGCGTGGAACAGCTCATGTGTTGATCGACTTCACTCGTGCTGACGAGGGTGTCTGGTGATGGCGTCGGGTATGAGGGTGAGGTGGCGGTTGCGCTGGCAATGAGCTTGTTGACTAGGGCGTGCAAGTCGGAGACGTCGTGTTGGAGTGTGCGAACCTGGGACTCGAGTGCTTTTCGGGCACTGCGTTCGTGTTTTAGCGCCTCGTACACGTATCGGAGGGCCTTTGCGCTGTCTTCTCCGACGGCAGGGGGCATTGAAACGTGCGTTGGCGAACCAGGAGCATAGTCGGCATTTGCTGTTTCGACACTGTGGCGCATGGGCTCTTGATGGATGCTGGGCGCGGACCGGGAGTGAGACCGTGATCCAGCGGCAGATGCAGATACACTCCTGTTCCGAGATCGAAGGTTCCGGGGTGCGTTTTCGAGGATAATGGTTTCCCGGTTGTTGCGCGAGGAGATGCGCCGCGTCATGGATTCTAGGTTGGAGTATCTGGACTCGAGGTGGTTGACACGATCCTCAAGTGAGACGCGGCTCTCCCTCCGAACTGGTGGGGCGGGTGGCGCTGAAACGTCTGTGGAATGGCGATTCTCTACAGTAGCCTCTGCTGGTGCATCGAATGCCGCGGTCTTGAGCTCTCCAAAGTTGAAGGCTGAGACTGGGGGGTAGCCATCCTCGTGCTCCTCGTGTGTCGGTGGCTCTTCTGCCATAGGTGTTGGCGTCTGAGGGTCATCTGCCTGTACCAGCGTAGCACTCATCTCGTTGAAGGATTCCGTGTCCGGCTCTTGGATAGTAGGCTCATTCATCTGCACGCTGCGAATGGTTTCCATCGTTTTGGCCGTCTCCGGAGTGCTGTCAATGGTCCTGGCTGTGTCCGGCCTGCTGTAGATGCTGCCTGACATGTAACTCTCCCTCCAATACTTGATCTCTGCGCTTCTGTTCCTGTCGCTTGAGGCGCGATCCTTGAACAGGTTATGCAAAGCGTCTGCGCTTCTTGATCTACGTCGGTCGTGCTTGGGAGTTGGCTGAGTCGGACTGGATAGTGCGATGCCGATACCTGATGATGAAATTGCATCTTCCTCATGCCCCTCGTCCCATGTTGTCATCTTGATTCGTGGCTCATCCATACTGTGACGCTGATTGACAGCGCCGGGCACAGTAGCGAGAGTTGCTCTTCGGCGGCCAAAATCCGGTCTCTGTGTGTCGAGAACCAGGTACTCCTTGGGTGGGCTTGCTGGAGGTGCATTTACATTCATAGGGTAGGGGAGATGCTGGCCTAATGGGTGGAGCGGTTCGAGCTCCTTGACGGGTAGATCTGATATTCGAGGTCCAGTGGGTGTCCTGGGTGGTTCTCTTGGCGGCGATGTTCTCCGCAACTCTGGTTCCTGGGCTCAAGTCAGTACTGATCTTCGCCAACGCATTTTCTAGACACCAAGCTTACACTGCGATGATAATTGTGACCGCGTGTCATTGTCTCTTGGACGCGATCTTCATTTTCTTCAGCCCTGTCTGGACTCTTTCTGCCAAACATTTTGCGGAAAACGTTCCGGAGCCCACTCTTGCGCTTCTTCTTCTGGGCAGCCATGGCAGCGCTTTCTGGCGTGGACCGAAAAGGTGTCGGGGAGGCAAGCGGACTTGAAGTCAGCACGCTTCCACGTTGCACTTGGTTCAATTGTCGCAGCTTTGGCGGCGACCTTGAAACCGGGCGCTCATGCGTCTCCGTCTCTTGCTGTGGCTGCTCTACAACCGGGTTTGACCCCAGTGCCGTGGGATGCTCAGCATGCTCAGGAATGGGCGGTGGGGATTGAAGTGGTCGTGGTGGAGTTTGTGGTTGTGGCTGTTGATGCTGCTGCTGGTCGTCCTGGGGTGCGTCCTGCGGCTGCAATGACCGGTCCAGCGCACCATTTTCCGCGTACTCCTTCTCTTCTTCGTCGTTCAGCGGCACATGCTCCGTAATTGGAATCGGGCCGCTAATCTTCAAGTTCCCTCTCCTGATCGCCTCGGCCTTCCAGCTGGACCGCTGCAGCGGCGTGGGCGAAGGAGTCGGCGCACTCATACTCGCGACGACAAATCCCTCTTGTTGGAGCATGTGGATGTCGATTGGCCTGGCTGGCTGTACTTGAGGTGTGCGGCCGGGACACTGTTCGTTCTGCGGGCGATTTCTGGAGATTGCGTTCATGCGGCTTTTACAGGGATGTCCCAGTAGTGTGGAGGCAATCGACTACCATGACCACCTGTACGATCGTCGGTTCATTCAAGAAGCAAAGCGACAAGCGCGCCAGACGTGACTTTCCAAAAATAGATGTCGGGAGAAGAAGAAGCAGAAGTAGAAGGAGAAGGACAAGGACAAGAAGAAGAAGAAGAAGAAGAAGAAAAGTCAAACAACAAAACCCGATTAACAATAAAGCCACCAGAAGTGAAGCGGGACTCGACCAGAAGAAGGAGCGACAATGGTAAACAGCAAACACGTACAGCAGACGACACGACGGGAGGTGAGAGGTAGGGGAACGGGCGGGCGCGGTCAAGGAGCTATCTATGTATGGCACGGAGGAGCAGTGTCATGGAGCTGCGGACAAGGGTTTAAAGTGGGAGGGAGCGTCCGAGATGGGTAGGGCGGGAAGTTGGAGGCGATTATTATTGATGGTGCATTTGCGAATCAAGAAGTAGACCCGGCATGCAGGCAGGCGGTGGGGTGATGTGGCCGAAGCAAGTAGGCTTGCAAGTAGGCAAGACTACTCAAGGCCTGATGGGGATGCTGCACAAGCGTTGCAGGTTGCAGATGCCAGCAAATGGATCCTCATGTTGTTGGTACTGGGGCCGTGGGTTTTGGAGTTGCGTCGGCGCTGCACAGGTTGGCGAAAGCGGTACAGCAATCGATATCCCGTGCATGCACGCGCGCTCGGCTGCCGTCTTGTTCAGTACTTTTGAAACGTCGCGCTTGGACGGATTCGACCTCAATTCCATGTATCGCCCTCAAACCTACCGCCAGCCCAGCCAGCCCAGCCCAGCCAGCCCAGCCGACTCTGGCGCCAAAGCCAACGCTACCAGGACAGGCCAGCTGGGGCAGGCCAGCTGCCGATGGACGACCAAGAGCGGCGGCATAGGACCACGACACACGGCAGCGTCGCCAAAAGACGAGCTTAGGCCTGAGGGTAGGGTGGAAGGGTGGAAGCAGGCATACTGTACTGTAGACGCAAGTCATGGACCCTCTCTCGGTCGACTAACTCGCAAACCCGGGCCTGGCGTGCATTAACGTGTTTGAGACGCTCGACCTGCTAACCCGAAGGGCCGGCTGATTGGGAGGGGGGGGGCGGAAGCTCCGAACCACCACACCACACCGTCTATCGTGCATCTTTGGTACTCTACCGCGTGTAGCCTCGACGCAACAGACAGGCCATGATGCTCATGCTCCTGCTCATGCTCGCTCCAACCGCCGCCGGCTGGCTGGCCTGGCCTGCCTAAAGGCCGTTGCGAGCTGCAGCGTGGCGAAGCAATAGGCGCGCCGTTTTCTGCAGCTCTACATAGTCTGCCGACGATTATGATGAGGATGACGATGATGACAGTTGTTGGAATCTGGCGCACGCGCACGACTCGCCAACATGTCACTCCTTCACTCCGCACTCCTCCACTCTATCTCATACCCAGCACAGCGAGTACAGCTCACGGGCACATTACTCGCACACGTCGGCCCTGTTGTGCATCACACTTGCATACATCTCTTGCTCTCTCTCTCCCTCTCTCTTTTATTCCCTCATTCTCTCGGCCTGGGCATGCTGACACTACTTGCTATATCCGTATACGCAGCAGGAGTTTGCCTTATGCGCGCCTCTGCGATACTGGGCCTTGGTGTTTTGGCGACATGGCCACATGTCTCGACCGGCGCTTGGACGCGGGACTACTGCAGCTAACGTCACGCCGCACGCGCTGCAGCATCGCGCGAACCAAACCATAGCGAGTCGCGCGCTGAGACCACTGCGCCTCGACTCCCCCGCAACCACCACCAGCGAATCGTCACTCCGACAGCGTTTGTTTGGGAGCCCGCTACAGCCACACTGCATGCCCTTGTTACAGCCTCGCTTGCTCGTATACCTCACCCGTCCTGCTCTTGGTCCACGTACACGTCTGCCAGATTGGGGTACCTCAGATCCGCATGGTCCTCGAGATGCTGCATCCAATCTTTGAGAAACTTGGAGCCCCTGCAAACACACCGTGGTCAGCCATACATGCTCACACAACCATGCCCCGTCTGCTTGTCTTCGTGCTGTCATCATCGGACTTTGTGGCCCACACAATCCCGAGAGTCCGGTGGGGGACGGGCAAAGGAGCTCTGGTGACGGACAGGGGAGCGTGTCACGGCAGTTTCGTGATACGCGATTGTCTATTTGCTTGTTCGCAGCAGAGACCCTCCGTCCGCCCACGTTGTCGGGTATTACCGATATGACCTGCGACAGACAAGGAACCAAGGGCTTGCCGGGGGTATCGAACAGGAAGGAACATGCACCTACTTGCTCATGGTATCCGAGTCTCCGATCACACAGAGATGTCGCTTTGGGCGTGTCATCGCCACTGCATCTCCTCATTAGCACATCTGCGCCCACTTGCACCACCCTGGTTGTGCCATGACATTGCTTTGTCCTGACCCAAAGTTAAAATCGTGACGTACCATTGAGGCGTCTCTTTTCGCCCAAGAACCCAACCTCATGCTCCGAGTTGCTTCGCACTGTGCTGACAATGACAGCTTCCTTCTCCCGCCCCTGGAAGCCGTCAATAGACCCCAGTTCGATTCCAGGATATGCTTCTTTCAGCATTCCACCAAGCAATGCGAGCTAGTAACGTCAACAGTCGTCAGCAACACAATATACACAGCCATGCTGCTTCCTTGCAACATGCGTTTCTAATTTCCGCACCGCTCTCACAATACTCACCTGCGCATTGTACGGCGTAACAACTGCAATGTCCGCCGCCTTCACTCCAGCATGTATCAGATTGCCGACGTGCATCTTGACTAATGCCGCCTCTGCTTCGTTGGACTTGCTGTCCCCAAGATTCATGCCTTTGCCACCCTTGCCAATCACACCTTCATCCTCGACCTTTTCCGGAAAATCACCCCCCTGAGTGTCCCAGAAGACCAGCGGCTCTCGAGTATCTTCTGAATCCTCGACTTCGTAGCCTAGGTCCTTCAGCACCCGCTCCTTGACAGAGTCGGCTGCAATCAGTTTCGAATCGTACAGCTCATCGGACGGAAACCGCATGATTTTCTCGTGCATCCGGTATTGCGTAGTTAGCATGCGTTTGATCGACGGACCGTGCAAGGCCAGCAGTCTATCGAAGAGCGTAGTCTCTAGTGTCATGTTATCAGTGGCCTTGTCCGCATCGCCGGCCCTGTCCTTGTTCTTCTTTGCATCTTTCTTTGCCGCCTTTGATTCTTTCGAATTCAGCGACTTTATCGTGGGCGGGAGCTGAAGGTGATCACCAGCCAAGACCAGTTTGTTCGCCTTGACCCACAGCAAGGGTACCCAGCACTGTGCTTCCAACGCCTGACTGGCTTCATCAACGATGACGACGTCAAACTCCTGCCCTTTGAGATGAAAGCCTCCTGCGCCATGCAAAGTAGCAAGGACCACCTTGCTCTCGCCAACCAGGTTATTGACGCATCCCCTTTCCCGCTCTCGGTATTCTTGCCTCAGCTCTTTAAGCTCAGTATAGATCTGACGTCGCTCCTTTGCGTTGCGAGTCTTCCGAATAGAAGACTGTTTATCATCCATCTCTTTGCGCACATCTTGAACTAATGCAGCAGCCTCCGACGTTCGCGTAAGTACGTCAAGCGAATGGCTCAGCACTGATGGCAACAGCCTTGCAGGGTGCCCTAAGCGAACCATAGGTACCTTGTGCGAAGCCAATCGTTCGACTATGTTGTCTACTGATATGTTTGAGGGACCGCATACTAAAAGTCGAAGCTTCTGCTTCAGCAGCTGCAGAATGAGCTCTATAAGAGTGTGCGTCTTGCCTGTGCCTGGCGGGCCATGAATTAACGCAACCTCCCTCGAACCTAGTGCAAATCTGATGGCTTCTTGCTGGCTTTCGTTCAGCGATGCATCGTTCCACTCAAGCTTATGCAGGGGATTAGAGGGGTCGTTGAGGTCTGATGGCAGAGGCGTTGGCGATGCCTGTCCGAAGAGCACGCGCATGAAGGGAGTGTAGTCTTGATCGCCGAGCTTCTGAAGCCGGCTCATCGTCTGGTTCATCCTATCGTAGTTGAGCGCTCATACGTCTGATTAGATCAGAATAGAGAAGACGTACCGTTTGTAAGTGACATCGTTGGCCAACTTGACTCTAGTATAAATGTCAGTGCTCTGGTATCAATGATCTTCTCCCGCGGCATGGGAACCAACATCCACAACTTGCCGCCCGTTGGCACATCCGCGTCCTCCCTGTCAAGTACAATCTCCACATTTTCCCGGCGCACCTTCAATACCACGCCCGAAGCACCTTTCTTCTCTATTTCCTTCTTCTCCGTCTTCTTTGCGCTTCCGCTAGGCTGGTCCTGCACTGCCACTATATCGCCCACGCGGATCCCGTGTTCAGGTATATCCGGTTTTGCGCCTTTAGCCACCACTGCCGAGTCTAGTCCCAGCTCGACTACGGTCTTACCCCCGAGTCCGGTACGTATAGAGGACACGTTAAGGTTCAGGATTGCGAGACCAGCACGCGAAAGTGAGGTAGGGGTGTGCGAGGAGAGGAGCGCATTGGTCTCTGAGAGTTCGGCTTGAAGTTCGGCGTCGAGTAGCGTAAGCTGCGAGGCGGCAAAGGATGGAATATCCGTGGATTTAGGCATACTTGTGCAGCCGCTTATGCATCCAGTTCGTCTCGGCTTCTCAAGTCAAAGGCGCGAAATTGGTGTGATCAATGGGCCGGCCGGGGACTTTTGGTGGGATGGTGGGGTGTCCCACTCACGCACTGATCTGCTTGTTTGAGGGATCCTGGTGCACACCTCTCGCCACAAACGTGAGATGGGGTTGTTTGTAGGGTATGTAATCGCTTTGCTTGTCTACTTGGAAAGCGACTTTGTGCATATGGTAAAGCAACAGCTCATTCGCGTCATCGTCATCGCTCCTGCAGATGCATGTCGGGAGCTAGTCTTGTTTGGATCTAGTCTGTGAGCCTCACCCATGCACTTTCGTATGCACTTTCGTATGCACACGACACCGGACTCCCTTGATATCACGTTATGCACGTTCATCCATCTCCCGTCCGGACTTTAGTCTTCCAGGCTCTGGCTCGCATGCCACGACTGCTAATTTCATGAAACAAGCCTTATGATGAAGTGGCAACATTCAAGTGGATCTGCTAATTAACCATGATGACAATCATACGCAGAGTGTTGAAACATCTCTCTATTAGGCTATATGCATCCGGAAAAGTAAACGGCATGGTGGTTTGCTACTCAACGATGCAGGTTTCATGGACGCATGCCAACATCTGAAAGCATAACTTAGCATAAAGCATAGCATGACTCAGTGAAAAATACATTACACTCTCCTACACCACATATTGTGAGTGTAAGAAAAGGCTAGCTGTACGTGCACAAGTGTATGTAGTACACTCGAATGTAGAGGTGAGATCTGCCTTGGCTGGGCACACTACACTTTGAACTTGACTTTTCTCTTTCCATCTATTCTTTCTACGCATAACCCCGTCATGATCATCGCGCATTTCCATGTGTTGCCAGTATGACAACACATACTCTTGACCATGATTAGCATGGTGAGAACAAACGGATGATTACCCCAGAGACCCTTGAAAGAGAATGTATCCCATCTTTACATCCAGTGGCTGTACACGTTTCTTCCTTATACCAATTACACTCATTGTGCTCCAACTACGTCGATAGCTATCCGGGAGACCCCAATTAGCAAGGCATTGTTTCATCGTATCAACTGCATGCACATGATACAAACGGCGCAACACGGGGGGATTTTTTAGGATGCGACCAAAGCATGTAGTATCGAAGAATACATTACAAATTACGTATTCTCACTAACTTGACATTGCAAGCCTTAAGCAAGCAAAGGAAAAAAAATCCATATCTTCTCTCTTACATATGTTTACACTGATCACACGTCTCTAGCTCAACGAACCAGAGGATTGGTGCTTGATCTGCCTCCATAACCATCTGCCACAATGCTCTCGCTGTACCTCTCCTCCTTCGCGGGCACCGGCACCTGCTCTTCCTTGCGTCCAAAGCTCCAAGCGGCGAGAAGCACCAAAGCGAGGATACCCAAATCGCATAGTTCACCGAAGATGATGAACAGGAAAGCCAGAGCCTGGTTCGTAGTGCGCGACCACGCATTGACATTGCGGTAAAGGATGATAAGCTGGGCGATGGAAAAGGCGTTGCGGACCCAAACAAGGGGGGTGACCAGCATGACAAAGCGAGTCAGCGCCGACCGAAAGCGAGTCTAAAGGGACAAGTCAGTTTTAGGAAAAGAACAAAGGGGAGGGAAGAGAGGAAAAAAGACTTACACCCGCGAACCCGTGCTTCTTCATGCCAGTCCAGCATAGCACCGCTTCAAGCGTAGCACTCGTCGACGCGGCAATGACAATAGATACATAGACGACGTACAACGTCCTCACCATGTAATCCCCTCCCACGAGCGTCGGGTATGCCAGCGCCCCGTTCCCACTTCCGCGTCTACTCAGTCCTAGCCCCCAGCTCGCAAAACCCAGGCCTACAATCGCCGCCAACCACATCCCGTTCAATACCCAGCTTACCATGCCCGGTTCGCGGATGCCGGTCCCGTTGTTCTGGAGGTAGTTTGCCGTGATCCAGATCGCGCCGACGATGCTCGCGTTCATGAGGATCATGGCGCACTGATATGTAAATGACAGAATGGAAATGATTTTGCCATAACGTATCTCTGGATTGTAGCCGTAGGGTGCTGTGTATTGTGGGTATGCGTAGGCTGAGGTGATGTAAAAAGGCGAGTTTAGCCGGGATTGAAGGGCGACGATGGAGGATTGCGTGGCGTAGGCTAAGGCAAGGGTGGTAAGGCCAAGCAAGAGGAAGAGGTGCGTTGCCATTGAGCTGATTGGGTGAATTAGTTTTGATGCAGGTTTAGGGCGGAAGAAGTGGTGAAAGTGTATACCTGTGTCTGATATCTGTTGACCGTGTAAACTTTCTGAATGTACGCGGTTGACCGGGTCCGCCAGAGAGTTGGCGCAGGAGCACAAAGATTGCGCCCAACAAGAAGATTATGGCACTGCCGGCTGTTATGACATGCAGGGAGAAGATGCCCTGCACGGAGCTGGTGGTGTTTGTGATGGCCATTCTTATGGACTGAGAGGATCTGGTCCTCAAGCCGGTGCGTTTGTCGTATTAACAATTAAACCCGAGTAGACAAATGTGAAAATGAGTAGAAATACCAATACAC
>Ga0265798_10011732_pt1 | contig 10650 bp, 8 predicted proteins | sample P3T30metagenome_FD_192430 | JGI IMG/M metagenome (GOLD analysis project Ga0265798, IMG submission 192430) | Plant litter microbial communities from East Loma Ridge, Irvine, California - P3 T30 | ecosystem: Environmental > Terrestrial > Plant litter > Unclassified | place: USA: California... | reverse complement strand
GAGCCGAGAATAATATCACGATCTGAGAAGTACAGTTGAAGAAGTGATGAGGAAAGGAGGATGACCGGCTTTTGTTTGAGAGGTCGAGGCGTTTCAATTTCCCTGTCATTGTGTGCATGTTCGGTGTCTCGCTTTTTTCGTACATCCACACACCTATCTCACATAGAGCAGAGGGATCAAATGAGAGGTTCAGCTTAGCCTGAACAATCATCCACAAGTGCTGACGAGGCTAGAGCTGACATTGACTACTGATCTTTCAACCTTGGAAGATTGTGATCTCGGTGACTGGAAAAGCTAATTCAGGGGAACGACATCTATCCATCGCATATCGACTATCTCTTCACGGTCTCTTCGTTCCCATCGACTGCTTTCGAAGCTCATAATAATCACCCCTAAACCACCATCCATCCCAGCGCCTTCTAACTTCCGATGATAGCTTCAGATGCGCTTCAGTAATGACGACTTCCAATGCAATTTGCTCCTCATTGGTCCACGTATCAGGTTTAACCAACGTGTTCAAACGCACCTGCCTCGCAATTCTTCGAATGTGACTGGCTCCCTCCAGCTCACGAATATGTCCCGCTTGTATATGAGTCAAGACATAATCGACGACGACTTTGATGTATTCGCTCGAATATTTCCCCGTGAGAGTGTTGTTTACACATCGATTGATTATATCAGGGAGGCCTTTGCTGAGACGACCTTGTTCAAGCATGACTTGGACGTATCGAAGTTTGGGCGAAGGATTATCGTGATCAAGACCTTGAAGTGCTACTGGATCGATATTCTGGATACGCTGGGCAAGGAGTGGAAGAGTGATTTGAGCGACGGTGTCGGCGATGGATTGGGTGGAATTGGCGTTGCTCATGTCGTATTGGAGCTGTTGATCAGTGCAAATACATCAAGCTCACTGACCTAATTAACGAATAGGAATGATGATAAGGAGTACAACGGCAAGCTCTTCAACAATGGCATGAGGCGTGTTACCCTGGCCCGGTCTGTGTGGGTCGTGTTTGGCGTTTCCCTCCCTTTGACTCGTCCTTCACGCCCTCAGTCAGCTCAGTATGACATCACTGTGTTTTGGCTCGAACGTTTCACGCTCTGTATTAGCTATCTCCTAGAGACGTTGAGCAAGGAGGAGATGAGTGAAGTAAACGACAGCGTTCGTAAAGGGTCGAGCGGAGCTGCTATTCTCCATTTGCAAGATGATCTAGTTACTCGGCCTGGATGATAACGAAAGCCGGATGCAACTTACCTGGAGTACGGGGAAGTATGCTGCGATGTGGTGTGAAAGTAGGCGGTGATTCAAGAGCGATCACTGAAAGTTGTGCGTCCGTATTGACAGATCTATACCGGCAGTCCTGTCCCCTTGCTGACTTGAGGCTACATAGATGCATTCCTCGATACGTGGAGCTGGAGAGAGGATGTCTACGCTAACATTGATCAACCACGATGCTTCCTATGAGACATCATAGAAACTGATTTCTTCGGGTTAGCGATGCTTGTTGAAACCGGCCCTGATGAACATGTTTACACCTTTGTAGACACCATACGTATAGAATAGTCCCTGACCCAATCGCATCGTTATCACGTGGTGAAAGGCCTGAAGGTCGTTCTCGAGAATATATTGTTGGTCAATGACATCAATGGCGTTCGCCGCTGCTTGATGGATCGGGAGGGGATCCGATTCGCCTGATATAACCCACTCGAAATGCTGGTCGACCGCGTTTGCCAGTTCGATAATCCAGGGTATGCCGAACAAAGCTGTCTGTCTCTTGGCCTGCACTTCTGACTGGATATATTCCACCAAAACTTTCACGCTCGCGATTGAAGATTTGTTACTGGATATATCGTCAATACATTGAGTGATAGCCGCGGTGAGATCGGACCAGTCGATGATTCCTTGCTTCTGCATCAATGAGATCCAGTACAATGAGATAGAGGGGATTTCCTTCTCGAAGATGTCGAGTTCGGCTGTTAGCTGCCCAGGGTCGATTGATTGTATTCGGCCATGAAGCGCATCAGGTACGAACTGGATAACTTCTTGGTACTGCTCGAGAGATGTTCGTTGGGTAGAAACCTCGTTGCCCATTGTATCACCAAGACTGAGACAGGGATATAGCCCCATCGTCAGCTGCTGAGTGGGCCGAGAAAGCGATAAACTTACAGACTAGCTTGATTGATTTCGGAAGTGGAATGGTAATGGGAGAAATAAGCTGAACCAAGGTCGATGTTGTTGCTTATACTCAACAGGTTGGGCACGGACCCCGTCCGGATCCTTTCTGCCTTGACCACCAATCTGACCAGCATTCGCCGAAGAGCTACGGTAGGCGACGATGAGCAGGTACATGAGTTCTCTGCATGTCCTCGACGTTCACCAAGTAGATTTGGCAATCTGAGATAGCTTGCCGCCCTGGGCCAATCCAGCGACAATCGCATGATACCAGGATAATACTACCTCGGGCATATTGCCAAATATCTTGAATATGTATGTATAAACCCAAAGGACTGTACATTTGGTATCGCTCGGCTGTTGACAAGTAAGTCTTGTTCCGAACTAGGGAAGATGATTGCGTCATCAAGCGAGTCCCGTTTAACCCAAACGGCTGATAGCGGGCCGCGGAGCTCGGGGCTCGGTCTTGATTGTGAGTTGTAAATGTGTTTTCAGTCACGACAGGGATAACCCGTATCTGCATGGACCATTCGTTCCTGAAGCCAAGTCAGCAGCCAGAAGCAGTCGACTGGTAGAATCAGAGATGGCTCGACGTAACGAAGCGCAACTCGACTCAATGGTCTTGCATAGTCTACTAATTTCGCTTGATGGTCGCACACTACACTCATGTCTCAGCAAACAGACTGGTGCAAGTACTGAGTATGCACATGTACCAATGACATCGTCGGCCATGGACATCATACCTGTCTCCACATAGTCATCGTATGCATAAAAAGTACCATAAAGGCTGTATTGCGTCTTTTGGCTAGTACGGACTGACAGATTTGACAGGGATTTTTACGTTTCGTCAAGGCCCCCGCTGGTTCACAGAACTTCTGGTAAATGCCCTCAGGATCGCGGTGACCGAGGTTTGGGCTGAGACGGTATTGCGTAGTGGATCACCGCGCGGGAGATCCACGACTTGACTGTGGGCTATCTCTTTACTCAGCTTTCAGGGTAAAAAGAAACAAGATCGTCCATATCCGCGTTCCGTTTATTTCACGTATGCCTTTCAGACTTTCATATATATAGCGGTAAGCTCGCTCGCATTGCGCTATGTTTTCTCAAGTGCGCCACTCCTGCTGTTTATAACAATACGACAACTGCGATGAGCTCTGTCGATTTGAACACACCCGTCGTCTCTGAGATTAGCGAGCAGCAGTGAGTCTTCGAACCCATTTCTGGTGGTGTATACTGATAGATATCAGCGACTTGCCCGAAACGCAGTCAGTCGATGACAGTAATGCCGAGAATGAAAAGGCGCAGACTATCACTGGACACGTAGTACCTAGAAAGGCAGTAGGGTCAAAGCTCATTCCGGCTGGTAAGTAATCATCGTTTCTTGTTTCAGCAAGCGACGACAGCTGATCAAGATCAGGGATTGCCCTTCTGATCGTATTCTGGATCAATGTTGCACATCTTTACGGGCTTTTCTACCGCCAAGGGAATCACACAAAGCAGGGAGAAGTCGCCCTCGTCGACTTTGACGGTGGGGCATTTGGTCAATCCCTCTTCCAAGCCGCTGCATCACTCAATCAAACCTACGGCTACCCCACCTATACCATCATCGACGGAACATCGACTAGTCCTGAGGCGGTCCAAGACTTGGTTCACCAGGGCAAATACTGGGCAGCAATCTACGCTCTAGAAGGTGCCACTCGACGGTTCAACTCGACTATCGAGAACGCAGACTCTTATGATCCGAGTCAGACCTACGTGTACATCACACTCGAGGCACGATACTATACGTTCTACGTCAGCAATTTCTTCCAGACCGCCTTGGCGGTCACTGGTGCGGCAGATTCAATTTTGAAGGAAAGCTTTGTATCGCCAATCATGTCTACGATCTCAGCAAGTGGACTCGCCAACGGAAACGTCCGATCCGCCATTCTGAATCCTGCCTCAGCTGTCCAGCTCGATCTCGCTTCTGAGCACTTCCAGTTCGACAACAAAGCCTTGCTGAATACGGTCGGAACGGTTTTCTGTATCCTACCGCAATTCTTCTTTCTCATGGCGCTGAATGGGATCGCTGGCGGCTTGAGCTTGTATGCAACAAGGAACGGATGGCATCACGTCAGATGGCGCTTCCTGATTGGCGCCGTATGGCCTTTGATCATCAGTCTCAGTGTAGCCGGGTGGACTTTCGCTTTCCGCGGATCTGGTCATGTGGATGCATCCACATTCTTTGCCTTTTGGGCCGTTACTTGGTTAGTTATGATGATCAACTTCGACGGTGAGTGACTACCATATCACAGGGTTATACAATGCTTATTTTCCAGTACTCGATATTGCCACGGCTTTCATACCAATCGCCTTCCTGCCAATGTTCGTCCTAACCTGGATCATTTTTGCCGTGGCATCAACGATCGGTCCTCCTGACATCACCAACCATTGGTACAGGATCTCGTACTTTATGCCATCTCTTCACTGGTGGCAGACAGTCATTACCATCCTCACTCATGGCGCCGTATCTCGACTGGTTTACACTCTGCCAACTTTGGCCGCATGGTTCGTAATCATGAAGATTTTCACGATATACGCAAATTACTATCGAGCTGGGAAAGCCAGGGCCACTTTTTCGCAAGTCTCTCAGGGAGAGCTCGCGCCTCCCCAGCACTAGTACCATTTAGAGCATGAATACTGTATGAGACCGGCGTTGGGGTAACCCCCAACTTCCAAACGAGATGTCAAGTTGGTGACCATTTAACGGCCCGAGCTTTCCGGAGTTCACGTTGTTGATCAGTGACCAGTTAGGTAGCATGAGATAGCATCGCGTATGAGATTTTCAAATCGATATAGAGCAGACTCTTCCCACAATCCTTGTATCCGCCCTCACGTTCCTCTACTTGCTGCTCCATCGGCCGACTGCCTTCTACCCCATCCCGTCGTAACCTGAGTCCGCTCTTCCTCATTTTTGTCCTCTTGAAGCTTTTTGGCGAGTATAGAGTATCGTCTTTCATCCGCGATCAACTGATCCATAGCCTTCCAAGTGGACCTGGTAAGGGCTATATCCGTCTGCAAAAAGTCCATTAAACATTCCTGGATCGTCCTGTGAAGCTTATCAAGATCGGCAGAAGACCACCGGAGGTGATGAACGACAAGGTCGGTGCCAAGCTCAACAAGCATCTCCACTCGTGTACTTGCAAGGAGGCTTGTAGTACTCTCGATGAAGTCATGAACATCTGAGCGAGTGGCGTGACCTTCGACAATCATGTGATGTATTCGGGAATCGAAATAGACAAAGACTTCTCTTCCGAAGGCCCTATTACAAGCGGCTCGGGCCTCGTCGTTATCGTGGATCAACCGCCATATTAGGCTTCGGCACTCTTGGTCGCTGACGTGTTCGAGTCGTTCCAGTAAATCGTGGATATCAGCATCCTCGTAGGATCGATAGCGACGTGGCATGTTGACGATGAGCTTCCAGAGGTGATCTGGAAAGTTTAGCTCATACTGGATGACTGTAGGACCACTTACGGTCTAGGCTGTGGTAGTAACCAAACAGTGAGCTTGTACGTAGTCGAAAGATAGTAGTTGGAAGCTCAACCTTTCCCTGTTGTTTATATTTCCTGGGTTGAGTCGGCGTATATGAACAACATCCAATTCCTCCGAGACATCGTCGAGTCGTGACAATTGTCGTGTCGATGGGATAGAACATGAGAGCTGTCACAGGGTGTGAGAGTCTGTGGCCGCTGGGATGCCTTGTCCATCGGCCCATATCGATACAGCATCGGAAGGCATTTCACTGAGCTTGTGGGGTCGTGACTGACTATCGATGACAGGTGCTCTTTTAACCAGATATAGCTGCTGTCTGAATCTTTCAATCAGCACCTTCCACCGCTGAACCCTACATCAGTGGCATAGCCATAATGGTCAGTGCCTTAAAAGGCATGTCATCGCATCACACATGAAGTACTTGTTACTAACCTAAACCAGTACTAGTCTTTCCTAATTTCACCCTTCCATCCTTGTTGAGATCTATTTCTGCTTCTGCCTCTTTCGCCGTCGCTGGCCGACATATTAACCCGCTTGTCTTCCTCGATCTGTTCCCTGTCATATGCGACGTGGGCATCCTCCTTGAGCATCGCGCTAAGCCTCAAATACCAAAAATGGTGGCACAAGTCATCCATCCTATCACAAGTATCCCCCTGCACCCAGACGTCCTCCCTCAATTCCTTCATCAGCGCATCCTGGATCTGACCGTGAAGGGTATCCAGGTCATCATCATCCCATCGGTCGCTAAATTGGATTAGATCCGTTCCGAGTTCAACGAGCTTGACGACAACGCTCGCCGGGTTCTGGTTTGAGGAATCGCTGATACATTTCTCGATATCTTCACGTGTTGCAGTTCCTTGGTTGATCATGTAGGAAATCTCGGTATGAAAATAGTCGCTTATAGTCCACGTTTTCTGGAGATCGATTTGTTCGGGGGTTCTCGCGGCTAGGGTAAGCCATTTAGATTCTGCACCGTCGCAATGCTCGACGATTAACTTGAGCGCGCGTCGCACCTCTGCAGTGGACATGTCTTCGATTTGTTGATCCAGGTTGGCCGTATAGGCAGCTTGGTATGATTGACGGATGCGAGGCATGGCGCGAGACGAAGAGTGTTCAGCGACCTATCCTGACCGGATCAGCACTGCAATATGCTCGAAAGGCAGAGCGACTCACGATAGGCTAGACAGAGGTGATCAGTTCTTTATTCGCCAGATTACAACGTTGCGATGTTATGAAGAGTCGCCTGTTGGCCGATACATCACGATCTCCGCCTATGTTGATCGATATTCGAGCTGCCCGAGACATTGTCAAAGTGTAACTGGCAACGGTCGGATGGTCACTTCCCGCCAGGCAAAGTAGGGAATTGATAAACGGCTAAATTCACTTTGCAACAGATGACACTACTAAGCCAATGCCCAAATTTTTGCGTTGTTTTCAAATGTGCGTACTCGGACAGCTGGACAATACTCGCAGCGACACTCGGATACTCGGACCATGACCAGGACGTGGAGCAATGAGAGAAGGGCCGCTGAACGGTAAGGAGCTGAGAGTCGTGGATCTCGCGTCGCAGCAGATGTGCGCAAGAGGTCTGGAAGCTTAAAGAAGATGTAGAAACCAATCACGAGGTCAAGCCTCGAAGATGACTTGAGCAGGACGAGAGTCGGACGAAGATGCTCGGATGGCCCAGATCATGGAACGGCGTCATGTGTGTGTGTGTGTACGTTTGCTTGTAATCCACCCTCAATCTTGCTGAAACGGAGACAATAAGCCGCCTTCACTGACCAATCCTTCATATCCTATTCACCTTCCATTCTTTTTGTCCACTGGTCTACTAGTAGATATGATAATATATATACCTTTTTAATCGCCGCCAGCTCACTCATCTACTCAATATGCCAGATATCACTAAACGCCCATTCACCCCTACATCCTTCACATTCGCCAGCCCTACCAGAATCTCCTCCCCGAAAACGACGGATAGTCAACTCCGAGCGAATGCTTTAAATCTTTCGCATGATCAATTGCAGTCGGTCGTAACCCAACTTATCCAGTTCCACCCAACTTCCAAAGCCGCCATCGCTCTCCTGATCGCTTCTACCGTATCTCAAACCGCTAGCTGTCTGGATGATAGTCAATCCAAATTGTTTCACGCTAAAGTGGAAAACTGTAAATACTGGTTAAGCGATACTTGGTGGTCTTCTCATCCTTCCCTACCTGATGGATATGCTTGTCAAGTCTCAAGGAAAGCGGTGAGGAAGGAAGTTGGGGATATCATGAATACCGCCAAACCGACCGAATTCCGATTAGGCAAATCACACGACCAATGCGAAATCGTCCTGGACGCTGTTGTTGCTCTTATCGATATCGCCCAAGCTGTCCTGCGACGTAAAGGTACCCCAAGTGGATATTGCCGGTCGGACAGAGCACTAGGTCAACAAATTGGTGAACAGCTGTTCGACCTGATCTTCTCGACATCCTCCGGAAACGGTAAACTGTACGCACACGAAGATTGTATCTGGGAACATGTTCTCGTTCCCTCTTCCAACCCACATCCAGCTCGACAATCGATCTCCCAGCTAGCCGAACTGCCTCCAGCACCGAGTAATGATGACTTGTTCCTGTACAGGACATTACGCCCCACATTGGCCAGGGTGGCGGGGGATGTAAAGTACTTCTGCGAGCATGGGACTAGGAGGACGTTGATGGATGATATGCCTGATTTAGGGGATATGGATATCTCATCAAGAGGAATGGGGTCGAGTGATAGTGGTGTTGAAAGTGAGGACGAGGGGACTAGGAGGGGCAAGAGGCGATAGTCCCTCCGGAAGATGAGAAACATATTTGTGAGACGGCTGTCGCGAGAGGGTGTCCATTGGCATCATGGAAGATCACGACAGAGTGTAAGGATAACCGTAGAGTGGGCGTCCGGTTGGAAGCATCTTTAGTCTAAGTCGTCACGTTAGATTAGGCAAAGAGAATGAAGGGAGAAGATGTACTGTACAATACTGTCAAACATCAAGAATGCATGGCGTACTATCGCGCTCACTGCGAACGTTGACGGGCTACACACAGACATTCAGGTCTGCTCACATCACCTCCGGTTATCGGTCATGGGTACACGGACCCTGTGTATATATACACACAAGCTCCTAGAGTGAAGGCCTCGAAATTCTGCTGCTCTGCTTACTTTCGTATATCTACTCTGTTCTGCTTGTTCCCCTCCCCCACGATCTTCATCGTCACACTACCAGCGTCCCCACCACAGATGTCCGACATCCCACCAACCCGGTCAAAACGATCCTTATCTCCCTCCGCTACCGACGGTCCCCGCTCCGCATGGCCAACCTCTACCGTCCGAAAGATCTCACGACCCAATCACGATATCTCCACCTCTGTACGAGATGCGATTGCCGACCTTGACGCTCAGCAGCTGAGGGACGTCATGCAGCAGCTCGTCGACTTTCATCCGTCTGCAAGAAAGAAGATTGCGGATATACTGCCAACGATCAAGCCCAGCCAGCCGTCTACGGTCGTCATAAGCTCAAAGTCGAAGTATTTTGAGGAAGAAGTCGAATGGTGTCGATACTTCCTCAGTGATCAGCGTTTTCACAGGCGCAGCAGTATGTCTGGAGCGGTGTGCACAAATGTGGGAAGAGTGTTGGAAGATGCAGATGATCATATCCGGAATGCGGTTCAGGAATTCGATAAAGGAACCAATGATCCTGCATGTACAGAGGGTGAGTATTATATCGACGCCGCAATCGCCATCTTGGAAATTGGTCTTCTGTTGATCGAGCGTACAGAGCGACTCGCCGGATCGAAGCATCTGCTCGTAGAAGTACCCTGCCCTTGTCAGGTAGCAATGCGCTCTCCGGCACTGGACGACCTTTCCAAATTTAAAACGTGCCCTGTCAGAAATTATATCTGTTATATCTCTCAAACTTTCAGGGTTGTCAGCCCATTCGATGACGGTTTTCGGTGGGATTACGATTCCGGAGGTAATGACAGCGAAGACGATGAGCCCTTCACACTATACTGGAAGTTCTGGAAGATCTGGAAGAGAGCGTCTGAGAAAGAGGGAATAGAGGAGGTCATCAGGGATTGGGTCATTGCCGTCGGTTACGCTACCTCCGATGGTTCACCACATGCTATACGATCCGTCATCTTGAGCTATGTCGATTTACCTTCCATGCTTCCACATCTAGGCCCAAACGACGAGCCCCAAGACATCAGACCTCGATGGTTATTCGACGCGATTCGAGCTGTCGATGAGATCCTCTTAAACATGAGAATACCGGAAAGAAAGATGGAGGCTCTCCCGGATGTTGCTGGAATGTCGATCTGAGCGTCAGACTAGGGGGACGTGTTCGATTGGGGAGAGAAGGATGTAAATTCGGGGGGACGGTTCACGTGGACATTCGATCAGTCATCACCAGGAGACTATTGGTAATTATACTGTACATATTTGGATGAAATGTTTACAACATATAGAAAAGCTATCTCCTTAGTTTGTTCCAGCAGATGGAGGAAACACGTACAAGTAGAGCAATACACCGTATCCTTCCATCAGTTCACCCACCGTTCCTCACTTATCGGCCCAATCCGACATTTTACTCAGCCGCCATCTTCGCCTGCCTTCTCATCCGTTCCACCTCTGCCCGCTCCTTCTCCTCTCTCGTCCGCTGCTGAGCTTCTTCATATCGTTCCCTCCACACCCTCTCAGCCTCTGCATCCGCACCTGTTTCACTCGATTCCCTCGCTGGTCCCTGAGTAGAGGCGACAGAAGTTGAACCCTCAGCAGATTTCTGGACAATCTTCTCCTTCTCGGCAATTCGCTGTGCCTCTTTCTGTTCTGCAACTCGTCCAGCCACATCCGCGACTTGCGCCTCTTTCTCATCATTGACCATCGTCTCCAACTCTCTCTTCAATTCGTCATCATCAACCTC
>Ga0265798_10011731_pt1 | contig 10650 bp, 9 predicted proteins | sample P3T30metagenome_FD_192430 | JGI IMG/M metagenome (GOLD analysis project Ga0265798, IMG submission 192430) | Plant litter microbial communities from East Loma Ridge, Irvine, California - P3 T30 | ecosystem: Environmental > Terrestrial > Plant litter > Unclassified | place: USA: California... | reverse complement strand
CAATCCGGGGGTGGAAACCCTTGCACCCGGTTCGGCGACCACCCAGATCATTGCGACATGAGTTCGATTGGATTTACGCAGATGCAAGCCGACAACAAGATCTTCGACGATTTCGCCAAGCTCCTCAACGGCGCGGCTGGCACGCTCGCGGGCGTCGGGCGTGAAGCCGAGGCTGGCGCGCGGGCGCGGGCACGCGAATGGATTGGCGGGCTCGATTTCGTCTCGCGCGACGAGTTCGAAGTCGTCAAGGCGATGGCGACCGCCGCCCGCGACGAAGCCGATGCGCTGCGCGCCCGGCTCGACGCGCTCGAAGCCAAGTCCGCCGCCCCGGCACCCAGCGTGCCGCCTTCGAGCGCCGCAAGCGGAGTCTGAGCCCATCTTATCCACAGGAAATTCGCCGGGCGCTGCCACCTATCGCTTGTGTCGCCACGCCCGAGCGGCCACCCTTTCGGCCGTAGCGCGTACGGAGGGGGCGGAATGATGTTGGATGAAGCCGATTTCGATCGCGAGGATGCAGCACCGATCGACATGCTCGAGAGCTATTTCGCGGCGCATGGGTGGGATTACGAGCGGCAGGACGACGAAGTCATCGCTAAGGTCAAGGGCAGCTGGGCGCAATATGAATTGCGCGCGCTGTGGCGGGACGAAGATGGCGTCATCCAGTTTCTCGCCTTCCCCGATATCAAGGTCGCTGACGACAAGCGGTCTGCGATGTACGAGGCGATCGGGCTGATCAATGAGCAATTGTGGGTCGGCCATTTTGAATTGTGGTCGTCGAGCGGGATCTTGCTCTACCGCCACGCCGCGATGATCGACGGCGACGGCGCGACGTTGTCGCTTGGGTCGGCCGAGCTGATGGTGGAAAGCGCGATCGACGAGTGCGAGCGTTTCTATCCGGTGTTTCAGTTCATCCTGTGGGGTGGCAAGACCCCCAAGGAAGCGCTCGCCGCCGCAATGACCGAAACCCAGGGCGAAGCCTGAGCCTGTGAGCGACGCACGCGCGGGCCGGATCTGGATGATCGGGTGCGGCAACATGGGTGGCGCGATGCTGCGCCGCTGGGTCGCGAGCGGCGTGGTGGCGGGGACCGACGTCGATGTCGTCAACCGGTCGGACCGGGCTCTGCCCGAGGGCGTGCGCCAGGCGCGCGATCTGCCCGATGGGGCGTTGCCCGATGTGGTCATGCTCGCGATGAAGCCGCAACAGGTGGACGATATCGCTGCGCGCTTTGCCGAGCGTTTGCGGGGCGTCGGCATGGTGGTGTCGATCCTTGCGGGGGTCGAGGAAAGCGCGCTCGCGGCGCGGTTCGACGTGGGCGCGATCGTGCGTGCGATGCCCAATCTGCCCGTTGCGATTGGCAAGGGCGTGGTCGCGCTCGACAGCGCGAGCGCCTCCACTTCGGCGCGCGCGACGGTGGAGCGATTGATGCAACCGCTCGGGCTGGTCGAATGGGTAGCGTCGGCGCAGTTCGACGCCGTCACCGCGCTTGCGGGCAGTGGACCTGCGTTCCTCTACCGGTTCATCGATTCGCTCGCGGCGGCGGGTGTGGTACAGAGCCTCCCGCGCGATCAGGCCGAGCGGCTCGCGCTGGCGACGGTGGAAGGGGCGGGGTTGCTTGCGGCGTCGGCCGGCGTTGCACCCGGCGCGCTGGCGGATCAGGTCGCCAGCCCCGGTGGATCGACCCGCAAGGGGCTCGACGTGCTCGATGTGGATGGCGCGCTGGATCGGCTGATGACCGAGACGATCGCCGCGGCGACCCGGCGCAACGCGGAAATGGCGCAGGCCGCGCGGACCTGAAATCCGCGAGTTCGCTTTGAGGTACAGGTTTAGGGCTTGATGACGCCTGTTTGAATCATCGCGACCGTTCGCTCGAAACGGCCGGGTCACGCTGAAGGCTTCGAGGTCTAGTCCTGCGGCCCCGACAGGCGCGCCAGCCCTTCTTCGCCGATCATCCCTTCGAGCACCGACCAGAAGCCCGTCACCGCGCTTTGTCCGGCACGCGCATAGGCGCGCGACCAATGTTCGCGCAGCATCTGGAACAGTTCCTGCTCGAGCGCTGTGCCGGCCGCCGAGAGGCGGAGCAGCCGCTGGCGACGATCGCGTTCGCCAACGCGGGTCTCGACCAGTTCGCGGTCGACCAGCTCGTTGAGCACGCGTCCGAGCGACTGCTTGGTAATGCCCAGCAAGCTGAGCAACGCGCTGACCGTAAGATCCGGATGCCGAGCGATAAAGTACATCGCACGATGATGCGCACGGCCCAGGCCCATTTCCCCCAGACGCGCTTCGGTCGTGCGCGCCAGCGTGCTTTGCGCGAAATACAGCAGCTCCATGCCGCGACGAATTTCGGGTTCGCGCAGGAAGAGCGGTGAAGCAGAGGCGATTGCGGTAGCCATTGTTGACCGCGTTTGACGCGTCCCGTACACCCCTTCAACCCCCAAATTGTCGCAATATGTCGCAAGGATATCATGTCGCACACTGCTACGCTCGCCACCGCGCCGCTTGCTGATCCGTCGTCCGACGGCGCGTCCGTATCCGCGCCGACATTCGCCTTCGAGCCCAACGCGAGCCCGATCGCGGCGAACGAACGCGCCGCGCAACTCGTCAACCCGGGGTTCGGCAAGGTCTTTACCGACCATATGGTGACGATCCGGTATAGCGAAGCGGAAGGCTGGCACGACGCCAAGATCACCGCGCGCGCGCCCTTTACGATGGATAGCGCATCGGCGGTGCTGCATTATGCGCAGGAGATCTTCGAGGGGATGAAGGCGTATCGCCTGCCTGACGGTGGTGCCGCATTGTTCCGCCCGACCGCCAACGCCGCGCGCTTCCGCGCGTCGGCGGAGCGGATGGCGATGGTGCCGCTGCCCGAGGATCTGTTCGTCGAATCGGTCCGCGCGCTGGTCCGGCAGGAAGCCGACTGGATCCCGGACATCGACGGCGGTGCACTGTATCTCCGCCCGTTCATGATCGCGAGCGAGGTGTTTCTCGGCGTCAAGCCATCGTCGGAATATCTTTATGCGGTGATCGCCTCGTCGGTCGGCGCCTATTTCAAGGGCGGAGCGCCCGCGGTGACGCTGTGGGTGTCGCAGGACTATACCCGCGCGGCACCGGGCGGGACGGGGGCTGCCAAGTGCGGCGGCAATTACGCCGCCAGCCTGATCGCGCAGGCCGAGGCGACGCGCCAGGGGTGCGACCAGGTGCTGTTCCTCGATGCGGTCGAGCGACGCTGGATCGAGGAACTGGGGGGGATGAACATCTTCTTCGTGTTCGACGACGGCACGATCCAGACCCCGCCGCTGACGGGCACGATCCTGCCCGGGATCACGCGCGATTCGCTGATCACGCTGGCGCGCGACATGGGGCTGACGGTGCGCGAGGAGCCCTATGCGATCGACCAGTGCCGCGCGGACGCGGCGAGCGGGCGGCTGCGCGAGGCGTTCGCCTGCGGGACCGCGGCGGTCGTCACGCCGATCGGCACGATGAAGCTGGTCGACGGCGCGTTCGACATCGCGGACGGCGGGGCGGGAGAGACGACGGGTCGCCTGCGCCAGGCGCTGATCGACCTGCAACGCGGCGTGGTGCCCGACCCGCACGGCTGGCTGGAACGCGTAATCTGAAGAGACCGCGTTTTTTCGGTTTGCATCGGGGCACGCGCAGCTTAAAGGCCTGCGCTCCCGGATTGGGGCGTCGCCAAGTGGTAAGGCAGCGGCTTTTGATGCCGCCATTCGCAGGTTCGAACCCTGCCGCCCCAGCCAGTTTCATAAAGACCGCTGGAATACGATAGCGCATGTCGCGCAGGCTGTCGTGGGCGTCAGCGAGGTCCCGTGGGTTGAGGATCCGCCAGGCGGACATAAGGCCTGCAAAGGATTGGACAGCGGCTTCGTTGCAGACTGCGCGCCTGCAACGGACGCGCGGTGGTGCCGCATACCTCCCAATGGTCCGCTGTCAGCCGAAAGGGTGCTGGGGGAGCCGGCGGGGAGACCGTAGGGTTGTGAGGCGCTCCGGGCCGGGCATGTCGGCACGTGGCGGACGAGATCAGAACGGATTGTATCGGGACCGGCTGCAAGACCCTTGAGGTTCGAGATCATGGCGGTTGCATCGTCTGAACATCCCGACACGACCGGGGCGGATACTGGCCTCCTTGCGCTGGTGACCCTGTTGGGAATGCACCGGATTGCAGCCGATCCTGTCCAGTTGCGGCATCAGCTTGGCCATTGCGGCATCGTGACGACGCAGGATGTCTTGCGACTGACGAAGCGGCTTGGAGGCCTGCGCGCGAAAGCAATGCAGGTCCCGTTCGATCGCCTTTGGCGGCTGCCGCTTCCGGCGCTGGCTTCTGGACCCTCGGGGTGGTTCATCATCGGGCGCGCGACGGAGGCCAGCGCGACGATCTATCGGCCGGGTCGACCGGTCGAGCATCTCCTGCGCGATGCGGTCGAGGCGCTCTGGTCAGGGCAGGTCATCCTGATCGCGTCCCGCACCGGTCTTCCCGGTGACTCTGGCGTGTTCGACGTTCGCTGGTTCATTCCGCAACTCGTGCGGTATCGGCATTTGATCGGCGAGGTTCTGCTCATCACGCTGGCGCTGAACCTGCTGGGTCTTGCCGCACCCTTGTTCTTCCAGAACGTGGTCGACAAGGTTCTGGCGCACAATACGCTTGAAACCCTCAAGGTCCTCGTACTTGGCTATGTGATCGTCTCGGTGTGGGAAGTCGTTTTCGGATGGCTCCGCACGCGGCTTTATTCCGAAACGAGCCAGAAGCTGGATGTCGAACTGGGCGTACGATTGTTCCGGCATCTGCTCAAGTTGCCGCTCAGCTACTTCGAGGGACGTCGCGTCGGCGATACGGTCACCCGCGTCCGCCAGCTCGAATCCATCCGCGAATTCCTGACCAATGCGTCGCTGTCGGTGTTCGTCGATCCCGCCTTCACCGTCGTCTTCCTGATCGCGATGTGGATCTACTCGCCCGTCCTCGCAGCGGTAGTATTGGCGACCATCCCCGCCTATGTCGCAGTGTCGCTGCTGGTCACCCGCCCGCTGCGCGATCGCCTGGCGCAAAAGTTCGAACAGGGGTCCGCTAACAACGCGTTGCTGGTGGAGAGCGTATCGGGAATGCACACGGTCAAGGCCGCGGCGATCGAACCACAATGGCAGCGACGATGGGAGCAGCAGCTCGCGGCCTATAGCGCGGCGAACCAGCGTGTGATCAACCTCGGCAACGTCAGCAGCCAGGCGGTCCAGCTGATCTCCAAGCTGAGCCTCGCGGCGATCCTGTTCCTGGGGGCGCAGCAAGTGATGGCGGGCGTGATGACCGTCGGCGGGCTCGTCGCCTTCAACATGTTTGCGCAGCGGGTGACCGGCCCGGTGATCCGGATGGCGCAACTGTGGCAGGAATTCCAGCAAGTGCGCCTGTCGATCGACCGGCTCGGTGACGTGCTCAACGCGCCGCCCGAACGTATCCCTGCCTCGCGCATGGCATTGCCGCCAATCAAGGGACAGATCACCTTCGAGGCGGTGCGTTTTCGCTATGGGGCCGAGGGGCCGCAAACGCTTCAGGACGTCAGCTTCACGCTTCCCGCCGGGGGAACGCTGGGCATTGCGGGGTCGTCCGGGTCGGGTAAGTCGACCCTCGCCAAGCTGTTGCAGCGGCTGTACTTGCCCGAATCCGGCAGGATCCTGATCGACGGGATCGATATCGCGCATGTCGACCCGGTGTGGTTGCGGCGGCAGATGGGGGTCGTCCTGCAGGAAAACCTGCTGTTCAACCGAACGTTGCGGGAGAACATCGCGCTCGCGAACCCGCTGCTGCCGCTGCCGCAGGTCATTGCGGCAGCAAGGCTTTCGGGTGCGCATGAGTTCATCCTGCGGCTGCCGCACGGCTATGACACGATGATCGAGGAGCGCGGGGTCAATCTGTCGGGGGGACAGCGGCAAAGGATCGCGATCGCGCGCGCGCTGGCGACGCAGCCAAAGATCCTGGTGTTCGACGAGGCGACATCCGCGCTCGACGCCGAAAGCGAGGAGATCATCCGCAACAACCTCGGTGCCCTGTCGCAGGGGCGCACCGTGGTGATCATCGCGCACCGGCTGTCCGCGATCCGCGACTGCGATCGCATCATCACGCTCGAGGCAGGGCGGATCGTCGAAAGCGGCAGTCATCACGATCTGATCCGCGCGCGCGGTCGCTACGCCGACCTGTACCAGCGCCAGACCGGTGCCGAGGCGGTTCCGGCATGACGATGATGGTGCGGCATTGGGACACGTTCCGCGCCGCTGTCGCGGCCGACCGGCAGCGGGCGACGTCGGCGTTTCGAACCGACGAAACCGATTTCCTGCCAGCCGCGCTCGAAATCATCGAACGTCCCGTATCGCCGACGGCGCGCATCACGGCCTGGGTGCTGGTGATCGCGCTTGCGGTTGCGATCGCCTGGGCGACGTTCGGTCGGCTCGACATCGTCGTGTCCGCGCCCGGGCAGGTGTTCCCGTCCGATGACGTCAAGATCATTCAGGCGGCGGATACCGGGGTGGTTCGCGCCATTCATGTTCACGACAATCAACCGGTTCGCGCCGGTCAGGCCTTGGTCGACCTCGACCCGACCGTTTCCGCCGCAGACGTTCGGCAGGGGGAAGAGGGGCTCAAGGCCGCGGAGCTTGATGCAGCACGGGCCAGGGCGATGCTGTCCGCGCTTGACGGGCGTGGACTGCGCTTCGTTCCGCCTGCCGGTACGCCGACGGACGTCGCATCGACGCAGGCCGCGCTGGCACGCGCGGAACTGGAGGCGGTGGTCGGGGCATCGTCGATGCACGGGGCGGACCGGCGGGTTGCACAAGCGGCGCGCGCGGAGGCGCGGTTGCAGGCGGTGAAACTGTCGGAGACGGTTGCAATCGTCGCGCAGGAAGTGGCCGCAAATGCCGAGCTCTTGTCCAAAGGCTATGTCTCGAAACTGCGCTTTCTGGAATTGCAGCGACAGCAGTCCGCGCTCCTTCGCGATCGCGACATCGCGTTCGAGACATCCCGCAAGGCCGACGCACAGATCGCGTCCGCCACGGGCACGCTTCGGCATGCCGACGGCGAAGCGCGCGCCAGGGTTCTGGCGGCACTGGCGAAATCCGAAACCGAGGTGCGGTTGCGGCGCGAAGAACTGGTCAGGGTGCGCCACAGGACCGGCCTGCAGCGGCTCGTCAGCCCGATCGACGGCATGGTGTCGCAATTGGCGATCCATACCGTCGGCGGCGTCGTCGAACTTGCCAAGCCGGTCATGGTCGTCGTCCCGTCCGCCGGGCGGCTCATCGCGCAGGTCCGGATACCGACCAGGGACGCGGGGTTCGTGCGGGTTGGCCAGCCGGTAGCGGTCAAACTGGCGGCGTTTCCCTTCACCCGCTATGGAACCGCGCACGGACGGATCGAAAGCGTCAGTCCGGATTCGATCCCGGACGACAAGCTCGGTCTGGTCTTCGTCGCGCGTGTAGCGGTCGAACGCCGGTTGCGTGGCCGCGAGGGCCAGATCATTCCTTTGACCCCCGGAATGGAATTGACCGCCGATATCCGCACCGGGCAGCGCAGCATTCTCAATTTCCTGGTGAGCCCGCTGCAGGAGGTCCTGGCGAAAGCGGGGCACGAGCGCTGAACGCCCTGCATCGCGCTAGTTCCGCGCACAGCCGGCGCGTGATGTTTGTCGTCGCCGGGCTCGGCGCGGGTGGTGCCGAACGCGTCATCAGCCTGATGGCGTCCGCGTGGGTGGCCGAGGGCCAGGCCGTGACGATCGTCGCGTTCGATCACGCTGACGATCCGGTGTTCCACGACTTCGACCGTCGGATTACGCTTGTGCGGCTCGGTCCAGCGCGCGAGGACGGCGGACGCGTGGGTCGCATGATGATGACCACGAACAGGATTCTGACGCTGCGCGCCGTCATTCGCGCGGTTGCGCCCGATGTCGTCATTTCCTTTCTGACCAAGATCAACGTCGTGACCTTGCTCGCGACCGTGGGCACGCGCGTTCCGGTCGTCGTGTCGGAGCGCAACAATCCGCTGCTGCAAAACGCCAATCGCGGCTGGAACGTCGCGCTCGCGCGCCTGTATCCGCGCGCGGCAGTGGTGGTCATGCAGACCCGCGCGAGTCTCATTTGCCTTCCGGCTGCGGTGCGGGCGACGGCGAAGGTGATCCCGAATCCGATCGCGCCCGTCCATTCTGTGCCCGCAACGGCTGGTGGAAACGTACTGGTGGCAGCAGGGCGGCTGACTCATCAGAAGGGGTTCGACGTCCTCATCGACGCGTTCGCGCAGGCATGTGGCGCGCATCCGCAATGGCAATTACGGATTTGGGGGGAGGGGCCGCTACGCCAGGAACTCGAGGATCGCGTGGAAGGTCTGGGGTTGGCCGACCGCATCGTCTTGCCCGGCAACAGCAAGCGGCCAGGCGCCTGGCTGGACGGCGCCACGGCAATGGTGCTCGCGTCGCGCTACGAAGGCTTTCCCAACGTGCTCGGCGAGGCGATGGCGAGCGGATTGCCGGTGGTCGCGTTCGACTGCGCCTTCGGCCCCGGCGAAATGATCGACGACGACATCACCGGAATGCTCGTCCCCCCGGGCGATGTCGCTGCGCTGGGCCGTGCGCTGGACCGGATCATGACGGACGCCTGCTTGCGGGAGCGCCTCGGCAATGCCGCCGTTGCGGCCGTGTCACGCTATCGCCCCGGCGCAGTCCTCGCGGAATGGAGCACGGTCGTCGACCGCTGCCTGGCCGTCACAGAATCAAGCGAACGGCCAGCGCGCCAGTCCATCGGTCGAACCGCCTGAGCGGATCGGACGCACCCCGGTTCAGATATCCCCCCTCGACCCCGACCGAAACCTGGCGGTTGACGAGGTACCGCGCACCGATGCTGGTTCGGAAATAGCGCTGGTCCTGCGCGGACAGGCCACGATAGCTGATCGAACGAAGCCCCGCGGTCGCATGCACCAGCAGATTGTGGCGCGCTTCCTGTTCGACCCGCAGGTCGACGGTGCCGTCGATACGCCCGATCGCGCCGATCCGGATCGTCGCCACGTCGCCGCGAAAGACCGCCAGCGACACGAGCGTTCTGGTCCGGGGATGCCACGTCAGCCGCCCGTTTGCCGCGATACCGGTGAACGCCTTCAGGCTTGGATCGGCCGGATCGGCGCGAAAGACCCCAAGGCCCATTTCCCCCTGGATGCGATCGGTCAGGTCCAGCGCCAACCCGGCCAGCGCGCCGCTGGTAAAGGTCTCGCGCTGCACCCCCGAACGGTCGAGCAACGTGCTCGGTTCGCGCCAGTTGGCATAGGGCTGGACGAACAGCGAAGTCCGCGGCGATACGGCGACGAACCCGCGAACCGCGATGCTATAGGTCATGAGGTCGCGATCGCGATCCTCGCTGGCGCGATAGTCGAACCGGTTGACGCCAAGCGTCACGCCAGCCCCCACGCGCGCGCCGACATAGCGGTATTGAAATTCGCCCCTTGTGGCATCGATCAGCGCGGGACGGCGCGCCAGCGCGACGTCGGCTTCCGGGTCGAAGCGTTGCTCGAAGATTCGGTCATAGGCGGCGGTCGCTTCCAGCGCGTGCGCGCTGCCGATCGTCTGGCGCATGTACGCCTGTGCGCCGAAGGTATCGACGTTCTCGCGTGGCGTTCTGGCATAGCGGAGCAGCGCCGCGTGCGCATCGAGCCGGAGCGCGTTCATACCGCGGATGCGCCGGACGTCGACCCGTGGCGACACCGTCAGCACGCCGTCCGACCGTTTCCCCTCGGGTGACGCGCGAATGTTGTCGTTGAACCACGCCCTGGTCTCCAGCGTGGGTTCGATGACCCATGCACCAAGGCGGATCGGTCTCGCCTCATACCCCGGTCGCGGCAGCGCATCGAGCGTCGGATCGCGGGAAACGGTTTGCGCCTGAGCGGGTGCCGTTGCGACCGCCAAGGTCATCGCCACCAGCAGCGCCCCGGTGGCCTGCTCGATGCCGCGATGTCGTCTTGCCCTGTATCGGTAGCTGGCGGCGTGCCCCCCGCGCACGCCTAGAACCACCGCTCACGAACGACGATGAGGTCCCCGGGCATGACCGGCGCGGTCGGGCCGGTCACGCCTGCCGTCGCGGCGCGCGTGACCGTTATCCGCTTCTTATCCGCGCGAAAGGTGTAACCCCCCGCGACGGATACGGCGGTCATGACCGACATCCCCGGGACATAAGGATATTGCCCCGGGCGCTGCACTTCGCCGCTGATGAAGAACGGCCGGTACGCCTGGACTTGCGCGTTGACCTTGGGCTCCAGCACCAGTTGCCGGGCGAGGATCGCCTGGCCGATCGCTTGCTCCACGTCGCGAATGGTCTTTCCCTGCACTTCGATCGGTTCCAGCATCGGGATCGAGATCGCGCCGGTGTCCCCGACCAGATACGTGTTGTTCATGGCGTCGAGCCCCAGCACGCTCACGCGCAGTTCGTCGCCCGGACCGAGCGTGTAGGCGCGGGGCGCAACCGACGCGAGTGGCGGCAGGGTACTGTCGGCGGTCGCGCAGCCCGGCAGCAACATGGCAAGGAGCAAGGCGGCACAGGCATTGCGGTGTTGCATCAGGCGCTTCCTTTCATTCCGCTTCGTGTCCACGATCACGCTGCCGTCAGCGCGGATATTGGCGCGTCCT
>Ga0265798_10011730_pt1 | contig 10650 bp, 5 predicted proteins | sample P3T30metagenome_FD_192430 | JGI IMG/M metagenome (GOLD analysis project Ga0265798, IMG submission 192430) | Plant litter microbial communities from East Loma Ridge, Irvine, California - P3 T30 | ecosystem: Environmental > Terrestrial > Plant litter > Unclassified | place: USA: California... | reverse complement strand
GTACCAGGCCAGCTTGCCGCGCTGGTAGTTGCTGGCCAGCCCGGTGGCCGTGCCCAGGATGGGCGCGGGGGTGGCCGCCAGGCGCCAGGCCGGCACCGAGGCTAGCCCCCCTAGGGTGTAGGGCGTACGGGCATTCTCAAAGTCGTCGATGTAGCTCACGCCGTTTTCGCCGCGCCCCAGCTGGGCCCGGCCGGCAATGAGCTTGGCTACTTCACCCGTAAAGGCCACTGTCGATACCTCTTTGGTCGACACGATGGGCAGCATATCCACCAGCTTGGTCAGCACTCGGCTGTCTTTGCGAAAGCTCACGTCGCCGCCCAGCATGGTGTTGTTGGCTGGCTCGTCGCCGATGTTCACGCGGTTGATGCCAGGGGCCTGGTTTTCCAGGATGTGCATGGCCGTGAAGCCAAACAGCGCGTCCTTGTTGGCGGCGTAGTCGAGGCGGGTGCCCACCAGCTTGCGCGGCTGCACCTGCACCAGGGCGTTTTTCTCAAAAGCTACCCGCAGCTCGTTGGCCGCGCTCAGGTAGGCAGGGTTAAGAATTTTGACTTTGGCCTGGTCGTAGAATACTTGGTAGTCAACGCCCTCCGTCAGTAGCGTGCTGCCCGAGTATACCTTCACCGAGCCCTGCGCAACCCCAATGCCGGGCAGGCTGATTTCGTCGGAGCCTGCCGCGCCCTGGAAGCGCCCACGCAGGAAAAACTTGTCTTTTACCTGTTGCTGCTGCGCGTCGCTCTGCGTTTGGTTGTAGAGCGCCTGGTACACGTACTTCTGCACTAGTGCCCGCTCGGAAGCCGCCACGGTGGCATTGGTATTGGCCGTATCAAACTGCGCCCGCAGATAGGAGCCAAACGGCTGCACGCTCGGGAAAATAATCTTGCCTAGCTCTGGGTCAATGGTGATACCCGGAAAGAAGTCGAAATTACCGTCGGCGTTGCGGTCGTTATTGGCATTCACTCGGTCCAGCCCCAGCACCTGAATCAGCGGCGTATTCTTAATGCGGGCGCCCTCTTTCAGCGAAATAAGGTCTACGCCGGTGGCATCGTCCTTATAGATAATCTGAAGGTTAAAATTGTCGCGGTTGAGCTGCGAGGCATTCAGGGGATAGATGTTTTTCATCATCAAATCCCAAACGGGTGTGTTGCGCGTCGCCAGGTTCGGGTTGGCCGGGTTCACCGTGGGGTCAGCGGTGCCCACACCGGGGTTGGTGGCCTTCAGCAGCTTCAGGAAAATTACCTCGTCCTGCGCTACGTTGCTGTACTCGTTTATCGTTTCGCCCACCGTGTAGGTGGTGCCATTGTAGATGTACGAGTAGCTGACGCCCAGCACCTGGTCGGGTAGCAGGGAAGTATTCAGGTTGATGTAGCCGAGCTGCGGATTGAAGGTGTACTCGCTAGGGGCCAATTTGCGGGCACGCACCCGCTCGTAGTCGAGGTTCTTCACTAGTGGCACCGTGCCGCGCGGGGTGGGCAGGCTACCCAGGTACTGCTCCACGTTCAGGTTATCGCGAGCGGCTGCGCCGCCACTCAGCAGTGCGTTATACAGCGAGTTGCCGGGGTTGCGGGCAAAGGGTGCGCCTCCTACAGTCTGGTTAAAAAACTGCGGACGATATATACGGTCGCGGCGGGGCTCGCCTAGGTCCATGAAGGCCAGCACATTGCGCAGGTTGTCGGTAGTGCGGTTGTCGTTGGTCACGTACACCTCCAAGCGGGTGACGGTGATACCGCTCTGCACTGTGGGCAAGCCGCGCAGGTTTTGGTCGTACTGGTCGCGGAAGTACTGCGCCAGGAAAAAGTGCCGGTCACGCTCGTACTGGCTGGCTTTTAGCTCGTAGGTGCGGCTTTGGGCGCCGTTTTGCACGCGCACCTCGTCGGCCGAGCCGCGCAGCGTGGCCGCCACTGCCGTCACGCCCAAGCGCCCAAACTGCATCTGGGCCTTGATGCCAAACAAGTTGGAGCCGCCCGTTATCAGCGAGTTGTTCAAGGGCATGCTCACGTTTCCTAGGTCCAGCTTGCGCAGGATGTCGGTGGGCTGCCCGGCGTAATCGAACTTCATCTGGTTGTCGAAGTCGAACGCCGCCTTAGTGTCGTAGTTAAACGTGAGCTTAAGCTTGGTACCGACCGTACCGCTCAAGTTCAGGTTCATGTTCTGCTCAAATATGAAGTCACCTACGCTCTGCTGGCGCAAAGTCAGGGCCGGGTTGCGGTTGGTGTTAAAGCGCGCCCCCGCCCTGAGCGTGAGCGAGCCCGCCGGCCTGATGTCGATGTAGCGCCCGCCAAAAATGCGGTCGGCCACCGGTCCAATGTCAATTTTCGGAATCAGCCGCTGGGCCTGCGCCGAGCCGGGCTGCGCCCCAGTGCCCGCCACGCCGCCCTGGCTACGCAGGCGGTAGTAGTCGTTGATAGCCTGCCGCTCCTGAAACCGCAGCAACTCCTCCCGCGTGATTTCGGTGGGGTCGCGGTAGTCGATGTCGGTGCCCACGGTTTCGCGCACGTCGTAGCGCTTTAGGCTGTCGTCGGGCGTCACCTTCACCTGCACGCTCTTGGGCAAGGGCAGCACGAGCGGCGAGCGCCGCCGCTGCGGCGAGAAGCGGCTACCTGGCCGGTCTTGGGTGCGTACCCGCGGCCGGCGGCTGGGGCGGTAGCGGCCCGTGTCGGCCGGCACGGTTTGAGCCGGCAGGCCCTGCATAGGCAACCCTAGCTGGCCCGCCCACGTAAACACCCCAACTGCTACGCGCGAGTGCCCCGCCGCCCCGGCCGAGCCCGCCCACGCCGCCGCCATAAACACCGACGAAACCAGTGTGGTCGTCAGGATAGTGGCAGGCGTAAGTAATTTATAACCAGCAGATAGTAGAGACTTCAAGCAGATACGAGGGTTCGGCCCGCCCTACCTAGGTAGGTGTCGCCGGGTTTAAGTAGATAAAGCTAACAACCTAGGTAGCAGTCATTGCTGCCACCTAGGCCTGGTATACTGGTAGCTGCCGGGCCGCTGACTTAGTGCGATTTCAGGGCAAATTTGATTAGCTCTTCCACGCTCAAGTCGTTGCCGTGCTTGTGCTGAATCTGGTCGAGTGTCTTCTCGGCTGCCGCCCGGGCAAATCCTAGCATCACCAAGGCTTGCAACGCTTCTTGGCGCTGGGTATTGTGCTGGCGAGCCAGCGGCACGGTGTCTACGCCGGCCTTGGCCAGTAGCTCGTCTTTGCGCAGCTTGTCGCGCAGGTCCAGTATCACGCGTTGCGCCGTTTTGGGCCCTACGCCCTTAATGCTCTGGATGGCGCGCACATCCTCGTTCACGATGGCTTGGCGAATTTCGCCCACGCCCATGCTGCTCACCATGATGATGCCCGTGCCCGGCCCTATGCCCGATACCGAAATCAGGTGCAGAAACAGCGCTTTCTCGTTGGGGTCAAGAAAGCCATACAGCGTTTGCCCATCCTCCTTAACGTGGTGGTAGGTATAGACCTTAACTTTCTCGTCTTCGGCCGGCAGCTTAGAGTAAGTAGCCAGCGAAATTTTTACTTCGTAGCCCACGCCACCGGTATCAATGATGGCTTGGGTCGGGTCTTTGTAGGCAAGTTTACCGTCTAGGTAGGCTATCATAGCAGAGAATACTGGTGGCGCGCCGCCGAGGGAAAGTTGCCGGCCACGCCTAAGTATGGCCTGGCAAGCGGTTCTTGGCTTTGTACTATCAAAAATAAGACCTACGCGACCAAATACTAGCAAGGCGGCCCGAAAGCAAGCTGTCTGCTTTCGGGCCGCCTTAATAAAATAGTAAAACCGGGCTATTGGCTACTGGCCTACAAGGCCTTACCGCCGCGCTGGGCGTCGGCCACCGCAATGGCCGTCATGTTCACAACCTCGCGTACACTCGCGCCAAGCTGCAAAATGTGCACCGGCTTGCGCATGCCCATCAAGATGGGCCCGATTACCTCGGCACCGCCGATTTCCTGCAGCACTTTGTAGGCGATGTTGCCCGACTCTACGTTGGGGAAAATCAGCGTGTTGGCGCCGCGCTCGGCCAGCGGCGAGAAGCCGTACTGCTCGCGCAGCAGCTCGGGGTTGAGGGCTACGTTGGCTTGCATTTCGCCGTCAATGAGCAGGTCGGGGTAGCGCTCCTTCGCTAGGGCCGTGGCGGTGCGCATCTTGTCGGGCAGCACCCCCGAGTTCGAGCCAAAGTTGGAGTACGAGATGGCCGCCACGCGGGGCTCGGTGTCGAAAAACCGGACCGCCCGCGCCGTCAGGCCAATGATGCCTACCAACTCCTCGGCGCTGGGGTTGATGTTCACCGTGGTGTCGGCGAAGAAGAACGGCCCCCGGCGGTTCTGGATAATGTACATCGAGGCCACCCGGCTCACGCCCTCGGCCGGCCCGATTACTTGCAGCGCCGGCACAATGCTCTTGCCGTAGTCTTTGGTGAAGCCGGTAATGCAGGCGTCGGCCGCGCCAGTTTCGACCATCATGGCAGCGTAGTAGTTGCGCTCGCGCATCAGGCGCTTGCCCTCGTAGAGCGTAATGCCCCGGCGCTGGCGCTTCTGGTACAGCAACTCGGCGTACTCGTGGCGCTTCTCGTCGTTCTGCAAAATGTCGAGTATCTCGCAGCCTTCGAGGTCAATATTATTCTCTTGGGCGATGGCTTTGATGCGGTCTTCCGGTCCCAGCAAGATGGGATGCGCAATGTTCTCGTCGCGCACAATTTGAGCAGCTTTGAGAATCTTGTAGTTATCAGCCTCCGCAAACACCACGCGGCGCGGCCCCGAGCGGGCCGCCGACGTAATGCGGTTCATCAGCTTCTGGTTGACACCTAGGCGGGCGCGTAGCTCGTCTTCGTAGGCTTGCCAGTCGGTAATGTCGCGGCGGGCTACGCCGCTGGCCATAGCTGCCTTGGCCACAGCCGGCGACAACGTAGTGATGAGGCGTGGGTCGAGGGGCTTCGGAATGAGGTAGGTGCGGCCGAAAGCCAGCGTGTTATCGCCGTAGGCCTTGTTCACCATGTCGGGCACCGGCTCTTTGCTCAGCTCGGCCAGGGCGTGCACGGCCGCCAGCTTCATGGCCTCGTTGATTTCGGTAGCGCGCACGTCCAGTGCTCCCCGGAAAATGTAGGGGAAGCCCAGCACGTTGTTTACCTGGTTGGGATGGTCCGAACGTCCGGTGGCCATAATCAGGTCGGGCCGGGTGCTCATTGCCAGGTCGTAGCCGATTTCGGGGTCCGGGTTGGCCAGCGCAAACACGATGGGGTTGTCGGCCATCGTCAGCAGAAGCTCGGCGGGTAGTACATTGGCTGCCGACAGACCTAGGAACACGTCGGCCCCTTGCAGCGCCTCGGCCATCGTGCTGATGGGCCGTTGCGTGGCAAAGCGCATCTGCATGTCGGCCAGGTTAGTGCGGCCGGGATTGATGATGCCGTCTTTGTCAAAGACAACCACGTTTTCGAGCTTCACGCCCAGCTCTAGGTACAGGCGCAGGCACGAAACTGCCGCCGCCCCCGCGCCGCTCACCACCAGCTGAATCTCGTCTATCTTCTTGTCCACTATTTCCAGCGCGTTCAGCAGGGCGGCCGACGTGATGATGGCCGTGCCGTGCTGGTCGTCGTGCATCAGCGGAATGTTCATTTTCTCCCGCAGCTCGGTTTCGATACGGAAGCACTCTGGCGCCTTGATATCCTCCAGGTTGATGCCGCCAAACGTGGGCTCCAGGGCTTTCACAATGCGAATAAACTCGTCGGGGTCTTCCGCATCAATCTCAATATCGAAGCAGTCGATGCCTGCAAACTTCTTAAACAATACTCCCTTACCCTCCATCACCGGCTTCGATGCTGCCGGCCCAATGTTACCTAGGCCGAGCACTGCCGTACCGTTGGAGATAACCGCCACTAGATTTCCTTTGGCGGTGTACTTATACACATCGTCAGGGTTTTTGGCGATTTCCTTGCAGGGCTCGGCCACGCCCGGCGAGTAAGCCAGCGCCAGGTCGAGCTGGGTGCTCACGGGCTTGGTGGGTACTACCTCGATTTTGCCTTGGGGGCTAAGCTCGTGGTAGGCGAGCGCGTCTTGCGGATTGATTTTGAGCATGGTGGGAAGTTAGACCAAACAGAAACGGCCGCGAACCAATCGCGGCCGTTCGGCAAAATTACACTTTATTCGGTGGGGGCTACCCGCCCACCACCAGCTTTTGGCCCGGTTTTACCTGGTCGGTAGCTAGGTGGTTGAGGCGCTTTAGCTGGGCCAGCGTCAGCCCAAAGCGCTTGGCGATACTAAATAGCGTGTCGCCGGGCTGCACGGTGTGCGTTTCCAGCGTGGGGGTAGCCAGGGTGTGCTTGGCGTGGCGCGGGGCTTGTGCCACCACTGGCAGGGCGGTTGCATCGGCGGGCGCGGCTAGGCGCAGTTGCTGCCCGGCCATCACGGTTTCGGTGGTCAGCTTATTCCAGGCTTTCAGCTGCTCGATGCTGACGCCTTGTGCCTGGGCTAGCTTAGTGAGGTTGTCGCCCGGCCGCACAGTATAGAGTACCGTAGCTGCTTCGGTTTTTTCTTCCCTAGGTCGGCGATTATCGGCCTGCGGCCGATTAGTGGGGCGCCCCTCAGCTAGCGCTATGCGGCCAGGCCGCAGGGTGGCTGCGGATGCGTCTTCTGCGGCTGGTGCTGCATCTGTAGCCAAAGCGCTAGCAAGCTCAGGCTGCTGTGCAGTGGCACGGAGGCTCTCGCGGCGCTTGGTAGCGCGTGCAGGCTGCACCGGCGCTGGCTGCTGCGATAAGGCCACAGTGGCACTGGCTTCGGTGGCTGCCGAGTCGGTGGGCATACCTAGGCGCGTGGCGGCGGTAGCCTTCGCTGCGGCAGCCGCCTGCGCAATGGATAGGCGCCGTTGGGCCGCCGCCCGGGCCGCAAGCTGCTTCTTCACGTGGGCCAATTCCTGGGCTTGGGCCAATTCACGGGCGGCGCGCTCCTGCGCCTGGCGGGCGTAGCGAGCATTAGCCGCGGCTAGCAGCAGCGCGGTGCTATCGGTAGGGGCAGCGCGGCGTAGCGTGGCCACCGTTACGGGGGGCGGCGCGGCCGCGGCTACTATAGCTTGGTTGGCAGCCAGGGCCGGGGGCGCCGGAGCGGGCACCATCACCAGCAGCTGGCGGCCGGGCTTCAGTGGCTGTTCTTTGCGCAGGCCATTCCACTTACGCAGCTGGGCCGGGCTTACGTGGTATTTTTCAGCCACGGTGGCCAGGGTTTGCCCCCGGTGCAGCGTGTGCGTGAGCCGCCGAAAGCGTGGAGTGGCCTCTTCGGAGGTAGTGCGGGCTAGTTGCGCGTTGGTCAGCCAAGGCTCCACGCCCGCTAGCCGCACAAACAGCGGCGACAGAGGCCGTGGCAGCTCGGCTGCAGGCTGGCAGTAAGCCAATAGCGTAGGGCGGTCTACATCGCCTAGGTGCTCGCGTGCCGCCGCCGGAAACCGCAGCACGTAGGGCCGGTAGCCGGCTGGCAGGCTAGCGCGGCGCAGCTCGGGGTTGTAACGGGCCAGGGCCAGCGAGTCGTCGTAGCCCAAGGCCCGGCTGAGGCGGCGCAGGTCGAGTGCCTGCCCGTGCAGCGTCAGGGTGTCAAGCTGCTCGTAGTGCTGGTAGCGCAGGGCCGGGCTATGCAAGTCGTGCTCCTTGGCATAGGTCATGGCGTACATGATGGCCGTGAAGGTGGGCACGTAATTGCGCGTTTCGGCGGGCATGTGCGGGTACATATCCCAGAAATTGCGCTTGCCCGTCTTGCGAATGACCCGCTGCACATTGCCCGTGCCCCAGTTGTAGGCTGCCAGCACTAGTTCCCAATCGTGAAACGTGCGGTAGAGGTCACGCAGGTATTTGCAGGCTGCCTCCGTCGCCTTTTCGGGGTGCATGCGCTCGTCTACCCACTCGTCGCGTTTCAGGCGCAGGTCGCTCGCGGTGGGCGGCATAAACTGCCACAAGCCCACGGCGCCCACCTGCGATTTAGCGGTGGGTATAAGCGCCGACTCTACTACTGATAAGTATTTTAGCTCATCTGGCAGGTTGTACTTAGCCAGGTACTTCTCAAAAATCGGGAAGTAAAAGTCCCGGCGCTCCAGTACACGTTGGGTGTAACCGCGCTGTCGCTCCGTAAAAAGCCGCACGTAGGCCATTACGGCGTTGTTAAACTGGTGCGGCGCCTCCGTTTCGAAGCAGCTCATACGGTCGCCTATCAGCTCTTGCAGCGTGGTCGGCGTCTGTAGCCAAGCCAGGCGGGCCGAATCTACCTGAGGCTCGACTAGAGGCTCGGCGGCCAGCGAGTCGATGGTGGCGGCGGGTAGGTCAACTAGTTGGCGAACAGTATCCAGCGGGGCGGCCTGCTGGGGGCGCGGCACCCGCTGGCCGGCGGCCGGCAGCGCGCCTAGTGCCAGGGCCCACACGAGTAACCGGCCTGTCAAACGACCCCGCAAAGCAGGGCGATTGGCCGACGCGGGTACTTGGTGCGATACTTTCATTAGGCTAAGGTAAAATACAAGTTCTGAACAGCCTAACCGTTAGCAAACCTTGCTAAAAAAATGACTGACTGCGCAGCATCCCGCTACGCAGTCAGTCATTTTAAGGTTAGGCGCTCACTAAAAAGCACCTAGGAGAAGTAATTTAGCTAACGGCTGTTACGGCGGTTAGCTCATTGGCAAAAGCCAGCAACTCAGCTTCCCGGAACGCGCCGCTCAAAATCTGCAAGCCGATGGGCAGCCCCTCGGCATCTTGCCCAGCCGGAATGGAGATAGCGGGCACGCCCGACAGCGACGCTTGCACCGTGAAAATATCAGCCAGGTACATCGACACAGGGTCTTGCTTCTCGCCGATTTTGAAGGCTGTAGTAGGCGTGGTCGGCAGCACCAGAAAGTCGTATTGACGCAGCAGTTCGTCGGTTTTTTCCTTGATGAGCCGCCGCACGCGCTGGGCCTTAGTGTAGTACGCGTCGTAGTAGCTAGCGCTGAGCACAAACGTGCCAAGCATTATGCGCCGCTGCACCTCAGGCCCAAAGCCCTGCGCCCGCGTTTTCTTGTACAGCGATTCCAAGTCCGTGGCATCGGGCGCCCGGTAGCCGTACTTCACGCCATCGAAGCGCGAGAGGTTGGAGCTAGCCTCGGCCGTGGTCAGGATGTAGTAGGTCGGAATCATCTCGTCGAGGTACGGGAAGTCCACAGCTTCTACTACGTGGCCCTGGCTGCGCAGCGTACCTAGGGCACTTTCGAGCGCATCGTGCACCTCAGGCTGCAAGCCCGGCCGGTCGATAGCTTCCTTCAAGTAACCAATGCGGTAGTGGGGAAGGGGCTCTAGCAAGGCGCTGTAGGCGGGCACTGGCTGCTGGCTGGCCGTGCTGTCCATGCCATCAGGGCCGGCCATTACCTCAAGCAGGCGGGCAGCATCCTCTACCGAGTGGGTGATGGGGCCAATTTGGTCGAACGACGAAGCAAAAGCGACCAGCCCGTAGCGCGAGATACGCGAGTACGTCGGTTTCAGCCCCACCACGCCGCAGAAAGCAGCTGGCTGGCGCACCGACCCACCCGTGTCGGAGCCGATGGAAGCCAAGCACATATCAGCTTGCACAGCTACGGCCGAGGCGCCCGATGAGCCACCGGGCACGCGGCTGGGGTCCTGAGCATTGCGCGCTGGGCCAAAAGCCGAGTTCTCGTTCGAGCCGCCCATGGCAAACTCGTCGCAGTTCTGGCGACCGATAAAAATAGCGTCCTCGTCTAGCAGCCGCTGTACGGCCGTACCCGTGAAGAGCGATTTAAACCCGTCGAGGATGCGGCTGCTGCTTTGCAGCGAGTGGCCCTGGTAGGCCAATACATCTTTGAGGCCAATGACCATGCCGGCCAAGCGGCCAGCCGTGCCTAGGGCCAGCTTTTCGTCCACGGCGGCGGCTTGCTGGCGAGCTTCATCGGCCCACACTTCCAGAAAAACATTCAGCTCGGCGTTGTGCTGGGCGATGTTGTCGAGGTAATACTCAACGAGCTGGCGGCAGGACGTAGTGCCCGCCACCAGCTCGCGCTGGATTTCCGAAAGGGAAGAAAACAGAGGTTTCAAATCTTAAGCGTCAGGTGATGGCTGGTCGAGGCGCGGCTTGTTACCGGGCACACTACCCGGTAGGGGCGTGTCGTGTGCATGTGGTGCAGGAGCTGCGGCGGGCGAATTTACGTCATTCGCGGCATTGTACACTGGGTGCACGGGCTCGTAGCCGGACGGCTGCGTGGGCGGCACTTGGCCATACTGCGGCTGCGAGGGGTCGTAGGGTTGCTGGTAAGGCGCTTGCTGCTGCGGCGGATATTGGTTGGGATACTGATTAGGACGTGACTGACCAGCATTCTCAAACTCGTTGCGAATCTCGCTGCTGGCATCCTTAAACTCCCGTATGCCCTTGCCTAAGCCCCGTGCGAGCTCCGGTATTTTATTAGCACCGAAGAATATAAGAATGACGACCATAATCAGAATCAATTCGGAGCCGCCGATATCACCTAGGAAGAGCAGGGTAGAAGTCATAAGAAAGAAGGGGTAAGACGAGAAAATTAAAAAGCTAGCTAGCAACTAGGCTGCCGGGCCATTCGGGTTGTAAGGAGCGGCCGGCGGCACTTGGGGCAGCTGGCCAGGGGCCTGCTGGCCGTAGCCGGGCTGCTGCTGAGTGTAAGGCTGGTG
>Ga0265798_10011729_pt1 | contig 10650 bp, 8 predicted proteins | sample P3T30metagenome_FD_192430 | JGI IMG/M metagenome (GOLD analysis project Ga0265798, IMG submission 192430) | Plant litter microbial communities from East Loma Ridge, Irvine, California - P3 T30 | ecosystem: Environmental > Terrestrial > Plant litter > Unclassified | place: USA: California... | reverse complement strand
TGCGGTCGAAGGCGGTGGTGCGGCCGTCCTCGTGCAAGACGTGGTACACGTTTTCAATGGGGGTGAGCGGCAGCGCTTCGGGCGCGATGCCGAGCTGCGCGAAGGCCCATTCCAGCCCCGGCTTGTCGAGCAAAATGTACGGCCCCGCATCAAACGTGAACCCGCCCGCCGTGAAGCCCGAAGCTAGTCCGCCAGCCTGCGCTCGGGCCTCCAGCACTTGCACCGCGTAGCCCTGCCGCGCCAGCCGAATGGCCGCGCTCAGGCCGCCTACGCCGGCCCCGATAATAATGATGGGATGGGCTAAGGGAGCGGGCATGGTTGAGAAGGGAAATGACGGGGCAAACATAGCGGCTGTAAGCTCGTCAGAGGCCGTACCATGGACGCTGCGAGTCCATGCGCGAGTTGTCACTTTAGCACGACCCACGCGCGGACTCGCAGCGTCCACGGTACAACTACCGCTACTTTTACCAAAAACCCTCCTTATGCACTCTCGTTTTTCCGCCCGCACCCTGCGGCTAGCCCTGGCGCTGCTGCTCACCACGCCGGGCCTGCTTTTGACCGCTTGCGGCAACCAAGAACAAACCTCGGCCGCCAATGTGGACTACACCAAAGCCGATGAAGCCATCATTCAAAAATACCTCGCCGACAATAAAATAACTACCGCCCAGCGGCAACCCTCGGGCCTGTACTACGTGCCCAGCACGCCCAACCCCGCGGGCACGCCCGCCGCGGCCGGCAAGACGGTAGCCGTACTGTACACTGGCGAGCTACTTGATGGCACCGTATTCGACGCCACCGCCAAGCACGGCAACGAGCCTTTCAGCTTCGTGCTGGGCGAAGGGAAAGTTATTTCGGGCTGGGACCAAGGTATCGCGCTGATGCACAAAGGTGAAAAAGGCGTGCTGCTGATTCCGTCGGCGCTGGGCTACGGCCCCGATGGCGCGGGCTCCGACATTCCGCCCAATGCCGTACTACGCTTCGAGGTCGAATTGAAAGACGTGCAATAGGCCCTAGGTGACCTTACTCCTGCTCTAGCTGGTGGGCCCGCTTGGGCGGACTGCGCAAGCGCATTCTCATGGCATCACTCCCAGTCAAAACTGTTGTTTCGGGTGCGGGCCGGCTGGCGGCGCAGCTCTTTCCGCTGGGCGATGCGGCCGTGGTCGTGCAGTTTGGCGAAAGCATCAGCCCGGCCATTCACCTTGCTATTCAGTCGCTTAATACCTACTTGGCGCAACAGCCGTTTGTCGGGCTGCGCGAGTGCGTGCCAGCGTTCACCACGCTCACGGTGTACTACGACCCGTGGCTGGTGAGCGAGCAAGGCCAGTATTTGCCTTACGAGCGGGTATGCGAGCTGCTACAGCAGCGGCTGCTAGCGGCACCCGCCGCCCCACCCACCACCGCCGTCACCGTGGAAATCCCCGTGTGTTACGGCGGCGACCTGGGGCCTGATTTGGAAGCCGTAGCCCGCCACACGGGCCTGACGCCGGCCGAGGTCATTGCCTACCATTCGGCCCCGAAATATTTGGTGCATATGATAGGCTTCGCGCCCGGCTTTCCCTACCTAGGGGGGCTGGATGCGCGCCTCGCCACCCCGCGCCGGGCCGGGCCCCGCGCCTTGGTGCCCGCCGGTGCAGTAGGCATTGCGGGCCTGCAAACGGGTATCTACTCGCTGCCCACGCCGGGCGGCTGGCAGCTGATTGGGCGCACGCCGCTGCGCCTCTTTGACCCCGCTGCGGCTGCGCCTAGCCTGCTGCATGCTGGGCAGCACCTGCGTTTTGTGCCCATTGGCGAGGCTGAATTTAAACGCTTGTCCGTATGAGCCTCAGCATTATCCGTCCCGGCCTACTCACAACGGTGCAAGACCTGGGCCGACCCGGCTACCAGCACCTAGGCGTGGTAGTAAGCGGCGCGATGGATACGCTGGCCTTGCGCGTGGCTAACCTGCTAGTGGGTAATAACGAGGATGCAGCCGGACTAGAAATCACGCTCCTCGGCCCTACCCTACGCTTCGAAACCGACCACCTCCTTGCCCTCACCGGAGCCAACCTCTCGCCTACCCTCGACGGCCAGCCCGCGCCGATGCATCGGCCGATAGCCGTGCGGGCGGGCACGGTGCTGGCCTTCGGCGCAGCGCGGGCGGGCTGCCGGACTTACCTGGCCGTGGCGGGTGGCTTGGCCGTACCGCTGGTGCTAGGCAGCCGCGCCACCTACCTGCGGGCGGCGCTGGGCGGCTGGCACGGCCGGGCCTTGCAGGCCGGCGATGAATTGCCAGTATTCGAGCCCACCGCGATGGGGCGGCAGTTGCGACAAGCAGTGGCTCCGGCTTCTTTAGCTGCCAGTTGGGTCGCCACCCGCTGGACGCCCGGCTCCGCGCTGTGCCCCCTCCCCTATGCGCAGCCCCTCATTCGGGCGGTGCGTGGGCCAGAATACGGGCAGTTTGCTGAGGCCAGCCAGCGGGCTTTTTGGCGCGAGCCGTTCACCATTACGCCCGCCGCCGACCGCATGGGTTACCGGCTGAGTGGGCCCGCGCTGGAGCGAGTTACTACGCCGGAATTGCTGTCGAGCGCCGTGACCTTTGGCACGGTGCAGGTGCCGCCGGGCGGCCAGCCCATCGTACTGCTCGCCGATGCCCAAACCACCGGCGGCTACCCTAGGCTAGCCCAGGTTATCACGGCCGATTTTCCGGCCCTAGCGCAGGCGCGGCCGGGGCAGCAGCTACGGTTTCAGGAAGTGTCTTTGGCCGAAGCGCAGGCGCTGTACCTGGCGCAGGAGCGCCGCCTGTGGGCATTTCAAAAAGCGCTGGCGACGCACGTTAGCTTGGCCTATTTGTAAGCCAGCAAGTTGCTAGCGCAACGGCGCAGCCAAACGGCCAGCCAGCAGGATAGCTGAGCTATAACCTTCACAGGACCTTTTACTTAAACAGCCTGTTGATATCAGTTTACAGCGCGGAAAGAGTCATGCATAGCGCAGCGAAGCATCTCGCTCGCACCGTTGCTGGCGACGGATATTAGTGCAGTACGCGAGATGCTTCGCTACGCTCTGCATGACTCTTTCCGCACTCCCAAGCGCCGACCACTATGGATAACGGAGCCACCGCCCTCCCCACGCCACCCACCTATTGGCTCACCCGGTTCGTCATTTTGCGCCTGCTGGGCGCGCTCTACGCGGTGGCTTTTCTAGTGGCTATCAACCAGGTAGTGCCGTTGATTGGCGAGCACGGGCTGCTGCCGCTGGGGTCGTACCTGGCGCAGGTGAGCCGGGCGCTGGGGTCCAATGGAGCGGGCTTTGCGCGGCTGCCATCGCTGTTCTGGTTTTGGCATTCCGATACCGCGCTGCTCACGGTGGCTTGGCTGGGGTTTGGGTTGGCCTGCGTGGTGGTGGCCGGCTTTGCCAATGGCATAATACTGGCGATACTGTGGGTATTATACCTGTCGCTGGTGCACGTGGGCCAGGAATGGTACGGCTACGGCTGGGAAATTCAGCTGACCGAAACTGGGTTTCTGGCCATTTTTCTGTGCCCGCTACTCGATGCGCGGCCGTTTCCGCGCTATGCACCACCGCTGCCCATCTTGGTGCTGTTTCGGTGGCTGGTGGTGCGCGTGATGCTGGGCGCGGGCCTCATCAAGCTGCGCGGCGACGAAATTTGGCGCAACAGCACCGCCCTCTACTACCATTTCGAAACCCAGCCCATCCCCGGCCCGCTGAGCCGGTGGTTTCACTTTCTGCCCCACACAGCCCTCAAAGTGGGCGTGTGGTTCAACTGGCTGGCCGAGCTAGTAGCGCCTTTATTTGCCTTCGGGCCGCGCACCGCCCGCCACATCGCGGGCGTGGCAATGGTTTTATTTCAGTTCTCCATCATCCTCAGCGGCAATCTTTCGTTTCTGAATTGGCTGACCATTGTGCCCGCGCTGGCGTGCTTCGACGATGGTTTTTGGGCCCGATTGCTACCTAAGGGGCTCGTGACGCGGGCCGCCGCAGCGGAGGCCCGCGCCGAAGAATCCAAGCCCATGCGCGCCACCGCCTGGGTCGTGACGGCGGTTATCGCGCTGCTCAGCATTCAGCCGGCCTTCAACCTCGTATCGCCCCGGCAAGTCATGAATACCTCTTTCGACCCGCTAGATTTGGTAAACACCTACGGCGCCTTCGGCACGGTGGGCCAGGAGCGGCTAAATGTGGTGTTTGAGGGCACACTAGACGTCGACCCTAGCGACAGCGCCCACTGGCAGCCCTACCCCTACAAAGGCCTGCCCGTGGCCCTCGACCAGCGCCCGCCCCAAATAGCGCCCTACCAGCTGCGTCTCGATTGGCAGATGTGGTTTGCCGCCATGGCCTCGCCCGCCGACTACCCCTGGACCCTGAACCTCGTGTCGAAGCTGCTGCACAACGACCCTGCCACCGTCAGCATGTTTGCCGCCAATCCGTTTGCCAGCCGGCCACCGCGCTACATCCGGGCCGTGCGCTACCGCTACCGCTTTGCCGAGCCCGGCAACCCACAAGGCCTCTGGTGGCAGCGCGAGCGGGTCGATATGTGGCTACCGCCGCTCTCAGCCGACGACCCGCGCTTGACCGAGTTCTTGCAAAGCGAGGGCTGGGCACAGTGAGTACCGTCTAGGTACTCGCCCACTCAGTCTACGCCCAGAAACCTCTACGTCTGTCATGCTGAGCTTGCCGAAGCATCTCTACTGCTTCGTTGAACGGTGCGGTAGAGATGCTTCGGCAAGCTCAGCATGACGGACGAGGGTAGTTAATAATAGGTGAAAGCTTTACTAATGAAAAGTGACACGTTGAAAGTTGAAATCAGCAGTAATCGCTGCACCTTTAACTTTTAAATAATCACTCCTGCATGCCCATTACTCCTACCGTTGACCTGAACTGCGACATGGGCGAAAGCTTCGGCGCCTGGACGCTGGGCAACGATGCCGCCCTGATGCCCTACCTCACGTCGGCCAATATTGCCTGCGGCTTCCACGCCGGCGACCCGGCCGTGATGCGCCAAACTGTGCGCCTAGCCCTGCAACACAACGTGGCCATTGGCGTGCATCCGGGCTTGCCCGATTTGGTGGGTTTTGGGCGGCGCAACCTGGACATTTCGGCGGATGAAGCCTTTGAGATGGTGGTGTACCAACTCGGAGCCCTAGGGGCCGTGGCGCGGGCCGAAGGCGGCGTGCTGCACCACGTCAAGCCCCACGGCGCGCTCTACAACATGGCTGCCACCAATGCTGCGCTGGCCCAAGCCATTGCCGAAGCCGTGTACAAGGTGCAGCCCGAGTTGGTGCTCTACGGCCTGGCCGGCTCCGAACTAACCAAGGCGGGTGAGAAAATCGGCCTGCGTACCGCCCACGAAGTATTCGCCGACCGCACCTACCAGGCCAACGGTACGCTCACCCCGCGCCGCCAGCCCGATGCCCTCATTACCAGCGCCGACGCGGCCATCGCGCAAGTGTTGCGCATGGTGCAGGGCGGCTGGGTCCGCACGCAGCAGGGCTCCGAAGTTGCCATTCGGGCCGATACCGTATGCTTGCACGGCGATGGCGCCCACGCCCTAGAGTTTGCGCAGCAGCTCAGCCAAGCATTGCGCGCGGCAGGGATAAAACTGAGCCGCCCAGCCGTCACCAAATGAAGCTACTCAAAGCAAAGTGGTTTGGCGGGGCCAGCCTAGGCGCGGCGTTTTTGATGGCTAACTCGTCCATTGGGCCGGGCTTTCTGACCCAGACGACCGTCTTCACCCAGCAGCTGCTCACGAGCTTCGGGTTCGTCATTCTGGTGTCGGTGGTGCTCGATGTGGGCGCGCAGCTCAATACCTGGCGCATTCTCACGGTGAGCGAGTTGCGGGCGCAAGACCTAGCCAATAAGCTACTACCGGGCCTCGGCTACGCGCTGGCGGCGCTGGTTATCCTAGGTGGCTTTGCCTTCAATATCGGCAACATTGCGGGCTGCGGACTGGGGCTTAATGTGCTCACGGGCCTGTCGTTTGAGCAGGGCGCCGTCATCAGTTGCGTAGTGGCGCTGGTGCTGTTTTGGGTGCGCGAGGTGGGCCAGATGCTCGACGGCTTTACCAAGATTTTGGGCACCATCAAGATTTTACTGACCTTAGGTATCGCCATCAGCGCGCACCCGCCGCTGGCCGAGGCGCTGCACCACACGCTGCTGCCAACCAAGCTGAGCGCGGCGGCCATCGTCACGATTGTGGGCGGCACGGTGGGCGGCTATATCACGTTTTCGGGGGCGCACCGGCTGCTCGATGCGGGCATTAAAGGGCCTAGTTCCGTGGCCGAAGTGAACCGCAGCGCCGTGAGCGGCATCGTCATTTCGACCATCATGCGGTTTGTGCTGTTCCTGGCCATCGTGGGCGTGCTCACCCACGGCGCCACGCTCGATAAAGACAACCCGGCGGCGGGCGTGTTTCGGGCGGCGGCCGGCGAGGTCGGCTTCCGGGTGTTCGGCGTCATTTTATGGAGCGCGGCCATCTCGTCGGTGGTGGGCGCGGCCTACACGTCGGTGTCGTTTTTTAAGACGTTCCACCCGGTGTTTGCGCGCTACGAGCGAGTGTGCATTTCGGTATTCATCATCTTATCCACCAGTATTTTCGTGCTTGTTGGCAAGCCTACGCAACTGCTGGTTTTTGCCGGCGCCATCAACGGCCTGATACTGCCTATCGCGCTGGCCGTGGTGCTTATCGCCGCCACCAGCCGCCGCCTCATGGGCACCTACCGCCACCCCCGCTGGATGCTGGCCGCCGGCTGGGTCGTAGTGCTCATCATGGGCGGGCTGAGCGTGCCCGTGCTGGTAGAGCAGGTGGGCGGGCTGCTGCGGTGAGAGAGTATTAGCTGAGCTTAGGCTAAAGCAGCTTCTAATTGCCGCAGTTTAGCTGGCATAACTCCCCCCGTGGCATACAAAACATTGTGGTGGTCAATACAAAGCAGCCACTCGTATTTTTTGGATACGAGGTAAATCTCATCTACCAGATAACACTCGCTTATTACTTGCTGGATGGCGTCAACATGACCCTCATAAAGCCAAAATTTTGTGCTTTCATTGACCGTATTGTTCAGCATAAGCCATACAGTTTCCTGCTTGTCTACAAGTTGTGTCAGTAAGAAATTCGGCAATACTCCTGGCCGATGCCATGCCTGCGTTTCTAGCTTAAAATACTCCCACAGCCACGTTGGACGTCCTGTTGTGCTGCCCAGCTTACAAAACGTGTTGTAAATCCGCTCCTCGATACCTTCCCATTCCCGCAGCCCTAGTGGTCGAAATTGACTTTCTGCCAATGCCAACTGCCGCCGTACCTGTTCAATCTCAGTACGCAGTGACAAGGCGCTTTCCCAGCGGATTTTGGCTCGTAGCATTAAGTGATTAAGTAGTGGTCTATTGCGTTACCCCTATCCCGCAGCGCCGCAACAGCGCCGCGTGGTGTGGTGCCCGGCGCAATATCTCCTCATTGCCCAGCAAAATGAGTTGCTGGCGGGCCCGGGTGAGGGCCACGTTGAGCTTGCGGTCTACTTGGCCGGTTTCGTCGGGCGAGACCATGAGTTCTAGCTGGTGCTCTTGGTGGCAGCAAAAGCTCACGATAATCACCTCGCGCTGGGAGCCTTGGTAGCGCTCCACGGTATCGACGCTGATGTGCAGCAGGCCGGGCAAGTCCAGCTCTATCGCCAGCAGTGCGAGGCGGGCGCGGATGCGGGCGGCCTGGTTGCGGTAGCTGGCGATGATGCCTAGGGTACTTTCAGGGTTGAAGTTGCGGCCGTAGCCCTGGGCCACGTAGGCGGCGGCGCGGGCGGCCAAGTCGGCTTCCTGGGCTGATTCTTTCATCGATAGGTCTTCGGGCTGGCGGCGGGTGGGCACGAAGATGAGGCGCTCATTTTTAATACGTTGCCGAAACGCATCATGGGGCGCGGGCCAGTCGGGGCGGCTTAGCGGCTCGTGCTGCCACAGCATGGGGCAGCGCAACAGGCCTTCGTAGAAGTCGTCATTTACCAGCGCCACCAGCTCTGAGTGCATGCGGTAGTGGTCGGCGAGGGTGCCGTGGGCGTGGGGCCAGTGCGCTTCGGCCCGCTTGAAGAGGCGCTCGAAGTATGAGTTGCGCAGGTTGCTGAGGCCCAACTCCTGGCGCAGCAGGCCGGCGGCTTCGGGGGCAATGGCGCTGGCTTCGGGCTCCTGCGTTACCACAGCGGGTAGCTGGCGGTGGTCGCCGATGAGGATGAATTTGGGCACTTTGGCGAGCAGCGCCAGCATGGGGCCTTCGAGCACCTGGCTGGCCTCGTCTACCACGGCTAGGTCGAATTGCTTTAGCAAGAACAGCTCGGGCTTGCCCAACAGGCTGGCCACGGTGCCCACGTAGAAGGGGCAGCCGGTGAGGCGCGCCCGCACCGTTTGGCGGTTGGGGCAGTCGCGTATCATGTTGTCGAGCAGGTAGGGCCGGTATTGCGCCGACGTGCCCAGCCGCGAGCCTACGCGGATAAATGGCAGGTTGGCGGCCACCAGTTGCTCGCAGATTTCATCGACGGCGCGGTTGGTGTAGGCGGCCAGCAGCGCCTGCTTGTCGTCTTTGTATAGGCGCTCGGCTAGCTCGCGCAGCACGGCCCGCGTCTTACCGGTACCGGGTGGGCCGCAGAGCACAAACCAATCGGGCGCGGCCAGGGCGCGGCGCACCACTTCGGGGGCGGTGATGGCGGGCGGCGCGGCGGCGTCCCAGCCCTCGGGCGGGCGCGGACCAGTGCGGGCCATCAGGCGCTGGCGACGCTCCGGGGCAAGACCTAGGAAGGCCGACAAGCCCGCCCACTCGCGGCGGAAGGTGTCGTAAGTATCAGGCTCCAAGGCCCAGTGCGAGTGGCCCGCCAGGTAGCGCGGGGCCAGGCGGCGGTTGCGCACGCTTAGCACCACTAGGCCGTCGGCAGTGAGGTCTTCGGCGAGCGTCACCTTCACTACTTGCGCGTCGAGCACTGATAAGCTTTTAGCTGCTAGCTGTTGGCTGTTAGCTTCCTCGCCGCTCTCCTGTTCAGAGCTAATAGCTAACGGCTGAAAGCTAATAGCTTTTCTCCTAGGGTACAGAATGAGCGTGTCGCCGGCACGGAAATTCACTTCTTTACCGCCCACCGGACGCCGGAAGATGAGGTGCGGCCCTAGGCCATCGCGGGCGGTATCGTCGGCGCTGCTGTGGTCTTCGAGTAGTTCCAGCTCATCGAGGAGGCTGAAGTTCTGCTGCTTGCGGGCGGCGGGCAAGCGCCAGAGGCCGGCTTGGCCGCCCGCATCGCCGGGGCGCGAGTCGTCGCCGAGCAGGGTCAGGCGCATTTCGCGGGCCACGAAACGGGTCATTTCGAGGCAATAGGCGCGCTCCACAGGGTCGGCAGCGGCCCAGGCATTAGCGATTTTTTCGGCCTTGGTGCGGCCGAAGCTAGGCAGCGCGTTGAGGTTGGGGTGCAGCACCGGGCTCAGCAGCTTCTCGACCTGGGTGGGCGTGGTGGCGCGGGCCAGCTGCAACTCGGTGCCCACGAGCTGGTTGCGGGCCATGAGCAGGCGGTCAACCAATTCGGCATCCTGGTCCACGCGGCGCACGGCCGACTGGTCGAGCGTTGCATTGGAATACAGGATGCTGGTGCGGCCCCGGCCGGCCGTTTCGCCATCGGCCCCAAATACCGATTCGAGCAGCAAGCGGTAGAGTTGGGCCTGAGCGGCGTGGTTACTCCAGGGCTCGGCGTGCGGCACTTTGGTCGAGCTTTTCAGCTCCACGATGTCGTAGCCAGTGGGGCTTTCGTGCAGCAAATCGAGGCGACCCTGCAAGCCGTAGGTAGCCGACAAAAACGCGGGTTCCAGAAAGCAATCGGCCACCCGCAAGGGCTGCTGCTGGTAGCCGGTGCGACTGCCCGCGATAAAGCCCTGCACCCGCGTATTGCGCAAGGTTTGGTACTGACGGCGCAGGTCGTTGAGTAGTTCAGGCACACCGTTGCGGGTCTGAAACTCGGGCAGCGCACTAATGGTGAGCGGATTGGAGCGAAAGAGCCGTTTCTTAAAAAAGCCCTACAGGTCAAATTCCGTGGCTCGATTTACCGGCTCCTCCGCAAACTCGATTTTGCCGGTAGCCTCGTCTACCTCGGCCAGCACGGCGGCCGGGGGCAGGCTGGCCCACTCCTCCTGCCGGGCGGCGTGGCTCACTTCCTCATCCAGCAGCATGTTCACTAGGTTTCCGACTACCAGCGGGCGCGAGGTTTCGTCGGGCTGGAAGGCCTTGAGCAGCGCCCAATCGGGCAGGGTGCCACCTGCCTGCGCGCACTCCGCAATGGTGGTGACACTCACCAGGTAATCGGGCTCTAGCACCACGCGGCGCGGCCGAATGCGGCCATCGGGCTGGGCCACGGGGTTTACTAGGTGCAGCACCGGGTGCAAGGCGGCGGCCAGCGGCAGCAGGTTGTCGTAGGCGGCGGGCAGACTGATGGTAAACGGGCCGCTGGGCCGGTTGTCGGCGGGCACGCACAGTTCGGCCGTGAGCAGGCCGGTCCCTAGGTCGGTGTGCAGCACCTGCACCCGCCACACCGGGCTGGCGGCGGGCACCGGCGCTTCGGCTTCTATCAGGGCTTGCGCCTGCTCTTCGGCAGTCGCAGCCGCGCCGGCCGGCAGCGGACCGGTATACATCGCACCGCTGAGGTGGCGCAC
>Ga0265798_10011728_pt1 | contig 10650 bp, 6 predicted proteins | sample P3T30metagenome_FD_192430 | JGI IMG/M metagenome (GOLD analysis project Ga0265798, IMG submission 192430) | Plant litter microbial communities from East Loma Ridge, Irvine, California - P3 T30 | ecosystem: Environmental > Terrestrial > Plant litter > Unclassified | place: USA: California... | reverse complement strand
TTCCTGACCATACCGTGTTTGAGAGGTGAGATATCACTGATCTGGCTGGTGTCGATATCAGCGTTGGCGTAGTGATGTTTTTCCACATCTTCAAGATCTTCCGTACAGGGTTTCAACACTTCTTCCAATGCTTTGAAGGCTCTCAACACTTTTGGGCGGCATGTGTCGCAGCAACGGTGGTCTGCTTCGGGGTCGTTGTCGAGGGATGGCATATCCTGGAAGGCGTCGATGAACTTGTGTAACAGCATCGCCACGGCAGGGCCATCACAAGTGGGCGAGTGGCGTCCTGACTGCTGTGCTTTTGAAGCGGGTAATGGTCGTTGTGCTGACGGAGGAACACTTCCAACGGACGACTGAAGCTCCGGCGATGTGACTTCGACGGGCTTCCGTATCAGGGAATTTTTGACTCTCTTGACCATCTCATTCCCATCACCCACAGTCCGCCAGCCATCGGCCTCTTGCCCACTCTCGTCTGCTGAAGAATTCACCACGGCTGCCTCAGAAGTATTCCTCTTGCGTTTCCTCGGAGGTCGGGGAGGACGTGCTGCGGAGAAGTCGGGTCTCTTCTGGGGAGGCAGAGTACCCTCGAAAGCGGTAACCAATTCCACTCGAAGTCGGTCATCCTTCGGACTATCTAGAAGTGTAACCTGCCGAGCTTGAGAAGCGTCAGAAGAGTCGTCGTTGGGAACCCTCTCATTGAGCGAGCGCACATCGTCCAAGATGAGGTGGCGGGACCGTGGGAGGCTGATGCGATGTTCGCGCCGGGCGCTCTCATCCGTGCGACGCTGCATTGACCGAGTCCAATGATCGATCGCCTTCTCCAAAGAGTAGCCGCGTCGCGCGTTCAACGTGACCTGTGCCAGCAAGCGCTTCGAGCATTCTTCAGCTCGCATCCACTGAGGATCGCGGAGCTCTTGTGGTATTTTGTCGAACCAGTCCGATCCCCAAGCCTCCTCAATGACCTTAAGGCTCCTCTGCTTGGACAGATCCGCCGAAGAACCGATGACGATGTTTGCTTTGACGTAGTCCGAGTTCTCGAGCGTGTCAAGGAAAGTCTCGGCAGACGTGACTCTCGGATCTGGGTGGCCCTTCCAGAGTGAGTGGGCTTGGATGTAGCGGTAGACCAAAGCAGAAGTGAGAGCCGCTTGCTCCGTCGAGTCGGCTAGCTCTTCGAGTACAGCGGAAGCGGCTCGGTGGGCAGCAATGGATTCATCTGCGCCACGCAGCGAGTCTAAGATGGAGCGACTTGGCTGTGCGGTGCGGAAGCGGCGAGAGAGCTGGTCTTCGATAACGTGTAGCGGAATGAGATCCAGGCGAGCCTGCAAGTCTCCAGCATCGGCACGCGCCCGTCGCTCGGCTTGAGACCTGGTGTCTTGCTGTGTTGCATTGCGCGGAACGATCTCGCGCGTGCTCGAGGACGGAGGCGGCGCGGTTGAGGCAACCATGACGGCCGTGGGTGGAATGAATCCGGGAGCAGCTGGGCGGAATCTCGAGAGTAAGCTATCAACAGCGGTCGTGCGATTGAGACCGCCCATATCGCGAATGATGTCGTAGAGTCACTGGAGTAGTGTGGGAAAAGGGGTTGACCTGGAGACGCGTGTGCACTAAAGATGTGACAGTGGCTTGCGGCGCCAAGACCGGACCAAAATCCGGTCTTGGCGGCGCGTCTGGTATGGATGCTCGGACAAACACGACAAACACCATGTCGTGCAACTCCGGCAGAATGGAACAAGTACGGGTGGAAAATAATCAACAGAATGAGTTGCAGTAGATCTGGCATCTCTTTCGAGTCAGATTGCAGCGTGTCGTCCAGCCACTGCGACCCCGGTCGAGTTGCGACCCCGGTCAAACTTAATCATATCACTATCACACGCGCAAGATTCGCGACGCAGAGCGCGTGCCGTGCATGGGTGCCGTCAACAAGTATTTAACAACGCGGTTGTCTGAGCTGAGACATGAAGACCACGACACAAGCTTGGGGAACATGGAGATCAGCTGGTCTCTACAAAACGAAGAAGCGGCAGCCGCCATCGAAACGTTCAAATATCTCGAGGAGCACAAACTGATTGTCTGCAGGGAACACGGCTACGCGCTCCGCAATCTCGACCGGCATCTGGTGGACTATCACGTCTACCCGCGAAGCATCCGGAAGACTATATCTCGACTGTTCAACGGCGTCGCGTTCGTCTTTCCGGAAGATGCTCCTCCCCCGAAAGCATACAGCCCGCCCATTGAAGACATCGCTCCACCACGAGTGGGGTTCTTATGCGACGAAAAAGAGTGTGGGTTCATAAGCACCAGCCGAACGCGGACGGCGCAGCACTGCAACGGACACGGATGGAGGTCATCGCACGACGAGAAAGAGCATTGGACTAGGGTCTGGGTTCAATCGTTTTGCTCCAAGCCAGGGAAGCAGCGATGGTTCATCGTCCGCGTGGAAGGAAAAGAGACGACGGCAGAAGCAGAGCCGATTCCGGACGACGTGCTAGCGAAGAAAAAAGCAATATTGGAAGGCTCTGGCAAGAGGCGCGCAGAGCGAAAACTACAAATCGAGGTCATGGACGCCAAGATCGCCCAGACGGACCAGACGGGCTGGTGGAAGCGGACAGACTGGGTGACACATCTGGGAGAGAGCAACTTGAAGCATCTCGCTCATGCTGCCAGACTGCCAGACAAGGATGAGCCATGGTTGAAGGTCGTCGCCGACTCGGTCGATGAAATGATCGAAGAGTGCGTGAAGGGTCTGGCGTCTCTTCCGCAAGAGATCCGGCGTTGGCTGAAAAGCGCTAAGATAGAGGAAGTGGACCAACGGCCCATGGGCCGCTTGCAAAACCAGACCAGCCAAGATCGATACGCGAACTATTGGAAGCGACTGATCTGCTACTCGCTCAGGGTCGCGCGCAACGAGCAAACGCAAAGTCCGTCACGGCTCGAGGACGTGGAGAGCCACGATGAGGACGGTGACGAAAGCAACGAAAGTGAAGAAGACCGGGAGGGCTACGACTCCGAAGAAGACGGCGCTGAGACAAGGCCCATCGTGCGCGGAGACAAGATGAAAGATGCTCGCCGCTTGTTCCCATGGAGAGACGGACAGAAAGAGCAGGCGACACGCTTGATCAACTGCGTCGAAACCGGTACCGGCAGCGTGACGAGCGCGGTCTTGGACTTCAGCCGATCTTTCATCTTCCACAAAGTATACCACAAACCATTCGAAAGCCCAATGCTCCACTTCATGGCGGTGCTCGGCATCGACGAAGAAAACAACCGACTGAAGGAGGCGAACGACTACTCTTACATGCTCGCCGGGCTGGTCTACTGCATTCGAGTCATCGGTTTGGAACTCATGTTGCCATCGAAGAATAGGGAGCAGCAGGCCGACGCGGACTACGAGACATTTCTACAACAGCGAAGGCAGTTTCTGGCCGACGGATCGATGAGCGTGGCGAGCAACATGATCAGTCTGCTGGCGTACGGCAAGCACATCGCACTGAACTACGGCAATGCAGGTGGAGTATTCTGGGAGGAAGAGGCGCAGGCACTGAATCTTCACGGCGCCCGTATACCCATGGAGAAGTTCAAGGCGATGGTAGGGAAGGCGATCGACGACGCCGAAGATCTCTTCTGGCAGAGGCTGATGTGGACGGCCGACCCGGCGGATCGATTGGCGCTGGATCTCAATGAGCTGACCGACGACATCACGTTCCGCAGGCGTGACAGCTACTTCGTCGACAACAAGCGAAACGGTCTGGCATCGAAGTGGGAAGACGTGACGATTGACCGGCTCTTGATGTCGAGGAATGGCAGAAAGATGTACCGCGACGGCAAGTGGCACACCCGATTGGCGCGCGAGTATCTACGCGAGGTGGACAAGTTCAGGAAACTGCTACTTTTCTGCGTGCACGTCACGGGTGGCCAGCCGGCTCGAGGCTCCGAGATACTGTCTCTCAGGTTCAAGAACGGCTGCGTCCGGGATCGGAACATCTTTCTCTTGGACGGATACGTGATGTCGGTGACTTTCTACAACAAGACCCAGGCCGAGTGGGATGTCCCGAAGGTCATCCCGCGGTTCTTGCCGTGGCGCGTCGGACAGCTGCTGTCTCTATATCTGGTCTACGTTCAGCCGCTGGCGGAGTTGATCTCCGTCGAAACCGGCTACGGATGCGGCTGGAGCGAGTACATCTGGGGCGACAACAAAGGCCCGTGGGAGACGCCCAAGCTGACGAGTATCTTGCGCCAGAGGACGGGCTCGGACATTGGGCACGCACTCGGCACGCTGCAGTTCAGACACGCCGCGGTCGGAATCGGGAGGCAAGTCGTCGGCGACGAGTTCGCACAAGGCTACAAAGATGAGACTGGCGAAGTCGAAGAGCCGGAGATGGAGGGGGGAGAAGATCCACTGGAAGTCTCGGCGGGCAGGAGTTCGGCAACGGGCGTCAACAGGTACGCCGTCCGGAGCGATATCGTCAGACATCTCAGTCAACGAAACATCGACACTTTCAGGCCGCTCAGCGAGTCGTGGCACCGTTTTCTCGGGCTTCAGAGTCGAAATAGAACTTTGCAAACAAAGACCCAAAAACGGAAGGGAGGCGAAATGGAGACACCCGAAGCGAAAAAGACGAGCATCTCTTGGACAGGCGGGCTGATGACCCCGGCCGCAACGCTGGGCAGTCGCGCAACTTCGAAGCAGGGGCCGCTGGTGACGCCGTTCACTGCAATCACGGACTCGAGGAGGAGTGCACTCGTGCAGTCGTCGCCGTTGCAAGGGTTCGGCGCAACTGCACTTCCGTCGAGCCCACCGGTCGCATCAAGCCCGACGAGGTCGTCGAGGCCGGTCAGACTGAAGATCGGTCTTGAAGAACGGGAAAAGGCCGTACGGAAAGCTCTCGGTTTGGCGGAGACGACAACGGTGGCATACAAATCAGCCGAACAGGAGGAGGCGTTGGAGCGAATCATCAATGGCTCAGACTCCGCGCTCGCTGTCGTGCTGCCGACGGGAGGTGGCAAATCGCTGCTGTTCACAGCCCCCGCTTGCTTGGACGACGCGGGCATCACAATCGTCGTCGTGCCGTATCGACAGCTCATAGAAGAGACTCTGAGCGACGCGAGAGATCGTGGCATCGATGCTGTCGAATGGAGTCGTGACTTGTCCGATCCGGCGGACATCGTCTTCATCAGCGCCGACAAGCTTGGCGACACTTTCTTCGACTACTCCGCACGCATGGCGGGAAAGGGTCTGGTGCGGCGTGTGTTCGTCGACGAGTGTCATCTGGCCGTCACCGCTCACAGCTGGCGACCGAGGTTGGTGTCGCTCGCGAGGCTGCGATGCATCGAAGCGCCGACGATCATGCTTACCGCGACGCTACCGCTACACATGGAATCGGATCTGGAGACGGCGATGAGATGCGAGTTGTCACTCACACTGATCAGGGCATGCACCGCGCGGACGACGACTAGATACATTGTCCGGACCGGGATCGAAGACGGCAGGCTGTTGGAAGAGGCGATCGAGGTCTGCAGCAAGCAACTGGCTCGTCTGCAGCACAAGTCGAAGATGGTCGTCTACTGCCGTTCTAAGGCCGAGTGCAAAGAGCTGGCTGAAGCTCTAGGCTGCAATTACTTCTTCTCCGGCTCCCCCGAGAACGCAGACGTCATCGAGATCTGGAAAGAGGCCGGGGGTTGCGTGGTGGCGACGACGGCACTGGGCACAGGTGTCAACTACGCCGGCGTCGAGATGGCGGTACACGTCGGCATGCCGTACGGCTTGATCGACTTTGCTCAAGAATCCGGCCGGGCTGGTAGAGGCGGCGAGGTGGTCACTTCGTTGATATTGCTCGAGAAGGGCTGGCAGACGAGAGAAGAAGCGAAGCGTCGGGCGATGCGGCGCGAATGGAGCCCGGACGAGAAAGCGATGCTCGACTTTGTCAACGCAGACGACTGCCGGAGGTTGGTTCTCGGACGATACTTCGACAGGAGACCGGCCGCAGACTGCGCTTCTGGCGACATGGAAAGGTGTGATCGATGTTGCAGCGGAGTCTCGGACTGGGCCCGGTTAGAGAAAGAAACGTCACGGGAGAGAGAGATGGTGGAAGATGCACTGGATCAGATGGCGAACGGATGTCCCGTATGCTGGGTCACTTCGGCACTCGGAAGCGGTCTGGGCTGGTTGCACGACGGCAGGACTTGTCGGTACCGTCAGACGGTCTCGGCCGACACGGGCGATGTGTTGGTCATGGACGAAGCCGCTTGCGACAGATTCCGAGCGACGATCCGCTATCTGGACGGCGGAAAGACTTGTCACGCTTGCGGCATCAGTCAGAAGATGTGCCGAACGAGAGAAATCGGGCAAGGCGGTTGTCAATGGCCGAGAACCGCACCCGCAATCGTCAGACTGGCAACGTCGAACACTTTCGGGAGGAACATCATACGACAGGCAGGGTACCGTGGCGAGATGGAAGACTGGCCGTCGTACGCTCTTTGGCTGGGTCAGCCGCACCGTCTACGACTCTGGGGTGAACTAGTCAGCAACTCGATGATGGTGATCAAGAACTTTTTGGTCTACTGCAGGCAGGAAATGAAAAACGAGCCGTGGGATGACGAGAGCATTGGAGATGAAAGCATGGGGGTCGGAATCATTGAAGACTTGGACGTCGGAGAGGCGGCACCCGTGCAGTTGGCGGACGTGCGAGATGTGGCTGGAAGCAACGATGGCTTCGCCGAGTACGACAACGACGATGACGACGAGGCGGAACTTTACTCACAACAGCATTACTGGAGGAAAGAATCACGTGTCATAGGCTCCGTTCTCGACCCCGACCGTTTGCGGGAACTGAGCGACGAGTGGAAGGAGCAGTGCGCAGTGTGCAAGGTCAATGGGAGAATTGCCCGAGGTCACCGGCACTGGTCTGGCTGTGAGGGCAGGCACGGCGACATGGAGAAGATGGCAGAGGCGATCAGAATTCTCGACGAGGTTCAATTTGCAAGCTTCGCTCATTGCAAGTGGTGCTACAGATCTCAAGCCGTCTGTGAGATATGGGCCCGCAACGTCAACTGGCAAGGCAGGGTGGTATTCAAGAAAAAGCCGGGGGTAGATTGCAAATACGGGCGATGGGTGCTAGAGGCGGCGGCAGCATTTTTGGCTTTCGGTGCGGATGGTGGACTTGAGGATTGGAGACGACGAGATTCGTCTCTGGCAGGGCTGAAGCAAGAGATGGGGATGAAACACAGGCGGGGCGAAGTGGAGTTCAGCGGACTTTTCATGTACTTTTACACGTGGGCGTGAGTATCGATACCGATGTATTCTGTTTATCCGTCACGCGTTAGTGCGAGAACAAGACTTAGATACGATTCAAGCGGCTTAAGCGGTTTCACGATACGTAGGACAGACGAACACGAGGACGTGTGAGCGAGGGAAAGAAAAGGGAAGACCGCTTAGGTTAGGGAGAGAGATGAGAGACCGCTCAGGTTAGGGAAAGAACGAGAGACCGCTTAGGTTAGGGAAAAGTTTTGGATGAATAGCGAAGCAGAATGCTTCAGCAGAACGCGGGTATGAAACGCGACAGGTGTCTGAGCATGGATTTCTCTTTGCATCATTGTCGTCGTGCACGAGCCGGAGAAGCGACACGGTTGTGTGACAGGGCGATCGAGGCGGGCGCAAGCGCTAGCGCGGGCAAGGAAGGAGCGAATGGCAATAGAGGGAGCGGAGGTGGCATTCCGACAATGTGGCGCGAGGGTGTGACGAGAGTTCGACGGGTGCGCTAGCGCCGCGGCGGCGCCGTGGCACCGGGTCGCGGAACGACAGACTGCGACGTATGATGGAAGAGAAGGCGAAGCAGAACGCTTTATCAGAACACGGGTTAAAAGAAAACGGAGAGAGTGATTTGGACGGCGAAGTGGGCTGCTCGGGCGGAACACGGGGAAACCGGGCACAGGAGCGGTTGGTATCGCATGTAGTCGAGTAAAGCGTCACGACGTCGCTAAATATTTATAAGCAATAAGAAAGGAAAGACACGGAGTAGGGCTAATGAGATACGGGAATAGAAGGGAAAACATTGATTAGAGATCGATAACCGAGTCCGCATATTATGCATGCAGTTGGCGCGGAAGAAGCGACGTGGTGCTCGGATGAACGGCAAGTGCATAAAAGACGATGTTTATAGGAAAATGTGAGAAGTTTTCGGATTGGTAGAAGAGCGGAAGGAGGAGATAGTCGATCGGGAATGTCGGTGAAAGATGGCTTCAGGATTAGGGTCAGAATGGGAGACCGCTTAGGTTAGGGAAGAGCAGGTTAGAAGTAGGGTTATGTAAACCGTCAGGTGTCCCGAGGGAAGAGTCGTTGGTTCTGAGAGTAGGGTTATGTAACCGTTCAGGTGGCCCGAGAGAAGAGAGAGGGTTGAGGGAAGGGTAGAAGTGCGGTTATCTAACCGTTCAGGTGTCACGAGAGAAGAGAGTGATGTGTTCGAGAGGGAGATGGAGTAGAGAAGTCGGGATTATGTGTGTTATATGCCGAGTGACGTTGGTACGCATCGGATAATCCCGGCGTGCATTGCATGAATGAGGACATCACTTGGTAATAGACAGAGAATTACGAGTACAAGGAAGATCAAGCTAGTACGACATGTACAGACACACAGACACACAGACACACAAACACACAAACATACAAACACGCAAACACGCAAACGCACAAACGCACAAACACGCAAACACACAAACACATAGAGGAAAGAGAGAGAGAGAAGGAGAAGGGAGACTTATACGGACGAAGACGCAAACACGCAGACCGACGAAGCGGAATATGGAGGCAGTGTCAGTACTACAGGCAGAAGTGGAGAGGTTATGGGAGGAGAGAGAGGGTTTAGAAAAGAGGATTGCAAGGATAGAGCAAAGGATGGAGAACGAAGAAAAGTGGACGAAAGAGGTGAGTTCGGGCTCGGTGGAGGAGAGAATGAGGCATTCGGAGGCGGCGGTAGAGGAGCAAGGTAGGATGACAAGAATACGAGGGAAAATCAGTAGGGTGGACAGGCAGATGCGGGTGTTGGGAGAACGGATGGACAGGGTGCAGGGTGAGGGTGGGGGTAATGGAGAGGGAGAAGCAGAGGAGAGGGAAGGTTTATCGGATGAATTCGAGCGAGCGATAGAGGGTGCGAACAGACGGATAGAGATGGAGCAGAGGATGTTAGAGCGGATGAGAAGAGAGTTGTCGTGGATGCGGGGGGAAACGTGAGAGCAGGGAGGGGGAATAGAAGACCGCTTAGGTTAGGGAAGAGAGATAGAAGACCGCTTGGGTTAGGAAAAGAATGCGAGACCGCTTAAGTCAGGAAAGAAATGAGAGACCGCTTAGGTTAGGAACAGATACGCGAGACCGCTTAGGTTAGGAGGGTTTATGGTATAGCGTCTAGAGTAGAAGGACTGAATTCAGCTAGGTGATGCAGTCGCAGGTGACAGAGATGCGTGGTGACGTTAGTATGCGTCGGACGGTCCCGACGTGCATTGCATAGATAGACGCAGTGGGAAAACAAAGGCGGGGAAGAGTGGGAGCAGGTAGATTGAGAGACGCAAAGCAAGAACAGCAAGCAAGAAGAGCAAGCAAGAAGAGCAAGCAGGGGCAAAGAAAAAACAAGGATGCAAGGAGAGGGGAGGAAAAGCGGAGCGGACAAGTTGTGGGCGAGGAGATGTGAGCTGGAACGGAGGATAGAGCGACGGTTGAAGATGATCGAGAATGTCGAAAAGGTGCTTGAGGCGATAGGGATGTCGTCGATGAAGGAGGCAGGCAATATGCGGGAGGAGCAGAAAAAGATAAGGGGAGAGATTGACAAGCTTCGGAGAGAAATAAGGAGGGTGGATAGGGAAGTGCGGCAGGCAGAAGTGGCGGAGGATGTAGAGAGAGCGCGGGGGGAGGCAAAGAGGAAAGAAGCAGAAGGGAAGAAGGAAGAGGAGGATGAGGATGGGTTTTTAAGGGAGAGGGCACGCCGTTGTTAGGGGGATTAAAGACGAGGAGTGGAGTGATATTAAAGGTGACTCTTTAGCGCTTAGGTTAGGGAAGGAGAACGAAGTGAAGCTTTTAGGCACTTAGGTTAGGAAGGGAGAAGGAGAACGAAGTGAAGCTTTTAGGCACTTAGGTTAGGAAGGGAGAAGGAGAACGAAGTGAAGCTTTTAGGCACTTAGGTTAGAAAGGGAGAAGGAGAATAAAGTGAAGCTTTCGGGCACTTAGGTTAGGAAAGAAGTAGAATAGAAGAAGTAGGAGGGCACTTAGGTTAGGAAAGAAGAAAAAGAAATAGGAGGGCGCTTAGGTTAGGAAAGAAGAAAAAGAAATAGAAGGGCGCTTAGGTTAGAGAAAGAGTAGTAATAGAAGGAGGGAAGAGGAAGGTAGGAAGAAGAGAAGAAAGAACGATAAGGGTTATAGAGTATAGAAGTAAGAGGGATTTTAGTAAGGAGAGGAGAAGGGTTAGAGTATTAGGTAAATAGGGAAGTAAAGAGTATATAGTAGTTAAGTGAAATAGGAAGTGAAATAGAAGGTAAAGGAGTAAATAAAAATTTAGATAAAATGTTAAATAAAAGGTTAAGGTAAGTTAAGAAAGATAAAGAAGGATAGAGAAAAGGGTTAGGGTTAGGGTTAGGGTTAGGGTTAGGGTTAGGGTTAGGGTTAGGGTT
>Ga0265798_10011726_pt1 | contig 10651 bp, 6 predicted proteins | sample P3T30metagenome_FD_192430 | JGI IMG/M metagenome (GOLD analysis project Ga0265798, IMG submission 192430) | Plant litter microbial communities from East Loma Ridge, Irvine, California - P3 T30 | ecosystem: Environmental > Terrestrial > Plant litter > Unclassified | place: USA: California... | reverse complement strand
GGACGGAGGCATCGTGGAAGCACAGGCATTCAAGGCGGCAAAAGCTGACTTCACGTCGTGGATTACCAGGCTGTCTGGAGGCCAGGTCGACGAGCTGAAAGCGGAACTGGCGCAGTGCACGTCGCTGGCCGACTGCATCGCCATCATCGAAGAGCGCGGCAAGAAACTGTGCGCCTGTCCGCACTGCGGGGGCGAGAAACTGTATCGCCACGGCACTTATTATGGCCTGCAGCGCTATCGATGCCGCCAGTGCACCCGCTCGTTCAATGCGCTCACCAACACGCCGCTGGCGTTCATCCGGCTGCGCGAAAAATGGCTGCCGTTCCTGCAATGCATGCTTGGTTCGATGACGGTGCGTGCGGCTGCCGAGGCCACGGGCATTCACCGCAATACGAGCTTTCGCTGGCGTCACCGCTTCCTCGCCATGGCAAAAGACGACCGGCCCCGGCCGCTGCAAGGCATCGTCGAAGTGGACGAAACCTATCTGCTGGAGTCGCAGAAGGGCTCGCGGCACCTGACCCGGCCGGCGCGGCGGCGCGGCGGCAGATCACGCCGTCGGGGCATCAATAGCGACCACGACTGCATCGTCGTCGCGCGCGATCGTGGCGGACGGACGTGCGACTTCGTCACCGGACGAGGTCCCGTCACCGCCACGCAACTGACGGCTTGCCTGCCACCCGTGCTGGCGCCCAATGTGCTGCTGGCTACGGACGGCGCGGCGGCGTATCGAGCGTTCGCCAAGGCTGCCGAGATCAGGCACCGTTGGGTGAATCTGCGCCGCGGCATCCGCACTCGCGGACTGATCCACGTGCAGAACGTGAACCGCTATCACAGTCACTTCAAGACCTGGCTGCTGCGTTTCCACGGCGTCGCCAGCCGCTACCTGCCGCACTACCTGGGCTGGATTCACGAGCTCGACTGCAGGCGAATTGCCGAACCGCAGCAATTCCTGCGGGCAGTGCTGTTCCCTGCTGGAAGTTAATGCGGGAGGGACAGTTCCTTGCGAGCGGGTGACAGAGCCTTGTACCCGGGGCTCAGCGGATGCACTGTGTCTCATCTGCCATGCCTTAATCGGCTGCAGTTTGACTTGTATCAACAAGCGTGAGGGTAGCGCCGCGCCACCGACGACATAAATCTAATATAGAACGAATTGCATTGCCGACAAGGGAGACGTCATGTTCAGCAAACTGCTTGCCGAGTTCATCGGCACGTTCTGGCTCGTGCTGGGTGGTTGTGGCAGCGCCGTGCTGGCCGCCAAATTTCCCGAGGTCGGCATCGGCCTGACCGGCGTGTCGCTGGCCTTCGGCCTGACGGTGCTGACGGGTGCCTACGCGCTCGGCCCCGTCTCGGGCGGGCATTTCAATCCGGCGGTGTCGGTGGGGCTGTGGGCGGGCGGCCGGTTTCCCGCCAGGCAGCTGGGGCCGTACATCCTGAGCCAGGTGGCCGGCGCCGTCGTTGCCGCTCTCGTCCTGTACACGATCGCCAGTGGGCGGCCGGACTTCGACGTGCAGGCCGGGTTCGCGGCAAACGGCTACGGCGAGCATTCGCCGGGCGGCTATCCGCTGCAGTCCGCCCTCGTGTGCGAACTGGTGATGAGCTTCATGTTCGTGCTGATCGTGCTGGGCGCCACCCATACGCGCGCACCGGTCGGTTTTGCCGGGATCGCGATCGGCCTGGGACTGGCGCTGGTGCACCTGATCAGCATCCCGATTACCAACACCTCCGTCAATCCGGCCCGCAGCACCGGCCCCGCGCTGATTGTCGGAGGCTGGGCGCTGGCGCAATTGTGGCTGTTCTGGCTGGCGCCACTGCTGGGCGGCGCACTTGCGGGCGTGCTGTACCGGCAAGTGCTGCAGCGCGAGCTGAACGAGCCTGTGGTCAGCGGAGCGCCGGACCCGGTGGTGACGGCGCCGGCACGCGGCTGAGGCGGGGCCGCCGCTTCCCGGAGAACGGAGACAGCGGCTGCTGACGGCGCATGCGCTTGCGCCGTTGCCCTCGACCGGCATTGCCTGCAGCCGCTCGTGCAAAATGCGGTCCAGGCAGCGCAGGCAGCGCAGCCAGCCCAGACACTAGTGCTTCTTGCCGCACCCGGCGGGGGCCACTGTTGGCAAAGCGCCCAGCGGCGCGTGCGGCGTCGTGGCGATTTTCTTCAATACATGGCGTGGCCTGCCGGCTATCGTGAAGCCTCCGTAAACCAGGAGGCATGCATGACGATTCCATCCATTTATTTCTCCATGGCCGCCTTCGCGCTGGCCTCATCCATTACCCCCGGCCCCGTGAATATCGTGGCCTTGAGCTCGGGCGCCCGGCATGGGCTGGGGGCCAGCATGCGCCACGTGGGCGGCGCCACCGTCGGCTTTACGCTGCTGCTGCTCCTGACGGGGCTGGGCCTGTACGAGGTCATGGTGCGCTGGCCGCAATCGATCGCCGCGATCCGCTGGGGAGGCATCGCGTTCCTGCTCTACCTGGCGTGGAAGCTGGCCGTCGACGATGGCCGGCTGTCGTTCGATGCCGGTACCGGGCCGTCGTGGCTGTCCGGGGCCGCCATGCAGTGGCTCAATCCGAAAGCGTGGCTGGCGTCCGTGGCGGGGATGGGGGCTTACGTGGCCAATGGCGACGCGGTGCTGGTCTGGCGCTTCGCGGCCATCTATTTTGTCGTCTGTTACCTGTCGATCGCGTGCTGGGCGTACGCGGGAGCGGCGCTGCGCGGGTATCTGTCGGACGCGGCTCGTATCCGCCTGTTCAATCGCGCGATGGCGCTGCTGCTGGTCGCGAGCGCGCTCTGGCTGCTGGGGCAATAGTTCGGTACTGGCCCGGCGTTGCCGCCACGTGCAGCTTGAATGCCCGCTGCAGGTGCGCCTGGTCGGCAAAGCCGGCCGCCAGCGCCACGTCGGCGATCGCTTCTCCCTCCCTCAGGCGACGGCGGCACAGCTGGATGCGGCAGTTCACGAGCCACGCGTGCGGCGTCATGCCGTAGCGCGCCTTGAAGCTGCGGATCAGGTGCGACGGCGACAGGCCGGCGGCCGCGCAGATCTCGTCCAGCTTCAGGGTGCGCATGCAGTTGGCCGCGATGTAGTCCGCGGTGCGGCGCAGCTGGCCGTCGGCGGGCGCCAGCGGCGTCGCTACCGGCTGCAGCGTCTCGTGCAGCGTCGTGAAGAAGCCGACGGCGGCACTGTGCCTGGCCAACGCACCCAGATCCGGATCGACGCAGGCGTCATACAGCGCCGCCAGTCCGGCATACAGCGCGGGATCGTGGCTGGCCATGGCCGCATACGGCCGGAACGCCGCTTCGGCGCCGCCGTCCAGTTCCTGCTGCAGCCTGCCCAGCCAGGCACAGTCGACATGAAACATGCGGTATGCCCATGGTTCGTCGCCCAGTGGATTACAGGCGTGGACGTCGCCGGGGTTCATCAACACGACGCTGCCCGCGCGGACGTGCTGGCGCTTACCGCTGTTCAGGTATTCGCTTGCGCCGCCAGTAATCAGGCCGATGGAGAACGTCTCGTGCGCGTGCCGGGCATAGCAGACGTTGCGCCCGTCCTCGATCGCGCGCGCTTCCAGGAACGGCACGGCGGGGTCGCGCCAGAATGTGGGCGTGGCCTGCATGCTCATGCGCGCTCCTTGACGAATCGGGGTTCGCCATGATGGCAGAATCCCGCGGCGGCGTCGAGCCGGAGCGGCCGTGGCGTTCCCGAGACAGTGTGGACGGGATTACAAACGAAGACAACCGGGCCGGCGAAAAGCGCCAATAATCGGCACATACGTTGAGGAGGGGCCCATGGCAGACCTGTATGCCGCCGTCACGGACGACGCCCTGAACCGCATCGCCGGCTTCCTCCATGCGCGTGCCCCGTACCTGTTCAACTATGTGGCGCCGTCGCTCAAGGCGCGCCACGACGATGCCGGTAATATCGTCGGCTTCGACGACAACTGGGTGGTCTGTTCCGACGTCGATCCGGCCCCGCCACCCGGCGTGCCGCGCTACCGGCGCATCCCGCCGTTCGGCGTGCCGGGCGTGCCAATCAAGCTGCCTTGCGCCATCCAGCTGATCGACCTGCGTTTCGATTTTCACCCGGGCGATACCATCACGCTGCCGCCGCAGCTGGCCGGCCCGCTGGCGCCGCAGCGCTTTGCCCTGCGTGCCCAGGTCCAGTTCGGCCTGGCCTGCATCCCGCCCGAGGCCATCGGCGCGCCGCCACCCACCACCCATGGCCGGCAATGGATACTGCCCGTGTTGCCCGTCGATAGCCTGGAGTGCTTCCTGATCCAGTTCTTCGTCATCGGCCACCTGGTGGTGGGGCCTCCGGGGCAGCAGATCGGGCTGGAACTCGATGGCCTGGAGATCGTCGACATCCAGCCGCCCGGGCTGGAGCAGGCGGTCGAATGCTATCTCGTCGCCATGCTCAAGGGAGCGATCCTGCCGCAGCTCGTGCTGGCGCTCCAGGCGGTGCCGGTGCACACGCTCGGGCTCATCGCGGTCACGCCGTCCCTCAGCGCTGGCTTGCCGGACAATCCCGCCATCGAGCACGACGCGCTGCACGTCTGGCTCGATCTGGCGTTCGCGTGAGGCGGCCATGAGCGACGTTTCCCTGTCCGTGTCGGAAGCCGCGTTCGAGACGATCTTCAGCCGGATCCTGCCCACGCCATTGCTGCCGTTCGACGAATCGGCGTCGTTCGCGGGGCTGCAGTTCGGCGTCGCTGGCGCCATCCATATCGCCGGCGCGGACGGCGTCGACTTCGAGGACGGCGACACGTTCTGGCTCGACGAGCTGGAAATCGCCTGGGACAAGTTGGTGCTGCGGCTCGGATTCGACATTCCGACGGTGCGCGTGGGCGGCTTCTGCATCCTTCGGCTGGACGATATCCTGCCATGGGAAAGCAATGACTGCGTGTGGGAACTTCCGGAAACGGACCTGTTCGGGGCCGACACGGACATCGGCCCGCTGGTCATCGACCTGGGTCCGATCGTGTCGTATGTGGTCACGGAGGTTTCCGGCCGGTTCCGCATCAGCGGCGTCTCGGAAGGCGGCACGCTGAAACTGAAGGTGCACAAGCAGTCCATCGACGTCGATCCGATCTCGATCCAGGACACGTTCGGCAAGTTGCCCGCGATCCTGCAGGCGGCGATCGTTGCCGCTGGCGCCAAGTATGTCACGGCCAACCCGCCCGCGTTCGCGATCGACCTGGCGCTGGGCATCCTGGGTTTTCCTTCGCTCACCGAACTGCTGCTGGACATCCTCGATATCGGCGACGACCTGCAGGAATGGCTGACGCGCTGGCTCAATGTGGAAATCGGCCTGCCGAACGTACTGGAAGGACTGATCACGACGGCCGTACTGAAGAAAACCATGTTCGACATTCCCGATCCTTACAGCCTGCTGCCGCCCATCAAGATGGACATTGCCGATTTCGGCGGCTTCGCCGATCCCCAGCCGCCCGGTCCGACGACGACGCTGGCCGCACCGGCGGCAAGCATCGTCAATCCTGCAGCGCGCTTCGATGCCGACATGCTGCATATCCGTTTCGACCTTGGCCTTTGACCGGAGCTTCCATGTTCCCGACCATGCTGACCCAGACACAATTCGACAGCGGCGCGCTGGCCGGTCTCGCCTCCATCGCCCATCCGATGCGCGACGTCGGCTACTGGCGTCTCGCCGCCGCCGGGCGCCGCGTCGCGCCCAGGCGGCAGTTCGATGTGATCGTACGAGAAGGCGGCCAGGCCCGCTATGCGATCGAGCTGGCCGACGCGGATCGCGGCAGAATGGCCGGTCTCGGCGAAGGCTTCCTGGCGCCTGGCGGCATGATCAATCTCGTGGCCCGCGGCGCCCGTACCGGCTGCCATGCATTGCTGTACGGCGACCGGCCCGACGAGCCTCTGTGGGATTCGCGCGAGCTGCGCCAGGGCGACGGCTACGCGTGCATGCCGATGCGGCCAGGCAGCTGGCGTATCGAGAATCTGCTGGACGGCGCCGTCGGCCGGCTGCGCGTGGCTTATCCCGATCCCCGGACCATCGCGGCCGGCCAGCGGCTGGCAACGGCGCTCGTGCGGGTAACCGTCGGCATGGCGATCCTGCCTGACGACCTGCGCATCGATCCGGGCCAGTTGCTGGTCTTCGCCATCGACGTGCGCTGCCGCCTGGCCGTCACGCTGGAGCAGCCCGACGACGGGCCGCCGGAGCTGGCGGCGTGGCGCGAGGAACGCAGCCGCATGGCGCTGGAGCGGGTGTTCGGCAACGACCGCTGCTGAAGAGCGCCTGACCGTGCCGCCGGCCTCGGATCAGTACTGCCCGACCAGGCGCGCGCGCAACAGTTCGCGTTCCGCCGGCGCCGGCGCCGGCGTCAGCGGATAGCTGAATTTTGCCGCGACCATCGTGGCCGCCGGCACCCCGTCGCGGAACAGCACGCGGTTGCCGGCCAGCGCAGGGACCTTGTCCCCCGGCAGCAGCGTGCCGCACAGGTTCAGTGGATCGACGCCGGAAATCAGTACCAGGCTGCCGTCGTGCGGCCGCCGGCGCATCTCGCGCAGCAGCGGAATGGCTTCCGGCAGCGCGAACTGTTCGCCCGACAGCCCGGCGACAAACCGGCCGCCGCGGATCTCGCCGCGCGCTTCCAGCCGGTGGTAGACGGGCAGCAGCTCGCGCCAGGCGGGCAGCCAGGCCGCTTCCCGCTCCAGCAGATGCCAGAACATGACGCCGTAGCGTCGCAACAAGGTCATGGCGATGTGCTCCAGCGTCTGTGGCTCCGTGCGTGGGCGGCGGCCGGGCGTCGGCGGCGCCGCGGGAGTATCCAGTCCGCGCTCGCGGATCGTCACGCCATCGGCACGCCGCACCAGCGCCCAGCGGCCCGCTTCCTCCATCGTCGGGCCGCCACCGCGGCGCCGCCGCCGGTCCATCGTATTGCGTTTGTTCGCCGGCACCAGCATCGCGCGCAGGCCGGCGTAGCTGTCGGCGTTGACAAGGCCCGTGGCCACCAGTTCGCCCAGCGTGTCCTCCAGTTCCGCGCCCAGCAGGCGGGCGTCGTGCGACAGCTCGTCGAAGAACATCGCGCCGTGGTTGCGCAGCGCATCGAGCACGCGCACCGCCCGCGACGACACTTCCACTTCGCTGGCGACGGCCGGCAGCGCGTGCCACAGGCCCAATTGCCGGCGTGGCAGCAGCACCAGTGGCGTGCCGCGTACCGGGCCGCCGCTGGCGCTGGCGGGCGCACCCACGCGCGTCCAGACGATGCGGCCGGCGCGGCACAGGTCATCGAGCCACAGCAGCGAATAGTCCTTGATGCGGGCGGCCAGCACCTCGCTTTCCCAGGCCCCTGCAGCCGCCTCGAACCCTTCCAGCTGCGCCAGCACGACGGCCAGCGCGTCGGGACCCTGCAGCCGGGCGTCGTCCGCCACATGCTGCCATTCGAACAGGAAGCGCATGAAGTCCTGCCGCTCGACGGGCTCGATCTCGCGCCGCAGGCTGCGGATCGTGTAGCGGTGGATGCGCGCCAGCAGGTGGCGCTCGCACCATTCCTCGTCCGGCGCGCCGGGCGTGAAGCGGCCGCGCATGACGTAACCCTGCGCTTCCAGCTGCGCCAGCGCGATCGCGGCGGTACTCTCCGGCAGGGCCAGCGACGCGGCGATTGCCGCCAGCGTCTGCGGCCCGAAGCCGGACAGGCGGGCGCGCAAGACTTCGACAAGGGCCGCGTCGCGCGTCCACGGTTCCTCGGCCGCCAGCCGTTCAGGGATCGTCAGCGTTGGCGTGGCGACAGCCGCGGGATACGCGGCCTGCAGGCACGCCAGCCGTTCCAGCGCCACCCAGAAACCGTAGCCGTCGCCTTGCAGCAGCGTGGCGCGGCCGCCGGCTGCCAGCGCCGCCAGCCATTCTTCCCAGCCGGGATTGCGCGCCGCTTCGGCGGCGGTGACGCAGGCCAGCGCCACCAGCGCCTCGTGCATCTCGTCGGCATTGCGCGCTTCCGGCCAGCTTTCGTCCGCCACCGCTTCGATGGCGCCGGCATCCAGTGCCCCCAGGTCGTCGGTGGACGCCGGATCGGTCCAGCGCCGGTTGATGACGGCCTGCGTGCGGCGTTCCTCCAGCGGCGCGTCGTCCAGGAACGCGTACGGGCGCGCGTTAAGGATCTCCATCGCCAGCGGCGACGGCGCCGGCAGGTCACGTGCCAGCAGCCGCACTGCGCCGGCCTCGATGCGGCGCAGCAGCGCCAGCCAGCCTTCGCTGTCCATCGCGTCGTGCAGGCAGTCGTCCAGCGTCTGCTCCACCAGCGGGTGGCTGGGCAGCTCCCTTTCGCCGACGATGTTTTCCAGGCACGCCGCCTGGTCGGGGAAGACGGCGGCCAGCATGTCGTCACTTTTCATCCGCATCAGTTGCGGCGCGACTTTCCGACCGCCGGCAAAGCGGGGCAGGGCCAGCGCCGTCGTCGCGTTCCAGCGCCAGCGTACATTGAACAGCGGCGCATCCAGCAGTGCCTGGATCAGAATGTGCTCCGCGCTGTCGGCGCGCAGGTAGCGCCACACGTCGTCCAGCGGGAAGCTGTGGCTGTCGGACAGCGACAGCACGATGGCATCCTCCGTCGCTGCCGCCTGCAGTTCGAAATTGAACGTGCGGCAGAAGCGCTTGCGCAGCGCCAGCCCCCAGGCGCGGTTGATGCGGCTGCCGTACGGCGAGTGCAGCACCAGCTGCATGCCGCCGGATTCGTCGAAGAAGCGCTCCAGCACCAGCGTTTCATGGGTCGGCAGCGCCGTCAGCGCGGCGCGGGCGCGTGCCAGGTAGTCGACGATCTGGCGCGCCGCGTCGTCGGCAAGGCCCAGGTGCTCATGCAACCAGTCGATCGCGTGCTCGATGGCGGCGTCGCCATCCTCGCGCTCACCCAGCAGCCGGTCGATCTCGCCGCGCAGCCGGGCGACCCCCAGCGACAGTTCGTCGCTGCGGCCCGGCGCTTCGCCCAGCCAGAACGGAATGTTCGGCGCGGCGCCATGGGCGTCCTCGACGCGTACCTTGCCCGCTTCCACACGCAGGATGCGGTAGGAGGTGTTCCCGAGCTGGAACACGTCGCCGGCCAGGCTCTCGACCGCGAAGTCTTCGTGCACCGTGCCGACGCTCTGGCCTGCCGGCTCCAGCAATACCGTGAAATCGGCGTTGTCGGGGATGGCGCCGCCGGACGTGACGGCGGTCAGCTTGCCGCCGCGGCGCCCGCGCAGGGTACCGCTGACGGCATCGCGGTGCAGGTACGCGGCGCGCACGCCCTGGCGGCCGTTGAAGCCTTCCGTCAGCATGCGCAGCACGGCGTCGTAACTTTCGCGCGTAAGAGCCGCATACGGCGCCGCGCCGCGAATCAGGTCGAACAGCTCGTCCTCGGACCATTCGCGGCTGGCCACTTCGGCCACGATCTGCTGCGCCATCACGTCCAGCGGCGCGGGCGGGATGCGCAGCGCATCGAGTTCGTCGCGCCGCACGCAGTCCAGCAGGGCGGTACATTCAATGAGGTCGTCGCGCGAGGTGGGGAACAGCCGTCCCTTGGGCAGGCCGCCGACGTGGTGGCCCGAGCGGCCGACACGCTGCAGGAACGAGGCGATGCTGCGCGGTGAGCCCATCTGGCAGACGAGATCCACATCGCCGATATCGATGCCCAGTTCCAGCGACGCCGTGGCGATCAGCATGCGCAGCTCGCCCCGTTTCAGGCGCTGCTCGGCGTCCAGCCGGTATTCCTTCGCCAGGCTGCCGTGGTGCGCGGCCACGTGTTCGGCGCCCAGCCGGTCGGCCAGATGGCGCGCGATGCGCTCGGCCATGCGCCGCGTATTGACGAAGACGAGCGTGGTGCGGTGCAGGGCCGACAGTTCCGCCAGCCGGTCGTAGACGCGGTCCCACACCTCGTTCGGCATCACCGCTTCCAGCGGCACCGGGGGCAGCTCCAGCCCCAGGTCGCGCGCCCGCACGTGGCCGACGTCGACGACCGCGCAGTTCCTGCCGGCGCCGGCGAGGAACTGCGCGACGACGGAAATCGGCTTCTGCGTGGCGGACAAACCAATGCGCACCGGCGGCTGTGGGCACAGTGCGGCCAGCCGCTCGAGGCTGAGGGACAGGTGGCTGCCACGCTTGCTGCCGGCCACCGCGTGGATCTCGTCGACGATCACCGTGCGCACGGTGGACAGCATGGCGCGGCCGCTGTCGGACCCCAGCAGCACGTACAGCGATTCCGGTGTCGACACCAGGATGTGCGGCGGGCGCCTGCGCGCGGCATTGCGCTCGGCCTGCGGCGTGTCGCCGGTGCGCACGGCGCTGCGGATGCCGTGCGGCGGCAGGTCCAGCGCCGCAAGTTGGGTACTGATCCCTTCCAGTGGCACCAGCAGGTTGACGCGGATGTCGTTCGACAGCGCCTTCAACGGCGAGACGTACAGCACGCGCGTTTCGTCGGGCAGGGGCTGTAAAACGCTTTCGCGCACCAGCGCGTCGATGGCGGCCAGGAAGGCCGTCAGCGTCTTGCCCGAGCCGGTCGGCGCCGCGATCAGCGTGGCCTGGCCGGCCTGGATCAGCGGCCAGGCGCGCCGCTGCGCCTGCGTGGGGCCGGGAAAGGCCGCGTCGAACCATGCCGCCACGGCGGGGTGGAATTCGTGCGGAACGTCTGACTGTTTCATGCGGCGGCCGAAAGCGATGTGAGC